>Ga0209371_1000270_pt1 | contig 60585 bp, 58 predicted proteins | sample AgamicAtAmrz_FD_187165 | JGI IMG/M metagenome (GOLD analysis project Ga0209371, IMG submission 187165) | Agave microbial communities from Guanajuato, Mexico - At.Am.rz (SPAdes) (version 2) | ecosystem: Host-associated > Plants > Roots > Rhizosphere | place: Guanajato, Mexico | collected 2012-06-07
TGATTGCGGAGCCCAGATCGCCACCCAGTGAACGTAACTTGTTGGTGCCAAAAAGCAGTACGATGAGCGCACCGATGATCAGCAGTTTGGCAATACTGATACCTTCCATACTTTACCTTTCAACCTTAGCGAAAAACGAACAGCGCTATTTACGCGCAGATTAGCAATAAGCTCAACTACAATCTGTAACAGATTAAGATCGATTTAATCGCGATTAAATAAAACGGCTGAGAAACGCCTGAGTACGCGGATGCTGTGGATTGGCTATCACCTGTTCCGGCGGCCCCTGCTCCACCACCACGCCGCCATCCATAAAGACCACCCGGTCGGCCGCCTCGCGGGCAAAACCGATTTCGTGCGTCACAACAATCATGGTTAGCCCCTGATCCGCTAAGGTACGCATGGTATTTAATACCTCGCCGACCAGCTCGGGATCGAGCGCTGATGTGGGCTCGTCAAACAGCATGAGCGCGGGCTTAATGGCCAGCGCGCGGGCAATCGCAACACGCTGCTGTTGCCCGCCAGAAAGGTGGCGCGGCCAGGCATCCGCTTTATCGCTTAGCCCCACCGTTTCCAGCAGTTTTCTGGCGTGCGTAACGGCTTCATGGCGCGGAAACTTATGTACGCCAACCGGCGCTTCAACGATATTTTGCAGTACCGTCATATGCGGGTAGAGATTGAACTGCTGAAATACCATGCCGATTTTTTGCCGCTGGCGCGCAATTTTGCGCGGTGAGAGGCGATGCAGAAGGCCTCGCTTCAATTCGTAGCCAATCTGCTCTTCGCCTACCATGATCGATCCTGCGTTCATCTCCTCCAGATGGTTAATGCAGCGCAGGAAGGTCGACTTCCCGGAACCTGACGGGCCGAGGATCACCACCACTTCACCCGGGAACACATCAAGGTCTATGCCCTTCAGCACCTCGTTATGGCCATAACTTTTATGCACGTTGCGCGCGCTGACTAACGGTGTGGCGTGACTCATACTTCCTCCTTGTGCACCAGGCGAGCATCAGGTCTCGTTGCAGGTGAGCGCACCTTTACGTTCTCTACCGTGCGCCGCGTGCCGCGTGCGTAGTAACGCTCAATGGCCGACTGGCCAACATTCAGAATTGACGTAATCAACAGGTACCAGATAACCGCTACCATTAGCATCGGGACGATCTCAAAGGTACGGTTATAGACCGCCTGAACAGAATAGAGCAGATCGCCCATGGCAATAACGCTAACCAGCGAGGTCGCTTTGATCATACTGATGAGCTGATTGCCACTCGGTGGAATGATGGCGCGCATCGCCTGCGGAATAATAATGCGGCGCAGTGCGCGGGTACGGCTCATACCAAATGCCTGCGTGGTTTCAACCTGACCATTGTCTACGGAGAGCAGCCCGGCACGAATAATCTCCGCCATATAGGCCGCCTCATTCAGCGCCAGTCCGGCAATCGCCGCCGTTAGCGGCGTAATCAGGTCATTGGTATTCCAGCTGGCCCAGGTCAGTGAGGTCCATGGCAGCGTGAGCGAGAGCGTCGGAAACAGCGTCGACAGGTTGTACCAGAATATCAGCTGGACCAGCAGCGGCGTGCCGCGAAAGAACCAGATATAGAGGCTGGCAATGCCGCTCAGCAGAGGGTTCTCTGACAGCCGCCATACCGCCAGCAACAGCCCCAGCAGCGTGCCGAGGATCATTGAGACGACCGTCAGGCCGAGGGTCACTTTCAGACCTTGCAGCACTGACGCTTCGGTGAACCATTGCAGCACTACCTGCCACTCAAAGTTAGGGTTGGTCGCCACCAGCCAGAGAAAGTTTGAGGCGACAATCAGCACCACAATCCAGGAGATCCAGCGCCCGTAAGCGGGCGCGCTGCGGGCAAACGCAACGTCGCGCTGCTGCACGTCGGCCTTGTCCGTGGCTCGTGTGTTGTGGGTAAAGAGACTCATTTTGCTGCCCCTTGCGCCAGATTCAGGCCCGGTGCGTTAATCATATTGCCATCCAGATGCCATTTTTTCATGATGGCCGCGTAGGTGCCGTTCTGGTAGAGCACCTTGTAGGCATCCAGCACCACTTTGCCCAGTTCAGAGCCTTTCGGTACCACCGTGCCCTGAAAAATATCGCCGAAGCCATTTTTCTCTCCCTGGCCTGAGAGTTCCAGCTGACCGTTGGCCTGATCGATAAAGTAAGTGAGCGGTGCCTGCGAAGAGAAAAAGGCGTCAGAGCGTTTCGAGCGAACGGCGAGAATGGATGACGGCTGATCGGTGAAGGATTGCACTACAACCGCAGGTTTGCCCGCCGCCACGCAGGCTTCGGATTGTTTGCGGATCACCTGCTCCGCAGAGCCCGCCGCCATTACCGCGATGCGTTTACCACAGGTATCCTCCAGCCCGTTAATTTTCTGCGGGTTGCCTTTTTGCACGCCGAAGACCACAAATTCCTGCACGAAATCGATAAAGTCGACTTTCTGCTGGCGGTCCGGATAGTCGCCAATCGGCCCGATCGCCAGCTGATAGCGGCCTGAGTTAATGCCAGAGAGCACGCCGGAAAGACCACTTACCGTCGCATGCTCGATCTTCACGCCCAGCAGCTGGCCCAGCGCGTTGCTGAGATCGGCTGAAGCGCCGTCCATAGCGTGCGGGCCACTCACTATTTCATACGGCGGGAAGGAGCCGTTGTTAACAGAAATCATTTTTCCCGCCTGTTTTATGGCCTCCGGCAGGCGCTCGTGCAGCGCCCGATCGACGTTCTGCGTCGGAATGGCTTCTGCGGCGTGAGCCAAAGAGACGCTCAGACCGAGCGCCAGCAGGATAGCGGTTGCACATTTTTTCACGGCTTTTCTCCCAGGCGTTTTATTCTGTTTTTAATTCCGGACGGGCAAAACGGCGGTTCTCCAGCACCGGCAATACGCTGCGCGCATAGGCGATGCGTTGCGGATCGAGATCGGCAAAGACAAGTGCGGCTGACTCTGGGGCTTTGGCAATCGCCACGCCGAGCGGATCGATCACCAGGCTGTTGCCAATATTGCGCGGGCCGCACTCGCCGACCGCCACCATATAGCAGGTGTTTTCCAGCGCACGCGCCGTGGTGAGCAGCTCCCAGTGCATCTCTTTCAGCGGCCCTTTTACCCACGCAGCGGGCAACACCAGCACATCGGCGCCATCCAGTACCAGCCGGCGCGCCAGCTCCGGGAAACGCACGTCGTAGCAGGTCATCAGCCCGACCTTCATGCCTGCCACCTCTACCAGAGGCGGGATAACATGGCCTGGATTTACTCGCTGTGACTCCTGCATGGCGAAGGCATCATAAAGATGCAGCTTCTCATAGGCTGCGATAATTTCGCCGTTTCGCAGCGCAATCAGTACGTTAAGCGCTTTATTCTCTTCTGTCGGAACATGCACGCTCATCATGGTTGTTAGCGTATTTCCCTGACTTTTTTCCAGCAGTTGAGTCAGGAAAGGCCCGTCCAGCGGCTGGGCGGCTTTCAATACCAGATCCGGGTCGGCAATATCTCTCGCCAGCACGCCCTCCGGCAGGACCAGCAGATCCGCTCCGCCAGACTCGGCACGCGTCATCAGATCGATGCAAATAGTGGCGTTCTCCTGCCATTCGCGGCTGACCGCAAACTGCCCCATCGCTACTTTCATTACAGCTCCCCTTTGCTTGCTGCCGGGAAAATCGCTTCCGGCGTCAGATTCGTTGTCGTCAGACCCTGTTGGTAAAGTTCTCTGGCAAAGTCGGCAATCATCTTCTTGTTAACCTCAAACCCGTTTTCATTCCAGCTGGCGGGTAATTCCTGCGCGGTGCGTCGCAAATCATCCAGCAACCAGGGCGTGGTGTCCGCGTATTTCTCCCGCTTTTTCAGCCACAGCTGTGCTGAACGATCGATCAGCTCACTGAGCGCCTGCGGCAGCCAGGGATGCTGTTCAGCCAGCGCAGGCTTAAGGGCCAGGATATGAATACCGGGCACATAGCCGACGCGATTAAAGTAGTCGCGCTCGGCCTGATAGAAATCAGGCTGTAGCTGACGCAGGCCCGACTGAGGCAGGAAGAAGCCTTCCGGCATAAAAGGCGTAAACACCGCGTCCAGCTCACCTGCCTTCAGGAGTTCCAGCAGCGGCCGCTCTTCTGGCGCGGCTTCAATCCGGCCAGGGCGGCCAAATCCCGCCAGACGATCGGTAACCGGATGGTCGGCGGTCAGACGGCCGGCAAACCAGTAGGCATCATCAATCTCTACGCCCGCTTCGCGCAGCACGGTGCGTGTCCAGGTGTTGCCTGAATCCTGCCAGCCGGTAACGCCAATTCGCTTGCCTTTCAGCTGCGCAGGCGTGGTCAGCGGGCTGTTGGTCGTTGTGATGATGCAGCGCTGGCGGAAGCCGCGCATCAGGAAATGGGGCAGCCCCAGCAGGCTGGTTTCGCCACGGGCGCGGCCTTGCGCATAGCGGCTGAAAGAGACTTCGCCGCCGTCATAGTCCGGGCTGGTGGCGAGGTTATCGACCAGCGTACCAACGCGGTCGAGTACTACATCAAATCCTTCTGCTTTCAGGTCACCTAACGCCAGCGGCGTAAAATAGTCCCAGTCACGCACCGCCAGTCTGACGATCACTTTGCTCATGTTTGCCCCGTTATTAGGTTGCGCCCGTAGCGCCGACGATTTATTCAACAAATTGTGCTTGAATTTGATACTAATTCGGGAATACTTAACTGAACAATCATTAATTTGTTACTGAACAAACTTTTTTCTTATGACGCAAAAAATCGAGCTCGACTGGCTGTGCAAACAAATAACCGACACTTCTGTGAAAGGCATTGCGCTGGTGGCGTCAACCTTGATCCGTGAGGGGAAAATTGCGCCAGGTGTGCAAATGCCCGCAGTGCGCGAGCTGGCAGAGAAGCTGGGCGTCAGTCCTGCGACCGTGTCGGCCGCCTGGGCGCAGCTAAAAAGACAGAAGGTGCTGGCGGGTAAAGGGCGCAGTGGCGTCTGGGTTTCCGGCAGTACCATGATGCCGCGTCCGATTCGCTTTGAAAAAATAGGGAACTACGGCGATAACATTCGCGCCGACCTGGCGATGGCTTCACCCGATCCCGCGCTGCTGCCCGATCTGCAACCCGCGCTTCAGGCGGCACTGCAATCGCCACATCTCAACAGCTATTTCCGCGAGCCGATTTCAGCCCCGCTGCTCGCTGCGATTCAACCGCGCTGGCCCTACCCCGCTGAAGCGTTTCTGGCGACGGACGGCGGCTTCGATGCCATGAATCTGGTGGTGCAGACGCTGGTGTCACCCGGCGATCGCGTTGTCATCGAGGACCCTACCGCGACGCGCCTGCTGGATATGCTGGATAACGTTGGCGCGGAAATCTTGCCCTTAGCCTGTGATGAGGAAGGGCCGCAGCCCGATGTACTTGCCCAGCTGCTGCAAAAATCGCCGGTGATGGTGATCTACCAGCCGCGCACCCACTCTGCAACCGGCAACAGCGTCAGCATCGCGCGCCAGGCTGCGCTGGCAGCGGTATTGGCGCAGAGTGCGACGCTGATTGTGGAAGATGACGGCATTGGCGATCTCTCTTCAGCCACCGCCTGGAGCCTCGGCAACCATTTCCCTGCGCGTACTATCCACGTACGCTCTTTCTCCAAAGCCTACGGCCCCGATCTGCGTCTGGCCGTGCTTTCCGCGACGGCGGAAATGGTGAAACGTATCCAGGCGTGGCGAAATTTCGGCGTTAGCTGGACCAGCCGTCTGTTGCAGGACAGCGTCGCCTGGCTGCTTAGGGATGAGGAGACGCAGCAGAAAATTAGTGCTGCGCGCGCAGCCTACCGGCAGCGCCGTGAAAAAATGCTGGCAGCGCTGGCAGCGCGCGGATTAACGCTGCCGATGCGCGACGGACTGAGCATCTGCATACCGGTCGCTTCGGAGCAGTACGCCATGATTACGCTGGCTGCGCGCGGCATTGCCGTGCTGCCAGGCGAGCGCTGTCGCCTTGGACCTGCGCAGTTTATCCGCGTCAGTATTGCCAGTCTGCCGGACGAACAGCTGGAGATGGTCGCTAGCGCGCTGGCGATTGCTTCCGGCCGCGACGTTACGCTGAATGCAGATCTTTGATATGGTAGCGCGGCGACTCGACATAGCCTTCACGCGTATAGAACTGGTTGGCCTTGAGCCGTGAGGCGTGGCAGTGCACTTCCATTCGGTCACATCCACGCTGCGCCGCCATCGCTTCAGCATGCAGCAACAGCTGTTGGCCCACGCCTTTGCTGCGCTCGCCTTCAGCGATACAAAAGTAGCTGATGCGGGCAAAGTCGCCCGCCAGCGCCAGCTGTGGGACGAAATGCATCGACAGGAATCCCAGCACCTGCGTGCCATGCTCCGCCACCAGCAGCATCTCATCGGGATCGCTGATGAGCTGAGCAAGGCGTTTATCGATAAAGCTTTCGGTGCCGCCGTAGCCTAACTCCGCCAGCAGCGCGCTAAGCGCAAAACTGTCTTTCGCCTGTGCCTGACGTATATTCATCCTGCCTCCTCAAGAAGATTATGCTGCCGCTCTGTTATATAGCGTCGGCGGGGAAAAAGCTGCAAGTAAGAGTTGTTATAATAATGTTACCAGGCTTTTATGTGACTCGCTCCGCAGATCCTTTCTGTTGAGGGAGAGCATAGTGGTGCTCAGAGAGGATTTTCAGGCATAAAAAAACCCGCCATGCGGCGGGTTTTTGAAATTCTGACTGTTAACTTACAGGCTGATAACGTTAGCAGCAGATGGGCCTTTAGCGCCTTCGGTGATTTCAAACTCAACGCGCTGACCTTCAGCCAGAGTTTTGAAACCGTTGCTCTGGATAGCAGAGAAGTGTACGAACACGTCTTTGCTGCCATCTTCTGGAGTAATGAAACCGAATCCTTTAGATTCATTAAACCACTTAACGTTACCTTTGATCTTGGACATCTATATTACCTTTACATGAAAAATGGACACTAAACTGTGTCGGCGTCTAGTACAGCAATTGCAGTGACATTTGTCCAGCGGCAATTGAATAAAAAGTGATAAATCTCGCCTTTTTTTATCTCTGTCACGCTTTTATGCCGCGCCAGCAAACCCTGACTCAAATCCCAGCCCAAAAAAACCGAGACCCCTTCTGTTGTAACGTGCTGTAATATGGGCAATTTATAAGCTCACGGCATTCTGTTTCACCGACCTTAGCGCCAGCCGCACGCAACGAGAATATCACTCTAGCGATGCCGTGCCGTTACGCCTGCGATAAGCCAGGCTAGCAGATATCGGGCCCTTTTTCACACACATGAAGAAAAGGGATGCCGCTGACTATTTTGCTCTAGCCTGCGCATCCTCTTCTAAAAAGATTAAAGCTCCGAGGCGCTTACCTCACCCTGCATAAACTGGCGTCATCACAGTCAGGGTAAAACCGGATTGCCGGACGCAGTGGTGACAAGGAACCGCAACAGACGTTACCGATATACTTTGAACAGCTTTTGACGCTGTGCCTCAAAGACCAATTACAAACAGCAACAATAACCTAGAGTAATTAATAGAAAATCAAACAAAGGCCCATTAAGATAACGCGCATTAATTGTTTAGGATTTTTGATAAATATAGGGGAGATATTTGTTAGAATAGTTTCTGTTCTATTCGGACAAGGAGAGCATAAACATGGTGATGAAAATTCGCTGCACCGCCTGTGGCAGCGCCAAATTTACCTTTACCCATGATCCTTTATCAGAGCCAGAATTTCATGGCGCGCGCTGCGGCAACTGTAACAAGCAGCTGACGGCGCGGGATCTGTTGCCGAATACGTCACTTGATCCCATTACGCGTTGTCTGGTCTCTCGAGTGAAGAAGGATACAAATAAGGGCACCTGAGTGGTGCCCGCGTTGATTCAGAAAATTAACTTAAATACCCCTGTTAGCGTCAGTAACCCTACGATGAAAATGATGGCGATAATCCACAAAATTATTTTCATATCCTTGTTCCTTTGCCAGTAAAAAAACGTTTCAGGATAAGAGTATAGCTTATCGCTGCGTTTTTGCCGGCGCCTGTTCCGCTGCTTTAGGGAGAAGTTCCCTTTCCAGAAAAGTCTGTTTTATTTCTGCGATATCGGTCGCAGTAGTTGTTTTTTTAACCGGTTTACGCTTCGTTTCAATCTCTTTCCCTCGCTAAACTTTGTGCGGCAAAGGCAGGCCTCTGCGAGTACGAATGTGAGACGAGTAGAAGGAGACAACATGAGCACGATAAATACCAGTATGGGACGCTACAGCCTTAAAGCGAAAAACGCTGGCGATCACATTAAAGGATCTTTTGCAATCAATGACGAAGGCGGTACGCAGCTCACCCGACAGGAGTTCGATGAGCACTACCTTGACGATGTCGTTAACAACGTGATTTACCCTGTTACCGGCGGTAATCGCGAGATTACTCGCGCTTTGCGTGAGCAAATGGTCAAAGCCGGCTTTGAACAGCCGCATTAACCCCCTTGGGCCACGCGTTGTGGCCCTTTTCCTCTGCTGAAACCATCACTTGCCGTTGCTATATTTTGGTCGCAGGATGCGATGTACCCAACAAAAAGAGGAAAAGCAAGGTGAGTCAACTTTACCGTATCAACCCTGCGCGCCTGCACCAGTTTGTACAGGCAATATGGCTGCATGCAGGCAGCGAAGCTGACGAGGCGCGTCTGGTCGCGGATCATCTGGTCGCGGCGAACCTGGCAGGTCATGATTCCCACGGCGTTGGCATGATCCCCAGCTATATGCGTTCATTTACTCAGGGGCATTTGCAGCTCAATCAGCATCCGGTGCTGGAAAAAGATGCCGGAGCGGTGCTGACTTTCCATGCCCGGGCAGGCTTCGGCCAGGTTGCCGCTTATGAATCGATGCAGCAAGGCATCGAGCGCGCACGGCAGTCAGGCATTGCGGCAGTCGGCCTGCACCACTCTCACCATATTGGCCGCATTGGGCACTGGGCCGAGCAGTGCGCGGCAGCGGGATTCATCTCTTTTCACTTCGTCAATGTGATGGGCGACCCAATGGTGGCCCCGTTCGGCGGCAGCGATCGCCGTTTTGGTACGAACCCGTTCTGCGCGGTCTTTCCGCGCCGTAATGCTAAACCCCTGCTGCTCGATTTCGCTACCAGCGGTATCGCTTTTGGCAAAACGCGCGTTGCCTGGAACAAAGGAGTAGATGTGCCGCCAGGCTATTTAATCGATCATCAGGGCAATCCCACTGAACATCCTGCCGTGATGCACGAAGCGCCCTATGGCTCGCTGCTGCCCTTCGGCCTGCATAAGGGTTATGCGCTGGCAACAATGTGCGAAATTCTGGGTGGTGCGCTCTCCGGCGGACGCACCACGCACGACGAGACGGTGCTGGCCAGCCATGATGCGATTTATAACTGTATGACCACCATTATCCTTAACCCAGATGCGTTCAACGCACCGGCGATGCAGGAAGAAGCAGAAGCGTTTCTTGAGTGGGTGAAGCGTTCGCCGCAGAGCGGCAATGAGCCGATTCAGGTGCCGGGCGAATGGGAAGAGACGAACCGCGCTGCGCGCGAGCGCGACGGTATTCCGCTGGACGCGACCAGCTGGCAGCAAATTTGTCTGGCGGCAAAGCAGGCAGGAATGCCTGAAGAGGAGCTGGCAACGTTTCGCGCGCTAGCCAGCTAAGGCTGAACGCCGGGCATTGCGCCCGGCGACTTATCTCAAATCACATACGAAAGCAGCATACAGCCCACCAGGCCACACACCGAAATAATGGTTTCCAGCACAGACCAGGAGCGGATGGTCTCGCCGATTGTCAGGTTGAAATACTCTTTAAACAGCCAGAATCCAGGGTCGTTAACGTGAGAGAAGATCACGCTACCCGAGCCGACCGCAATGACCATCAGTTCAGGGCTGGCACCGCTGCTGATAATCAAAGGCGCAACGATGCCGCCCGCTGTGATTGCTGCTACGGTCGCGGAGCCGAGCGCAATACGCAGGACAGCCGCAATTGACCAGGCCATAAAGATCGGTGAAACGTTGCTCTCCTGCATCATCGCGGCAATGTATTTATCCACGCCGCTATCTACCAGCACCTGCTTAAACGCCCCGCCGCCGCCGATAATCAGCAGCATCATGGCGATAATTTTTATTGAATCGGTAATGGTGCCCATCACCTCATCCATACTGCGGCCACGGTTCAGGCCAAAGGTGAAGATAGCGATCAGCACGGCAATCAGCGTCGCCATTACCGGATCGCCAAAGAACTCTGCGTAAGGCAATAGCGCATGCCCTTTCGGCAGCACCATCTCCGCCAGCGCGCGCAGCGCCATCAGCACCACCGGCACCAGCGCGGTCCATACGCTGACGCCAAAGCCCGGCATCTCTTCTTCGGTGAAGGTTTTCGGGTTATAGAGTCCTTCTGGAATCGGTTTATCGATGCTTTTCAGGAAACGGGCATAAACTGGTCCGGCAAGGATCACGGTTGGAATGCCGAGCAGCGTGCCCCACAGCAGAGTTTTACCCATATCGGCGTTGAACAGCGTCGCGATAGCGGTCGGGCCGGGATGCGGCGGCAGGAAGCCGTGCGTCACCGACAGCGCAGCCGCCATCGGCACGCCGACGTAGAGCAGCGGCACGCGTGCCGAGGCGGCAATACTGAACACCAGCGGCAGCATCAATACGAAGCCTACTTCGTAAAACAGCGCGAAGCCGACGGTGAAGCCAGTCAGCACCAGTGCCCACTGGATATGCTGCTTGCCAAATTTTTTGATTAGCGTTGTCGCGATGCGCTGCGCACCACCGCAGTCGGCCAGCAATTTACCGAGCATGGCACCGAAGCCCATGATCAGCGCCAGGCTGCCGAGCGTACCGCCGACACCATTTTTAATGGAAAGAATGACTTTATTGACCGGCATGCCCTGCATCATGCCAACCACCAGCGCCACCAGAATCAGCGCGATAAATCCATTGAGTTTGAAGCGAATCATCAGCAGCAGCAGTAACGCCACGCCAATCGCCACAATAAGTAATGGCATAGGTTTTCTCCACCTTGCAGACCAGCCAGCGGCCAGCAGCGTTTTGTTATCGTGTGTCCGAAATGGACGTTGGGTACGGCATCGGAAAAACGGCTTAACAGTCAGATACAACCTGTTACCAGTAACATGTTAAGGGTAACATCATGATGAAAACACCTCCCCGCTAAGGTTGAATTTCTGTTTTGCGAAGGTGATCAACTTTTCATCCCAAAGGGATCAGAAAGTTTGCTGCTGCCCGGGTCCGGGTTTTCGTTACACTCCCCTTTTCCCTTTTAACCTAAGGATGTTGCGGTGAGTGAGAACCTGAGCGAGCTGTACAGTAATCAACGAACCCTGTCTGGACGTGGCAGTATCAGTAAACTGGTGCCGCTGCTGAGCGCTGAACGTCAGCCTACGCTGCTGTTCTGCGGCCGTTCTTTTCTCAACGGGCCGGTCTACGCGCACCTGAAAGCTGAGTTAAACGATCTTATTATTGGTTATGAAATCGTCGCGCATGAAGCGTCACCGGCAGAGATTGATGCCTGGGTCACACGCTGGCGCGGACATGTGGATCGTGTGGTAGCAATTGGCGGCGGCAGCGTGCTGGATGCAGCTAAAGCCTTCAGCGCGATGATGCAGCATCCTCTGCCCACCGCGCGTTATCTGGAAAAAACAGGTGATACGCCAGTCCAGGCGGTTACGCTGCCGCTGATTGCTGTGCCAACCACCGCCGGGACCGGCAGCGAGGCGACGCAAAACGCCGTGGTGACCGACCAGCATGAGATCAAGGTTAAAGCCTCGCTGCGTCATCCGGTATTTGTCCCGCAGGTAGCCATTCTGGATGCGGATCTGCTTAAAGGCGCGCCGGATAAGGTGCTGGCGACCTGCGGCATCGACGCTTTTACCCACCTGTTCGAAGCCTGGCTTTCCAGCAAAGGCAACCTGTTTACGCAGCAGCTTGCGCTCACCGGGCTGCGCCAGTTCGTGCAGGCGTGGCCTGCGCTGAACCGCGACGATGCGCAGGGCGATGCGGCGCGTGAAGCGATGATGATGGCGTCGTGGCTTGGCGGCGTTTGCCTGAGCAGCGCCGGTTTGGGCGTTATCCACGGTCTCGCGGGCGAGCTGGGCGCGATTAAGCCATACCACCACGGTGAAGTTTGCGGTCGTCTGCTTTTCCCGTTCCTCGACCTGCTGGCGGAGAGCAGCCAGCCTGAGCAACAGCGGCTGATGCAGGATCTCCAGCAGCAGCTCTTCGGCGTGCCGGATGCGCAGCCAGCACATTTCCTGAAGGCGTGGTTACAGCAGCAGGCCATTATCCCTTTCTGGCAGGAAACGCAGACGCTAAGCAGTGACGATGTCGAGTGGATTCTGGCGCGCGCCAACAGTAAGAATTCACTGGTGAGCTACAGCCAGCAGGCGATGCGTACCATGCTAACGCAGGCGTGGCAAATTACCGCCGCATAGTGATAACGGGCAGCCGGGCTGCCCGTTCGCAGATGATTCAGGCAAACGGCGGTTCGCCCGCCAGCATCTTCTCAATAGTCTGCAGCACACCCGCATCATTGTTGGCTGGTGCGCCAAAGCGCGCCGCCTCTTTTACCCGCTGTGGCGCATTTGCCATGGCGAAACTGAACCCAGACTGTTTCAGCATTTCCAGATCGTTGCCGCCGTCGCCAAACGCCAGCACCTGCCGGTGATCGATGCCCCAGCGCTGCGCCAGGATATTTAAGCCGTTGGCCTTGTGATGGCCAGGCACAATCAGATCGACCGATCCGTGCCCGCTCGACGTTGCATCTGCCGCACCCGCGTGCAGCCGCTGGATATCAGCCATCAACGGGGCAACATAGTCATCAGAAAGATTGAGCGCAAACTTAAACAGCCGGTCGTCGCCGGTCTCTTCCAGTGAAGCGATTGCCTTCAGGCGATGGCAATAGTGACGCATTTTCGCCAGCCACTGCTCCTCCACGCCGTCGAAATAGTAAGCGCTTTCACGGCCGCACAGGATGTAGCGCAGCCCAGGATAATCACCGGTTTGCAGCGTATCCAGCACCGCGTGGATATCGTCGCGAGAAAATGCGCCACAGAACAGCTCCTCTTCGCCGTCCAGAATCCAGGCACCGTTCTCCGCGACAAACGCGATCTCGCTGGCGATAGTGGGAAAAAAGGATTTCAGCTGGTAGTACTGATTACCGCTGGCGACGACAAACTTAATGCCGCGCGCTTTCATCTCTTCATAGCAGCGCATGAAACGCTGGCGATCGTACTGCTTTTTGTCATCAAGGAAGGTGCCGTCCATATCAACTGCCACCATTTTTACCGCTGTCATCTCGACTCCTTTTTCAGGCGAAAGGGAACAGTGTGGAAGCAAAGCATAGCCTGGCGCGCGTGACAAAAAGAGGAACAGCCGCGTGTGGGTGCAGCCGGTTTTATGGCCGGGAAGCGGGGAGAGAGCAGAACGGGCGGCCTGTGCCGCCCTTTTCACTGGCTTAGTTAAAGGCGTTGCTGAAGATTAACGAGGTAATAATCCCGGTCGCCGCGGCAATCAGTACATAGTTACCGTCGATATAGGACCAGTATTCACCGCGCGGTGGCTCAGGCAAACGGCGCGCACGCCAGTCGTCAACGCGGTAGTGAGAACCGCGATACTCCTGCGGCATCGGGTGACCGCGACGGAAATCGTGCCCGTTCCAGGCAAAGTGGTCGCGATCGCCGCGATGATTGTCGCGCGGGCCGCCCGCAAAACGGTCGTGTCCAGGCGCGCGCTCTGGACCATGACCTTGTGGGCCATGCCCCTGCGGGCCACGTCCACGATCGTCGTGACGATCGCCGTCATGCTGCTGCCACTGCTGGCCATGATGGTCGCCCGGACCATCAGCCCAGGAGACGGTTGAAATCAGTGAGCTGCATGCAATAAAAGTTGCGATAACGCGTAATGTAGTTTTTTTCATCATAACCTCCAGTAGCAACAGCGAGAGTCGCGCCGTTGAGATGTACTATCGGCTATCTGGAGGCAGGTTTAAATCTCTAAAACTCTTAAATATCGGTAACTTACAGACTATTACTCCGTTTAGCGCTTCCTTAACATTTGGGAGAGATTATGGAGAAAGCTGGACCTGAAGCGGTATTGTGCAAAAAGAACATCTGGCAGGAAAATACCGCTATTTATGCGTATGTATAGCGTTATTTGGTAAAAGCGAAAGGAATAAAAGATAAAATGAAAAACCCGACCGAATGCGATCGGGGGAATGACTATTCCTGAGTACCGAATACCGGCGAATCCTTGCCAAACCAAGGAAATAAACTGAAGGACACAACACCACATCACTAGCGTTGAGTAATAATAGTAACACTCTTGCTTCTATTTAGGGATGCGTAAAAGTCGAAATTAAGATATTTCTTTAATATTTCTCTGCAACACTCACTTAATTTTCATTACAAACCAGGTATGGCTCTAAATATGATGCCTGAAAAAGAGTGATTCCCCACAAACAGGTCTGAGGTCTGAACACGCCCGCACTTTAAATAATAAGATAACTCATTCGCTTGCTAACTATTATGTGGCCACAATCTGGCAAGCATCCGCTTCAGGCACAGGCAGAAAGCAGGTGTTATCTGCTCTACTGCGGGTAGTCAACGCCAGAGAAACGACTCTACATATAGCCACCGCAACCTTTTTTTCGCTTTCTTAACGTTTTTTCCTGCATTTTTCAGGGGCATTATTTAAATAAGTAAAAAGGACGGGAAAATAGTGCGGGATCATTGTTTGAAAAATGCAGGACAGCGTTAACACAGACTTGCCCTGCTATTCTTTCGCAATCGAGGCTGACGACGGAACTGCATTAGCCCAGATGCTGCGGTAGCTCGTCTATCTCCAGCGAAGCAAAATAATATCCCTGAAGCCCATAAAGCGGTATATGTTCCAGCGCCGCCAAATCCTCTCTATTTTCTACGCCTTCCACAATAATCTGCGGGCAGTAGCGTTGAATATTCTTCATTAGCACCGGAAATATTGATTTATCCTTCTGTTCCCAGAAAAATCTTTTGTCCATTTTCACGGCGTCAAACAGCCCGGTGTAGAGCGCTTCGAGATTAGCGAAGCCGGTGCCGAGATCGTCAAGAATAAAACGGATGCCGCGTGACTTGAGTTGTTGCAGCGTCTGGCGCGCGGCGCGATCGCGTAAAAAGTCGATATTTTCTGAAACCTCCAGCCGTATTACGCTGGAGTTGCTGAACAACCAGCACAGCCGCCTGTCTTCTTCCAGCATCTGCACCATATCACGATCAATATTGATGCTGACGAACAGGTTGCGTTGCTCTAGCAGCGCGACCACAGCGGACAACGCGCCAAGCTGTTCAAACAGCAGATCGCGCTTTTCGTCATGTGGCATATTTTCAATGACCATAAAGGGATTACGCGATTTTCCGGCTATTGAGGTATAGCGCGTTAACAGTTCGAACCCGACAAATGTACCGGCCTGCGACATTACCGGTTCGAGTATAAATTTTTTATTCAGCGTTGAGGCCAAAGAGTGTGTAGGCATAGACACCTCGGGCAAAGCCCAAACGGCAGCGATTAATCACCAGAGGTTATTAAAAGCTTCCCTGCGGCGTTAAACGCTGCCCAAGTTGATCGTTGGATAGTGCACTCCCTGTTGCGCTGTTTATTTCGCCCGGTGCGAAATAAACGCGCGAATTTCACCACGTTTTTTGGTTTTGGCAAACTTTTTCAGCTGGTGGCGTTGAAGACGCAAGAAAAATTGACGTTATCGAAAGATAAAAAAGTGCTGGTTTAAGAGTAGCGAAAGATAGCGGGGTGGAAAGGTAAATTCTCCGCGCGTTTTGTCAACGCACGGAGAATCGGTCAGGGATAGCTGAGTGTCACAGAGGCATCTGGCAATTGGGTAAAATGCGTCACGATATAGTGGAAATCGGCGCTGGGGTTCAGGCTGGTGAATTGCTGTGGATAGAGATCCTTCGCCAGAATTTCCATGCCGATAATGTTGTAAGGATGATTATAAAAATGGTGGTAGACGCCATAGACGCGGCCATTTTGCACCGGTGCCATTTGCTTCAGCCCGGTGCGGTTCAGCAGCCCGCTGAAGGTTGCCGATACCTGTGCGGCAGGTATGTTATAGCCAAACGGCAGCACACCCGGGTTAGGACGCTCAGAGCCGGTCATAATATAGATGTCCGGCTTCATGGCGATGATCTTCTCCAGCGAGACAAAGCCAGCATTGCCCGGTAACAGGGCGGAACCGATGTTTTTTCCGCCGACCGCCTCTACCAGGCCGCCCCAGCCGTTGTGCCCGTGAGTGAAACAGCAGTTGTCGCTATTGCCCGCAATCGGCTCGATAAATACCGTAGGCTTTTGCGCAACCTGACCAATGGTTTTATCAAGCTGCTGTAAGCGCTCCTGATAAAAATTCGTGTACTCCGCAGCCTCTTTCTCGCGGTTCAGCACGTTACCCAGCAGCGCCACGCTGCGCGCGGTATTCTCTTTCGGGTGCAGTTCGTAATCGATAAACAGCACCGGAATATTGAGCCCTTTTAGCGTATCCAGTACGCCCGATTGCTGTAGCGCTGACTTAGCGCGCAGCTGCGCAATCATCAGGTCTGGCTTCTGTGCCAGTACGCTTTCCAGATTGACCTGCCCCTGATCGTTAAAGCCCATATCGACGATTTTTGTCGACTGCGGCCAGCGCTGCTTTAGCAAATCCCAGGTCTGCGTATCCTGCTTTTTCGCCAGGTTATTCCACGCAACGACGCGCCTGAAGGGATCGTCACGATCCAGTAGCGCCAGCGCCAGCACATCGCGCCCATCCTGCAGGATGAGATGCTGTGGCTCATGGTCGAGCCTGATGACGTTGCCGTCCAGATCGGTCACCTGTAACGGATAAGTGGTTGCGCCACAGGCCGCTGATACCAGCAGTCCGGCCAGCAGAAATCCCTTTTTCATTGCTTACTACCTCAGTAACTAATAACTATTCTCAACAAAGCTAGCATGTTGCCAAATGAGAAAGCTATACAGAAGCTAAACGGCCCGCGGATTGCGGGCACGTAAGCATTAGTTAAACAGGGAATAGAAGATAGCGGAGATGGCCACCAGTCCGGTCAGCACCACGAACAGATTGCTGATATGGCCGCTGTACTTGCGCATCGCGGGGACTTTATGAATGGCATACATCGGCATCAGGAACAGGATGACGGCAATAACCGGTCCGCCCAGCGTTTCGATCATATCGAGGATACTCGGGTTCCAGCTTGCCACCAGCCAGGTGCTGAGCAGCATAAACAGTGCAGTGATGCGGTTTAGCTTCGCAGGCGTAATGGTTTTGCCACGGCTGTGCAGCGTTTTATTGACGAGGCCGTTAAAGCCTTCACGCGCGCCAAGATAGTGGCCGAGGAAAGATTTGGTGATCGCCACGATGGCGATTAGCGGGCCAAGCCAGGCGATAACCGGCACGTCAAAGTGGTTGGCGAGATAAGAAAGGATGGAGATGTTTTGCGCCTTTGCCGCCGCCAGATCCTCTGGTGACAGGCTGAGCACGCAGCTGAAGACAAAAAACATCACCGTCGCAACCATCATCAAGTGCGAACAGGCCAGGATGCGCGAGCATTTGCGCTCGGCATTTTCACCATACTCCGCGCGTTTCGCCACGGCGAATGAGGAGATGATCGGCGAATGGTTAAAAGAGAACACCATTACCGGGATAGCCAGCCACAGCGTCATCCAGATGCCCTTGCCGCCTGCGTGATGCCATGAGAGCGTCTGCAGCGCTGCGCCGTGCCAGTGTGGGATCAAGTAGACCGCCAGCAGCATCAGCACCGCGACAAAGGGGAACACCAGGATACTCATCGCCTTCACGATCATCTGTTCACCAAAGCGCACCACCGTCATGAGACCGATGATCAGGATCAGCGACAGCAGCACGCGCGGCGGCGACACCAGGCCAAGCTGATGTTCAATAAACGTCTCTACGGTGTTGGTGATCGCCACGCTGTACATTAGCAGGATAGGAAAGATAGCGAAGAAGTAGAGCAGCGTAATAATTTTGCCTGCACCTGCACCGAAGTGCTCTTCCACTACATCGGTAATATCTTCGCCCGCGTTTTTGCCAGAGAGCACAAAACGGGTCAGCGCACGGTGGGAATAATAGGTCAGGGGAAAAGCGAGAACCGCCATGATAATTAACGGCAGCAATCCACCAACGCCTGCGTTGATTGGCAGGAAGAGCACGCCTGCGCCGATAGCGGTGCCGTAGAGTCCCAGCATCCAGGTGGTGTCGGATTTGCGCCAGCCGCGTTCTTCTGATGCCTCAGCCGCTGCCGTAAGCGTGCCGGTTTGTGTGGTTTTCATCTGCCTGTCCTGTCTTTATGACGTCAACGCCACCGACGGTGAGTTTGCGTCGGCAGCCACATTGCCGCGCCGCCCTGCCCCGCCGCTGAGCGGCAGTACGGATAGAGCCGCTGCGACAAAAAAATCGCCTAACCGCACCGGTGTAAACGATTGCGCAGGATTTTTACACACCTTGACGACAGGCTTCAACAACCATGCGCCAGTCGTGCGTTTTTAGGGCAGATTTCGCTTACTTCAGCGCCTTTCTGAAAAGCGGTTATTGCGCTTTGCTTAAATTTTTAAACGAAACCACAGTTCGGCATTACAAACCCCGCCGTGCGTTCTATAGTTCATCCGCAACACTTAACCCTGAGGTTTATGCATGCGTGTTAAAGGATTAAATATCGGTTTCTTTATCGTGATTCTGGCGATTGTTACCGTGGCGTTTTTCGATGTGCTGGCACCCTATTTCTCCCCGATTCTGTGGGCGGCTATTTTGGCGGTCATCTTTGCCCCGTTAAAAACCTGGCTACGACATAAGATGGGCGATCGCAACGGGCTGGCGTCATTGATTACCCTGTTGATTATCTGCCTGATCGTCTTTACGCCGCTGGCAATTATCGCCTCGTCGCTGGTGGTCGAGATCAATACCGTTTATCTCAAGCTGCAAAATAATTCAGCACAGTTCCCAACGGTGTTTGCCGATCTGCTCCAGCATCTGCCCGACTGGCTGCGCAACTATCTTTCTGAGCACCAGCTCAATAACGCGGCGCAAATCCAGCAGAAGCTCTCTGGCTTCGCGCTAAAAGGCGGACAGTATATGGCGGGCAGCGTCTTCCTGATCGGCAAAGGCACCTTCACCTTCACCGTCGGCTTTGGCGTAATGCTCTACCTGCTGTTTTTCCTGCTGAAGGATGGCTCTTATCTGGTGCACCTGATTCTGGAAGCGCTACCGCTTTCCACCTATGTGAAACATCACCTGTTTATGAAGTTCGCGGCGGTCTCGCGCGCGACGGTAAAAGGCACGGTCGTGGTGGGCGTCGTGCAGGGGATCCTGGGCGGCCTGGCGTTCTGGTTTGTGGATATCGATGGCAGCCTGCTGTGGGGCGCGCTGATGGCGTTCCTGTCGCTGATCCCCGCCGTGGGCTCGGCAATTATCTGGGTGCCTGCTGCGATATTTTTCTTCGCCACCGGCGCGCTGTGGAAAGGGCTGTTCCTCGTCGGCTTCTTTGTGGTAATCGTCGGGCTGGTGGACAATATTCTGCGTCCGCTGCTGGTGGGCAAAGATACCAAGATGCCTGACTACCTGATCCTGATCGCCACCTTAGGCGGTATGGAAATCTACGGTATCAACGGTTTTGTGATTGGCCCACTGATCGCCGCGCTATTTATCGCCTGCTGGAACCTGCTCTCAGGTAAGGATAACCGCGACAACGTCGAAGAGATTGACGAAGAGTTTATCGAGGAAGGCAAAAAGCTGTCAGACGATGCGGCTGCGGGTGAAGTCTAACCTGCCTGATGGGTTGATCCGATACTCATGCGGGAGAGTCTAACCTCCCGCGTCAGGGAAACATCAGGAGCGCATTGCCAGTGTATTCAGGGCCGCCTGGGCGGCCCATCTTTTAGTGAATCGCGTCTGTTTTGCCATGCCAGTGGTTATAGAGGCGCAGCGCCGCAGGCTGAATAGCATCGGTGCTTTGCAGGTAGGCGATCTCATCCATGCCGTCGAGCTTCTCTACCTCATCAATATCACCATGCAGCGCAATCGCCTGTAGCGACGGCTGTAGCTCGGCAGGCAGTTCAGGCCATTCCGCCAGCGCCACGCCCGTCATGTAGCCGAAGCACCACTCTTCCACCACCAGCAGCTCGCGACCGTCCATTTCACGGTAGCCGAACAGCGGCTCAAACTGCTCCGGATAGAGGCTAAGACGCTCGGCAATATCATTCATCATCTGTGCCGCCAGGGTATTGAAGCGCTGCTCATCGGCCGGATTTTCCCATTGCGGCGGCGTTTCACCCCAGATTACCGGCTTCATTGCATCCAGCGCCAGCGGCGACGGGCTGGAGAGCGCGGCGGTGAAAAGTCCATCCAGCTCGCTGATGTCCATCAAGCCGTCTTCGCTGTCGTGCTCCATCAACACGTCTTCCATCCACTCGATTTCGTCTGCGTTCAGTGGGCCTGTAGCCATGGTAATTCCTCTTGTGGTGTGTCGAAGATGTGGGTGGTTCGCGCCATTGGGCTGACCCACGTAGAAACGGATGAGATGCTTGTCTCATAAAGATAAGTTTAGCTGCCGGTAGTGTGCCTGAGTGCGAGAGTGAAGCCAACAAAGGAGTCAGGCAAGCGAACGCCCGGTAAAAGAAACGCCTGCTGTTTTTCTGCCTGGTGGCAATATGAAGCCGATCACGGATTCGATAACCCGATACCGCGCCTTGCCCAGGCTGAGTAGCCAGTCGCCACCAGGAATAATCAGCGGGGATAGCCGGATTGATGCATGAAACACATTAATCAATTCATTAATTGCACTTATTCAAATCTCTTTCCTGTTCCAGTCTTCAGTCACAACTAAGTAATGAAACATTAACATTACGCATACGCTGGAGCTTTTAATGCATACGACCTCTGAATCTTTAACCCCGATACGCAACCGGGCGGGCGCTATTGTTCGTGTCACCTCGGGAAACTTTCTTGAGCAGTTTGATTTTTTCCTGTTTGGCTTTTACGCCACCTATATCGCGCATACTTTTTTTCCGGCAAGCAGTGAATTTGCTTCGCTGATGATGACATTTGCGGTGTTTGGCGCAGGCTTTCTGATGCGCCCCATCGGCGCTGTGGTGCTGGGTGCTTACATTGATAAAGTGGGCAGACGAAAAGGTCTGATCGTCACACTCTCCATTATGGCGCTGGGCACCTTTCTTATCGTATTTATTCCCTCTTACCAGGCTATTGGCTACTGGGCACCTTTGATTGTGTTACTGGGACGTTTGCTACAGGGATTTTCTGCCGGCGCAGAGTTAGGCGGTGTTTCTGTTTATCTCTCAGAGATTGCCACGCCGGGTAGAAAAGGCTTCTATACCAGCTGGCAGTCGGGCAGCCAGCAGGTCGCTATTATGGTGGCGGCCGCGATGGGCTTCGCGCTGAATGCGCTGATGGAAGAAGGCGCTATTCGTGAATGGGGCTGGCGCATTCCGTTTCTGTTCGGCTGCCTGATTGTCCCCTTTATTTTCTTCCTGCGCCGTAATCTGGAAGAGACGCAGGAATTTAGCGCACGCCGCCAGCATCCAGAAATGCAACAGGTATTCAAAACGCTGCTCGGCAACTGGAGAACCGTGATTGCCGGTATGCTGATGGTGGCAATGACCACTACGGCCTTCTACCTGATCACCGTATATGCCCCAACGTTTGGCAAAAAAGTGTTGCTGCTGAGCGCCTCGGACAGCCTGCTGGTCACCCTGCTGGTCGCGGTCTCCAACTTTATCTGGCTGCCGATTGGCGGGGCGATATCGGATCGCTATGGCCGTAAACCCGTGCTGATTACCATGGCGCTGATCGCCATCGCGACCTCCTACCCTGCGCTTAAATTTCTGGCTGCCGATCCGAGCTTTTACAGCATGCTGGGCGTATTGCTGTGGTTGTCGTTTATCTATGGCCTCTATAACGGTGCGATGATACCGGCCTTAACAGAGATCATGCCGGTCTCCGTGCGGGTCGCGGGCTTTTCGCTGGCATACAGCCTTGCGACGGCCCTGTTTGGCGGCTTCACGCCCGCCATTTCTACTGCGCTGATTGAAGTGACCGGTGATAAAGCTGCACCCGGCCTGTGGATGAGCTTTGCCGCCGCCTGCGCGCTCCTGGCGACCCTGTTTCTCTACAAGCAAGAAGCTGTTCATCCCCATGCAGCCAAAAAGAGCTGGGGCTAACCTGCATCGCCGCGTTAGCGGCAGATCGCCCGAGGTTAAGGGCTGTTTGCCGCAATAATCATCTGTTCCAGCTCACCGGCAAGATGAGGCAGCTCTTGCCCGGTGCGCTTCACAATCCCGACCGTGCGGCGCACCGTGGGTTCCGTTAGCGTCAGCACGGACAAAAACGGGTGGCCCGACTTTGGCACTGCCATCGCGGGCACCGCTGCGATACCTAATCCCGCCTCAACCATCCCAAGTAACGTGGTGACATGGCGCGTCTCACAGACGCCTGGCCGCTCCGGAATAATCCCGGTCAGCGCCTGGTCGAGCACATTACGGTTCCCAGAGGTTTTATCCAGCCAGACATAGGGGTGCTGATAAAACTCCTGCCAGGTCAGGCTCCGCCTGCGTGCCAGCGGATGTTCATGTGGGCAAACAGCAACATAAGCCTCATCCACCAGCGGCAAAAATCTGACGTCAGGCTGCGGTGCGCCGGTAAAGCTCAGGCCAAAATCTGCCTGCCCGGTGACAACAGCGTCGTAAACCTCCCCGGCGCTGGAATCGATAAGCTTAATACGCACGCGTGGATAGAGAGACTGAAAATGCGCAATGACCTTCGGCATAAAATAGTAGGCGGCTGAAGGCACGCAGGCGACCGTCACCAGGCCCGTGCGGTTAGCATTCATGTCGCCGATTTCAGCCACCGCGCACTCTAAATCCTTCAGCAGCTGCTGTGCACGCGGGGCAAAGCTGCGTCCGGCCATTGTCAGGCTGACCCGTCGCGTGGTTCTTTCAAAGAGCTTTACGCCAAGAGAGGTTTCCAGCTTATCGATGCGTCGGCTGAGCGCAGGCTGAGAGATATGGATCGCCTCGGCGGCCGCTTTAAAGCTTTTGAAGGTAGCCAGCGACTGGAAAGCATAGAGATCGGTAAGGTCAAAATTCAACGCCATCGGCTTCATGTCGCGATCGGTTCCACGTTGGTCGTTCGAAGGGCGCCATTCTACAGGGATCACCGCCAGCATTTGCCTTTTTCTGGTTCTGTGCGCCGCCGATGCATCGTCGCCAGCCGTCATGTATAAAAAGGATCGGCGCATTTCTGCATACTGAGGTGGTGACGTTATGGTGAGTGAGAAAACACGCATTACGAGCGAAGCGGAACTGGAACAGATTTATGGCGCAGTGGCGAAGCCCTCTTTAATCAAAGAGACTGACCACATCCATCCGGCCTATCGGCCTTTTATTGAGGCCTCATCCTTTGTGGCGCTGGCGAGCTCTGGGCCAGGCGGGCTGGACGTTTCGCCGAGAGGCGATCCGGCAGGCTTTATTGTGGTTGAAGATGCGAAGACGCTGCTGTTACCTGACCGGCGGGGCAATAACCGTCTGGACAGCCTGCGTAATATTCTGCACGACAATCGCGTGGCGCTGCTTTTTCTGATACCCGGCATTGGCGAAACGCTGCGCGTAAACGGCACGGCGGAAATTTCTACCTATCCCGCGTTGCTCAACCGCTTTGCCGTGAATAATCAGCTGCCTAAAACAGTGCTGCGCATTGCGGTCGAAAGCGTCTTTTTTCAGTGCAGCCGCGCCATTATTCGCTCAAAGCTCTGGGATCCCGCCAGCCAGATGACGCGCGATAAGCTTCCCAGCCCTGGCGCTATTCTGCATCAGCTGTCGCGCGCAGAGATTGATGGTGAAGCCTACGATCGGGCGCTGCCTGAACGGCTGAAAAACACGCTTTACTGAGGTTGTCAGCTTTAGGCCCTGATCGATTCAGGGCTCTGTCTTGCCCGCCTTCCCCCAGCGTTTTATCACGCGAGCAATGCCGCGCAAATATCATTCATATTTTTTGATCAATTAAAGCAATTATACCAGCTTTCAAACACCCTCAGGCGGGCGCATTATTACTCCATCGAGGCAAAACGCCTCACTCACTGAATCAAACATGAAGGAATTGATCATGAAAGCCATCAAAAATTTAGTTGCTGTTTCCGTTCTGTCTCTGGTTACCTTTGGGAGCTTTGCCCAAACCATCACCGCTTCAGCCTCTACGCTGGACGCCGCAGAAGCGAAGATTGCCGCGCAGGCGCATCAGGCGGGCGCATCCTATAAAATCATCGGTGCGCGCTTTGACAATGGTGCCTATGTTTCAGCCGAACTGACCAGGTAAGTGTTTCAGAGGCCGCACCGTGCGGCCTTTGGTTTTGAACCGCCCTCTTTCAACTCCGATCTTCCCCCTGCTGCACCTGTGACCACGCGCCAGGTTAATGTTAATCGCTTTGTGCCGGGTTTTACGGATAGCGTGAAATAAAACAGGACGCTAGCGAGACAGCGACAATGCGCCCTTCATGTCGTTTTGCCATGCCGGAACGCGCCCTGTGTGCCTCTGGCAACGGCGATTAATCGAGCTGTACGGTACTGATCACCACGCGCCGGTTTAAATGACTTTTTGGTTCTGCGCCCCAGCAAAAACCGGCCCAGTGCTCGCAGAACTCATCCCATCCCCGCACGCGCTCCAGCTTTCTGTCCTGCCAGGCCGCGTTATAGATATAGACATAGTGCCCCGGATCGCGCAGCGCCCAGGCAATCATGCCTTCCCACATCACGCGGGCGGCATTGGTTTGCGCGCTGTCGGTGACGATGACCGAGTAGGTTTGCAGAAAATGGCGGAAGAAGCGGCGGGCAATGCCGTGCACCGCATGTTCATGTTCGGGTTGTCGGGTGCGCCACACCATGACCTGGATGCAGGCGCGCTCCGGTGAGGTGAAATCCTGCGTCTCATCCAGCCTGACGGCATATACCGTTTCCGGCTCAGCTTCACAGGTCACCATGCGATATTGCTTCTCATCCGGACAACTGACCAGGCGGTAGCCAAACGGCAGCGTATAGCCGGGCAACGCAAAATCAACACTGCTGCGTGAAAGGAAATCCCGGGTATTTATTCTGTTCGTGGTTTCAGGGCTCAGTACCTGGTTGAAGCTTGTGTCGGGAATAATGATGGGCATGTCATCGTCTGCTATGGATTTCTTCACGGGCTCTCCTCTGGTGCCGGAGGGTTTAGGGAACACCCAGAAGTGTAGACGACATCTCAATTGTGCCTTTTCTCGACCGCTGGTCAGGGCCAGCGTCTTTCTCTGCCATCCCCGGTGGTCAAACGCGTTTGGTCAGATTTTAAAACGTTTTCTGGCGCTAATACGCAGAAGATTTATCTAACTTAACGCCTGCACAAGATATTTCATTTTGTTAACGACTTGACCGAACCGGGATGTAATGACCAGGCTTAGAGGGTCTTGAAGCACATCAAATGATGCGATTTCAAAAACCGTAACCAGGAAGGAGGCATTATGGTAAGCAAATCAGAAATTTTAGATCACGCTCAGGTTGTAGACGTTAACGGTGAACACGTTGGCATCGTTGACCATTTCGAAGGCGAAGACAAAATCAAGCTTGCTAAAAGCGATCCGGAAGCTGGCGGCAAACACCACATCATTCCCTTTAGCTGGGTGAAAGAAGTGGACGATAATAAAGTTATCCTGTCTAAGTCGAAAGACGATGTGGAAAACGAGTGGCAGTCTGCCTGAGTTCTGAGCTATAGGCCGCGACCCCTGGTCGCGGCTGTACTTTTATTCACGACGGTCAGAACGTATTAAGTCCTTTAACCGCGATATTGATTAAATCCTGACGGGCAAAAAACTTAACGCGCAACAGCTTGCTTTTCCCACCCAGTAGAGCCACGAAGACATCATCGGCAGCTTCATTCAACACTCTGTGTTCGACTAAATAGCCTCATTACCGCTTATTACAGACGCGGTGTCAGAGCAAGCATGACTTTGTGATTTACGACAGTCGCGCGGGCTGCAGCCAAACCAGCGTCGGAAGGCACGTGAGAAGGCGCTGACCTCAGAATAGCCCAATAGCAAGGCCATTTCTGACACTGGCAAATGGTGCTGTTTCAAATAATGCGTAGCCATTTCTTTGCGGACGCTGTCGACCAGGGCAGAGAAGCTGGTTTGTTCATCACGCAGTCGCCGCTGTAACGACCAGGCCGACAACCCCTGCTTTTCTGCAATGATTTCCAGCGAGGGTTCGCCACTCAGTAACTGAAGATGAATGTCGGTGCGGGTTTGATTAACCGTATCCTGATTGATCACGGGTGGGCTGAGTCGGCGGATTGCATCCTGCATCACCAGCAGCAGCATAGGATCGTGATCCGGCATTTTGCGGCTCAGATCCGTTTTAGCAATGATCATCGAGTTAAACGGTTGATCGAAATAAACCGGCGCATCAAACACTTTACAGTGTTCATGCCAGTGCTCAGGGCGCGGATGCTCAAAATGGACTTCGCGCGGTGCCCAGAGTCGTCCTGCAGCGTAGCGAATCAGATTAAGAAACATACCTAACGTCAGTTCTGCATCCTGACGGCGCAGAAGAATCGCGCCGTGACGCACCTGGTAATCAAGTTGCCAGCAATCGCTGTGCTCCGTCAGGCGGATACAGGTATTGTGCTGATGCCAGGGAAAGGCATTCACCACGTTTCGCAGCGCCTGCTCCAGCGTTGCCGAACACAAGCCGATATAGCCGATCAATCCAAGAGACTGCGGGCGGAACTGATGGCCATACTGCAAACCGAAATTGTCCACGCCCGCCTGGCTGGCGGCTTCCTCCAGCACCCGGCAGTAATTCACCAGATCCAGACTCAGCGTCGGGCAGGCGAGCGTATCTGGGTCGATGCCGCTGATGCCAAAAATGCGGTCCACATCGCCGCCCCGGGCATTAATGAAATCACCCAGTCCTGTCGCGGCGGCCGACAGCACGCCACGGTGACTGCTTCCTGCGCTGGCCATGGCCGTCAGCGCCACCTCTGGAAATCTGCTGGTCATAATGTTTTCCGCCTGAAACTGTACATCTTTAGTTTCTGCAAGAAACATACCAGCCAGCAGGTACGTCATAACAGCCACTTAGCGCCGCCTCAGCAAAGATTGCACTGCAATCATTCACGCAGGCACCGCCAGAGTGCGCTAAATACCAATGGGCAAACGGGCCCCTTCCAGATAACGGTGGCACAGGCGCGCCGTGTCACCGGCCCAGCCGCCGCCCAGGCTACGGGCCATCTCCGTTTCGCTGTGGGAGGCCACCCAGGCCGTCAGCTGAATGCGGCGCTGGATCAGCATAGACGGGATCATTGCCAGTTCCTCATCGCTGATATGCGCCACCTGTTCGTAGCCGTTTAACCAGTTTTCCACCCACTGCGGGGCGCTGGGATGATGCTCGACAAAACTGATCGCAGCGGCAAGATCGTGCAGATACCAGCCCATGCCGCAGTCATCAAAATCAATGACCCGCGTTTCGCCTTTGTGAACCAGCAGATTGGTCAGGCGCAGGTCGGCGTGAATCAGACCATAGCGGTCGGGCGACTGACCAAATGCCGCCATCTCACGGCCTACATGGGCCAGCGTCTCTTCTATTACTGCGTGGTGTGACTGCGCTAAGCCAGCCACATCACGCCAGTCGCCCCAGTGGCCAGTCGGGGAAACCATGGTGTGGTGATCCCAGACGATACGGCGAAATGTCGCCGGTTTTAGCCAGCGCCGACTGTGGTGATGCAGTTGCGCGGTAATGCGGCCTAACTGGCGAAAGGCCGCCGGATCGACCGCATCGGTCAGCATATCGCCCTCTATCCAGTGAAACAGCACGGCATAGCGCTCACCGCCATCAGACAGGGGAAGTGTCTGGATCCGGTGGCCCTGCCAGTCGCTAACCGCAACCGGCACACAGATATCCGCGGCCTGAAGGGCATCCAGCCAGTGAAGCTCACTTTCAATATCCCGCTTAGCGTGGTAATCGCCCCGGTGAATACGTAACGCATACCGGTTCTGCGATGTATGGACAGACAGGGTCGCGTTCTCGGAACGGCACAAAAGTTTGACCTCCGCGTGCAGACAGGCGGGATAGGCCTGCAACGCCTGATGGGCAAGCTGAAGAATGGCGTCGTTACTTAAGGTGTCATATTGCTTAATGCTCATATCTGGCTCCCTCTCTCTGCGTGTGGTTTCAGCATGGCGCTGAACTGCCCTTGCACGCTTGACCTGAGAGCGGGCAAAAATTGACTTCAGCAGAGCAATAACGGCCTGACCTGGGGAACTTGACCCCAGCCGACGAGTTTCTGTTTTCTGCGGTCAAGTTTTTCTGTTGATGCTGTGTCCATCATCTACCCGTCAGCGTTTAGGCATCGCTTTTTCACTTTACACAGACGGGGAACGCAGTGATGAAAGAGAAACTGAAACCCACCCTGGGCACCCTGCAACTCTGGGGCATCGCCGTGGGACTGGTCATATCGGGAGAGTATTTTGGCTGGAGCTATGGCTGGGGGGCTGCGGGGACCCTGGGCTTTCTGGTCACGACGTTTTTTGTCGCCGCCATGTACGCCTGTTTTATCTTCAGCTTTACCGAACTGACGACCGCCATTCCACAGGCAGGCGGGCCCTTTGCTTACAGCCGTCGGGCCTTCGGCGATACCGGTGGTTTGATTGCAGGCCTTGCCACCTTAATCGAGTTTGTGTTTGCGCCCCCGGCCATCGCCATGGCGATAGGCGCTTACCTCAATGTGCAGTTTCCGGAAGTGAACCCCAAACTTATTGCGGTCTGTGCCTATCTGCTCTTTATGGGCCTCAACATCATCGGGGTAAGCATTGCGGCAACCTTTGAACTGCTGGTCACCTTGCTGGCGGTGATTGAACTGCTGGTGTTTATGGGCGTAGTGGCACCCGGCTTCAGTCTGGCGAATTTTGTGGCTCACGGCTGGGCGGGACAGGAGACCTTCTCTCTGGCATCGGTGTCCGGCATGTTTGCCGCCATTCCTTTTGCCATCTGGTTTTTCCTGGCGATTGAGGGCGTGGCGATGGCGGCCGAAGAGGCAAAAGACCCGCGCCGCACCATCCCACGCGCCTATATCAGCGGCATTTTAACGCTGGTGGTGCTGGCGATTGGCGTAATGGTGTTTGCCGGCGGCGCAGGCGACTGGCGCACGCTATCTGGCATCAACGATCCGCTGCCGCAAGCGATGAAAATGCTGGTCGGTAACGATTCGCGCTGGATGCATATGCTGGTATGGATTGGGCTGTTTGGTCTGATTGCCAGTTTTCACGGCATTATCATGGGCTACTCTCGCCAGTTCTTTGCGCTGGCGCGGGAAGGCTATTTGCCGCCCTCGCTGGCAAAGCTGTCGCGCTTTAACACCCCGCACCGGGCGATTCTGGCAGGCGGCGCGGTCGGCATCCTCGCGATCTTCTCTGACGGCATCAGCTTTCAGGGAATGAGCCTGACCGCCGCGATGATCACGATGTCGGTGTTTGGCGCGATCGTTATGTACATCATGAGCATGCTGAGCCTGTTTAAACTGCGTCGTACCGAGCCGACACTGGCGCGCAGCTACCGTGCGCCGGGTTATCCGGTGATCCCTGGCATTGCCCTGTGTGGCGCAGTGATTTGCCTGATCGCTATGCTGTGGTTTAACCCGCAGGTCGGCGCACTGTTTGTGGGCTTTATGGTGGCAGGCTATCTCTATTTTTTGACCACGCAATCTCGCCGCGGCGCGCTCGCGCAGACCTCTGTTGCCGCAGAAACCGACTAACGCTTATACCAGCCCTGCTGCGTTTAGCGTGCGACAGGGCAGCACAAAGACCAAGGAGTTACGATGACGGTACGATCAACCATTATGGATACCAACAGCTTTCGGGCTGAACATGCGGAAAGGCTGGCACCGGACATTCGACAACTGACCCATAAGCGCAGCCAGGTGCTGGGCGAGTCATATCGGCTGTTTTACCGCAACCCGGTACATCTGGTGCGTGGACAGGGTCAGTATCTGTGGGATAAGGCAGGCAATCAGTACCTGGATATGTACAACAACGTTGCCAGCATTGGTCACTGTCATCCGGCGGTGGTGGACGCCGTGCATAAACAGATGATGCAGTTGAATACGCATACGCGTTATCTGCACGAGTCGATCCTGGCGTACAGCGATCGCATTCTGGCTACCCTGCCTGCCGAGATCGATCGGGCCATGTACATGTGTACCGGATCCGAGGCGAACGATCTGGCTATCCGCATTGCTCAGTGCTGGAGCGGCGGCACGGGGATCATCGTGACTAAAGAAGCCTATCACGGCACCAGCGCGCTCACTTCTGGCGTCTCGCCCGCGCTGGGCAGCGGTCAGCCGCTTTCACCCCATACCCGGCTGGTGGCACCGCCCGATTTTTATCGCATCCAGCCGGTGGATCAGGGTGCGTGGTTCGCACAGGAAATTCAGAAGCAGATCGACGATATGGCCGCGCACGGCATCAAGTTTGCCGGTTTTCTTGCCGACTCGATCTTCTCGTCAGACGGCGTTTTACCCGGCCAGCCCGGCTTTTTAAAGCAGGCGATTGATGTGGTACATCAGAACGGCGGTATTTTTATTGCCGACGAAGTGCAGCCTGGTTTTGCCCGCACCGGTGAAGCCTTTTGGGGTTTTGCCCGACATGGCGTGGTTCCCGATGTGGTGACCACCGGCAAACCGATGGGGAACGGCATTCCGGTGTCGGGGCTGATGGCGAAAGCGCCGGTGATGGCAGCGTTTAGCGATGCGCTGCCCTACTTTAATACCTTTGGCGGCAACCCGGTCTCCATGGCGGCGGCGCATGCGGTGATGGATGTCCTTGAGCAGGAGGAGCTTCAGACGCACAGTCTGAAAACCGGCACCGCGCTGCTGGCGGCCCTGCAATCACTGCAGGCGACTTACCCCTGCATTGGTGAAGTTCGTGGTGCAGGTCTGTTTATCGGTTTTGAACTGGTAAAGGACAGGGAAAGTAAGCAGCCTGATAAACGTCTGGCACTTGACCTGGTGGAGGCGCTACGTGAGGAGTTTGTGCTGACCTCCGTTGCCGGGCCCTACGGCAATGTGCTGAAAATCCGCCCGCCGCTCTGTTTCCAGACGCACGATATCGACTGGGTGGTTAGCGCAATGGATCGCTGCCTGAGGAAATTACAGGGCTGACTTATTCCCGAAAAAGCTCCGAGACGCCACAGTCGACCTGGCCCGACATCCGTTGGGCCAGCGTATTCTCACCTGCCAGGCGCAAACTGGACGGCAGATGCAGCAATAAGATTCGCAGTATGAATACGTCATTTTGCTGCTACCGGGTTGCGTACCTAACACTGAGAAAAACCACCCATTGTTATGGATACTCTGTTGCTTCAATTATGCCGTAGGACGTTCATTCCACGAATCGTGCGCCAGCAGATTGCCATCTTTGTACAGATGGGTGATTTTCTCGTAGTTCAGTGCGACTTCTTCCATATGCCCTGTACCCGGACAGCCTCGGGTATCGTGCATTACCGGACTGACCGAAATAACCTTTACGTTTTCCAGAGTAATTCGGTAATACTCCATTTCCTGTCCTGCATCATTGATGTGGTAAAAACGAAACTCAGCAGATTTCAACGTCTGGCCGGTTGCCGCTGCCTTGAACAGACAGGGAGACGCGCTATCAAGTTCTTTAGTGAATCGAAAAGGGGAGTGCTGGCGGGTTCCTGTCACCTTCCCGGTCATAGGATCTGTCGGAAGGTTTAGGTTGTGGTGTAATCCCAGGAGTTCCATGCTTCCTTCCCGATCCTGCACATCGGATGAACCCCGTATAGTTGCGCCACCATCATCGGTCAAAAATAAGTGAACAGGTACAGCCATAAAAAGTGCTCCATGCTTGTGATTAGCCGTATAACCATTTCCCTGCTTTTGCTGATTCCGCGAACATTCTTACAGTAAGCGGTTTTGAAATCTGCCTAAGGGGTTCTCTGGTAAACCATTTTCGAAAAAACCATTCCAGCTCCCATGGGTAGTAATGCGCCATATCTAGATCTGATACATCAACTCCAAATACCTCATCATATTTCTCTATGGCATCTCCTAATTCATCATCATCAGCATAGCCCTGCAATGGTGTATCCATTTCAATGGGAATGGGTTTCATAGTAAGAGTGGTCATTAGTGATAGCTCCTTACGAAAAAAGGCTAACACCTCTTCGTCAGTCACCATATTTTATCGTCTCCTCTGGCTATTCTGTTGTAGTTAGAGGTTGCTTTGTAAGCAATGGTCGCTACGTCATTTGCGAGAAGAATCCACCCTACCATCGGTATCGTACGCCCGACGAACTTACCGAGATTATTTACCCACATGGGCTTGTAATAACGAAGACTTGCATTTGTGAAAGTGGGGAGTCTGAAAGATAATTCAGCATTGAGGTAACGACGAGCATAGACTGAGGCAATCGACGTTCCTTCAGTGGTTGTGCGGAACTTCCTGCGAGTTTTGACCAATGGCTGACCAAGAATTATTAGCGCTACAGCGGCCAGGTCTCCAATGTCCCCCATCTGTTCATTTACGGAATCAAGAAGAATCCAGAAGAATAGCTCACTGGCTGAAATATTGCTGATACCTTTATAGAAGTATGTTCCATCGAGTTCCTCGACCGTATCCATCTTGTATATTCCTTTACGTTCCTTGTAAGAAACCATCATAAGAAGCGGAAGCTGGTTTTCTTGCTGATCTATATCAACTTTTATTCTTTTAACATAACAAACTTCAGTTCGGCAGCAGAAACATGATGCTGCGCCAAATATCCACTCCTCTGCTGTTCGCTGCTGTATTACTTCAGGTTCTTATTTAAAAACATGCCGATGGTTCGAATATTTGGATCGGCTATCAGTCGCGCGTATGCTGAAATCTATAATGATATTTTTCGTCTCTTTTTCGATTTATGTTCTCTCTAAAAATCTTATTGCAGCTTCTGCTGCGCTAACCTTTTATAATTCCACCTTAAAAATCATTTCAGGCCTGTAACTATGTGGGTTGCGGACAGGTAGATATTCTATTTCATACACCTGATCTGTATATTTGCACAGCCCATTAAAAGTTAGATGCAGGAAGACGTAAGTTTGAGATAAATATAATTGCGTCTGTCTGTTTATAATTCCCGCCCTGTTTAACCTGAAACCATTTTTGGTAAATGCACACGCGTCACTCCCCTTAAATATATTCGCTCTGGGATAACAGGGTCTTCCGTTTCATGAGCTCGCAGAATAACTTCCTCTGCATTGTCATTAATGCCAACCGTAGTTTGCGTAAGACCTTTTACCTTTCGCGTGGTGTAGTGACTACGTTATAGACTTTCTCTCTAGCCTTAAAAGTATCTGCTATACGGGCATTCAGTTTCAATTTAGAGGTATTTCATTTCACTGAATGGGGATAGCCCCTAAATCTCCTCCCAGACAGATATCCATTCCAGAAGACGCGAGGAGACTTCAGCAGACGCTGATTTCGCTGGTATAAATGTTTTTAAGGGATTTTGTAGACGTCAGGAAAGGGTACTGGAAAAGAAAATGGCACGCCCTACAGGATTCGAACCTGTGACCTACGGCTTAGAAGGCCGGTGCTCTATCCAGCTGAGCTAAGGGCGCATGGAGATGGCGAGGATTATACGGCGAGACCTCAACGAGTCAACGGTTTTGGCCGTATGTGCGATGCGTATGCCGAAGAATCAGACAACCATCGGCGATTCAGAACCTGACAGCGCGTCACGCTTCTGACAGAATAGGCCCCTTTCCCCGATTCAACACAACACAGTGGATTTCCTCTCTGATGGCAGCAAAAATTATTGACGGTAAAACGATTGCGCAGCAGGTGCGCCTTGAGGTTGCGGAAAAGGTAAAGCAGCGTCTGGCAGCCGGTAAACGCGCTCCAGGCCTGGCGGTTGTTCTGGTAGGTGAAAACCCGGCATCGCAAATCTACGTCGGCAGTAAACGCCGCGCCTGTGAAGAGGTTGGCTTTGTCTCACGCTCTTATGATTTGCCAGCGACCACCAGCGAGGCCGACCTGCTCCAGCTGATTGACGATCTTAATGGCGACAACGAAATCGACGGCATTTTGGTCCAGTTGCCACTGCCGGCCGGAATCGACAACGTCAAAGTGCTGGAGCGCATCACCCCGGACAAAGATGTCGACGGCTTCCACCCCTATAACGTTGGCCGTCTCTGCCAGCGCGCGCCAACGCTGCGTCCCTGCACGCCGCGCGGCATCGTCACGCTGCTGGAGCGCTACAATATTGACACCTACGGCCTGAACGCGGTGGTCGTCGGCGCATCCAACATCGTTGGCCGCCCGATGAGCATGGAGCTACTGCTGGCGGGTTGCACCACCACCGTCACGCACCGCTTTACCAAAGATCTGCGTCACCACGTTGAGCATGCCGATCTGCTGGTGGTTGCCGTTGGCAAGCCGGGCTTCATTCCAGGCGACTGGATCAAGCCGGGCGCGGTGGTGATCGATGTCGGCATCAACCGACTGGAGAGCGGCAAAGTGGTTGGCGACGTCGATTTCGACACCGCTTCAGAGCGCGCCTCCTACATCACACCGGTACCGGGCGGCGTTGGCCCAATGACCGTTGCCACGCTGATTGAGAACACGCTACACGCGTGCGAAAGCTATCACGATAAAGAGGAAGCGTAATGGCGAGCTTTTCACTGGGTAAATTCCCGCACGTTGACCTGTGCGATCTGCTGAAGCTGGAAGGCTGGGTAGAGAGCGGCGCGCAGGCAAAAATCGTTATCGCCGACGGCGAAGTGACCGTTGACGGCGCGGTAGAAACCCGCAAGCGCTGCAAAATCCTGGCCGGACAGACCGTTGAGTTTGCTGGTCAGCGCGTGACCGTCACCGCATAATCCGTGGCGTCCTGCGGGACGCCCTGCTACTCCTCCGCAATCCGCGTCTCGCCTTCCACCTGCTCCAGCCGAATATGGTTCACCGGCGCATGCTGCGCAATCAGGTGCGCCAGTCGCGGCGAATGGCTGGTAATCCACAGTTGGCAAAACTGGCTCGCTTCGGCAATCAGGTGCGCCAGCGCGGGCAGCAGATCCTCATGCAGGCTGTTCTCCGGCTCGTTGAGCGCCATAAACTGCGGCGGTCTGGGGCTGAGCAGCGCCACTACCAGGCAGAGAAAACGCAGCGTGCCGTCTGAAAACTCCACGCTGTCGAGCGGGCGCAGCACGCCACGCCGCGACATCTGCATCTGAAAACGCCCGTTCTGCACGTCAACGTGAAAGTCGCTGTCGGGAAATGCCTGCGCGGTGACCGCGTAGAGCAGCTCATGATGGCCGCGCTCAACAATCGTCGCCCAGGCGGCGGCGAGGTTGCTGCCGTCGTGCGCCAGCACCGGCGAACGTACGCCGGTCTGCGGCGCACGGATCGGCGATCCGGGCCAGACGGCAAACTCGTGGTAAAAACGCCACTGGCGCAGCCGTTCGCGCAGCTGCGACAGCTCGGGATAGCGGTGCGGCTCACCCAGCTGGCCGAACAGCGACTCTTCCGGATGCAGCGTCGCCGGATAGGCCACGAGTTCGCCCTCGACATTGTGCAGAAACGCCGTCTGGTTTTGCCGCTGCATAATGCAGGATGAAGGCCGGCGTCGCTGGCCGCTCAGCCAGATAGCCTCCTCTTTCACCAGCGGATCGAGATTGAACAGCGACGTCGCCAGCGGTTCCGGAAAGCCAATATCCAGCTGGTAATCGAGATCGTCCATCTGCGCCGCCAGCGTCAGGCGCTTTGGATCGTGACGCCGATCGCCGCGCCGCAGGCCACCTGCCCACATCACTTTCTGGATACCGCCCTCTTCCGCCAGCGCCTCGGCCAGCCGTCCGCTGGCGGCGTCGTGCAGCAGTTTGACCGCTTTATAGAGGTTAGATTTGCCGCAGCCGTTCGGCCCGCTAATTACGTTAAGCTGCTTTAGCGACAGCGTGAGCTGGCGCACCGAGCGGAATCCGCGAATCTCAATCTTTTCAACCGGCATAAAAAAAGGGCGCCTGGGCGCCCTCCTCTCTGAGGTTACTTACGACGCCAGGTCGAGCCCTGTGGCCCGTCCTCGACAATCACGCCCAGCTCGTTCAGCTTGTCGCGCGCAATGTCGGCCTGCGCCCAGTTTTTCTCTTTACGCGCGTCGGCACGGGCCTGCACCCAGTGTTCGATCTCGGCCACTTCATCGGCGTTGCTCTGCGCACCGCTTTGCAGGAACTGCTCGGGCTCCTGCTGCAGGATGCCCAGCACGTTAGCAATCTCGCGCAGCTTCGCCGCCAGCGCGTTCGCCGCATCGTTGTTCTCGCCTTTCAGGCGGTTAACTTCGCGCGCCATGTCGAACAGCACGGAGTAGGCCTCTGGCGTATTGAAGTCGTCATCCATCGCCGCGCGGAAGCGGGCATCAAACTCGTCGCCGCCCGCTGCCGCAACAGTGCGATCGGTATGGCGCAGCGCGGTGTAGAGACGTTCCAGCGCCGCACGCGCCTGGTTCAGGTTCTCTTCGCCATAGTTAAGCTGGCTACGGTAGTGGCCTGACATCAGGAAATAGCGCACCGTCTCAGCGTCGTAGTGCTTCAGCACGTCGCGCACGGTGAAGAAGTTGCCAAGCGATTTTGACATCTTCTCGCGATCCACCATCACCATGCCGGAGTGCATCCAGTAATTGACGTAAGGGCCGTCATGGGCGCAGGTCGACTGGGCAATCTCATTCTCATGGTGCGGGAACATCAAATCAGAGCCGCCGCCGTGAATATCGAAATGCGCGCCGAGCTGTTTGCAGTTCATCGCCGAGCACTCGATATGCCAGCCCGGACGGCCATTGCCCCACGGAGAAGGCCAGGCCGGTTCGTCAGCTTTGGACATCTTCCACAGCACGAAGTCCATCGGATTGCGCTTCACTTCAGCGACTTCCACGCGCGCACCGGCCTGTAGCTGCTCCAGGTCCTGACGCGACAGCGCGCCGTAATCGGCATCGCTCGGCACGTCGAACATCACGTCACCGTTGTCGGCGACATAGGCGTGACCGCGTTCAATCAAACGCTCCACCAGCTCAATAATCTCAGCGATATGGCGCGTGGCGCGCGGCTCCTGATCCGGCGGCAAAATGCCGAGCGCGGCGAAATCGTTATGCATCTCGCCGATCATGCGGTTAGTCAGGGTTTCGATACTCTCGCCGTTCTCGTTGGCGCGCTTGATGATTTTGTCGTCAATGTCGGTGATGTTACGCACATAGTTAAGACGATAGCCGCTGTAGCGCAGGTAGCGCGACACCACATCGAACGCCACGAAAGTACGTCCGTGGCCAATATGACAAAGGTCGTACACCGTGATACCGCACACGTACATGCCGACTTCACCAGCATGGATAGGTTTGAATTCCTCTTTCTGTCGACTCAGGGTGTTATAAATCTTTAGCATTGAACAGTTCCGTTTAGACGAGTGCGGTAAACACTTTTATCAGGTTATTCAGTTATTGTGCCGTATTTTTCACGCTTGCGCGACGACAGCGTGCCAACTGCGCCGCGGGCGTGCTGACGCGTCATCAGAATTTATGATATAAGAGGCGTCGACTAAAATGGCCAGCCCGTTGAGCGGCGGCCAGACGACTGACGACAACCTTTACAGGACGAGAATGATGGTTACTTTCCAGACCAACCACGGCGACATCGTAATTAAAACCTTCGACGATAAAGCGCCTGCTACCGTGCAAAACTTCCTCGAATACTGCCGTGAAGGTTTTTATGACAACACTATTTTCCACCGTGTTATCAATGGTTTTATGATCCAGGGCGGCGGTTTTGAGCCAGGCATGAAGCAGAAAGCCACCAAAGCTGAAATCCGCAACGAAGCGAACAATGGCCTGAAAAACACCCGTGGCACGCTGGCGATGGCACGTACTTCTGCGCCGCACTCTGCTACCGCACAGTTCTTCATCAACGTAGCTGACAACGACTTCCTGAACTTCCGCGACGAAAGCCTGCAAGGCTGGGGCTACTGCGTATTTGCTGAAGTGGTTGAAGGCATGGACGTGGTTGAGAAAATCAAAGCCGTCTCTACCGGCCGCAGCGGCATGCACCAGGACGTACCGAAGGATGACGTTGTTATCCAGAAAGTGACCGTCAGCGAGTAATGTCGCGCACCCTGTTTATTGCAGATTTGCATCTGTGCCAGGAAGAACCGGCGATTACCGCCGGTTTTCTGCGTTTTCTGGCGCGTGAAGCACCGCACTGCGACGCGCTTTATATTCTTGGCGACCTGTTTGAAGCCTGGATTGGTGATGACGATCCTAACCCGCTGCACCAGCAGGTTGCCGACGCGCTGCGCGCATTGCCGGTTCCGGTCTACTTTATCCACGGCAACCGCGACTTTTTGCTGGGCAAGGCGTATGGCCGCGCCAGCGGCATGACGCTGTTGCCGGAAGAGCAGGTGCTGGCATGCTACGGCCACCGGGTGCTGATCCTGCATGGCGACACGCTCTGCACCGACGACGAAGGCTATCAGCGTTTTCGCGCAAAAGTGCATCAGCGCTGGCTGCAACGCCTCTTCCTCGCCCTGCCGCTGTTTATTCGCCAGCGCATCGCCGCACGTATGCGCGACGGCAGCAAACAGGCGAACCAGCACAAATCCCTGACCATTATGGACGTCAATGCCCAGGCGGTTGAAGCGACCATGCAGCAGCACCATGTCAGAATGATGATCCACGGTCATACCCATCGTCCGGCGATACACCGTTTTACGCTCCAGGGCCAGCCTGCCGAACGGGCGGTACTCGGCGCGTGGCACGAGCGCGGCTCAATGATCCAGCTTGACGCCAGCGGCATCAGCCTTATCGAATTCGACTTTTAAAAAACGCTGCGTAACGTGCCGCAAAAGCGGCGACGCAACCGTTTTCCTTGCCGCTTTCTCATGCTATTCTCTGTGCCCTTCTTTACCTGCCCGACCGGCCAGGTTCGTTTGTTTATTCACAGGAGTTGACCGCATGTCATCCAACGCCGCCCCGGCACGCATTGCCATTGTTATGGGCTCAAAAAGTGACTGGTCCACCATGCAGTTCGCTGCGGAAATCCTCACCAGCCTGGACGTGCCCTTCCATGTCGAGGTGGTCTCTGCACACCGCACGCCGGACAAACTGTTCAGCTTCGCCGAAACGGCGGCTGACAACGGCTATCAGGTGATTATTGCAGGCGCAGGCGGCGCGGCGCATCTGCCGGGCATGCTGGCAGCGAAAACCCTGGTGCCGGTGCTGGGCGTGCCGGTACAGAGCGCGGCGCTGAGCGGCGTCGACAGCCTCTACTCTATTGTGCAGATGCCGCGCGGCATTCCGGTAGGCACTTTAGCCATCGGCAAAGCGGGTGCGGCCAATGCCGGCCTGCTGGCAGCGCAGATTCTGGCGATCCACGACGCGGCGCTGGCAACGCGCCTCGGCGACTGGCGTCAGGCGCAGACCGATGAGGTGCTGAATAACCCGGACCCGCGGGAGGAAGCATGAAGCCGGTTTGCGTACTGGGCAACGGCCAGCTGGGCCGCATGCTGCGTCAGGCGGGCGAGCCGCTGGGCATCGCCGTCTATCCGGTTGGCCTCGACGCCGAACCCGACGCGCTGCCGATTGCGCAGAGCGTGATTACCGCCGAGATCGAGCGCTGGCCAGAGACGGCGCTGACGCGCGAGCTGGCGGTGCATCCGGCGTTTGTTAACCGCGATATTTTCCCGCGCCTGGCCGACCGCCTGACGCAAAAGCAGCTGCTCGACCAGCTAAACCTTGCCACCGCACCGTGGCAGCTGCTGGCCGATAAAAGCGAGTGGCCGCAGGTGTTTGCCTCGCTGGGCGAGCTGGCCATCGTGAAACGCCGCACCGGCGGCTATGACGGTCGCGGCCAGTGGCGACTGCGCGAGGATGAGACCGCCGCGTTGCCGGATGAGTGCTACGGCGAGTGCATCGTCGAACAGGGCATTAATTTTTCTGGCGAAGTGTCGCTGGTGGGCGCGCGCGGTCAGGACGGCAGCACGGTGTTCTATCCGCTGACCCACAACCTGCACCAGGACGGCATTCTGCGCACCAGCGTCGCCTTCCCGCAGGCAGACGCGGCGCAGCAGGCGCAGGCTGAAGCGATGCTCAGCGCCATTATGCAGGAGCTGAACTACGTTGGCGTGATGGCGATGGAGTGCTTCGTCACGCCAGAAGGCCTGCTGATTAACGAGCTGGCGCCGCGCGTGCACAACAGCGGTCACTGGACGCAGAACGGCGCCTCCATCAGCCAGTTCGAGCTGCACCTGCGCGCCGTGCTGGGCCTGGCACTGCCGCAGCCGGTGGTGTTTGCGCCATCGGTCATGGTGAACCTGATCGGCACCGCGCTGAACAGCGACTGGCTGCAGCAGCCGCTGGTGCATCTGCACTGGTATGACAAAGAGGTGCGCCCTGGCCGCAAAGTCGGGCATCTTAACCTGACCGATAGCGACAGCGCGCGGCTGACCGCAGCGCTGGAGGCGCTGGTGCCGATGCTGCCGCCGGAATACGCCAGCGGCATCGCCTGGGCGACTGAGAAGTTCTGAGAAAAGCGGGCATAGCCCGCTTTTTTTATGCTGACTCGAAGCGCCGGAACAGTGCCTTGCCGCGCAGCAGCCGCACGCCCAGCCAGCCTCCGCACAGCGATAGCAGCAGCGCGCCGCACAGCGGTAGCGCCAGCCAGAGCGTCCAGTCAGGTTGCCAGGGAAAATCAAAGATCTTACGCTGCAACGCCCAGAGTGCCGCTTCCGCGCCCAGCGCCGCCGCCACGCCAGCAACCACGCCAAGCAGCGCAAACTCCCACCACAGCGTGGCGCGCAGCAATTTCTTGCCCGCGCCAAGCGTGCGGCAGACCACCAGTTCCTGACGCCGCTGGCGCATCCCGACCTGAATCTGCGCCAGCAGCAACAGCACGCCGCAGAAGGTCACCAGCACCACCATAATCTCCAGTGCCTGGCTCACCTGTGTCAGCACCTGCCCTATTTGCCGCATAATGCTGCCAATATCCAGCAGGCTCAGCGTCGGAAACGCGCGGTTAAGCTGCGCCAGCAGTGCGGGATCGTTATCCAGCCGGAAACTGGTGAGCCAGGTTTGCGGCTGTGCATCCAGCGCGCCCGGCGGAAAAATAAAGTAAAAGTTAGGCCGCAGGCTCTCCCAGTCAACCTTGCGCAGGCTGGTGATCTTCGCGCTAAACGCCTGGGTGTCGCCGGTAAAAGTCAGCGTATCGCCCAGCTTAACGCCCAGCCGCTCGGCCAGTTCGGTCTCCATCGATACCTCGCCCGGCTTCGGCGGCCAGCTTCCCGCCACCAGCGGATTATGATCCGGCCGTTCGTTCATCCACGTCAGGTTCAGCTCGCGGTTTAGCGCATTGTCCAGACTGGGATCGGCCTCTTTGCCGTTCAGGCCGGTCAGCCGTACCCGCGCAATCGGATAAAAGGTCTCAGGTTTCACCTGATGCGAGGCGAGAAAATCGCGCACCTGAGGCACCTGATCCTGCGTCATATTGAGCAGGAAAAAGTTCGGGCTGTCAGGCGGCAGCTGCTGCTGCCAGCGATCCAGCAGGTCGCCGCGCATCACCAGCAGCAGCGCCAGCAGCATAAAGGAGAGTGAAAACGCTGCCAACTGGCTTAGCGTCATGCCTGGCTGACGCAGCAAGCGGTTGATCGCCAGCCGCAGCGCCAGGCTGCGTACTACCAGCCGCCGCAATAACAGCAGCAAGCCCCAGCCGAGCAGCGCCAGCAGGCCCGCCAGCACCACTACGCCAGCCAGCAGCGCCCACAGCATCTTGCTGCCGCCCACCAGCAGCGCCAGCAGCGCGACCACCAGCACCGCCATCGCCGGAATATAGTGTTTCAGCGGCCAGATATTCGCCACCGCGTCGCGGCGCAGCACGCGCAGCGGCTGGGTCGCCAGCAGCAGGCGGTAGGGCCGCAATCCTACCAGCAGTGAAATGACAAACAGCGAGCCGATCGCCCAGAGCCACGGCCAGCCGCTGGCGGGCGGCAGCGTCGCGGGCAGCACCGGCTTCAGCATCTGCATTAGCAACGCCTCGACGCCCAGCCCCAGCACCCCGCCGCACACGGCCGCCAGCAGCAGCACTGCCAGCCACTGGCCGATAATCAGCCGCTGTAGTGCACCGCGCGTCGCCCCCAGAGTTTTTAGCACGGCCACCAGATCGTAACGGCTGCGGCAGTAGTGGCTCATCGCCACCGCCACCGCGGCAATCGCCAGCATCAGCGTCAGCAATGCCGACAGCAGCAGGAACTGCTGGGCGCGCTGCATCGACCGGCCCAGTGCATCCTCAGAATTCTCCACGCTAATCCAGCGCTGGTCGGCCTTTAGCTGCGGCTGAATCCAGCGATCAAAGCGCGCCAGCTGCGTGGCATTACCGGCAAACTTGTAGCGCCATGTCAGGCGGCTGCCGGGCTGGATCGCACCCGTCTTCTGCGCATCATTGAGGTTAATCAACAGGCGCGGGGCCATCTGGAAAGGATTAAAGCCGCTGTCCGGCTCCTGGATCACCTCGCCCGCAATCAGCAGGCTGGCATCGCCCACGTCGAGCCGGTCGCCAACCTTGAGGTTAAGCAGCGCCATCAGACGCGGCGCGGCCAAAGCGGTGCCCGGCTGGGGTTTCAGGCCAGGCGGATCGGTTTGCAGTTCGCCAAACATCGGATAGCGGTTATCCACCGCCTTCACGGCCGCCAGCTGCGGTGTCTCTCCAGCGAAGGTCATGGTCATAAAGCTGAGCTGCCCGCTCACGCTCAGCCCCTCTTGCCGCGCCTGCGCCAGCCAGGCCTCCGGGGCCGCCGAGCTGCTGCGCAGCGTGCGGTCGCCCGCCATAAAATCGCGGCTCTGCTGGCTCAGCCCTTTCTCCATACGGTCGCTGATCGCGCCGAGTGCCAGCACGCAGGCCACCGCCAGCGTCAACGCCAGCCAGACAATCAACAGCGAGGGAGAACGCCACTCGCGCCAGAACCAGCGCCAGATCATCGCTCCTCCCATACTTTGCCGTCGCGCAGCCGCAGCCTACGGTCGCAGCGCGCCGCCAGCTGTTCATCGTGCGTCACCAGAATCAGCGTGGTGGCGTAGTCGCGGTTAAGGGAGAAGAGCAGATCGGCGATACGGTCGCCGGTTTTGCGATCCAGATTGCCGGTCGGTTCATCGGCAAACAGCAGGCCAGGCCGCCCGTTAAAGGCGCGCGCCAGCGCCACCCGCTGCTGTTCGCCGCCGGAGAGCTGGGCGGGCAGATGCGTCAGGCGCTCACCCAGCCCCAGCTGGGTTAACAGCTCGCGCGCCTGTTCGCGGCTCTGGCGATCGCTGTCACCGCGCAGCAGCGCAGGCAGCTGCACGTTCTCCAGTGCGTTGAGCGTCGGCACCAGCATAAAGGACTGGAAAACAAAGCCGACCTGCGTTGCCCGCAGCGCGGCACGCTGCTCCTCATCCAGCCGGTGTAAAGGCTGGCCCAGCAGGTTAACCTCGCCGCTGCTGCCGTCATCAAGACCGGCCAGAATGCCCAGCAACGTCGATTTGCCAGATCCAGACTCACCGATGAGCGCAATGGTCTCGGCCCGTTTGACAATGAAGTCAACTCCGGTAAGGATGATCAACTGGTGTTCACCCTGACCGACGGATTTTGTAAGATGATGAACTTCAAGAATGTTTTCCGCTGGCATTATCCTTTCCTGTTTTTCGTGCTTCTGCTGGTGTCGCATCTGTCCGCTGCGAGCACCTTATTAGTTTTAGGCGACAGCCTGAGCGCGGGCTATCGCATGTCGGCCAGCGTCGCCTGGCCGAGCCTGCTGAACAGTAACTGGCAACAGCAGCCCAGAGTGGTGAACGCCAGCATCAGCGGCGATACCGCTGCGCAGGGACTGGCCCGTTTACCGGCGTTATTAAAACAGCATCAGCCGCAGTGGGTGTTAATCGAACTGGGCGGTAATGATGGCCTGCGCGGTTTCCCGCCGCAGAGCATCGAGCAGGATCTGCGTAAAATTATCGACGACGTGAAGGCGGCGAACGCCAGACCGCTGCTGATGCAGGTGCGTCTGCCCGCGAACTACGGGCGGCGTTATACGGAAGCGTTCAGCGGGATCTATCCCAGACTGGCACAGCAGTACAACATTCCTCTGGTGCCCTTTTTTATGGAGCAGGTCTATCTGAAACCTGAATGGATGCAGCAGGACGGCATACACCCGAACCCCGATGCGCAACCCTTTATCGCCGAGCTGATGGCGAAAGAACTGGCTCCTTTAGTTAAGCATGAGTAACGGGTAGCGACGCGCTTTTTATGGGTAAAGATATGCAAAAAACCATTGTAATAACCGGCTGTTCCAGCGGTATCGGCCGGGTTGCAGCTGAAGATCTGCTGGCGCGCGGCTATCGCGTTATTGCTGCCTGCCGCAAGCCTGAAGACGTCGCGCAGATGAGCGCGCTGGGCTTTGCGGGCGTGATGCTGGATCTTGACGACGCGGAGAGCATCGACCGCGCGGCCGATGAGATTCTGGCGCTGACCGACCATCGCCTCTTCGCGTTGTTTAACAATGGCGGCTTCGGCCTGTATGGGCCGCTGCGCACGCTGTCGCGCCAGCAGCTGGAGCAGCAGTTCTCTACCAACTTTTTCGGCACGCACCAGTTGACGATGCGGCTGCTGCCCGCGCTGGAGGCGCACGGCAACGCGCGCATCGTCAATACCAGCTCGGTGATGGGGCTGATCTCCACGCCCGGACGCGGCGCCTACGCCGCCAGCAAATATGCGCTGGAGGCCTGGAGCGATGCGCTGCGTCTTGAGGTACGCCACAGCGGCGTGCGCGTCAGCCTGATTGAGCCAGGCCCAATCCATACCCGCTTTACCGACAACGTCACCCAGGGCGAGCAGGGCAAACCGGTGCGCAACCCTGGCATTGCCGCGCGCTTTACCCTGCCGCCGGAGGCGATTCTGCCCAAGCTGCGCCACGCGCTGGAGAGCCCGCGCCCGCGCCTGCGCTATCCGGTGACGCTGGTCGCACATGCGATGAGCATTCTGAAACGGCTGCTGCCGGGCTGGATGCTGGATCGCATTTTAAGCAGCCACTGAGAATTCATCTTGAAGCGGGGCCGTCTGGCCCCATATTCTTTAAACACTTTCTGCCAAGAGAATTAGTCATGTCACCACAAGCTTCGATTATCGACATCAACGAATCCAACCTGCATCAGACGCTGGAACAGTCCATGCAGATCCCGGTGCTGTTCTATTTCTGGTCGGATCGCAGCCAACATTGCCAGCAGCTGACGCCGCTGCTGGAGCGCCTGGCGCAGGAATATGCCGGTCAGTTTATTCTGGCGAAACTCGACTGCGATAAAGAACAGATGGTTGCGTCGCAGTTTGGCCTGCGTTCTATCCCAACGGTTTATCTGTTCCAGAATGGTCAGCCGGTGGACGGTTTCCAGGGCCCGCAGCCGGAAGAGGCGATCCGCGCGCTGCTGGAAAAAGTGCTGCCGCGCGAAGAGGAGCTGAAGGCGCAGCAGGCGCTGGCGCTGATGGACGAAGGTAAGCCGCTGGAAGCCCTGCCGCTGCTGAAAGATGCCTGGCAGCTTAGCGGTCAGGCGAGCGAAATCGGTTTTCTGCTGGCGGAGGTGCTGATCGCCCTTAACCGCAGCGACGAGGCGGAAGAGGTGCTGGCAAAAGTGCCGTTGCAGGATCAGGATACGCGCTTCCAGAGCCTGATTGCGCAGATCGAACTGCTGAAACAGGCGGCCGACACGCCGGAGATTCAGCAGCTGCAGGCGCAGCTGGAGAGCGATCCTGCTAACGCAGAGCTGGCTGCTAAGCTGTCGTTACAGCTGCACCAGGTAGGACGCAACGAAGAGGCGCTGGAGCTGTTGCTCGGCTTTCTGAAGCGTGATTTAAATGCAGGTGATGGACAGGTGCGTAAAATGCTGCAGGAGATCCTGGCCGCGCTCGGTACCGGCGATGCCCTCGCCGCCCGCTATCGCCGCCAGCTCTACTCGCTGCTGTACTGATTCGGCGCCGCCGTATCCGGGCCGAAGCGACTCGGCCCGTAATCTAACAACCAGGAGGTTATATGTTAACAGTCATTCCGGTGCTGATCGTGCTGGCACTTGTTACGGTATGGGCGGGCGTAAAGATCGTGCCGCAGGGCTATCAGTGGACCGTTGAGCGCTTCGGGCGCTATACGCGCACGCTACAGCCCGGCCTGAGCCTGGTGGTGCCCTTTATGGATCGTATTGGCCGCAAGATCAATATGATGGAGCGGGTACTGGATATTCCCTCACAGGAAGTGATCTCCAAAGACAACGCCAACGTCACCATTGACGCCGTCTGCTTTATTCAGGCAGTCGATCCGGCGCGTGCCGCCTATGAAGTCAGCAATCTTGAACTGGCGATTATCAATCTCACCATGACCAATATCCGTACCGTGCTCGGCGGCATGGAGCTGGATGAGATGCTGTCGCAGCGCGATAACATCAACACGCGGCTGCTGCATATCGTCGACGAAGCCACCAACCCCTGGGGCGTAAAAATCACCCGTATTGAAATCCGCGACGTGCGCCCGCCGCAGGAGCTGATCGCCGCCATGAATGCGCAGATGAAGGCGGAGCGTACCAAGCGTGCCGATATTCTTGCGGCGGAAGGTGTGCGCCAGGCGGCCATCCTGCGCGCCGAGGGCGATAAGCAGTCGCGTATTCTGAAAGCCGAAGGCGAACGAACCTCCGCGTTTTTACAGGCTGAGGCGCGCGAGCGTCAGGCGGAAGCGGAAGCCGCCGCCACCAAAATGGTCTCCGAAGCGATCGCGGCGGGCGATATCCAGGCGGTGAACTACTTTGTGGCGCAAAAATATACCGACGCGCTACAGAAAATTGGCGAAGCCAACAACAGCAAAGTCGTGATGATGCCGCTGGACGCCAGCAGCCTGCTGGGATCGGTGGCAGGCATCAGCGAGCTGCTTAAAGGCTCGTCGCCAGAGTCGAAGCGCTAATGCTAATGGAAATCATCGCCCACCCGCACTGGTTCTGGCTGACACTCGGCGGCCTGTTGCTGGCGGCGGAAATGCTCGGCACCAGCGGCTATCTGCTGTGGAGCGGTATCGCGGCGGTGCTGGTGGGCATTATCGAATGGCTGGCCCCGTTTAGCTGGACAGCGCAGGGCTCGCTGTTTGCCCTGCTGACGTTAGTCTGCGTCTACCTCTGGTATCGCTGGATACGCTATCGCGAGCGCAACCAGCAGCCCAACTCGCTTAATCAGCGCGGCAACCAGCTAATTGGCACGCACTTAACGCTGGATGCGCCGCTAGTGAACGGCGTTGGCCATGTGAAGCTGGGCGACAGCAGCTGGCGCGTGCAGGCCGACCAGGATCTGCCCGCCGGTACGCAGGTCATTGTCACCGGCATAGAGGGCATCACGCTGCATATCGCGCCGCGTTAATCGGGCTGGCTTTTTGCATGACTACAACAGCCTGCCAGGTTATTGATGATCGGGCACTCTGCACTGTCATCGCCTGGGCAGGCATCAGCCAGTGCCAGCAGCCGAATACGCATCGCCTGTAGCTCTTCAATGTGTGCGGCGATTTCCGCCGCTTTCTGCAGGGTGCGCGCCTTTACGTCGGCGCTATGGCGCGCCGGATCGTTAAACAACGTCACCAGCTCGCGGCATTCATCAAGCGTAAACCCCACCTGGCGCGCCTGACGCAGCAGGTTCAACTCGTCGAGATGATGGGCGCTGTAGCGACGATAGCCGTTATCGCTGCGCAACGGCGGTGTCACCACGCCCTTCTCTTCGTAGAATCGGATCGCCTTGCTGGTCAGCCCGGTTTTCTTCGCAACATCGCTAATGTTCATCTCTTTCTCCCCGTAAAACCCATTACCGCTCTGGCCTGTTAAAATAGTTTGACCTTCCCCTTGATGGAAGGTTTAGCCTGTATCACGAGTGATAAAAAGCTCGCATTGTTAACTGTGACACAACAGGAGCCCATTATGTCTCAGACTATCTCGCTGGCGCTGGAAGGCCTTTCCTGCGGCCACTGCGTCAAACGTGTTAAAGAAGCGCTCGAGCAGCGTGATGATGTCGAACAGGCCAGCGTCACGCAGCAGGAAGCGCAGGTGACCGGCAGTGCCGACGCCGCCGCGCTGATCGCCACCGTGGAAGAAGCGGGTTATCACGCCACGCTGAGCGGCGACAGCCACCCAAAGCCTGAGCCGTTGACAGCTTCAGAGCCGCCGCCGGAGGCGCTGACAACGGTGGCGGAAACCCGACCGGCACAACAGAGTGAAACCGCGCAGTTCCTGCTCATTGAGGGCATGAGCTGCGCCAGCTGCGTCAGCCGGGTAGAAAAGGCGCTGGAAAAAGTGCCTGGCGTTACCCAGGCGCGCGTCAACCTTGGCGAGCGCAGCGCGCTGGTGATGGGCGATGCCGCTGCGCAGCAACTGGTCGAGGCGGTAGAAGTGGCAGGCTACCACGCCCAGCCGGTGCAGGATGAGCAGGAACGGCGTGATAAACAGCAGAGCAGCGCGCGCAAGGCGATGCGCCGCTTTAGCTGGCAGGCCGCGCTGGCTTTGGCGCTGGGCGCGCCCCTGATGATCTGGGGCATGATCGGCGACAACATGATGCTCAGCGACAACAACCGCAGCCTGTGGCTCGCTATCGGCATCGTGACGCTGCTGGTGATGGTCGTCGCAGGCGGGCACTTCTACCGCAGCGCCTGGCGCAGCCTGCGCAACGGCAGCGCCACCATGGATACGCTGGTGGCGCTCGGTACAGCAGCCGCATGGATCTACTCCATTAGCGTTGCGCTATGGCCTGGCTTTTTCCCAATACAGGCGCGCCACCTTTACTTTGAAGCCAGCGTGATGATTATCGGCCTGATCAACCTGGGCCACGCGCTGGAGCAGCGCGCGCGCCAGCGCTCTTCTAAAGCCCTTGAACGCCTGCTCGACTTGACGCCTGCGCAGGCGCGCCTCGTCAGTGAGCAAGGTGAAATGCTGGTGCCGCTCAGCGCGGTACAGCCGGGCATGACGCTGCGCCTGACAACCGGCGATCGCGTGCCGGTGGATGGCGAGATCAGCGACGGCGAAGCATGGCTGGATGAGGCGATGCTGACCGGCGAAGCGGTGCCGCAGGGCAAGCGCGCCGGTGATAAGGTGTACGCCGGGACGCTGGTGCAGGATGGTGCGGTGCGCTTCGTAGCGCGCGCCACCGGCCAGCACACCGCACTGTCGCGCATTATTCATCTGGTGCGCCAGGCACAGAGCAGCAAGCCCGACGTGGGCCGTCTCGCTGACCGCATCTCGGCTGTGTTCGTGCCGGTTGTGGTGGCTATCGCGCTGATCAGCGCGGCCATCTGGTATCTGTTCGGCCCGCAGCCGCAGATTGCCTATACGCTGGTGATCGCCACGACGGTGCTGATTATCGCCTGCCCCTGTGCGCTGGGCCTTGCTACGCCGATGTCGATTATTGCAGGCGTGGGCCGCGCCGCCGAGCTCGGCGTGCTGGTGCGCGACGCCGATGCGCTCCAGCGCGCCAGCCGCATTGACACACTGGTATTTGATAAGACCGGTACGCTGACGGCGGGCACGCCGCAGGTTGATGAGGTGCTGACATGGCACGGCTGGTCGCGTGACACGGTATTACAGGCCGCCGCCGCGCTGGAAAAGAATGCCAGCCACCCGCTGGCACAGGCCATTGTTGCGGCGGCCGACGCGACGGATGACCGTGAAATAGCGCAATTTCGTACAATACGCGGCAAAGGCGTCAGCGGCATACTCGACGGCAAGCCGCTGCTGCTGGGCAACACGGCGCTGATGGAAGATAACCAGGTCGTCCTGCAACCTGCCCTCGCAGAGATTGAGCGGCTGTCGCACCAGGGTACAACGCCGGTGCTGCTGGCGCAGAACGGCGAGCTTGTTGGCCTGATTGCATTGCGCGATCGGCTGCGTCCAGAGAGTAAAGCGGCGCTGCAACGGCTGCATCAGGCAGGCTACCGCCTGATGATGCTGACCGGCGACCGCGAAGAGACCGCGCGCGCCATCGCCCAGGAAGCGGGCATTGATGAGGTCATCGCTGGCGTGCTGCCGGAAGCGAAAGCGCAAACTATCGCCGCGCTGCAACAGCAGGGCCGATGTGTGGCAATGGTGGGCGACGGCATCAACGATGCCCCGGCGCTGGCGCAGGCCGATGTAGGCATTGCGATGGGTGGCGGCAGCGATGTTGCGGTAGAGACCGCCCCCATCACGCTGATGCGCGCCGATCTGAACAGCGTTGCCGACGCCCTGGCGCTCGCCAGCGCGACGCTGCGCAATATCCGCCAGAACCTGCTGGGCGCGTTTATCTATAACAGCCTCGGTATTCCGCTGGCAGCAGGCGTGCTCTATCCACTGACCGGCGCACTGCTCAGTCCGGTGGTCGCAGGAGCCGCCATGGCGCTCTCCTCAATTACCGTGGTCGGCAATGCCAACCGGCTATTGCGCTTTCACCCGGTGCAGCGCAATAGCCGTTAATGCGCTGTTTTTCAGCGGTGGGAATCGCTAGCATGGCGTTTTGACTGAGTAAGGACAGGGAATGACAGGCAGTATTTGGCGCAGTTTGCACGGGCTGGTAAACCGCCTCTTTCCCGCCAGCTACCGCTGGCCCGCCCAGGACATTCGGCTGGACAATCGCCTGCTGCATCTGGTTGGCAGCATCCATATGGGCACGCGCGATATGCAGCCGCTGCCCGCACGCCTGCTGCGCCAGCTGCAAAAAGCGGATGCGTTGATTGTCGAAGCGGATATTACCCAGGGCGGCTCACCCTTTGATGAGGCCGAGCCGCGTGAGCCGCTCAGCATTCGCCTTACGCCAGATGAACAGGCGCGACTGGCCACGCTGTGCAGCGAACTGCACCTCGCGCTGACGATGTTCGATACCCTGCCCGCCTGGCAGATCGCCCTGATGCTACAGGCGCAGCAGGCACAGCGGCTCGGGTTACGCCCGGATTACGGTATCGACTTTCAGCTGTTGCAGGCGGCGAAGACGCTGAATAAGCCGGTTATTGAACTGGAAGGCGCTGAGACGCAAATTGCCCTGCTGAAATCCCTGCCGGACGATGGAATGGCGCTGCTGAAGGATACGCTGACGCACTGGCACACCAATGCACGGCTGCTACAGATGATGGTGAGCTGGTGGCTGGATGCGCCGCCGCGTGAGCCGCAAATCACCCTGCCGTCGACATTCAGTACGGCGCTTAACGATATGCTGATATCACAGCGTAACGCACAGTGGTGCGAACGGTTACGGGCATTGCCGTCCGGGCATTATGTGGTGGCAGTGGGCGCGCTGCATCTTTACGGTGAAGGGAATTTGCCTGAGCTTTTACAGCAGTAAAAAAAAGAAGGCCGGTATTGCTATCGGCCCGTCAAAGAGGAATTTGTTTATGATTTTGGTTATCGCTCAGCCTTTCAGCTGGCGCGAAAGCAATTCTCGCGCAAAGCGCAAACTTTCGCCACCATTAATTTATTTAAATTAGGAATAAGATTTTTCTTATAAGGAGAAGTTTATGACGCCTGCTGTAAAACTGCTGGAAAAACAAAAAGTCGCCTTTACGGTTCATCCTTATGAGCATGACAGTCATGAAACAAATTTTGGCGACGAAGCTGTCCGAAAACTCAATCTGGATGCGCGGCAGGTTTATAAGACGTTACTGGTGGCGCTAAATGGCGATGCGAAACATCTGGCGGTGGCGGTGACGCCGGTCTCCAGCCAGCTCGATTTGAAAAAGGTCGCGAAAGCGCTGGGCGCGAAAAAAGCAGATATGGCCGATCCGCAGCTGGCGCAGCGCGTTACCGGCTATCTGGTGGGCGGCATCAGCCCGCTGGGGCAGAAAAAGCGTCTGCCTACGGTCATTGATAGCTCGGCTGCCGACTTCGCCACCATTTTTATCTCTGGTGGCAAACGTGGTCTCGATCTGGAACTGGCGGCGCAGGATCTGGCGCGCCTGCTCGACGCGCCGCTGGCGGATATCGCGCGACGCGATTAACTGCGCGGCTGGGCACACAGCTGGTCGATCATCCAGCGCCCGGCCGGTCCCGGTGGATTGCGTCGTGACCAGATCGCTTCTACCGCGATATGCTGCGGCCAGCCGGGCAGCGCAAGCTCCTGCAACACCTCATGGCCAAACTGCTTCACCAGCCAGCGCGGCAGTATGCTCCAGCCAAAGCCCTGCTCCGCCATCTCCAGCAGCAGTAAATAGGTCGGCGCTGACCAGACGCGTCCCGGCGGCGTCACGGCGTGCGGCTCTACCCAGGTATTAAGCCGCAGCTGCCGAACCTGCTCCAGCGCGCTCTCCGTCACTCCTGTCTGCTGCGCCAGCGGGTGGTCGCGATGGATATAGATCGCCATTTCCGCATTTACCTGAAGTCGCGCAACGGCGATATCGGGTGGCAGCACGGGCTGAGCGCGCACCACGCCCAGATGGACGCGTCCCGCCTGTAGCAGATCCAGCACGTCAGCATCCTCGGCGATCATGCATTCCAGCTCAATTTCCGGGAAATGGGCGTCGAACTGTTTCAGTAGCTGCTCATGGTATTCGGTCTGCCAGAAGTCAGAGACGGCGAAGCTGAGGCGCGGCTCAACGCCCTGCGACAGCCTGATGGCCAGCGCATCCAGCCGCTCGCTGGCGGCCAGGATTTGCTGCACCTGCGCCAGCGCACGCCTGCCCTGATCGGTGAGGATCGGCTGGCGTCCGCTACGATCAAAGAGCCTGAAGCCGAGATCGTCCTCGAGGTTTGCTATCGCCATGCTAATTGTTGACTGGCTTTTGCCCAGCGCACGCGCGGCGGCGGAGAAAGAACCGCTGCTGACGGTCTGCACGAAAGCTTCTAAAGATTCTGGGGAATAACGCATTTCTATCCATCGCTTTTATCGATAGGTCATCATTTTATCTTAACATTCTCAGCTGTCAGAATGCCTGCCTTACTAATGGAGGCTGATAATGCGTACCCGTTCGCTGAAAGAACGTTTTTTACATGCCCTGGGATTTGAAACGCTGGCGATCCTGACCGTTGCGCCGCTGGCTGCATGGGCAATGCAGAAGCCGCTGTTTCAGATGGGCGCGCTGGCGGTCATGCTCTCTACCGTGGCGATGCTGTGGAATATGATTTACAACACGATTTTCGATCGTATTTGCCCGCCGGGCAAAGTCCATCGTGGTCTGCTGATACGTGCGCTGCATGCGTTACTGTTCGAGGGCGGGTTTATTCTGATTGGCTTGCCGATTGCGGCCTGGATGCTGGGTATTTCGCTGTGGCAGGCGTTTCTGCTGGAAGTGGCGTTTTTCCTGTTTTTCCTGCCCTACACCATGGCGTACAACTGGGCATGGGACAAGCTGCGCCCGCGCTGGTTCGAGCGTAAATCCTGCGAAGCCTGATGTGTGCTCAAGCGGGCAATATGGCCCGCTTCATAAATCCTGTGCGGATTTTGGCCAGCGTTTACGGCGCATTGTGCGCCGTTTCATGTCCCCAGGGCCAGAGCCACGCCAGAATCATCTTCGGATAGCTGCGTTTGTGTGACTTTTCGCGCGCCTTTTTCTCCGCGTCCGTTAACCGGTGAATGGCCTCTGTCGGCGCATAGTCGGCGGCTTTCACCGGCGCATGGGCTTTGACATAGTCGCGCAGCACGTTGGCATCAACATCCCCACTATTTTGAAAACCTGCATGGGTATCGATACGCGGATAGCCGTCACCGCCTGCGGCATTGAAGCTATTGGTCGCCATACGGTAGGTTTTGTCATCCTGAAGCGGCTGCCCGTTAATCTGCACCTCGCTTACTGTACTGCCGTCTGCTACCAGGCTCACATGGGCAAACTGGGCAAATCCGCCCGCATCCGCTTTAATGTTCGCCACCACATCGAGATATTTCTTCACCTCGGCGCCGGTCAGCGTCACTGACACCACCTGATTGCCAAACGGCTGCACCTGCAACAGATCGCGCCAGCTCAGCTTGCCAACCGGCAACGAGGCGCGGATACCGCCGCCGCTCATGACGGCAAAATCTGCCTTAACATGCGCCATCTGCGCGCGCAGGATCAGCTGCCCGAGGTTGGTCTGCGTAAAACGTACCTGCTCGCGCTCGCCGTTGAACTGACCGACCGTGCTGCCAACATTAACACTCAGACGCGCCTCGGCCCGCTTCTGATAGGGCATCAGCAACTTCATCATGGCGGTGTTTTTCGGGATCTCCTGCTGATACGTCAGCCATGTTTCGCTGCCATCAGCATTTTTGATCGGGTGCTTGAGGTTGACCGGCACCAGCGCGTAGGACTCAAGCGCCACCTCGCCGTTGCGCCAGGTAAAATCGCCGCGCCCAACATATTCGCCCCATTTGCCGGCCTGCATAATCCAGACGCCATTCTGCTTATCCGGCTGACAGGCTGCGCCCGGCTGGTACGCTTTGACCAGCACGTCCGGTTTTTCCATGCAGACCGTATCGTGCGAATGGCCGCCGACAATCATCGCGACCGTGCCAGGCGGCAGGCTGCGCGCCAGCGTCACATCGCCGGGTGCGTTGCTGCCGTGCTCGCCGTTGTCGTCATAGCCAAGATGGCTGAGCACCACAATCACATCAGGCTTCTCTCCGGCACGCAGCTCTGCGACCGCTTTTTTTGTCTCGCTGATTGGATCGCGGAACTCAACGTCACGCAGATGATCGGGATTCGCCAGCTTAGCGGTATCTGGCGTTGCCAGCCCCAGCACGGCAATCTTTAAACCCATGCGATTAAAGATCGCCCACGGCTTGAACAGCCGCTGGCCGGTGCTTTTCTGATAAAGGTTGGCGGCAAGGAAAGGGAAACGCGCCCAGCCTTCCTGCTTGCGCAGCACGTCGAGCGGACGATCAAACTCATGATTGCCGAGGGCCATTGCATCATAACCAATCAGGTTCATGCCGCGAATATCGGGTTCAGCCTCCAGCTCGTCTGACTCCGGCACGCCGGTATTTACGTCGCCCGCAGAGAGGATCAGCGCCCCGCCGCCTTTGGCCTGAACGTCATAACGCAGCGTATCCATTAACGTTTTTTGCGCCGCCAGGCCATATTCACCCTGCGCGCCGTACCAGAAATGGCCGTGCTCATCGTTGGTGTGGAGGACGCTAAAGCGGTAAGTGCGATCTGGCAGCGCGGCCAGAGAAAGCGCAGGGGCCAGCGCCAGAAGCGCGAGGCCTGTTGCAGTCCATCGTGATAACAGCAAAGCCTGTCTCCTTATTGTATCAGGTGCCCGTTCCGGGTGGTGTCAGCATGCTGCCCCACTGTGTCGCATATTCCGCTGTTTAACTCAAGATGAAACGGCAAGTTCGCTGGCCCTAAAGCTGTTTTTAACATTGATAACCAAAGGATAGTGAATAGACGAAAGCTGACGCAAAGCTCTGCCTGAGAGGCTTCTCATGCATTTTTCAGTAATTCCAGCCAGATAGTCGTCATCAGCGCGGCATTTTCCGCGAACATATTGTGACGCCTTGTCTCGCTAGCTTGCCTGATTACGGCTCCGATTGACGAAAACCTGGAAAAACAGCCCTTCGACTGCACTTTCCTCTCATTTTCAAACTTTTTTCTTATTATCCCGCAAATTGCTCAGCGAAAGAGCAATAATTGCTTTAAACTCATTTGTTACAGGCAGATACATTTGTATACAAGGAGACAGGCATGCATCACACCACACCGTTGATCACCACTATCGTCGGGGGACTGGTCCTGGCGTTTCTCCTTGGCATGCTGGCGAACCGGCTACGCATCTCTCCGCTGGTCGGTTACCTGCTGGCAGGCGTGCTGGCCGGGCCTTTTACCCCAGGCTTTGTTGCCGATACGAATCTGGCTCCTGAACTGGCGGAGCTGGGCGTTATCCTGCTGATGTTCGGCGTCGGCCTGCACTTTTCGCTGAAGGATTTGATGGCGGTAAAGAGCATCGCCATTCCCGGCGCCATCGCGCAAATCGCCGTCGCTACGCTGCTGGGAATGGGGCTTTCTGCATGGCTCGGCTGGTCGCTGATGACCGGTCTGGTGTTTGGTCTCTGCCTCTCTACCGCCAGTACCGTGGTGCTGCTGCGTGCGCTGGAAGAGCGTCAACTGATTGACAGCCAGCGCGGGCAGATCGCCATCGGCTGGCTGATTGTCGAAGATCTGGTGATGGTGCTGACGCTGGTGCTGCTGCCCGCTATTGCTGGCATGCTGGAGCAGGGCAACGCCAGCCCGCAGCTGCTGGCCTGGGATCTGCTGCTGACCATCGGCAAAGTGGCCGCCTTTATGGTGCTGATGATGGTGGTGGGCCGCCGCGTCGTGCCGTGGATCCTGGCGAAAAGCGCCGCCACCGGCTCGCGCGAGCTGTTTACCCTGTCGGTGCTGGCGCTGGCGCTTGGCATCGCCTTTGGTGCGGTCGAGTTTTTCGACGTCTCCTTTGCACTTGGCGCGTTCTTCGCCGGGATGGTGCTGAATGAATCTGAGCTGAGCCACCGCGCCGCCCATGACACCTTACCGCTGCGCGACGCCTTCGCCGTACTCTTCTTTGTCTCGGTAGGGATGCTGTTCGATCCGATGATTCTGGTAGAGCAGCCGCTGGCCGTATTGGGCGCGCTGGTGATCGTGGTGCTGGGCAAATCTATTGCCGCCTGGCTGCTGGTGACGCTGCTGGGCCATTCGCGCCGCACCGCGCTGACCATCTCCGTCAGCCTGGCGCAAATCGGCGAGTTTGCCTTTATCCTGGCCGGGCTGGGCATTTCACTCAATTTACTGAGCAGCGAAGGACGTAACCTGGTGCTGGCGGCGGCGATCCTCTCCATTATGCTTAACCCGATCCTGTTTAGCCTGCTGGAGCGTTTTCTGGCGAAAAGCGAAAGCCGCCAGGAACAGGCGCAGGAAGAAGCGATTGAAGAAGAGAAGCAGATACCGGTCGATATTTGCCATCACGCCGTGATTGTTGGCTATGGCCGCGTCGGTAGCCTGCTCGGCCAGAAGCTGCTGGAAGCGGATGTGCCTTTTGTGGTGGTGGAAAATTCACGCGCGCGCGTTGAAGCACTGCGCGAACAGGGTATCAGAGCCGTGCTCGGCAATGCGGTGCGTGCCGATACCATGGAGCTGGCGCGGCTCGACTGCGCGCGCTGGCTGTTGCTCACTATCCCCAACGGTTATGAGTCTGGAGAGATTGTGACTACCGCGCGCGAGAAGTTCACCGATATTGAGATTATCGCGCGTGCGCACTATGACGATGAGGTGGAGTACATCATGGCGCGCGGCGCAACGCGCGTGGTGATGGGCGAACGTGAGATCGCCAGCAGCATGCTGCATATGCTGGAGGCGGAAATTGCCGAGCGCCCCATTGTGCGCGAGTGCCCGGTCTAATCTGCCCGCTTCCCCCACTTCTGGGGGAAGCCTTTCCTGTTTAGCGATCCCAGTAGGACTCTTCCAGGCTATCCTCACGCTCCGGTAGCCCGCGCGTCAGGCGCGGCGAATGCTGGTTCAGTACCTGATAGCTGACGCGGTTGGCGTATTTGCACACCTGCGCCAGCGAGGAGTAGGTCAGATACTCGCGTGCGTGTTTGCTGGAATTCGGCACTTTCTGCTTATGGAAGTTATTGGCCGTGATGTCATGCAGCAGCGCCGCCAGCGCGCCATCGCCTGCGCCGTTGGTGTTCATGATCTTCTCCGGGCCGCCCATATACGGCGCGATATGCGAGAAGATGCGCATCGGCTGCTCGCAGTCCTGCTGGCGCATCGCCCGGCTGAACTCGTACTGGTTGAACTCGGCAATCGCGCCCGGCAGCAGCGGATGATTGGTTTTGCGCTTAAATTCTTCTTCGGTATAGCCGGCCATATAGAGCCCGGTCGGACCGGCAGTACAGAGCACCAGATCGACCCATTCCAGCGCCATATCGGCGGCCAGCAGCGGATCGGATTCACCGGTCAGCGCCAGCGCCTCTTCTTCATTCATCGCCACAATAGTCACGTGGTCGCGCAGGAAATCACGCCAGAACTGCGGGTTATCGCCAATGACATATTTGGTGCCCAGCGTCAGCACCACCGGCACGTTATGGCGCTTCGCGTACTCAATTGCCTGGAGCGTCGCCTGCGGCATCGGCTCACCTTCGCTACAGCGCACCAGATAAGAGGTCAGCACCAGCGCCGAGGCACCGGCAATCATCGCTTCGGGAATGCTGTCGGCGCGCAACTGGTTCATCTGGCCCGGGCTGATGGCAAACGTACGCTCGCCCTGCTCGCCGATCAGGGTAAAGCAGCGGCCAATCGCCCCGTCTACGCCCTGAAGGTAGTTAAGATCCATGCGGCTTGAGGTGTTGCAGAGGTAGCGATAGGCGTAGCCACCGATCTGGATATTGCTGCACATCACGCCCAGCAGCACCGAGCGGTCATCGGCCAGCACCGAGTAGTTGTGCAGCGTGTTGCCGATGGTGCCGCCAGCAAACTGATGGGTGATCAGGTTATCGCGCATCAGCTCGTGGTAGAGCGCCTCGGCAACATCGTCAGCGATCACTAAAGAGTGTCCAGCGCTCAGGCCGTAGCGAATCAGAAAGGCGTCATCGACTTTGGCTTCAATATCTACCAGCGTCTGGTCGATACCCACGACCCAACTGCCCTCTTCCACATCCTGCGAGGCAGCATGCAGCAAGGGATCGCGGGCGCTAACGGGGAAATAGTGTTTGGATTTACGTTTGCCGGGAAATTTCATGGTGGGTGCCGTCAGAAAAACAGGCGGAGGATGATAGCACACTCTCCGCCTGCTATTTAACGACGCGCGTTAACCAGCTCTATCATCATATCGATATGTTCGGCATCGGCATTCAGCGCAGGAATATACTCAAACTTCTCACCACCGCCATGTAAAAAGAACTCGCGGTTCTGCTCGCTGATCTCTTCCAGCGTCTCCAGGCAGTCCGCCGCAAAGCCGGGGCTCATCACCTGCACATGCTTAATACCCTTCTTCGCCAGCCCCTGCATGGTCTCGTCGGTATAGGGTTGCAGCCAGGGTTCGCGGCCAAAGCGCGACTGGAAGGTCATCATGATCTGGTCGTCGCGCAGGCCCAGCGCCTGCTGTAGCAGCGCGGTGGTGTCTGCGCAGCGCAGCGGATAGTCGTCACCTTCATTAGCGAAGCGCTGCGGGATACCGTGATAGGAGAGCACCAGCAGATCGGGCTGGCCGTGCGCAGCAAATGAGCGCTCTACCGAGGCTTTCAGCGCGGCGATATAGGCCGGATGCTCGGCGTAGTCGCGGATAAACTCAATATCCGGCAGCGTACGCGCCTTTTTAAACGCGCTGTACAAACCATCCCAGACCGCCGCAACGGTGGAGCAGGAGAACTGCGGATAGAGCGGCAGCACGATCATGCGCGTCACGCCCTGCGCCATCAGGCGATCCACGGCGCTTTGCAGGCTGGGATTGCCGTAGCTCATACCCAGTTCGACCGGCATATCGACGCGCGCGGCCAACGCCTCGCGCTGCTGCTGGCTATAGACCATCAGCGGTGAACCGCCTTCCATCCATACGGAGGCGTAGAGTTTTGATACACGCGGTGAACGGAACGGCAGAACGATGCCATTGAGGATCGGCCACCAGAGCCAGCGCGGGGTATCGACCACGCGCGGATCGCTCAGAAATTGTTTCAGATAGCGCTTTACAGCGGCTGTGGTAGGGGCGTCTGGCGTACCTAAATTAACCAGTAACACGCCGGGCTTGTCTTGCCTCATTGTTATTCCTTGATAGCGGAGATGCGTGAAAACAGGGGAAATTGTAGCGGAAAGCGGGAGAGGGAAAAGCAATTACTGCAAAAGGGGCTGGCACTGCCAGCCCCGACAGCTTAGCCGAGGATGCTCGCCAGCTGTTTGCTGACGTCGGCAACCGGCTGCGTACCGTCAATTTTGTGGTAAGCGGTGTTGCCCGCTTCCGCTTCTTTGCTGTAGTAAGCGATCAGCGGTGCAGTCAGCTGGTGGTACTCCACCAGACGTTTACGCACGGTCTCTTCCTGATCGTCTTTACGCGTGGTTAGCTCTTCGCCGGTCACGTCGTCCTGACCTTCCACCTTCGGCGGATTGTATTTAACGTGATAAACGCGGCCTGACGGCGCATGCACGCGGCGGCCAACGATGCGATCGACGATCAGCTCGTCCGGCACGGCGAACTCCAGCACGCTGTCAATCTTGATGCCAGCCTCTTTCATCGCGTCCGCCTGCGGGATGGTGCGCGGGAAACCGTCCAGCAGAAAACCGTTTTTGCAGTCTTCCTGCGCGATACGCTCTTTTACCAGCGCGATAACCAGCTCGTCAGTCACCAGTTTACCGGCGTCCATGATGGCTTTCGCCTGGTTGCCGAGCTCGCTGCCAGCTTTTACCGCTGCACGCAACATATCGCCCGTGGAGATTTGCGGAATGCCGTATTTCTCCATGATGAACTGAGCCTGAGTGCCCTTACCTGCGCCCGGAGCACCGAGCAGAATAATACGCATTGCGTAAATCCCCTTGC
>Ga0209371_1000272_pt1 | contig 60354 bp, 57 predicted proteins | sample AgamicAtAmrz_FD_187165 | JGI IMG/M metagenome (GOLD analysis project Ga0209371, IMG submission 187165) | Agave microbial communities from Guanajuato, Mexico - At.Am.rz (SPAdes) (version 2) | ecosystem: Host-associated > Plants > Roots > Rhizosphere | place: Guanajato, Mexico | collected 2012-06-07
GATTAAAAGTCAACTGCTCTACCAACTGAGCTAACGACCCGAAGTGGTGGGTGATGACGGGCTCGAACCGCCGACCCCCTCCTTGTAAGGGAGATGCTCTACCAACTGAGCTAATCACCCACTTCGTACTTCAGTACTGCTTTAACAGATAAGATATGGTGGGTGATGACGGGCTCGAACCGCCGACCCCCTCCTTGTAAGGGAGATGCTCTACCAACTGAGCTAATCACCCATATCTTCATACCTGTTCACTGCGGGCACCCTGTTAAGAGTGGTGGGTGATGACGGGCTCGAACCGCCGACCCCCTCCTTGTAAGGGAGATGCTCTACCAACTGAGCTAATCACCCCCGCTGTGTGGAGTCGCATTATAGGGATAGTTGATTTTGAGTCAACGCTTTTTAAAACATAAATGTGCGTTCGGTTTATTTTTAAACATCCTGTCGCGCTTTTAGCCAATATGCTGGTTTTACTGGCAGAAAAGCGTCTTTTCCCGGTGGCCAACGCGCGGGCACGCATTGAGGATTCACCGTCAGATGCTAGAATGTGCCCACTGTTTTTCGCGTCTAACCTGTTTTTTGTCATCCAGACAAAGAACCCGCGCATCTAAGGCACTATTCAATGAAAATCAAAACACGCTTCGCGCCCAGCCCGACGGGCTATCTGCATGTTGGTGGCGCACGCACTGCACTTTACTCCTGGCTCTTTGCCCGTCATAACCAGGGCGAGTTTGTACTGCGTATTGAAGACACCGACCTGGAACGCTCCACGCCGGAAGCGATCGAGGCCATCATGGATGGCATGAACTGGCTGAGTCTCGACTGGAACGAAGGCCCTTACTACCAGACTAAGCGTTTTGATCGCTACAACGCGGTCATTGATGACATGCTGGAAGCCGGTACGGCCTATAAATGTTACTGCTCCCGGGAGCGTCTGGATGCACTGCGCGAAACGCAGATGGCCAATAATGAAAAGCCGCGTTATGACGGCCGCTGCCGTGACAGTCATGAACACCATGCTGATGATGAGCCGTGCGTCGTGCGCTTCCGCAATCCGCAGGAAGGTTCGGTAATTTTCGACGACCAGATCCGTGGGCCTATTGAGTTCAGCAACCAGGAGCTGGATGACCTGATTATCCGCCGCACCGATGGTTCGCCGACTTACAACTTCTGTGTGGTGGTAGATGACTGGGATATGGGGATCACCCATGTGATTCGCGGTGAAGACCATATCAACAATACGCCACGTCAGATCAACATCCTGAAAGCGATTGGTGCGCAGGTGCCGGTTTATGCCCACGTTTCAATGATTCTGGGCGATGACGGTAAAAAACTCTCTAAACGTCACGGCGCAGTCGGCGTAATGCAGTATCGTGATGATGGCTATCTGCCAGAAGCGCTGCTCAACTACCTGGTGCGTCTTGGCTGGTCACATGGCGATCAGGAAATCTTCAGTGTCGCCGAAATGGCAGAGCTGTTTACCCTGGATGCCGTCAGCAAGTCTGCCAGTGCGTTCAACACCGAAAAACTGCAGTGGCTGAACCACCATTACATTAATGCGCTGCCGCCGGAATATGTGGCAACCCATCTGCAATGGCATATCGAGCAGCAGAATATTGATACCCGCACCGGCCCGGAACTGGCGAAGCTGGTAACGCTGTTGGGCGAACGCTGCAAAACGCTGAAAGAGATAGCGGCATCCTGCCACTACTTCTATGAAGACTTTGCTGAGTTTGACGCTGATGCGGCGAAAAAACATCTTCGTCCGGTAGCGCGTCAGCCGCTGGAAGTGGTGCGTGATAAGCTGGCTGCCATCACAGAGTGGACAGCTGAAAACGTACATCAGGCTATTCAGAGCACCGCAGATGAGCTGGAAGTCGGAATGGGCAAAGTCGGCATGCCGCTGCGTGTGGCCGTGACCGGGGCCGGCCAGTCGCCTGCTCTGGATATCACTGTTGAGGCGATCGGCCGCAGCCGTAGCGTGTCCCGTATTGATCAGGCGCTGGCTTTCATCAGTGAGCGGGAAGCGCAGGCGTAATTAATACAGCCGGAAGCATTACGCTTCCGGTTTCTTTATGCTTCACCAATGCCCAGTCGCTGCAACACGCCTTTAATCCCTTCACGTAAGATTAATGCGGTGAGTTGATCCTGCTCATCCTGACTCATTTGCTGGACAGAACTTATCAATAACGCAGGTAACGAATTAGTGACTGCGCCGTAAGTCGCGGTGGGTTCGTTGAGATTGCGGGTTGACTGAATAAAGCTTTTCACGCGTTCATCGATATGGATCAGACGCGCCTTACCGCCCTGTACGCCGGGCTTCGGCGTGGTTGTCCAGTTCTCCCGCTTGATCCATTTATTTACCGTTTGCCGACTGTAACCCGTTTCTGCAGCCAGCTCTTCGGGAGTAAGCCATTCCTTTTTCACGATGCTGTCCCTGTTCAATACATTAGCGGTACATATTACAGCAAAACGTAACGTGAGAAAGTAACTGAAGCTGAAATTGCCTTTTGTCCGGTGACAAAAGGCAAAACAGGATTACTGCGGATTGGTGGCAGGTTCAGCGGCAGGACGGAATGCCAGGAAATAGGCCAGACCGACGAAGACAGCACCACCCACGGCATTACCCAGGAAGACGGCAACAAAGTTAGGCAGATATTCTGCCCAGCTCATCTGGCCGGCAAAAATGGCGGCAGGGATGATAAACATGTTGGCGACGACGTGCTGGAAGCCGATAGCGACGAACGCCATAACCGGGAACCACATCCCAAAGATCTTGCCGACCATATCTTTGCTGGCAAAGGCCAGCCATACCGCCAGACAGACCAGCCAGTTGCAGCCGATACCGGAAATAAAGGCGTGCAGGAAATCGGCATGGATTTTGGCAGAAGCGATCGCCACGGTTTTCTTCAGATAGTCACCTTCGGTCATGCCCAGCATGTGTCCAAAGAACCAGGCCACGGCCACGCTGCCGACGAAGTTAGCCAGGGTGACCCAGAACCAGTTGCGCGCCACGCTCGTAAAGCGGATACGACGGGCAAACCAGGCGACGGGTAGGGTCATCATGTTGCCGGTCAGCAGTTCGCCGCCGGCCAGCACGGTCATGATAATCCCGACCGGGAATACTGCCGCACCTAACAGGCCGCCAAAGGAGCCCCATTCAGCGGGCAGGGAGTTAATGACATGAAGATCCAGCAGGAAGCCGGTCGCAATAAATGCGCCCGCCATAAAGCCAAGAATCAAAAGGGTGCTGACAGGTGAACGGCTTTTAGCCACGCCTGACTGGATCGCCAGTTGGGCGATTTCTTTAGGTGTATGCAGCGACATAGTATCTCAGTAATTTTTTTATGATTAAGGGGATGTAAACGCCTGGTGGACGCGGAATGCGCGGGAGAAGGTCCCGGCTGCCACTAAATTAGCGGGCTAAGTTTTGCATGTGAAAAAGATGAAGACAAGAAAATTCCTATAACATATTTAACCGGGAATTAACCTGAGGGCAGTCTGAATAACAGTTCAGGCCCGCTATCTGTTAAAGCGACACGATTTTCCCCTGCGGCATGCTACTGAAATCCGGCAGGTTGCCGCCTTTTTCAGCGATCAGACACAGAATGTAATTTTGCCGTTGACACCCAGGGGGCGGTTTCATATTATGCCGTCCGTCGCTTAACGCGATAGTTTTTCGGTTCGGGGCTATAGCTCAGCTGGGAGAGCGCCTGCATGGCATGCAGGAGGTCAGCGGTTCGATCCCGCTTAGCTCCACCAAACTTCCTCCCAAAAGTTTGGCACTGAAAAACGATTCCAGATGTGGGGGTATAGCTCAGCTGGGAGAGCGCTTGCATGGCATGCAAGAGGTCAGCGGTTCGATCCCGCTTATCTCCACCATTTTCTGACACGTCGCTGTCAACTCTCTATCAATAATCACTTCGCTGTTTCGCGCGAATCGGAATCGCTGTCGCGTACTCTGCTACAGGTCATTTGCCGTTTTATACCCTCTTTACTGTCGTGTCTGGCAGGGCGTTGTGCTGCCTGTGGCATGGCATTGAGACGCGGGAATGCAGGGTAAGCGAGACAGAAGAGGATTCAGGCGGGCTGAGAAGAGAAGCAGAAGAAGAAAAAGAAAAGGGCGAGACCGGCTCGCCCTTTGACGCTCAGAATCGTGCTCAGAAGGCCAGAACCAGACCGGCGATAGCGGCAGAGAGCACGCTGACCAGGGTTGAGCCGTAGAGCAGCTTCAGGCCAAAGCGGGAAACCACGTTGCCCTGCTCTTCGTTCAGGCCTTTAATCGCTCCGGCCACAATCCCGATAGACGAGAAGTTTGCGAACGACACCAGGAACACGGACAGAATACCTTCTGAGGTCGGCGACAACTGACCGGCGATTTTCTGCAGATCCATCATGGCAACAAACTCATTCGAGACCAGCTTGGTCGCCATAATACTGCCGACCTGCAACGCTTCTCCAGATGGCACGCCCATCATCCAGGCAAACGGATAGAAGACAAAGCCAAGCACGCCCTGGAAGCTGATGCCGAAGATCAGGTCAAACAGCGCATTCAGACCGGAGATCAGCGCGATAAAACCGATCAGCATCGCGGCCACGATAATCGCGACGCGGAAACCGGCCAGAATGTATTCACCCAGCATCTCAAAGAAGCTCTGGCCTTTATGCAGATCCTGCAACTGCAGATCGTCTTCGTTCTCAACGCGGTAAGGGTTAATCAGCGACAGTACGATAAAGGTACTGAACATGTTGAGTACCAGCGCGGCGACCACATACTTCGGCTGCAGCATGGTCATGTAGGCACCCACGATAGACATCGATACGGTCGACATCGCGGTCGCGGCCATGGTGTACATACGACGCTGTGACATCTTGCCCAGGATATCTTTATAGGCGATGAAGTTTTCTGACTGTCCCAGTATCAGTGAACTCACGGCGTTGAAAGATTCCAGTTTTCCCATGCCATTGACTTTCGACAGCACCGTACCGATAGCGCGGATTACCCACGGCAGGATACGGAAATGCTGCAGAATACCGATCAGAGCAGAGATAAAAACGATAGGGCAGAGTACATTCAGGAAGAAGAAGGCCAGGCCTTTGTCGCTCATATTACCGAAGACAAAGTTGGTTCCCTGAGCAGCATACTTCAGCAGATGGTCAAAGAAGCCGGCAAAACCTTTCACGAAGCCCAGTCCCGCTTCGGAGTTCAGGAAGAACCAGGCAAGCACAATCTCAATGACAAGAAGCTGTATAATGTAGCGAACGCGAATGCATTTACGATCGTGACTGACCAGCAGGGAGAGTATCCCGACCACCACCAGTGCGAGAAGAAACTGCAAAATATGGGACATGAGTGCTCCAAATTTGAGGAGGATTGTATTTTGCTGCGTATTCTATGTAACGCGTTACTTAAAAACGAGATCTGAACCACAATATAAGTATTCGCTATCGCTATATTTTCCAGAAAAGTTCCAGAGATCACGTCCTGTTTACAAATTATTCACCTCAGGTATCCACATAATCATTGTCTATATTTTACACCGGGCGTAGAGTGACACTATTGCTCACATTTTTAGCAATCACGTCCTTTACTGTAAGATATAGCAATGGCTATACTTTATAGCAGCATCTATTACACCGATAACAATAAACGAATTTCACTTGCACAGGCTCACCCCTAAGCTGTCGGGGCAGGCCAATCGTCGACAGGGTACCGGATATGTTTGAGAGTCGTACCGCCGAGCGTGCCGCTCGCGGAGTCAGAAAAGTCAAACTCGCCTTGCTGGGCCCCGCCTTTATTGCCGCTATCGGCTATATCGATCCGGGCAACTTTGCGACCAACATTCAGGCGGGCGCAGCCTATGGCTATAAGCTGCTGTGGGTAGTGGTGTGGGCCAACGTTATGGCTATGCTCATTCAGCTGATGTCCGCCAAGCTGGGTATCGCCACTGGCAAAAACCTTGCAGAACACATCCGCGACCGTTTTCCCCGCCCCGCCGTCTGGTTTTACTGGGTGCAGGCGGAAATTATTGCGATGGCAACAGATCTGGCCGAGTTTATCGGGGCCGCACTGGGCTTCAAGCTGCTACTTGGCATCTCATTGATGCAGGGCGCAGTGCTGACCGGAATCGCCACCTTTCTGATACTGATGCTGCAGAGTCGCGGACAGAAGCCGCTCGAGCTGGTGATTGGGGGATTGCTGCTGTTTGTGGCGGCAGCCTATATCGTCGAACTTTTCTTCTCGCAGCCCAACGTCCGCGAACTGGTCACCGGCATGGCCGTACCTGCGCTGCCGACATCGGATGCTGTCCTGCTGGCGGCGGGCGTGCTGGGCGCCACCATCATGCCGCATGTCATCTATCTGCACTCCGCGCTGACTCAGGGCAAGAGTGAGGACAGCAAAGGCCAGCGTTACTCCTCGACCAAACTGGATGTGGCTATTGCGATGACCATCGCCGGCTTCGTCAATCTGGCGATGATGGCAACCGCCGCTGCGGCTTTTCACTTTAGTGGCCACAGTAAAATTGCTGAACTCGACCAGGCCTACCTGACGCTGCAGCCGCTGCTGGGCCAGGCGGCGGCGACGGTGTTTGGACTGAGCCTGGTGGCGGCGGGCTTATCCTCAACGGTGGTGGGCACCCTGGCGGGACAGGTGGTGATGCAGGGCTTTATCCGCTTCCATATCCCGCTCTGGGTACGGCGTACTGTGACCATGCTGCCCTCCTTTATTGTGATCTGGGCAGGCTGGGACCCGACAAGAGTGCTGGTCATGAGCCAGGTGCTGCTGAGTTTCGGTATTGCGCTGGCGTTGATTCCGCTGCTGGCCTTTACCGGCAATCGCGAGCTGATGGGGGAGGAGCTGGTTAACTCCCGCCTGATGCAGAATACCGGGCGACTGATTGTGGTGCTGGTGATTGCGCTGAATCTCTACCTGCTGGTGGGTGAGGCGCTCGGGCTGTAAGGCGTCCGGAAAAGAAACAACGCCCGGTTTGCCGGGCGTTTTTTTAATGACGATCGTGGCCGTGGGGGCCGGGACCACCTGGACCATGCGGTCCAAAACCGTGCGGGCCAGGGCCGCGATGGTCATGACGATCCCAGCGATGCTGGTGTTCCCAGCGGCGTTCACGGTCGCGTTCGTGCCAGCGGCGCTCACGCTCCCACTGCTGACGACGACGCCACTCTTCATGACGCCACCAGCGCCGTTCGTTGTAGGTATAGCGGTCATTCCACCAGCGTGGTTCACGCCAGCGTCCCCCATCCCAGTAATAACCCCGGCGATCGCGATCGCCAAGATTCAGCGTGACGCCGGGGGCCAGAGTAATAGAGGCACTGGAGGCCTGGGCTGTGTGGTGTGCCAGCGGCGACAACAGTGCCACCAGGGCAGCAAAAATAAGCGCTCTTTTCATTCTGTTCTCCTGATCAACAGTCTGATGCTGTTGCGGCGCAGTGAGCCTGCGTAGTGCTGTTAGTACCGCACTATTGTGTCGGAAAATTGTGAGGAAATTGGGGAGAAAAGGGGGATTGAGATTATTCTGGCGGGAAAATGCCCGGTCAGCGCCGGGCAATACACTGTTAAAGCAGGGCCGCGTCAATCGCCGCTAACTCGCTGTCACTGAACTGACGGCGGGTGAGCATCGCCACCGCGTCATCAATCTGCGCCGTTTTACTGGCGCCAATCAGCACCGAGGTAACCCGCTCATCGCGCAGCACCCACGCCAGCGCCATCTGCGCCAGCTTCTGTCCGCGCTGCTGCGCAATCGCGTTCAGCTTACGCACCTTCTCCATCTTTTCTTCGGTCAGCTGACTCTCATTCAGGAACCTGCTGCCGCTGGCCGCGCGTGAATCTTCCGGGATGCCCTGCAGATAGCGATCGGTGAGCACACCGCCCGCCAGGGGGGAGAAGGCGATACAGCCCACACCCGCCTCTCCCAGAGTCTGAAGCAATCCCTGCTCAGGCGTGCGCTCAAACATCGAATAGCGCGGCTGGTGAATCAGGCAGGGCGTGCCGAGGTCACGCAGAATCGCGATCGCCTGCGCAGCCCGATCCGCCGGATAGTTAGAGAGGGCCACGTAGAGCGCTTTGCCCTGACGCACCACATGGTCCAGTGCACGCATGGTTTCTTCCAGTGGCGTATCCGGATCCGGACGGTGGTGATAGAAAATATCGACATACTCCAGCCCCATACGCTTCAGGCTCTGATCCAGACTGGCAACCAGATACTTTCGCGAACCCCAGTCGCCATACGGCCCCTGCCACATGGTATAACCCGCCTTGGTGGAGATAATCAGCTCATCACGATGGGCACGAAAATCTTCCCGCAGGACGCGACCAAAATTCTCTTCTGCGGAACCCGGCGGCGGACCGTAGTTATTGGCTAGGTCGAAGTGCGTGATGCCCTGGTCAAAGGCGTGACGCAGCAGGGCACGGCTGTTGTCGACCCGGGTCGCGTCACCAAAGTTATGCCAGAGGCCCAGCGAAACGGCGGGCAGTTTAATCCCGCTGCGGCCGCTGCGGCGGTATTCCATCTGTTGATAGCGATCGGGATGAGGAAAAGAGGACATTTAGCGCTCCAGGTAAAAAACGGGAAAATGTGCCAGAACGCTATCAGTGTATACGGTTACACACAGTGACAGCGCGCTGCAGTTCGCGTTTTTACAGAATATTCCGCCAGCGTAACGCCCGCTTTCCAGGCATTGTGGCTGGGGAAAAGCGCGGCTTGCCTCGCTAATTCAATCCTCTGTCAGATACTTAAGCCAACTCTTCCCTGAAAGGAATGCGCTATGTCCACGTTTACTGTTGGAGATTACCTGCTGGCCCGTCTGCAGGAGATCGGTATCAGGCATCTGTTTGGCGTACCCGGCGACTATAACCTGCAGTTTCTTGATCGGGTTATCGCACATCCGGTCATCAGCTGGGTAGGTTGTGCCAACGAACTGAATGCCGCTTATGCAGCGGATGGCTATGCCCGCTGCAACGGCGCAGGCGCGTTGCTGACCACTTTTGGCGTCGGCGAGCTGAGTGCGATTAACGGCATAGCGGGCAGCTACGCTGAATATCTGCCGGTGATCCATATCGTCGGCGCACCGGCAACCCAGGCGCAGCGTCAGGGCGACTGTGTGCATCATTCGCTGGGTGATGGCGATTTTCAGCATTTCATCCGCATGGCTGGAGAAGTAAGTGCGGCCAAGGCACAGCTCACCACCGATAACGCCACGGCGGAAATAGATCGGGTGATTGTCACTGCGCTGCAGGCCCGTCGTCCCGGCTATCTTTCGATCGCCGTCGACGTCGCGGCGCATGAAGTGGCTCCCCCGACACAGCCACTGCAGATCGCGCAGCCTTCATCGGCGGCGGTACGTCGTGCGTTCCGCGAGGCGGCGGAAGGTCTGCTGGCGCCGGCTGCGCGTGTTTCTTTACTGGCTGACTTTCTGGCGCTGCGCTGGCAGCAGCAGTCTGCCCTGGCGGCGCTGCGCAGAGAGCGTGCCATTCCCTGCGCTTCGCTGCTGATGGGCAAAGGGGTCGTGGATGAACAGCAGCCCGGTTTCGTTGGCACCTATGCTGGTGAAGCGAGCGCGGGCCGGGCTCGTGAGCAGATAGAGCAGGTGGATGTGGCGATCTGCGTCGGGGTACGCTTCACCGACACCCTGACCGCTGGCTTCACACAACAGTTTGATGCGGCACGATTGATCGATCTGCAGCCGTTCAGCGCCACGGTGGCGGGCGAAGATTTTGCACCGCTGTCGATGGCGGACGCGCTCGCGGAACTGCTGCCGCTGTTTGAGCGCTATGGCGCGCAGTGGCAACCCGCCGCCGCACTGCCTGAACCGCCGTTCGCTGAACCGGCCGCCGCCATCAGCCAGCACGCTTTCTGGCAGGCGATGCAGCGCTTCCTGCAGCCGGGCGATCTCATCGTGGCCGATCAGGGCACCGCCGCCTTTGGCGCCGCGGCGCTAAGACTGCCTTCGCAGGCGCAGCTGCTGGTCCAGCCATTGTGGGGCTCAATCGGCTATACTCTTCCGGCAGCCTTTGGCGCACAGACCGCCCATCCCGATCGCCGGGTGATCCTGATTATCGGCGACGGTTCGGCGCAGCTGACTATTCAGGAACTGGGTTCGATGCTGCGCGATCGGCAGCCGCTGATACTCTTTTTACTGAACAATGAAGGGTATACTGTCGAACGCGCGATTCACGGTGCCACACAGCGCTACAATGATATCGCGCAGTGGAACTGGACGGCCCTGCCGCACGCCTTTAGCCTGCAGGAGCAGGCGCAGAGCTGGCGCATCAGTGAAACGGTGCAGTTAGATGAGGTGATGGCGCGGCTGTCTGCACCTCAGACGCTGTCGCTGGTTGAAGTGATTATGCAGAAAGCGGATCTGCCGCCGCTGCTTCAAAAAGTCACCGCCTGCCTGAATCAACGCAACGGCGGCTAAGATTCAGATAGTTGCCGCTGTGCAGGGTGGCCTATCGCGGTTAGGCTGTAGCGCACCTGAGTAAGACGCTCACCAATCGCACCGGTGAGCGTTGTTGTTTTATGGGCAGAAATTTATAGTGTCCTCCAACTCTTAAGACCCCAAGCGGAGCAACAGAAGAATGACAACCTATGCCTTGGTCGGCGATGTCGGCGGTACTAACGCGCGCCTCGCCCTTTGTGAGGTGGAAAGCGGCAGCATCACCCAGGCCAAAACATTCTCAACATCAGAATACGACAGCCTCGAAGCCGTCATCCGCCACTATCTTGATGAACAACAGCAGGATGTTAAAGATGGCTGTATTGCCATTGCCTGCCCGATTACCGATGACTGGGTTGAAATGACCAACCATGACTGGGCGTTTTCCACGCGCAAGCTCAAAGAGAACATCGGTTTTGAACACCTGGAAATTATTAACGACTTCACCGCGGTATCCATGGCGATCCCGATGCTGACCGCTGATAACGTCATTCAGTTTGGCGGCACCGCGCCGGTTAAAGATAAGCCCATTGCGATTTATGGGGCCGGAACCGGACTGGGCGTCAGCCATCTGGTGCACGTCGACAAGCGTTGGGTAAGCCTGCCGGGCGAGGGCGGTCATGTCGATCTCGCCGCTAACAGTGAAGAAGAAGATCAGATTCTGGAAGTGCTGCGCGAAGAGCTGGGCCATGTTTCAGCCGAACGTGTGCTCTCTGGCGCCGGTCTGGTCAACCTCTATCGGGCGATTGTGAAAGTCGATAATCGTGTGCCGGAAAATCTGAAGCCGAAAGACGTAAGCCAGCGTGCGCTGGATGACAGCTGCATCGACTGCCGTCGTGCCCTGTCGATGTTCTGCGTCATCATGGGTCGTTTCGGCGGCAATCTGGCGCTGAATCTCGGCACCTTTGGCGGCGTCTATATCGCGGGCGGTATTGTGCCGCGCTTCCTGGAGTTCTTTAAGGCGTCCGGCTTCCGTGCAGCCTTTGAAGATAAAGGACGCTTCCGTGACTATGTTGCCAGCATCCCGGTCTATATGATCACGCACGATCAGCCCGGCCTGCTGGGCGCGGGCGCGCATCTGCGTCAGACGCTGGGCCGCATTCTCTGATCCTGCTTTATCCCGCGTGAGTTTTCGATCCGCCCTGTCTGACAACGCCGGATCGGAAACTCTGCGACACTTACTTTTTCTCTGCCCGGGCGCATCGCCTACAGACGCATCAGCTGTCTGAACTGCTTCACCTTGCTGCGGCTGACCGGCACCTGAAACTCCAGGTCGCGCAACTTCAGCAGATAGGTATTGTTAAACCACGGCTCGATTTCGCGAATCTTGCTGAGGCTGACGCAGTAAGAACGATGGCAGCGGAAAAACTGCGCCTCCGGCAGGCGCGAGCAGAATTCGGTGATGTTCATCGACATTACATACGATTCGCGCCGGGTGTAGACAAATGTCAGCTTCTCATGCGCTTCCACATAGTAGATATCATTCACGTCAGTAACGATAATCCGCTCATCCTTGATCAGATTCACCGTCTGCGGCGCAGAGACAGCGTGAAGCGGATTGACCGCCTGCTGCGCCTGGGCCGTGGCCTCCAGCTTGTTCAGCATAGTGACGATCCGCGACTCCTGATAGGGCTTGAGTATGTAATCAAACGCCTCCAGCTCAAACGCCTCCACGGCATGCTCTTTCCACGCGGTAATAAACACAATCAGCGGCTTATGCGCAAACTGATGAATATTCTGCGCCAGCAGCATGCCATCCAGTGAGGGAATATTGATGTCGAGGAAAATCACATCAACCCGATGCTGCTGCAGGTACTTCAGCACGTCGAGGCCGTCGTCGAAACAGGCCACAATTTCAATGTTGCTATGATGCTGGATCATCCAGCTCAGCTCCTGCTGCGCCAGGAATTCATCTTCCACAATGATGGCTTTCATAACAGATTCTCCGTCAGGCGCTGGCCGTTCTTGCTGAGCGTAAAGGCTATCTCGGTGCCTGGCTGATGCCGCACGATCTGTAAGCCCTGGCCCGACAGCAGTTTTACCCGGTGGTGAACATTGAGCAGGCCGATTTTATTGCCGGGCATCTCATTGCGCGCTACCCGGGCCATCACGTCATCGCTGATGCCCTGGCCGGTGTCCCGCACCGCGATCTTCACCCGATCGCCCAGATCCCGCACGCTTAGCGTCACCACGCCTTTGCCCTTACAGGACTGAATGCCGTGCACGATGGCATTCTCTACCAGCGGCTGGATCAAGAGGCTCGGCAGCAGAAAATGCAGATCGTCATCGACGTCATAGATCATCGTCAGCTTGTCGCCAAAGCGGGCCTGCTCAATAGCGATGTAATCTTTGACCTGCCAGAGCTCCTTGCGGATGTCGATCAGCTCGTCATCATTCAGCTCCAGGTTGTAACGCAGATAGCGCGACAGATTAATCACCAGCTGGCGGGCGGTATCGGGATTAAGCCGGATGGAGGAGGAGATCGCATTCAGCGCATTGAACAGAAAATGGGGATTTATTTTGCTCTGCAGCGCACGCAGTTCCGCTTTATTGGCCATTTCGCGCAACTGCTCCGCACGGGACACCTCAAGCTGGGTGGAGATGATTTGCGACAGGCCGATTGCCATCTCCTTCAGGGAACCGGTGATCCGGTAGGCGCGGCGATAGTAGATTTTCAGCGTGCCGGTCACCTTGCCTTTCTCCCAGAGCGGGATCACGATCATCGAATGGATATCTTTGGTGCGGTGCGCTTCATCGTTGTTTTTGATAATAATCTTGCCGCTGGCGATCGACTGCGCCGTGGTGGGGCTGATGCCATCATCCCCGTGCTGGTAGTTGTGCTCACCATAGCCGACATAGGCCAGAATCTGCTTTTTATCCGTCATCGCGACGGCATCGGCCTTGATCTCCCGGCGGATAATGTCACAGACGTTGCGCAGCGAGTCACTGTTGACCTGCCGGAACAGCGGCAGGGTTTTGTTGGCGATTTCCAGCGCCAGCTTGGCCTGACGGGCGGCGATCGCCTCTTTCTCACCCTCCACGCTCTGCACCAGCAGCACGATAATACCGATACTGGAGGCGCCGAGAATCATCGGCAAGGCAATCTCCGACACGATCGCCAGCCCGAGTGAAGTGGGACGTGCCCACAGAACAATCAGCAACATCGTCAGGCCTTCACACAGCATGCCGCCGAGGATACCGGCCCGCCAGCGGTGCTCTTTTACTACCCGGCGGTTGATACCGCCCGCCACGATGCCGGCAATAATGCTGGTGATCAGGCAGGGTACGGAGGTCACGCCGTGAATATCGATCAGAAAGCGGTGCAGGCCGGCAATGATGCCGGTTGCGATGCCGACCCAGGGACCAAACAGAATACCGCCCGCCATTACGGCGATCACCCGCACATTCAGCAGCGAGCCGTCGACATTCACACCCGACCAGGTACTGAACAGCGCAAACAGGGAAAAGATGGCGGTCACCGCGAATTTCTCCGCACGGGTATGTTCATCTTTCTGCAGCAGCTGACGAAACGGGCGGGTACGCGTCAGAAAGAACAGGCAGATCAGCATCAGGGCGGCGCGATCAAACACTGCCAGTAACATCGTAAAGTGGGAGGACACGGGCGACTCGTCGGCAATGGAAAGTCTCTCTATGATAAAAAATGTGATCGGGAACCGCCAGCGTCCTGATGACAGAGGCCGGGATAGCCTGTTTCAGATCAATATTCAGGGCCTCTGGACGAAAAGGGGAAATGTTGAGTCAGCATAAGGGGAACCGTTTTCCCGGTGCCGGGACTGGTCGGTGTAATCGCGTTTTGCTATGTTGCGCGATAACGCACTTCAGCGACCGCTGGAAAATTGCGTCCATCGGGAGCCGAAAATGCAACTTTTTACCCCCAGACTCATCCTGAGCAAACTGCAGCCGGAAGACTGGCAACTGTTCCGCGCCGTGCATGAAGATCGTGACACCATGACCTGGGTCAGCGAAATTCCGGATGAAGCGGATATCCGGCAACGTTTCACCGAGCGTCTTGCCCCCTGGCAGGCGAGCAGCTTTCACATGCTCTGCCTGGTGGCGCGTCGCCGCGACAACGGCGAGCCAATTGGCCTGTTTGGCTGTAGCCCCGAATGGGTGCCGCATCGCCAGGCGGAAGTCGGCTACATGCTGCTGCATCGCTATTGCGGCCAGGGATATGGCAGTGAGGCGCTGGCCGCGCTCTGCCAGTTCCTGCTCGACGCCGATTTTCACAAACTCAAGGCGATGGTCATCGAGGGGAACTGGGCCTCCCGCCGTATTCTGGAGAAGAACGGTTTTCAGCTTGAGGGAACGCTACGGGATAATTATCTGCTGAACGGCTGCTGGGTGAACGATTGGCTGCTGGGACGGCTGAATCCGCAACAATAAAAATATTTTCCGCCACACTCGACAAAATGATCCTCAGCACGTTATGTTCGTAACGGGTCACCACCGTGACCCGCGTCGCTCGGACGGTCCGGGCGCTTACGTAAACCAGAGGTCATCATGGCTGATAGCAGCACACCCCGTCGTTTTTCGCGTATTGATCGTTTGCCCCCTTACGTTTTCAACATCACCGCTGAACTGAAGATGGCTGCCCGCCGTCGCGGTGAAGATATTATCGATTTTTCAATGGGTAACCCGGATGGGGCAACGCCGCCGCACATCGTTGAAAAGTTATGTCAGGTGGCACAGCGTGACGATACCCACGGCTACTCCACCTCGCGCGGCATTCCGCGCCTGCGTCGGGCGATATCGCGCTGGTACGCTGAACGCTATCAGGTGGAGATCGACCCCGAATCAGAGGCGATTGTGACCATTGGCTCCAAAGAGGGGCTGGCACACCTGATGCTGGCGACGCTGGATCACGGGGATACCGTGCTGGTACCGAACCCCAGCTATCCGATTCATATCTACGGCGCGGTGATCGCCGGGGCGCAGGTGCGCTCGGTGCCGCTGGTGGCGGGCGTCGATTTCTTCAATGAGCTGGAACGCGCCATTCGCGAAAGCTATCCCAAGCCAAAAATGATGATTCTGGGCTTCCCCTCTAACCCGACGGCGCAGTGTGTGGAGCTGGACTTTTTCGAGCGGGTCATCGCGCTGGCGAAACAGTACAACGTGCTGGTGATCCACGATCTGGCTTACGCTGACATCGTCTACGATGGCTGGAAAGCGCCGTCGATCATGCAGGTGCCAGGCGCGCGCGACGTCGCCGTTGAGTTTTTCACCCTGTCAAAAAGCTACAATATGGCGGGCTGGCGCATCGGGTTTATGGTCGGCAACAAAGAGCTGGTTGCTGCGCTGGCGCGGATCAAAAGTTATCACGACTACGGCACTTTCACGCCGCTGCAGGTGGCGGCGATTGCGGCGCTGGAAGGGGATCAGCAGTGCGTGCGCGATATAGCCGAGCAGTATAAACGGCGGCGCGATGTGCTGGTAAAAGGTCTGCATGAGGCGGGCTGGACGGTAGATAACCCGAAAGCGTCCATGTACGTCTGGGCAAAAATTCCTGACCACTATGCACATCTGGGATCGCTGGAGTTTGCTAAGCATCTGCTGCAGGAGGCGAAAGTCTGTGTATCACCGGGTATCGGCTTTGGCGACTATGGCGATACACACGTGCGGTTTGCGCTGATTGAAAACAGCGATCGTATTCGTCAGGCGGTGCGGGGGATTAAAGCGATGTTCCGTGCTGATGGTGTCCTGCCAAACAGTCTGAAAGCAGAACAAGCAGAGTAATGGCTCGCAGGGGCGACTCAAAGGTCGCCCCATAGCGGCACTGTCGCGCCATTACTTCAGCAGCAGAACGAAGGTCCCGAACCAAAGTAACGCGAAAAATGATATTCCCATCAAGGCATATTTCACAAAACAACTCCTCTGAGCGGTTACGATGATGGCGATCCCAGACCAGTGCAACGCGAACAGACAGGGAATGGAGGTCGCCATTATTTTCTCTGGCGGACTCGCTTCCGGGTTGATCTGAATAACTCAGAACAGGATCGAGCGCTAATTTACGCGGAATCCGGACCAATTGAAATAGGTCCGTTCTGAGATATTGCTCACAATTTTAGTTCACGTCTATTTTGGGAATCACCGACATGCCGACACGCAACTGGGCCAGATGTTGTTGGTCGCTATCCAGCACAATTTTCACCGGCAGACGCTGAACGACTTTAGTGTAGTTGCCCGTGGCGTTATCGGGTGCAATGGCAGAAAAAGTTGCCCCGGTCGCCGGAGCGATGCTGTCTACATGGCCGGTGAACGTCAGGCCTGGCAGCGCATCCACCCGCACCGTGACCCGCTGACCCGGACGCACATCGCTTAACTGCGTTTCAAGATAGTTAGCCGTGATGTAGGTCTGTTGCAGGGGCACCACCGCCAGCAGACGGGTACCGGCCGAAACATAAGCGCCGGTACGTACCGTGCGCTGACCGACCATGCCATCAACCGGCGCGGTAATCCGGGTATAGGAGAGATTCAGTCTGGCCTGGTCGACGCTGGCGTTTGCTGCGGCGACATCGGCTTCCGCCGAACGTACCGCAGCCTTAAGCACGCCCACCTGTTTCATGGCTGACGCCAGCGCCGCCTGACTCTGATGCACGGCCGCCAGCGCGGAACGCTGGTTTGAGCTGGCTTTCTGCTGGTCGTCGGCGGCCACCGTGCCGCTCTTATAGAGGCGATTGTAACGATCGGCGCTCTGCCCGGCATACTGCGCGGATGCCTGGCTCGCTGCCACGCTGGCTCTCTGCTGATCAATAACGGACTGCTGCTGTTCCAGTTGTGCCTGGCTGCTCAGCAGCTTTGCCTGACTCACCTGCAGATCGGCTTTGGCACTTTCCAGCGCAACCCGATAATCACGATCGTCCAGGGTTGCCAGTAGCTGGCCTGCTTTGACTGGCTGATTGTCCTGCACCTCAACGTGGCTGATATAACCTGAAACACGGGGCGCGACCAGCGTGTAATCGGCGTTGACGTACGCGTCGTTGGTCTGATGGTCGTTACCGCTCATTAGTGACCAGACCACAAAGGCCAGGGCCAGTAACACCAGCAGCAGCAGGCTCAGCAGCAGGGTTCTTTTCAATTCGAAAGCACGCATATTCACTTATTCCGGGGGTGGGGTTGAATCAAAGTCTGCGGTGGCCAGACCCGTCTGGGCAGGATGATGGTCAGCACTAACAGGCAGGCGGCAAAGCCGGTCAGCATCAGCCAGCTGTCGCTCAGGCCGAGCACCGTCGCCTGATGTCTCACCAGGGTGGCGAAACCGCTGAGATTATCGCTGGCGCTGATGCTGCCATCTGGCAGCAGCGGCAGGCTGCGGCTGGCCTGTGCGGCCGTCGGCGCGGTCATCAGCCAGCTGTGGTCGGCCGCCTGATTGATCAGGATGCTGGAGTGAAACTGCTCACGGTGTGAGAGAAAGACCTCAACCAGCGTGGAAGCGGCGATGCTGGAAAAACCGCGCACAGTATTAAACATCGCCGAGGCAAAGGGGCCTTCAGGCGGCGCGACGACGCTGGTGGCGCTCATCAGTATCGGCAGAATGATCATCGGCTGTCCGAATGCCTGCAGGATCTGTAACAGCCAGAAATTCTGTCGCGCCCAGTCACTGGTGATCTGCGTGCCGAGCAGGCAGGCGATGACCAGCAGGCCGACGCCTGCCGTCAGCACCCAGCGGCAGTCAATCCAGCGGATATTGAGCAGGGCAGCAATCAGCGGTGCGATCAGCAACTGTGGCAGGCCGACCGCCAGCGCCAGTGGCGCAAACTCAAGTGGGCGAAAGCCGCTGACCTGAGCAAAATAGACCGACGGCAGCGCCGAGCCGGATAGCCCGAGAATCAGCACGCAGGCCAGCCCCAGCAGCCCGTGCGCCAGATTGGGGCGCCGGAGCATCTGCAGTCTGAACAGCGGCAGCGGGTGAAACCACTCATTGATCAGGAACACCAGCAGCAGCGGCAGTGCGGTCAGCAGCATGCCGGTAATCAGCGGTGAATTCAGCCAGTCGAGGCGCTCACCCTGCGTCAGCACCAGAACCAGCAGCGCCACGCTGCTGCAGCCTGTGGCCATGCCAAACAGGTCGATCTGCTGAAAGCGTTCCGGCCGCAGTGGATCCTGAGGCAGCCCCCAGCCGATCAGCAGCATCGCAATCAGCATGCCGGGCACCACCTGCCAGAACACCATTATCCAGCTGACCTGATCGGTCCACAACGACGCCAGCGACGTCGCCATATTGGGACCGAACGTGGCGGTAAGGGCATAGCCCGCCAGACCAAATAGCTTAAACGGCGGCGGCAGGAAACGTAGGGCGACGGTCATCAGCATCGGCGGTAAGGCGCCGCCAAACAGCCCCTGCAGAACACGCAGGCTGATAAACAGCGTGGGATCCGGCACCAGCGGCAGCAGGAATCCGGTCAGCATAAAGCCCGCTGAGACACCGAGTGTAAAACGCCGCAGCGACAGGGTGACGGCAAACCAGGGCGCAATCATCATGGCAGCCACTTCGGCTGCCTGATAACCGGAAATAATCCAGCTACCCTGATCGTAACCGATGCCAATCGCGGCACGGATATCGGCCAGGGCGATATCACTGACGCGATCGTTCAGCCCGGAGGTCAGGGCGGCGATAAGCACACCGACCAGGCCAAGCGCCAGTCGCAGTGTAAAAGGGTGGGGGGCCGGCGCGGACGCAGGCTGGCTAGTCATTACAGGCGATCTCGTTATTGTGATGCAGTGTATTGCGATGTGATACAGGCCGCAATATTACATCCCGGTATGCTGTATTGCAATGTGGTACAGGGTGTAAAACGTGCGTCATTCGCGCTACAGTAAGGCAGCTCAAACAGGACGACGCTATGGCACATCAACCCTCCAGCCGTGAGGATGAAAAATCGGGCGGTATTCAGGTCATTGCCCGCGCGGCAAAAATTCTTAATGCCCTTGGCGAACAGCCGGGTGGCATGAGTCTGGGCGAGATCGCGCAGGCGGTCGCGCTGCCTCGCTCAACGGTTCAGCGCATCGTCGCTGCGCTCGACAGCGCAGAACTGGTGCGCAGCACCGGTGCAGGCGGCTTACGTCTGGGCCCGGCGCTGTTAAAACTGATCTCCAGCGTCCATACCGATGTGGTCGATCTGGTCAGCCCGCTGCTGGAAAAACTCTCTACTGACACCAACGAAACCGTTTCACTGGCGCGTGCCAGCGGCAGCCAGCTGGCGATTATTCACCATGTGGTGGCATCGCGTGAGCTGCGGGTCGTGCCGCACATGGGACTCAATCTGCCGCTCTACAGCACCTCCGGTGGCCGGGCATTGCTGGCGCTGGAGTGTGACAAAGATGTGCGGACGATCGTTGGTGATGCCTGGCAGGAGTTAACCGATATGACGGTGAAAACAGTGCCGCAGTTGCTGGCGCTGATCAGGGAAGTGCGCGAAACAGGTATCGCCGTGGATCGTGGGGAGACGCTGGAAGGTGTCTCGACCATGGCGTTTGCGCTGGATACGCTGTTTGGTCGCTTTTCTGTCTCTTTGCTGGTGCCCTCTGCCCGTTTTCTGCGCCATGAAGCACGTTTTCGTGACGAGATGCTGAAGTGCAAAGAGGCGCTGGTGCGTGAAATCGGCAAAGTTGCCGCGATAGAAGGATAAGCCCTGATGAAAACCCTGCTGATGGCCATCGACCACTCTCCGATAGCAGAAAAAGTGGTCGCGTTAACGATTGAAGAGGCGCTGGCGCATCGTGCCAGCGTCGTGGTGCTCTGCTGTGTCGATCCTGCCTACTCCTCCTGCAATCAGCCGATGGAGATCGATGCAGGTGAAGACCCGGCCGATTTTGTGGCGGCGCAGGACGAACAGAATACGGCAGAAATGGCGGTTCGCCACGCACTGGCACCGCTGCTGCGCGCGGGTATCGATGCGCGAGGCATGATTCTGGCTGGTGAGGCGGCTGATACCATCGTCGCCCAGTCGCAACAGCTCAAGGCCAGTATGATTATTATGGGCCGACGTCATCTCTCTTCTTTCAACCGGCTATTAAAAGGTTCGGTCAGCGCGTCGGTTATTGAACGTGCTCACTGTCCAGTGCTGATTGACGTGCGTAAGGATTAATCCCGCAGCATGAACTCACTGCTTGTAATAACGCTGGCGGCATTTGCGCTGCTGGCGCTGATCGTCATTGTGCTGATCAAAAATACCCGGCTGCGCCTGTGGCAGGGACTGATCATTTTTCTGCTGCCACTGATAGTGGCCAATCTGCTCTGGTTCAGCTGGGTCGCGCCGCAACGGCTGCAGGCTGCTCAGCGTGAGCAGGCGGTCAGCCAGCTGACAAAGATGCCCGGCTTTCGGGTGCTGCAGACGCAGGAGCCAACCCTCTGGCTGCTGCTCACTCAGGAGCTGACGCGGCGTATCCGCGCCGGTGAACCGGCAGATAAGGCAACGGGTGAGCTGCGCGGCTGGCTGATTGAGGTAGTCAATCAGCGGCTGATGCGTGGCACGGATGCGGCTGTTGTCCATTACATCAGCGTCTCGGTCGAAGAGATGCAGGCGCTGAACCAGATCGATCCGGGACTTTGTTTCCGTTATCTCTACCCGCAGGTAAGTGGGGGCATCAATCTGCAGACGACGCTGTCACCCGCCCTGAACCGCAGAGAAGCGGAAGCGATGGAGCAGCTGCTCCTGAACAGCCCACCACCGGAACAGCCTCTGGACAAGACGCAGGCGCAGGACGACCTGCAAAAGATCACAGGCCAGCTTTATCAGAAGTGGGGCGACAGGCTGCAGCAGCTGAACATGCCTGCTGATACCGCCGTGGATCGCTCATCGCTGTGTGCCATGTCAATCGATCTCTACAGTGCAATTCTGGCATTACCTGACAAGCGCGCCGCCAACCTGTTACGTAGAATGATTGCATTAAGTGGCCAGTAACGGGCAGCAATAGCGGATGAAAAAAAGCCCGCTTAGCGCGGGCAGGGAAGAGAGAGGCAGAGTCTTATTATTGGCATTTCCTGGTGTGGTGCAGTCTTCGTGGTCTCTGAGTGCATAGTGTCATGGCTGCCGCGATAGCAATAGCCGTTTAATCGTATTGAATCAATCGGTAAAATTTTCTGAATTTTCGGTTTTTCGCGCATTTTCCTATGGATGCGTGACAGGCTGCGTCTTAAACTGCGCAGCAACGTGAGGACAATCTGATGAAAAAATTAATAACTGGCGCAGTCGCGCTGATGTTGCTGACAGGCTGTACTGCCAGCAAGCCCGGGGCATTTGAACGTGTAGACGAAGATCCGACCTCAAATACTGTGCAGTATCGTTTTGACCCGCTGAAGGTCAATCGTGATGCAATGAATATCGATCTGGCGAATTACTGCAGCAACAAAGGATTTGATAAAGTCGAGGCGCTGCCCGCGCAGGAGAGTCATATTCCGGGACTGCAGAAGGCGTGGTTCCAGTGTAATTATGCGCTGAAAAGCTAAATAAAACGGGCGGGATAATTATCCCGCCCTTAAAGTGTGTTTCTTTTATTCTATGCTGTGTGACATCTTTGCCCGTCAGTGGCGATGATGACCGCCATGATACCCACCGTGATATCCTCCATAGTAACCTCCGTGATACCCGCCGCCACCTCCACGGTGCCAGCCGTTGTCATGTCGGGGAGTGATGATACAACCGCTTAATAATGTCATCAGTGCCACGACCGAAGCGACTTTAATTAATCTCTTCATCGGAAGTCCTCTCCTCTTTCCCGATGAGGGTAACACTACGCGGAAAAAGTGGAGTGAAGATGCAGGCTTTGTAGAGTTATTTAATAAGATATGACGAAATATTTCATAATGCTGAAATAAGCGGCAGTCAGAAATAAGAAAATCAGAATGAACTGAATAATAAATACTATCAGAGAGAATAGTCTCAAAATCAAGCGAAAATAATCTTCGTCTGAAAGTTTTTACAACTACATTATTAGCATGTCAGTTCAACAGGAGAGAAACATGGCGCACGACGTGAAACATATACTGGCTTTGCAGGCGGAGCTGGGCGAGTGTCCGCTCTGGTCAGTCAGAGAACAGGTGCTGTGGTGTGTCGATATTCTGGCACCCGCCATTCACCGGTTTGATCCGGTCAGCGGCGATCTGCAGACCTTTCCGCAGGCGGAGCACGTAGGCTGCATCGGTCTGCGTGAGCAGGGGGGAATCATCGCCGCTCTGCGCAGCGGTGTCTGGCTGCTGGATGCGCAGGGTAAACCAGAGAAGAAGGTTGCCGACAATCCCGGTGAGGCCGCGCAGAGCCGCTTTAACGACGGTCGTGTCGATCCATGGGGAAATTTCTGGTGCGGCAGTCTGTGGGAACCGCAGGATAAAAATGGGGGACTGCTGTGCCGCGTAACGCCGGACCTTAACCTGGAGGTGAAAGCGCGCGACATCAAAATTTCCAACGGACTGGCTTTCTCACCTGACCGGCGCTGGATGTATCACAGCGATACGCCCAATGAGGCGCTCTACCGCTATCCGTTAGATGATCAGGGCGAACCGGGAGAACGGATGCTGTTCCGCCGTTTCGACGCTAGCGGTGGTTTACCGGATGGCGCGGCGGTGGATAGCGAAGGCTTCTACTGGTCAGCACAGTTTGACGGCGGACGCGTGGTACGTATCGATCCTCAGAGCGGGGAGATCGTCGATGAGATCCTGCTGCCGGTGAAGTGGCCGACCATGGTGGCTTTCGGCGGTGCCGATCTGAAAACGCTGTTTATCACCAGCTCGCGGGAAGATCGCACGGAAGAGGAGCTGGCGCGTTATCCGCACTCCGGTGATATTTTTGCAGTAGAGGTGGCTGTTGCAGGTATGGCAGAGCCGCTGTTCCGCGGCTAGAGAGAGGTGGGCCGCGCGAAGCGGCCCCTGTTGTTTAATGACGTTGCAGAACCGGCACCACCGTCACGGAACGCTGTGGTAAGCGGATGGTGAGTGACAGGAACAGAGAGATAACCAGCAGCGTCATAATCAGGCTGAAGGTCACGGTAAAACCGCCAAACAGCGAGGCGACCAGGGAGCCCAGTACGCTGCCGATACCAAATCCCAGATAGAGCAGACCGTAGTTTTTAGTCAGGTTGTTGAGGCCGAAGAAGTCACTGACCAGTGACGGGAACACGGTGATGGTTCCGCCAAAGCTGAAGGCGACACAGGCGAGCGAGAGGAAGAAGGTCACCTCGTTCATCCGGGTAAAAAGCAGCACGCTCATGCCGATCAACGAGACGACCTGCGCCAGCGAGATCACCCGGATCCGCAGCATTTTGTCAGACAGTACCCCCAGTACCAGACGGCCGCTCAGGTTCGCAATGGCGATCACGGTGACGGCGCTGGCCGCACTCTGTGTGGAGAGATGCACCAGACCTTCGCCGATATCTTTGGCGACGCCGATGACATAGAGTCCGCTCATGCAGGCAGTCAGAAACATCAGCGCCAGCATCCAGTACTGCGGCATACGGACGGACTGGGCCAGCGTGTAATCCCGCGCAGGCTGTTGTCCCTGATGACGCAGGCTTTTTTCCTGCCTGGGCGCGTCATGCATCAGCAGTGCCCCGAGGATGATCATCGACATCGCTATCACGCCCCAGATCATAAAGGTCTGCTCCAGACCGACCGTCGCCAGCAGGGCCCCGCAGATAAATTTGAAGCCCAGGCTGCCCAGGCCATAGGCACCGATGGCGCAGGCGGAGATCATCCCTTTGCGCTCCGGGAACCACTTTACGCAGTTAGAGAGCGTCATCAGATAGCCCGCGCCATCGGCCAGACCGACCAGCAGGCCGGCGCTGAAATAGAGCATCATCAGGTTATCTGCCTGCGACGTCAGCCAGAATCCCAGCGCCATGAGCACGCCCGCGCCTATCGCCACGCGGCGTACCCCAAACCGTTCCTGCAATTTACCGGCCAGCGAGGAGGCGATAGCCAGACCTAAACTCAGCAGGCCAAACGAAAAAGCAACCTCACTGATGGGCGCATCCAGCTTCTGCGACAGCTGGCCGTTGAACAAACTCCATGTATAAACTGACCCCAGCGCAAACTGAGTGATGACAGTGCCGAACAATGTAAGCCAGCGAGAACGCTGGAAAGAAGCCTGCTGAGTCTGGTTCATCATTTATCTCTCCCGTCCGGGAATCTGGAAACTGCGGTCAGCATAAAGCAGCGGGGCACGCGCGCAGGTGGCAAAGGTATGAACGGAACGGATTGCGGAATGAAATGCCATTCACACGGTATGAATGGCATTGCGTGGTACAACACGGCAAGGCAGGGCTGCCCAGAAAGTAACCAAAATGGCAGCTTAACCAGGAAGCGTAACTACCCGTAAAATTATGTTTCAGCGCGTCGGTTATCTGAGCAGGCTGGCGGATTATTTGCCAGGCTAACAGTTCACTCAACAGGAGGAAATATGAAAGACCGGACATATGAATCCACTACCAGTGAGGATGAGGTTTGCTGCATCATCGGTCAGGCCGTGATTGAACTGAGTACAGAACAACAGCCTGTGACTAAATCGACGCTGGCATTGAAACTGCTGTCGATGGCCGATCGTGACAATGATGACGAACGTGTTCTGCTCTACTGGATCGCCCGTAAGGCGGTCAATCAACCACAACAACTTCTCCAGCAGCAGTGGGCATAATGCCCCTCCGGATGCGGGCCACTGCCCGCTTCCTTATCAGGCCGTAATCCGGCGACGGCTTGCCGGCCAGCGGGCAAACATCACGAGATTGCCCAGCAGAATCATGACAAGGCCAGGGATGGCGCTGGCATGCCATTCATATCCTTCGTAGCGGGTAGAGAGTGCCAGCGCCACCAGCGGAAACAGCACTGTTGTATAGGCTGCCTGACTGGCGCCAATCCGTCCCACCAGCGTGAAGTAGGCGCCAAAGCCGACTACCGAACCCACGATAGCCAGATAGGTTAATGCCCCCAGCCACTGCACATTCCAGACAGGTTGCAGCGAAACACCCTGCAGCAGCGAAATCAGTGCCATCATCAGCGCGCCGTACAACATGCCGTAACTGTTGGTGGTCAGCACATCGCGTTGTAACCGCTGATGCCGCTGGCTGATCATATTGCCGAAGGTGTTCGACACATTAACGTTTTATAACCCGGCGTTCGGATATATCAGGCTGGTAGATAAACAGGTATTCCCCAAAACGTTTGCTGGCCAACTCTACATACCATGTCGTATGGAAATCAATGAAAGCCAGCAGAGCAGTACGCCAGTCATTGATTGCAGCGTCAAATTCAGCCGTCTCGCACAGGACTTTAAGCAACAGCTAAAGCTCTGGCGAGGATATGCGCGCATCACTCCAATCTCTGCCACGTATCAGCGTTTTGATTCTGCAGATATGAACACTCCACTTAAGCCGTGGACGCTCTATGTCAATGACGTCAGCATGGATCAAAACGACGTCACGGTTACTTTGACGCTTAAAAACCCCCTCAATAACAATGTTGGCCGGTTGTATACGCCGGAGGAATTTCCGGGGCTACAGAATGCTTAAAGATCAGTTCATTGAGAAGGCGACGGGCGTCCCATGGCGAGACAGATCCTGTACCTTTGAGGCTATGGATTGCTGGGCGCTGGTAGTTCTCTATTACCGTCATGTGCTGGGATTAGAGATTCATCATCAGCCTGACTACGAATCTGGCGCTGACTTTCTGACGTGCTTTACAGGCGAGGTCGTTTACTGGCAGCAAACAGATATTTTCAGCGAAGATGGAATCTTTATAGCCTGGTACGGCAGCCAGCCTGTTCATGTCGGACTGATTGTTGACGGAAGGGCGCTGCACAGCCGCGGTGAGAGCGGTCATGTGCGCTCAGACAGCATCCGAACAATACAAAAACTATTTACGCGCGTGGAGTTCTATCAGTATGCCAATAATCCAGATTCAACGTGTTCCGGGGCTGCCGAAAGAGAGAGTTAAAGCTCCTGCAGGCATGCCCTTCAATGAGTGGCTGGCAGGTCAGAATCTTCATAACGAACTACGCATCAGCTTTAATGGTAAGGAACTGCGTGACGATGACGATATCGGATTTAGCCTGCAAGATGATGATCGTATTATCATCTTCGACCAGCCTAAATCAGGCGATCTAGCCAAAACCCTGCTTAATCCACTTGAGCATTTCAACCCGATAAAGTTTACTCAGAAAATCATGAGTGGGCTCATCAAGCAGCCCGGAACAGGAAATATTGGGCAAAGCAAAACATCATCAAATAACAGCCTGAAGGGCCAGACAAACCTTGCCCGCAATGGAGAAGCTAAGCCTGATAATTATGGACTGATCAGAGCGTTTCCGGACCTGATTCAGGAATCTCTTTTTGAGTACTCCGGAAATCTAAAGTACCTGACTGAGTTCATGAATTTCGGGATTGGCAAGTACACAGTGAGTTCGGTCAGGTACTCAGAAAGTAATCTTGGGTCCATGGCTGGCGCATCATTTACCGTATATAACCCCGGCGATTTGATAGGCACGATAAACGAAGGCTATCAGTTCGATGATGTTGATGGGCAAGAGGTGCCGGGAAAGAACGAATCTGATGATTTCCCTATCGAGAGCGCCACAGCAAACACCGTAATAAGCGGTAGCTACTCTGGCGGCCAGATACTCATGAAGATCGTCAAACAGGCGAGCTTTGACTACTTCATGGGCCTGACATTGCCCCATGCCGTATCCTTTGTGGTGAATGCTACATACCCAACAGCTAGCGGAAATGTTACTCAGGACTTTACGTTATCAGGGAATTTGATATCAGCCACTCAAACCTCCAATGGTTCCGTCACGGCGCCCATTTATTACTACAATTTCGTCATTGATAGCATCGAAGGTTCAAACTCCGCTTACATATCAACTGCGACAATCAATACCACAAAATTTATTTTAAATGACAATCAGGCGCTGGCTATTGGCCCTTTCTTTTCCCCGGTCCAGTCGTCACAGCTGTGGCTTCACACGCAGTCAGGATTAGGTGGTAAAAGTGAGACTAACTGGCAGGTGACCATCTGGAAAGTAGATGATGATAACGTTCAGGTACCTGGTACAACACAGACCTTCACTTATCGACAGACTACGCCTCACCAATCAACCTCCGATACCTTTTATCGCACCGACAAGCTGACACCAGCAGGTGGTTATGGCCGATATGCAGTGACATTTCAGCGCACAGATAACAGTAGCGATAACAGCAAGCTGAAGGTTGAGGCCATACATAGCGTAAATGTCCGGAGCAACGTCAGTTACCCTGGTGACACGTTGGTGCGTGTCACAGTCAGGCAGACTGAGAACGCCACCAGTTCGCGAGACAGGAAATACAACGCCCTTATTAGCCGGCACGTGATCACATATAGCATGAGTACGCAGAAAGTCGATTATACGATTAGGGAGTCCAGAAAGTTTGCAGATATTGCGCTGCATAACTGGCTCGTAATTGGCGGTCAGCCGGAAAGCTCCATCGATATTTATGGTCTTTATCAGATTCAGGCTGCGCTTGATGCCAGAGACCAGAGGCTTGGATTTTTTGACTATACGTTTGACGATGAGGACGTTTCTCTGGGCCAGCGGATGGAAACTATCTGTGATGCGGCAGGAGTCAGCGTGTACTGGGATGACAGTGTTCTTTCCTTCACGCTGGACGCAAAAAGAACTGTGCCGGCAACGGTTTTCAACCGCTCTAACACTGTTGATGCAGGGTACTCTTTAAGCTACGACATGACGCTGCCAGGCGGGTATGACGGCGTTGAGGTTCAGTACCGAAACCCAACCACCAATAAGCAGGCTTACATACGCTACTGCGTCAGAAATAATCAAATCGAAGCAGGCCAGCCATCCAAAGCCAAAAAGTTTGAGATGATGTATGTACGGGATGCATTTCAGGCTGATTTTCGTGCTCAGAAGGAGTGCCGCAGGCTGCTTTATTCTCGTATGAGTATGGCTATCACTGCCTTATCTGACGGTGAGTGGGTTAATGTAGGAGACATGGTTCAGGTTCCGGATACCTACGACACAAATCAGCAGGCCGGATATATTGTTTCTCGCAGTGGCAACTACTTCGAGACCAGCGAGCGGATAAAGTTTACCGGCTCAATGTATGTCGTCATTACTGATTCTATGGGTGATTCATCGGTTCGTTATCCAGCCTTTCCTCGTCCCAACACAGCGTTTGGATTTATCGCAGACATACCGCAGATAGCATTAAACATTTTTGACGGGTATGGCGTTCAGTCACCATCCCGATATGTAATTGCTACCACGGAAGAACTGAACGCCACTCAGTGGGTAATTAGCGAAAAAAAGCCAAACAGCGATGGGACAACTGCTTTAACCCTGGCTGAATACAGTGATCTGATTTACTCATGACAACAAATAATCCAACACCAGGCCAGCCTTGTCGCTGGCTTTTTTTATGGAAAAAATATGGCCACTCAACCTACAAAAAATCCAGTTCCAAGTGAATCTCCACGCGATCTGAAATTCAATGCTGGCAAGATTGATGAGTTTGTTTCCTCTCTTGCGCGTCAGTACGCGGACCGATTTGGTAATCAGCATTACACCATAGAAGGCTTGCGGTGGCTGGCTCAGCAGGCGATAGCTTCGTTCGGTTACATCACTGTAGATTCCTTCCAGACGGGTGCAACAATCTCTCTGCCTAATCAGGTTCTACGTGATACATCTTCAGGTGAATACTATCGGTGGGATGGACCGCTGCCAAAGTCTGTGCCTGCCAATTCAACTCCATCAAACAGTGGTGGCATTGGAGTTGGAGCATGGTTGAGCGTTGGATATGCAGCGCTACGCCAGCAGCTTGCCAGCAGTGCGAGCGGCATGGGTGACGCATTAGTCAACGTTACAAAGCCATGGCCTGGCGCTGGGTCAACTAATCAGGACGAAGTAAATAGCAGGACCGTTCACATTAATGATTTCCCATCAACCCCAGCGGAAACATGGCTTAAGCGGGCGATCGATGGAACTCCTGACGGCTGGACTCTGCAGCTTGGTAGTGGTCCATACCTGGCAAACATCAGTGTTACTCGATCAAATATCACAATACGCGGCCAAGGTGCGCCAGGAGCCTCTTCAGATAGAACGCGGCTAAAGTCAAACGGCACTCTTATATATGGGAAGCTTCTTTTTACTGGATCCGATGTAACTCTCTCTGGTTTTGGTGTAGACAATGGAAATTACGTGATAGGTCAGTATTTTGGAAACGCAGAAGGCGATGCTCTTGTAGTAAGTAATGTTGGATCCTCCACAATACCAAATCAAAACAATCATATTAATGACGTGGTTACGCTAGCAAAGCTAGGTTCTACAACCTCTCACTCGTGTCTTCTTGAAAACTTCCAGTATGGCAGTGTGATAAATGTCAGAGGATATGGTGGTTTTGTTGGTGTAGTTTGTAAAATTCAGAGCTGTTTCATTGATAAGATATCAGGCTATAGAAACAATCAGTCCGGAATTCAGCTAAAATCAAACTCCTATGCTAAATGTTCTCAAAATAAAATTGGTGAAGTACATGCCGACGCTGAGGGGTTGGATGTAACAGATTCTGTTGGGATATTTATTTATTCCCAGGATGCACAATTGGAAAAGTTATCTGGTGGTGATTTCAGCTCAATTGGATTTTACAATGGCATGGTTATAACACAGACGTCAGGAACGGTTATTAATGACATTAATATAAATTCAATTACTTGCAATAATCCAAAATCAATGGGCTTTGCCACCTTTGGACCTATGTTAAACGTCACTATTGGTCGAATTCAGGTAAATTCCTCAGTTTCAGGACGATCAGTTCGTATCAACGAAGACAACCTTGGGATCAACATTGGGAGTATTCAATCTTCAGTTCCGACAGGGACCAATCAGGATGACAGCATTTATCTTGGAGGGGTCTTTGCAGTTGATTCTGTCCTTGCTACTATCGCCTATAACCCGACGCAGTTGAGCGGAATCACCGTTGTTAAATCCACAACAGCTTCAAACGCATGGAGGCTGGGTTCATATACAGGACGACTTATTGCTGCAGCAATAATCATGTCTAATGGGTGGGCAGGGTCTGGTGGGAACTCACCAACAGTACGTATATCAGGAGTTATGGCTACATTTAACGCATACCTCTCCGTCCCTGCAAATAGGTCTGGAGCAGAAGCGGTGACTACGGTTGGGGCTGCTATCAGGCCACAAACACCACAGTTCTTTCCTGCGATGGGATTTGTTTCAGGCACTACCGCTCCAATTCCGCTTATTGTTGCAGTAAACTCTGCGGGAGCCATATACTTCCCCTACCTCAGCAACACATCGCAATTTCCAGCGTCTGTGACTGCGGTAGCGATTAATATCTCATGGCCTTTTGGATAATAGGCACTTCACCTCTTCTTAAAGTCTTTTTCAGATGATATGAAGATAAGAAGCATCAACACGTTCACTACGATGGTAGCTGGTTTTGCTTCTGCTACGCCAGTTATCATCGCCAATGAAGAAAGAACACACATCAGGAAAGCGATCCTAATCATCCATTTCACCACCACCACGCATCTCCCGCCTCTTCCTGTTCCCTGAAGTAAGAATCACTGAGGCCAGACAGCCAGGCTCCCAGCGAGGCCGCTATGGTGCATGCAACTGCCCAGCCAGCCACCAAGATTTTGATTGGTTTCAGCATAAATGAGTGTCCTGAAGGATTATGAAAGCACGACCAGCAGGCTGGTCATGTGCATAGGATTTATCCTAATGAATTTTATTCCAGTGAGTTGGGAATTGATACCAGAATTTATGAGGGGTTTTACCCAGCCTGATGGAACAGGCCGGGCGTGATGCTTTAGGCAGGATTCAGACAGAAGGTTTTATTTTGGTAACTCTGGTTCTGAATGAGTTTATCGGCTTATCAATCATCAGGTACAGGAGCATAGCCATCCCAAGGCTGACGAAAACAGTAATTGCACCGCGATCTGATTCTGTGTTCGCCATGCTGTAAACCATGCTTATCACAAACATGTGGCCGATATATATCGGATAGGATAAATGCCCGAGGAAGATATCAACCTTGTTTCTCTTTGTGAGGGAAAACAGAAGAGGGGTAGCAATCGCAGTCATTAAAAAGAATGCCCAGCTTGTAAGCTCGTCAAAATCTCTCGTGAGAGGCCATGATTGACGGCGGAAAATAATCACTGTCATGGCGATAAGCGATATCCATCTTGCGCATTTAACAAGGTCGAAATTCCTGATTGAATATTTCATGCTCCACGTTCTGTGAGCTATAACTCCAAGCAGGAAGAACACCAGATCTGAAGGGAAAAAGAAGTACCTCCAGGGCACCTGGGCTACATCTGAATGGAAGAGGACCTGACGGAGAACGAAGCTTGCGATGGCAAGTATCACCAGCGTAGGAAGCTTTCGCCTCACGATGAATGGCGCAAGCAGATAGAAGTACAGCTCAAGGCTAAGGCTCCATATCTGTGGGTTAACGTAATCCCAGTTCTCGTTGTGGCTGAAGGTTATCAGCTCCGCACCGAGAAAAAACAGGTTTGAGAAGAAGGCTCCAATCGTTAACGGCAAGCTCTGGTCTGGCAGGCTGTAGGTGATGTATGAAGCGTACCCCGTATGGAGGTAATAAAAGAACATGGCAATGAGAATGACAAAGTTAACCGGGTAAAGGCGCAGCGCTCTGTTTATGTAGAATTTAAGATTACCTTTTTCTATGATGGCATATTTTTCATTAATCACCATCGACATCAGAAAGCCGGAAATAATGAAGAAAACAAATACTGCATGACCTGATAGAATATATATCCCGGTATTCTCTCTGGAAATGATTGAGTGGAAAAGGTTTTCGTCATTACCATAGAAGACCCGCTTTGAATGAGCAATAACAACCGCGATTGCCAATATTAATCTAAATAATCCCATTATTACCTCATTCTGTCAGTAGCCGGTCGATCAACGATCATTTGGCGACGAATGTTATTCGTAGCGTAAGGATATTGCAAACAACCGTTAAGAATTGTTAAAGAAAAAAGCCCCGGCGACGGGGCAGAGGTATACCGCGCCTCTCTGAGCAGGCTGCGGGGTGGGTGTCATCAGGTTATACCTTTCCATGCGAGGTAACCAATCGGCAGGCACAAAAAAGCCCGCGTTACACGGGCATAAAGTAAGGCCAACCAGGAAATCCATATCATCAGCTAAAGCTGACAAAGAAAGCTTAGAGCGGATTTTGATTGTAGTTGTGATGCCTGTGCAAAAATTGACTCAACGGGGCTCGTAAACAGCGGGAAGAAATGTTAGCGCTGAAAAAAACACCTGCTCCCGAGGCGGGTAGCAGGCATAAGTTGTGGTGGAGCCAGCGACACTCTTACGAGGCATCTCATGCTGTGACGAGGCGGCAGACGAGCCAGCCTGGCGCCTCTTTGGCAGGCGGTAGGAGCGCAGGCCATTCACAACACATTTAGGTTAGAGAGTGACGAGCAGATAACAAGCGTAAGCGGCAGGTTTTTCTGGAATATTTCACATAAAAAAAGCCCGCTAAATGCGGGCTAACCAAATATGCAGATAAGAAAAACTTTCTCTCAGGGAAAGCATACCTTCATGTATCGATCACCAGGCATAAAACTTTATCGGCTCTGAAGACCGACGCGCGGTTTACAAAATTCAGCGCCACGCAACTTGATCAAATCCACCGATCGATATTACTGTTTATCCATACAGTGTTTATCAGGGGAGGATTTGTCATGCCGCGTGACTACGAAATCATGATTGCTTTTCGGCAGGCTATAAAGCGCGATGCTGCCGGTCGCTACACCATCAGCACATTGGACTTCATCAGAGAGCTTGACCGCATGAACTGGCATTACACGTTAAAGGCGGCCAACAAGTGGATCGAGATGCACACTACAGCCTTCCGCGATATCTCGACCACAGACGGTGAAGAGCGCCTGTTTCAGGTGTACAACCTGAATGGTGTTGTGTGATGTTTGCTCTGGTCGATGTAAATTCTTTCTATGCAAGTTGCGAAACAGTATTCAGGCCCGATCTGCGGGGAAAGCCGGTCGTTGTGCTGAGCAACAATGATGGATGCGTCATTGCCCGCTCAGCAGAGGCTAAAACGCTGGGAATCCCCATGGGGGCGCCGTACTTCAAGCTGAAGAACGAGTTTCGCCGGCACCGGGTTCAGGTTTTCAGCAGTAACTATGCGCTTTATGCCGATATGAGTAACCGGGTGATGACGACGCTGGAGCAGATGGCACCCAGCGTGGAAGTCTATTCGATTGATGAGGCGTTTCTGGACCTTAGCGGCGTGCGTAACTGTATGGTGCTGGAAAACTTCGGCAGGGAGGTGCGAGAAACGGTTAAACGTAATACGCACCTGACCGTTGGCGTAGGAATTGCTCAGACCAAGACGCTCGCCAAACTGGCTAACCATGCTGCAAAAAAATGGAAGCAGACAGGCGGAGTCGTTGACCTGTCGAATGTTGAACGTCAGCGCAAGCTCATGGCGCTGGTGCCGGTTGAGGATGTCTGGGGCGTTGGTAGGCGCATCAGCAAGAAACTCAATTCTATGGGTATCCTGACCGCCAAAGACCTGTCAGAGCAAAGCACCTACACCATACGCAAACACTTTAATGTTGTGCTGGAAAGAACCGTGAGAGAGTTACGCGGTGAGCCATGCCTGCAGCTGGAAGAGTTCGCGCCCACCAAACAGCAGATCGTCTGCTCCCGCTCATTCGGCACCAGAATCACGCAGTACGACGACATGCGCGAAGCCGTATGCACGTTTGCCGCTCGGGCGGCAGGTAAGCTGCGCGGAGAGCGTCAGTATTGCACTCAGATAGCGGTATTCGTCCGGACCAGTCCTCACGCTGAGGGAGAAGTATTTTACGGTAATCAGTCCACCGGCAAGGTGATGACGCCGACCAATGACACCCGCGATATTATCCGGGTGGCTATAGAGGCGCTTGATCGTATCTGGGTAGACGGACACCGCTATATGAAGGCAGGCGTAATGCTGGGTGACTTCTTCAGCCAGGGTGTATCACAACTGAACCTGTTTGATGAAAACAAACCACAGGCCAACAGCGAGGCGCTGATGCGCGTTATGGACGGTATAAATCTGAGCGGGAAGGGTAATTTGTGGTTTGCAGGGCAGGGTGTTCAGAACACCTGGGCGATGAAGCGGGAAATGCTTTCACCGGCTTATACCACAAGATTCTCTGATTTGCCGGTGGTGTTTTGACGGCTTGGCTTCAAGCTTTGAGAATGAGAAACAATCGATAGAAAGGGGCTGGAGGGGGTCATGGTGCTGGGGAAGGTAACGTGTGAGGTTCTATGCGTTTACGACGAAATTAAAACTATTTGAGCGGCAATGGTTAATCCCAAAATTTTGTATGTCAGGTTTAATTCAAAAGGCCAAGTGAGGCCTTTTGAATTAATGTCATAAAGCTAAAAGTCGTTACGTTTTGCTTTTGGAGAAATATCAGTTAGGTTAAATGCAAGAAATAAGTTTTCTTTAGATCTTGAAGATTCAAAGCTGTTTAAAAGAATTCCTTGCTGGCTACTATTTCCCACAATCAAATCACCTAAGCTGTCTACATAATTCCTGTCAGCATCTAATGCAATGTGAGCTATCAGGCCATCCATGTAAATTCTGCAAGTTGTATAATCACGATTTACAAAAGGTGGACCCATATCATATTCTCGTGTTTCAATAAATGGACTCCTGTTATGAGGTATTCCGCGGTTTGCAATCTGATGCAGTCTCACAGGAAATTCATATTTACTTAATGGGTCTTGGTGAAGAGTCGCCAGCCTTAACTTCTCAAGATTATCGGCGTCTAAGTATACTTCATTCATATCATCGCGAGAAGATGCGGCAGCTCTCCAAAGTATGCTCATGAAGAAAATTTTCAATGGTGTAAAGTTGATGTTTGGTATTATTCGGAATGCTATATTTTCATCACCGCGAGTTATTTGCGAAGGATCACAAGGGAGTTTATCTGCAATTGTGGGCCAGCCACTCCAGACAAGTTTGTTTTGCCGTAGTATTTTGATGGCTTTATTATCTATATCAGAAAGTACATCTTCACCTTCACGAATAGCTAATGTATTGTCATACCAACCCTGAAAGCGCTTTACAGGTTTAGCTCCTAGTTTTGCTTGAATAGCCCTCTCACCTGTGGGAGAAAGGATCGTCAGAGCTCTTGGCAAAATATGAGAAGCAACAAATTTTCCCTTTTTCAGAGTTAGTTTACATACACCCTCATCAACCTTAACCTTTCTTTTTCTCATTTCATTTCCTTATTATCAATCCAGTCAGCCCACCGCTGCATCATCTCAAAACGATTTTTTAGGTACTGTGCATGATTATATATGCCTCGCGTTCCCTGTGAGTTCACGTGTGCCAGCTGCGCCTCAATAGCGTCACTATTCCAGTGAAGTTCGTTCATGACGGTGCTGAACTGGTGACGGAATCCGTGCCCACTGGTTTGCCCCTCATATCCAATCCTTCTTATCACACCGAGCACTGTATTTTCACTGATTGGTTTCTTCTGATCTGTCCGCCCCGGGAAGCAGAGAAGATACTGGCCGGTGACCTTCCTCAGGAACGTGAGTAACTCAACCACCTGGTCGGACATAGGCACAACATGGATGCGCCGGCCCTTCATAACCTCAGCGTCGATTGTGATAAGCCTGTTTTCAAAGTCGACGTTCGACCATGCCATCGACCGTAACTCTTTGGTACGCAGGGCGGTGTAGTGAAGAACCTGCGCCGCAATCTTTGCAATCACGCTTCCGCCATACCCCTCAAGCGCCTTATGGAACTCCCGAATGCGGTTAATAGGAAGAAAAGGGTAGTTCTCCTTTCTGTAGCCTCGTAGGGCATCCACAAGGTCAGGCGCCGGATTGTACTTAGCTCGCCCGGTTACGATCGCATACCGGAAAACCTCGCCACACCTCCTCCTGGCCTTATCTGCTCTCTCCATCGCACCGCGTTCTTCGAAGACCCTGATGACCTTAAGCAGAACCATTGGCTCAACCTCTGCCATTTTCAGATGACCAATGAGCGGCAGGATGTCGTCGGTGAACATCCGATGCAGTTCATCCGCATAGCCTGACGACCACACTTTGGACTTATGGGTATACCACTCCTCGAAGATGTCACCGAAGGTATCAGCATCCGCCTCTTTGACTTTCTTCTTAATCGCCTGCTTCTGCTCTCCGGGGTCAATACCGGTAAGCAGCTTCATCTTCGCGTCAGACTGACGCGCGCGGGCCTCTGTCAGGGATATCTCCGGATATGGACCAATGACGAGCGTCTTCTCTTTCCCATCAAACCGGTATCGCAGGCGCCAGACCTTTTTGCCAGTAGGCGGAATGAAGAGGAACAGACCTCCTGAATCCGCCAGGCGGTATGACTTTTCTTTAGGGCGCGCAGCATCAATCTGCTTGACGGTCAGCATGTGGGCATAATTCCGGCCATAGTTTTCAATGTGCCCACAATATGCCCGCAAAAAGTTGGCGTAGTCAATTCATGTCGGTTCGCGTCAGTTGTATATGATTTGGTAAGAAGTGCGATTCTGGAGGGGTTTTGTTCGTGTCGGTGGAGGCGGGTTCTGTAGAATGTGGTGTCCCCTGCAGGAATCGAACCTGCAACTAGCCCTTAGGAGGGGCTCGTTATATCCATTTAACTAAGAGGACCGCGGCGTGGAGTATAACGCAAACAGGCCAGCAGATTCACTACATCGCTGTGCGTTTGCTCATTCCGCCAGCAATCCGGCAGTTTGCCTGAGCATGACCAGCCCGGCGGGGCAGAAACCATCGTATCAGGGATAGCGGTGAGTTGTGGGTTGCGGAGGCGGGAAATAACGGCAGAAAGAGGGGCGCGCTGCCAGAGCGGGGTCGGGTTTTACCGCGCTGTTAAAACCCTGTAGCAGCCTGACAGCCTGGTTGCCGTATCATCTGAAAGGCAGACAGGCCCGCTAAAGTGGCGCTGTCTGCCTGATCGTTATTCTGCCTTCTCCTTCTCTTCGCTCTGACGGCGCTTCTCCTGTTTACGCTTCTCCGCCTTGGCTTTCGCCACGGCGGCTTCACTCATGTCATTACGGATCTGTGCGTGACTGATCAGAGCAAAAATCAGCGTGCCGCCGGTGATGTTGCCAAGCAGGGTCGGCAGTGCAAACGGCCAGAGGAACTCCTGCCAGCTTATGCTGCCACTGAACACCAGATAGAGCATTTCCACCGATCCCACAACGATATGTGCCAGATCGCCCAGCGCAACCAGCCAGGTCATCATCACAATCACGAGCAGTTTTGCCCCGCCCGCAGATGGAAACATCCAGACCATGGTGGCGATAATCCAGCCGGAGATCACCGCATTGGCAAACATCTCGCCGGGCGTATTCTCCATCACCTTCATACTGATCTCTGTAAACGCCTGACGGGTTGCCTCATCAAATATCGGCATCTCGTTGAATGCCAGCGCACCCAGTGCCGTGCCAATCAGGTTACCGAGCAGAACAATTCCCCACAAACGTAACAGCAGCCCGACATTACCCCAGGTTGGCTTGTGCATCACCGGTAATACGGCCGTCACGGTATTTTCAGTAAAGAGCTGCTGGCGGGCCATGATGACGATGACAAAACCAAAGGTATAGCCGAGATTTTCCAGCAGGAATGCACCCGGTACGCCGTCAAGATGAACCTTAAATATGCCTTTCGCCATCAGTGACGCGCTCATAGAAAGGCCCGCAGCAACCGCGGACCAGAGCAGCGCCATGCCATCGCGCTCCAGCTCTTTTTCCCCATCCTGGCGGATCTCCTCATGGATCGCTGCGGCACGGGAGGGAAGTGCCTCCTCATCGACTTCGATGTCAGTCCCCTGTTCTTTCTCTTCACTGTCTACGTCGTTAGGACCCTGTTCATTACCTGATGAAGGCTTCATATTTTCTCCTGGTGATAATGCTGTCGCGTAATAAGCGTAGCCCTTTTTTATCTGCCGATAATGTTACGGTTAATGCGAATAAGCGTAACAACCTTTTTCGGAACTGCATTTTTATTCAGACACAGAGCGATACCGCACGAATAAGCCGCTGAGAGTAAAACTGAGCGTTGGCTCACACTTCGGCCCACAGCAACATTGTGGTAATATCCCGGCCACTTTTTAGCTGGTGCGATTCCCCCCCTGATGTTGGAAATCATTACGCTCACTTGTGCTTATGACGAACGTTCGCTGTTCCGGCGGCTCTCATTCCGCGTTTCCGCAGGTGACATTGTGCAGATTGAAGGCCCTAACGGCGCAGGCAAGACGTCGCTGTTGCGTCTGCTGGCGGGTCTGAGCCGTCCGGAAGAGGGTGAAATACGCTGGCAGCAGCAGCCAATTCTGCGGCAGCGTGAAAACTGGCATCAGTCGATGCTCTACCTGGGGCATCACCCGGGTATCAAAGGCGTACTCACGCCGCTGGAAAATCTGCGCTTCTTTCATCCCGACTGCAGTGATGCGCAGATCTTTGCGGCGCTTGAGGCAGTCGATCTCACGGGAGAAGAAGAGGTAACGGTCAGCCGATTATCGGCGGGGCAGCAGCGTCGTGTGGCGCTGGCGCGACTCTGGCTCAGCCAGGCGCGCATCTGGATCCTCGACGAGCCACTCACCGCCATCGACAAAGCGGGTGTTGAAAAATTAATGGTGAAATTTTCCCGCCATGCCGATAACGGGGGCGCAGTGATCCTGACTACCCATCAGGATCTGCCCGCGGCGGCGCGGGTGCGTAAAATCCGCCTCGGCGATGAGGAGGCTGACTGATGCTGTTTCGCCTGATCCAGCGTGAGCTACGTATCGCCTTTCGCGGCGGGGCGGATGTGATTAATCCGCTCTGGTTTTTCCTGATTGTGATTACGCTGTTTCCGCTGGGTATCGGACCCGATCCACAGCAGCTGGCGCGCATCGCACCAGGCGTTGCCTGGGTGGCTGCCTTGCTGGCGTCGCTGCTGGCGCTGGAGCGGCTGTTTCGTGACGACTTCAGCGACGGATCACTGGAGCAACTGGCGCTGACGCCCACGCCGCTGCCGGTCATCGTCATCGGCAAAGTGGTCGCGCACTGGCTGGTGACCGGCGTACCGCTGATCGTCCTGTCGCCGCTGGCCGCGCTGCTGCTGTCGCTGGACATGAACGGCTGGTGGGCGATGGCGTTAACGCTGCTGCTTGGCACACCGACGCTCAGTTTTCTTGGGGCGATTGGGGTGGGGCTGACCGTAGGCTTACGGCGCGGCGGCGTGTTGCTCAGCCTGCTTGTGCTGCCGCTGGCTATTCCGGTTCTGATCTTCGCCAGTGCGGCGATGGAGGCGGCCAGTCAGGAATTACCAATCGGCGGCTATCTGGCGATCCTCGGCGCGATGCTGCTGGGCAGCGCCACGCTCTCGCCGTTCGCCACGGCGGCGGCGTTACGCATTACTTTGCAATAACCGGGGTTGCACTCACGCGCATAAAAGACGCGGCAACTCCCTTTTTTCGTTAATGTGAGCACTTGATATGTGGAAAGCGTTACATCAGCTGGGCAGGCCGGAACGGCTCTATCAGTTGTCGGGGCGACTGGTGCCCTGGTTCGCCATTTCAGGGCTGGCGGCGTTGCTGCTGGGCTGGATCTGGGGATTTGGGTTTGCACCCGCTGACTATCAGCAGGGTGACAGTTTTCGCATCATGTACATTCATGTGCCTGCCGCGATGTGGTCGATGGGTATTTATGCTTCCATGGCCATCGCTGCGTTTATCGGGCTGGTGTGGCAGCTGAAAATGGCCGATCTGGTTTCTGCTGCGATGGCACCGGTGGGCGCGATCTTTACCTTTATTGCGCTGGTCACGGGGGCCGCCTGGGGCAAGCCAATGTGGGGCACCTGGTGGATCTGGGATGCACGCCTGACCTCGGAGCTGGTGCTGCTGTTCCTCTATATGGGCGTAATTGCGCTTTATCACGCGTTCGACGATCGCCGTACCGCAGGCCGGGCCGCGGGCGTCCTGATTCTGGTTGGCGTGGTGAATCTGCCCATCATTCACTTCTCGGTGCAGTGGTGGAATACCCTGCACCAGGGGTCGTCGGGCATTCTCCAGCAGGCGATTGCGCCAGTCATGCGCACGCCGCTGCGCTGGGCCATCATCGGTTATCTGCTGCTGTTTGTGACGCTGACGCTGATGCGGCTGCGCAACCTGATTCTGTTAACAGAACGTCATCGTCCCTGGGCGCTGGCGGTCGCGAAAGGGGGAGAGCAGGGATGACGCCAGCCTTTTCCTCCTGGCACGCCTTCTTTGCGATGGGAGGCTACGCCTTCTACGTCTGGCTGGCGGTCGCCTTTACGCTGCTTCCGCTAATCGGTCTGACGCTGCACACGCTGCTGCTGCGCCGCCGCCTGCTGGCTGAGATCCGCCAGCGCGAGGCGCGTGAACGTCGTATCCGCGCAGCTAAATCTAAAAAAACTGCTGCTGAAGCGACAGGAGAGACACTGTGAATATCCGTCGACGCAACCGCCTTTATGCGGCGGTGGCCGTTCTGCTCGGCCTCAGCCTGGCCACTGCGCTGGTCATGTATGCGCTGCGCTCAAACATCGATCTCTTTTATACACCGGGTGAAATTCTTTACGGCAAAGGCGAGGCGCATGAGAAACCCGAGGCGGGCCAGCGACTTCGCGTGGGCGGCATGGTCATGCCGGGCAGCGTCCGGCGCGATCCGGAAACGCTGGCTGTCTCCTTTAAACTTTACGACGCTCGCGGCGTGGTCAGTGTCAGTTTCGAGGGCATCCTGCCGGATCTGTTCCGGGAAGGGCAGGGCGTGGTGGCGCAGGGGGTACTCACGGCGGGTAACCGGATTGTCGCCAAAGAAGTGCTGGCGAAACATGATGAGAAATATACGCCGCCGGAGATTGAAGATGCGATGAAGAGCAATCCGGGTGGCCCACAGTCGCCTTACTCCGCAGGACGTAAATCATCATGATGCCAGAGATTGGAACCTTTCTGCTCTGCCTGGCGCTGAGCCTTGCCCTGCTGCTGAGCAGCTATCCGCTGTGGGGCGCCGTGCGTCAGGACGCCCGCCTGATGGCGATGGCGCGACCGCTGGCCGCTGGCCTGTTTGTCTGCATCGCGGCAGCGTTTGCGCTGCTGGTCTGGGCCTTTATCCGCAACGATTTTACCGTTGCCTACGTCGTCACCAATTCCAACAGTCTGCTGCCGGTCTATTATCGCATTGCTGCCACCTGGGGCGCGCATGAGGGCTCACTGCTGCTCTGGGTGCTGCTGCTCAGCACCTGGACACTGGCGGTGGCGCTCTTCAGTCGCGGGATGCCGCAGGATGCGCTGGCGCGGGTGCTGGCGGTGATGGGGATGATCAATCTCGGCTTCCTGCTGTTTATCCTGCTGACCTCCAATCCATTTGGCCGCACGCTGCCCGACTTTCCTGTAGATGGTCATGACCTGAACCCGATGCTGCAGGATATTGGCCTGATCTTTCATCCACCGCTGCTTTACATGGGCTACGTCGGTTTTTCCGTGGCGTTCGCCTTTGCCATCGCCTCGCTGATGGCCGGACGGCTGGACACCGCCTGGGCGCGCTGGTCGCGTCCCTGGACAACGGCGGCCTGGGTCTTTCTGACCATCGGAATCGTGCTCGGCTCCGCCTGGGCCTATTATGAGCTGGGCTGGGGCGGCTGGTGGTTCTGGGACCCGGTGGAAAACGCCTCCTTTATGCCGTGGCTGGCGGGAACGGCCCTGATACACTCGCTGGCCGTCACTGAAAAGCGCGGGACCTTCAAGGCCTGGACCGTGCTGCTGGCCATCACCGCGTTTTCACTCAGCCTGCTGGGCACCTTCCTCGTGCGTTCCGGCGTGCTGGTGTCGGTGCACTCCTTTGCCTCCGATCCGGCACGCGGCATGTTTATCCTCGCGTTCCTGGTAATCGTGATCGGTAGTTCGTTACTGCTCTACGCCATCAAAGGCGGGCAGGTACGTGGTCGGGTACAGAATGAAACCTGGTCGCGTGAATCGTTCCTGCTGGGGAATAACGTGCTGCTGATTGCCGCCATGCTGGTGGTGCTGCTCGGCACGCTGCTGCCGCTGGTGCATAAACAGCTGGGTCTGGGCAGCATCTCGGTGGGCGAGCCGTTCTTCAATACCCTGTTCAGCTGGCTGATGGCCCCCTTTGCACTGCTGATGGGCATCGGCCCGCTGGTGCGCTGGCGGCGCGATGAGCCGCAGAAGCTGGCAAAACGCCTGGCGCTGGCGCTGGTCGTGACCCTGGCCTGTTCCGTCATTATCCCATGGTGGCTGCAGGATCGCATCGCGGCGATGAGCGTGGTGGGTCTGCTGATGTCTCTCTGGATTATCATCCTGACGCTGCTCGAACTGCATGAGCGCGCCACGCATCGCCATCGTTTCTTTGCCGGTTTACGACACCTGTCGCGCAGTCACTGGGGAATGGTGCTGGGGCATCTGGGCGTGGGCGTCACGGTCATCGGCATCGCGTTCAGCACCCAATACAGCGTGGAACGCGATGTACGCATGAAAGCGGGTGACAGCATCGATATCCACCACTATCACTTTGTCTTCCGCGGCGTGCAGAATCTGCAGGGCCCTAACTACAGCGGCGGCATGGGCATCATTGATGTCACCCGCGACGGCAAACCGGAAGCGACACTGCAGGCAGAAAAACGCTTTTACACGGCTGCCCGCACCATGATGACCGAAGCAGCAATCGATGGCGGCTTCAGCCGCGATCTCTATGCGGCGCTGGGTGAAGAGCTGGATGACGGCGGCTGGGCCGTGCGCATCTATTACAAACCCTTTGTGCGCTGGATCTGGGCCGGTGGCGTACTGATGGCGCTGGGCGGCCTGTTCTGCCTGTTTGACCCCCGTTATCGTTCGCGCAAGAAAGCCGGACGTGAGGAGCGGACGTGAATAAAAAAATTCTGTTTATTCCCCTGATGCTGTTTCTGCTACTGGCAGCGGCGCTGCTGTGGCAGCTGACACGCAACGCGGAGGGCGACGATCCCACCCGTCTCGAATCTGCCCTGATTGGCAAGCCGGTGCCGCTGTTCCGGCTGGAAGCACTGGATCAGCCGGGCCAGACCTACGACCAGCGCGTGCTGACGGATGGTAAACCGATCCTGCTGAACGTCTGGGCAACCTGGTGTCCGACCTGCCGCGCCGAACATCACTACCTGAACAGCCTGGCGGAGCAGGGGATTCGGGTCGTGGGGCTGAACTATAAAGACGACCGTCAGAAAGCGGTGAACTGGCTGAATACGCTGGGGAATCCCTATGCGCTGAGTCTTTATGATGGTAACGGCATGCTGGGGCTGGATCTCGGCGTGTATGGTGCGCCGGAGACTTTCCTGATCGACGGCAAAGGCATTATCCGTTATCGCCATGCGGGCGATCTCAATGCGCGCGTCTGGGCGCAGGAAGTGAAACCGCTGTGGGAAAAATACAGTGCGGAGGCGGGATCATGAGATCGCTGATGCTGATCTGCGGCCTGCTGTTCAGCTTTTCACTGTGGGCCGCCATCGACACGTTGCAGTTTGACTCGGTGGCGCAGGAGGAGCAGTACCGCGATCTGACCGCCTCGCTGCGTTGTCCGAAGTGCCAGAACAACAGTATCGCCGATTCGAATGCCATGATTGCCGCTGATATGCGCCTGAAAGTTTATCAGCTGATGAAGCAGGGCCAGAGTCGCCAGCAGATCATCGACTATATGGTGGCGCGTTACGGCAATTTCGTCAGCTATTCGCCGCCGGTTACGCCCTCAACGCTGATTCTGTGGGTGGGGCCTGCGCTGTTTGTCCTGCTGGGCGGCACGGTCATCATCCTGCGTAGCCGTCAGCGCAAAACCCGCAGTGAGCTGAGCGAAGATGAACAACAGCGTCTTAATGCGCTACTGAAATCCGACAGGAAACCGTCATGAGTGCATTCTGGATCACCCTTTTTCTGTTACTGCTGGCGGCCTGTTTGCTGTTTCTGGCCGCAGGCTGGCGGCAGCGTCAGGCCAGCACGGGCGATCGCGACCGTCTTAACCAGCGTTTCTACCATCAGCGGGTCGAAGAGCTGGCGCAGGATGAAGCTCAGGGCGTCGTCGCTGAGCGACCGCTAATGGAGCGGGAACTGCAGCAGACACTGCTGGCCGATATTCCACTGGCAGAAGCGCAGCCGTCACACCGCAGCAGCCGCTGGATTCTGCTGCCAGGCGTGATGGTGCTGGTTGCGGTCTCGCTGGGCACTTATCTGAAAACCGGCGGTTTGGCCCAATTCACCGGCTGGATGCAAGTCCGACAGGCGTATCCTGAACTGCGGGCCCGGCTGATGGATCCCGGCGCTAAACCGCTGAGTATGGAGGAGCTGGCGCGTTTACAGCTCGGATTGCGTACCGCGCTGCAGAAAGAACCGGATAATCTGGCCGACTGGACGATGCTGGGACGGCTCGGCATGGTGCTCAATAATGCGGAGATCGCCAGCCAGGCATTCGAGCGTGCGCTGCAGCTCGCGCCCAACGATCTGGCGCTGAAGCAGGATTATGCGGAGGTGCTGACGCGATCTGCCGATCCGCAGGATAACCGTCAGGCGACACTGCTGCTGCAATCGCTGCTTAAAGCGGATCCGCAGAATCTGCGGACGCTGAGCCTGCTGGCGTTTAACGCCTATGGACAGCAACAGTACGATCAGGCCATCGGTGCCTGGCAGACTCTGCTGGGGCTGCTGCCCGCGGATGATTCGCGCCATACCATGATTGCCCGCAGTATCGAAAAGGCCCGGAGTGCTGCCGGGCAGCAGAGTCGTCAGCTGGCGCTGACGGTGACGCTGACGCCACAGGCAGAAAAAATGTTACCGCAGGACGGAGTATTGTATATTTCGGTTTCTGACGGGGTTTCATCGGTGCCGGTGGCGGTTAAACGTCTGCCGCTCAGCCACTTCCCGCTGACGCTGACGCTGGATGACAGCAACGCCATGATACCGGATCGGCTGCTGTCGGCGCAGCATCAGGTGGCAGTCCGGGTGCGGATCTCCCGCGACGGCAGCGCCACTCCTCAGCCAGGCGACTGGCAGGGCCAGAGCGCGGTCACGCCCTGGGACGGGCAGCAGCCGATAACGGTAGAGATTAATCAGCAGACCCCCTGATGACGCTCAGCGACAATATCAACAAAGATTCGTGCCATTGCCTGCTGCCTCTGGCACAAAGTCAGCTATGCTCATCGGGTAAGCCGCTTCGATACCCGGCTTTAACCTGCAAGATGGGCAGTTCTTTTTCATCCGCACAGGGAGATTGGAATGAATTATCGCCTGACCAGCCTGGCAGTGGCCAGCGTTCTTCTGGTGGGTTGTGCCAGTTCAAAGCCAGCGAATAGTGATCCTGCCGAGCGCAGCGACCCGTTCGAAAGCTTTAACCGCACGATGTTTAACTTTAACTACAACGTGCTGGACCCCTATCTGTTGCGTCCGGTGGCGGTGGCCTGGCGTGATTACGTACCGGTGCCGGCACGTACTGGCCTGAGTAACTTCCTGGGCAACCTGGAGGAGCCAGCCAGCATGGTTAACGCCATTCTGGTGGGAGATGGACGGGATGCGGGCATTCACTTTACCCGTTTCTTTCTGAACAGCGTGCTGGGCCTGGGCGGTTTCATCGACGTGGCCGGTAAAGCGAACCCGGCGCTGGCGCGTGAAGAGCCGCACCGTTTCGGTACCACACTCGGACACTACGGCGTCGGCTATGGCCCTTACGTTGAACTGCCTGCTTACGGCAGCTTCACGGTCCGTCAGGATGGCGGCGACTATGTGGATACGCTTTATCCGATTCTCGGCTGGCTCACCTGGCCGATGTCAATCGGCAAATGGACGCTTGAAGGGATCGAGACCCGCGCGCAGCTGCTGGACTCCGATGGCATCCTGAAACAGCAGCGCGATCCTTACGCCTTTATCCGTAACGCCTATTTTCAGCGTCACGACTTCCTGGCGCGTGGCGGCAAGTTGAAACCGGAAGAGAATCCAAACGCAGCTGCGATTCAGGATGATCTGAAGGATATCGACGCGCCGTAACGGCAGGGCGCCAGGCGCTCTGAGCCGGTAAGCGATCCGCAGCCATAAAAAAAGGGCGACTCATCAGAGTCGCCCTTTTTGCCAGCGGTCTGTCAGAACTTGTAGTTAAAGTTCGCGCCGTAAAGCCAGGCCTTGCCTTCTGAGTTAAAGGTATAAGGGCCTTCTTTGACGGTGACTTTCTGTCCATGCATATAAGAGATGCCTAAATCCACCGAGGCATCATCGTTAAAGGCATAGGAGGTCCCGGCGCTCAGCCACAGGCGATCCTGATCCGGAATAGAGATTGAACGCTTATCGGCCGGAACCGGACTGTCGTCAAACGCAATACCGGTACGGAACGTCCAGTTTTTGTCGTAAGAGTAGGTGGTGCCCAGTGCAATGCGGTAGGCGTCGTGGAAACTTTCATCTTTATAGAACAGCGTCTGGCCATTCGAGCCGGTCGCTTTCAGCTCCTGGAACTGACTCCAGCTGGTGTAGGCCATGCTGTAGTGCACTGCCCACTGCGGCGCCACTTTATGCCAGCCTGACACTTCCCACATCTCTGGCAGGTTCAGGGTTAACGCGCCTGGAACGGTCGTGCCGCTGGTGCCATAAGGGATACCGGTCACGGTCGGATTGTTGACCGCATTCAGACGCGATGAGAGGTTGCTCTTATAATCACCGTCGAAATCAACTTTAACTTCTGAACGGTAGGTAAAGCCGAAGCGGTTATTTTCATCCACTTCATACAGGACACCGGCGTTCCAGCCGTAGCCCCACTCGTCACCTTTCAGGTGGGCTACCTGGGTATCCGCCGGTACGCCCAGTCTGGCGCCGGATTCACCCGCATAGCGCTCAATTTTAGCTTTCGCGTAGACTGCATCAAAACCGACGCCCACGCTGAAATGCTCATTTAACCGATAGGCGGTGCTCAGGTTGAAGTTGCCGGTGACCAGGTCGGTCTTACCGCCATAGCCGCCTGCGGTGTAACCGTTATTAAACTCTGTTGCTAAGCCGTAGTTAGAGGTGGCTGACGCCCCGATCCACCACTGATCGTTAATAGGCTGAACATAATGAATATTCGGCACCCACTGATTCGGGGCGATATTATTCGCATCCAGGCTGCGTCCGCTGGGACTGCGACCACTGATATCCACATCCGGCGCAATATAAACTGCACCGATAGAAAACTCAGGGCGATCCATTAACGCCATGGTTGCCGGGTTACGACTGGCAGATGCTGCCGTATCACCCATTGCCCCTTCGCCTGAATATGCGCGACCTAAACCAATCGAAGAGAACTCATTTAACTGAAATCCAGCTGCGTAAACGTGTGAAGAGACAAGCGCCACTGCAGCCGCCACGGCTGACTTTGCAAACAGGTTTTTATGGTTCATGACCACAACCTCACGTGAATTATTATTTAACGCTATAACGTCGCGTAACATAGGACGGCGGATTGTAGGGACTGACGTAAAGCGCACATATCAGACCAGTGCGGAGAGTATAGGTCCGACCTGTGTACAGGTTGCAATATTGTTTTTAAAATATTTCAGGTTTGATCGTTTAAAATTCGATCTGCATAACAAAACTGCCCTGAATCTCTACAGCATACCGATTCCAGTTTGTTCTGGATCAATTTTTATTGTGATATTCGTCACTTAGCATCCGGCGCGTGGCACATCCTCAGGCAGGCGGGTAAGATTTTGGTCAGAAAACCGCTTCACCACCCGTTTACAGGCCAGGAGAATGAAAATGAGTGATGCCATGAAAAAATGCAGTGCGAATGAAACCGCCGCCTGCTGTTGTGTCGATGTGGGTACGGTAATGGATAACACAGACTGCACTGCCAGCTGGTCAGAGTGGTTCGCCGACCGCGCTGAAGCGGAGGTCAAATTAGCACAGCTGACCCAGCGAGCCCGGGCGGCAGAGTCAGAGCCCTGTGTGATTGAGTCCCGCTTCAGCGACGTCAATCAGGGCATACAGCTTGATATCGATTTTACCTTCAGCTGCCAGGCGGAAACCCTGATTTTTCAGCTTGGCTTGCGTTAATCCGTCCGACGCCGCGCCCGTGCGGCGTTTTTCATTTTCGTGTTTCTCTTCGCACTTTTTCCTTTCCGGTATTGGCGGCTCACCCGCTTGTGGTTAACACTGATCAGGTCAGACCTCTTCAGGCAATGATGCCATAGTCCCAGCCACAGGTGAGAACAATGAGTAAAGCGCAGCCGCTGCTGACGCGCGATGGTGAACGCATCGCAATAACCCACGGGTTACGTACCCCTTTCCTGCGCCAGGCCACCGGCTTTCATGGCATCCCCGCCGTTGAGCTGGGACGCATGTTAATCAGCGAATTAATGGCGCGCAGTGAGCTGCCACCGACAGTCATCGAACAACTGGTCTTTGGCCAGGTGGTTCAGATGCCGGAAGCACCCAATATTGCGCGCGAGATTGTCCTGAGCAGCGGGCTCGGTGTACAGACGGATGCCTACAGCGTCAGCCGCGCCTGCGCCACCAGTTTTCAGGCGGTCGCCAACGTGGCGGAGAGCCTGATGGCGGGCACCATTTCGGCGGGCATCGCTGGTGGCGCGGACTCCTCTTCGGTGCTGCCGATTGGTGTCACCAAAACCCTGGCGCGTGCGCTGGTGGATCTCAACAAAGCCCGCAGCCTCGGACAAAAACTGCAAATCCTGCGCCGCCTGCGCCCGCGCGACCTGCTGCCGGTTCCGCCTGCGGTGGCAGAGTACTCAACGGGTCTGCGGATGGGTGATACAGCAGAGCAGATGGCGAAGAGTCACGGCATTACGCGTGAAGCCCAGGATGCGCTGGCGCTGCGTTCTCATCAGCGTGCCGCCAGAGCCTGGCAGTCAGGCGTTCTGCAGCAGGAGGTGATGGCAGCCTTCGTGCCGCCGTGGAAAAGCGCCATCGATCAGGACAACAATGTGCGCATGAACGCGAAGGCAGAAGATTACGCCCGTCTGCGTCCGGCGTTTGACCGTCAGCACGGCAGCGTCACCGCCGCTAACAGCACGCCACTGACCGATGGCGCGGCGGCGGTGGTTCTGATGCGTGAAGGCCGCGCCCGGGAGCTGGGTATCAGCCCGCTGGGCTATCTGCGCAGCTACGCCTTTACGGCAATCGATGTGCAGCAGGATATGCTGCTGGGCCCCGCCTATAGCTCACCGCTGGCGCTGGATCGGGCCGGGGTCACGCTGAACGACCTGACCCTGATTGATATGCACGAAGCCTTTGCGGCCCAGACGCTGAGTAACCTGCAACTGTTCCGCGATGAGCGTTTTGCCCGTGATGTCCTGAATCGTCCGCATGCGCTGGGCGACGTAAATGAAGAGCGCTTCAACGTGCTGGGCGGCTCGATCGCCTATGGTCATCCGTTTGCCGCGACAGGCGCGCGCATGATCACGCAGACACTGAATGAACTCCGGCGACGCGGTGGCGGGCTGGGGCTGGTCACGGCCTGCGCGGCGGGCGGCCTGGGTGCGGCAATGGTTCTGGAGGCCGAATAATGGAGCAGAAAGCGTTTCATCTGACGATGCGCGGGGATCATGTCGGCATCATTACTATCGATGTTCCCGGCGAAAAAATGAACACCCTGAAAGCGGAATTTGCCGCAGAGATAACGGCCATCATTGCGGAAGCACGGCGCGATCCGCAGCTGGCAGGCCTGGTGCTGATCTCCGGTAAAGCGGACAACTTTATTGCTGGCGCAGACATCAGCATGATCGATCGCTGCCAGAGCGCGCAGGAAGCCGAGGCGCTGGCAAAGCAGGGCCAGGAGGTGATGGCCGCGCTGGATGCGCTGCCGTTCCCGGTGGTCGCGGCGATTCACGGTGCCTGTCTCGGTGGCGGTCTTGAACTGGCGCTGGCGTGCGACGCGCGTATCTGCTCGCTGGATGATAAAACCCGGATCGGGCTGCCGGAAGTGCAGCTCGGCCTGCTGCCGGGGTCGGGTGGCACCCAGCGATTGCCGCGATTAATCGGCGTCCGGCAGGCGCTGCCGCTGATCCTGACCGGCAAAAGCGTGCGGGCGAAACAGGCACGTAAGCTGGGGATTGTGGACGACGCCGTTCCCCGGTCGATTCTGCTGGAAACCGCCATCGCCAGGGTAAAGAAAGGCAAGGTCAGCGGACGAACACTGCCGCTGCACGATCGTCTGCTGCAGGGACGGGCCGGTCGTCAGGCGCTGTTTACACTGGCGGCCCGCCAGACGGCTGCGAAAACCCAGGGTAACTATCCGGCCGCACAACGCATTATCGACGTGGTGCGCACCGGGCTGGCGCAGGGCAGCCGGGCCGGACACGACGCGGAAGCACGCGCCTTTGGTGAGCTGGCAATGACGCCTGAATCGGCGGCACTGCGCGGGATTTTCTTTGCGACAACGGCCATGAAGAAGGAGCGGGGCGGGGAGGCCGAACCCGCCAGCGTCAGCCGCGTCGCGGTTCTCGGCGGTGGCCTGATGGGCGGCGGCATTGCAAGCGTGACGGCGATACATGCCGGCTTGCCGGTGCGCATTAAAGATATCAGTCTGGAAGGGGTCAACCACGCGCTGAAAACCAGCTGGGAACTGCTGAGCAAAAAGGTCCGGCGTCGTCAGCTTACCCCGGCACAGCGGCAGCAGCAGATGGCCCGCATCACCGGCAGCATCGATTATCAGGGCTTTTCCCGGCGCGATGTGGTGATCGAAGCCGTCTTTGAGGATCTGGCGCTGAAGCAGCAGATGGTCCGCGACGTGGAGGCACACTGTCAGCCCCATACGCTGTTTGCCTCCAATACCTCTTCACTGTCCATTGCGGAAATCGCCGCTGGGGCGCAGCGTCCGGAGAATGTGATCGGGCTGCACTACTTCAGTCCGGTAGAGAAGATGCCGCTGGTTGAGGTGATCCCTCATCTGAATACCTCCACCGCGACGCTGGTAACTACGGTGGCACTGGCGCGCAGCCAGGGCAAAACGCCGATCGTGGTGGCGGATAAGCCTGGGTTCTACGTTAATCGTATTCTGACGCCTTACATCAATGAAGCAATGCATTGTCTGCTGGAAGGGGAGCCGATTGACCATATTGATCGCGCGCTGGTGAAAGCCGGTTTTCCGGTGGGCCCGCTGCAGCTGCTGGATGAGGTGGGCATCGACGTCGGCAGTAAAATCAGTCCCATTCTGGCGCAGGCTTATGGCGAACGCTTTGCCGCGCCTGCCGCGTTTGCTGCGGTGCTGAAGGATGGGCGTAAAGGCCGCAAAAACCGCAAAGGCTTTTATCGTTATGATCAGCCCCGCTGGCAGCGCAAAAAAACCGATGCCTCACTCTATGCGCTGCTGAAGGTGACGCCGCAGGCCCGGCAGAGCGAAGCAGAGATTGCGGAACGCTGCATGATGATGATGCTCAACGAGGCGGCCCGCTGTCTTGATGAACAGGTGATTGGCAGTGCCCGCGATGGGGATATTGGTGCGGTGTTCGGCATCGGTTTTCCGCCTTTCCTGGGCGGCCCGTTCCACTACATTGATCGGCTGGGGGCGGCAGACGTCGTCAACAGGTTAACCCGGCTTACGCAGCGTTATGGCGAGCGTTTTACACCCTGTGACGCGCTGATTGAGGCGGCCAGAAAATAGACGAAATTTTACATTTCGTAAGACAGTGGAATAACCAACCCAATTCAGCGGGTTAGAAATGCGCCCTCATAGTGTGCGGCGCAGCATGATTCTGAGAAGTGCTTATTTAATAAACAACCGGTTGACTATACTGAAGTCATTAGGGTAAAACACAGCGTTCACTCGCAGAGTGAAGAGTCAGGCGCGACGCGCCGGGCGATATCGACAAACAACAGCGGTGCTTTATGCAAGTTTTTATCATGCGTCACGGCGATGCGGCTCTGGAAGCAGCCAGTGATTCAGTCAGGCCTTTAACCTTATGTGGCTGTGATGAATCCCGTCAGATGGCACACTGGCTCAACAGCCAGACGACGGAAATTGAGCGTGTCCTGGTGAGTCCCTATTTACGCGCGCAGCAAACGCTCGCTACCGTGCGTGAAGCTTTCTCCCTGCCTGAAAATCAGGATGTTCTGCCGGAGTTGACACCGGGCGGCGATCCGGAGCAGGTCGGATGCTATCTGCAGATGCTGGCGAACGAAGGCGTGAAATCGGCTCTGGTGATCTCACACCTGCCGCTGGTCGGCTATTTAGTCTCTGAGCTCTGCCCGCAGGAAGCGCCGCCGATGTTTGCCACGTCTGCAATCGCCTGCGTAGAGTTCGATCCTGCAGAGCACGGCGGTAAACTGCTCTGGCAGGTCAGTCCGAAAAAGCTGGCAAAAGCCATCTGATCACGCTGGGCCGACCCCATCGGCCCTGTCCTTAAGGGAGTTCTGGCGGTTGCCACTCCTCAATCTCAATCAGCACCAGCAGCGCGGCGTCGCCACCGAAGAGTTTCGGTGCCTGATGAAAGGCCATGACCCACGGATGCTGAGCCAGCCACAGCGGCGTCTGCTGCTTCAGAATATGTTTTCCATGACCGGTCATGACGCTGGCGCAGAACAGATGTTCACGGCGGCAGGCGGCGATCAGTGCGCCCAGTTCCTGTTTAGCCTGCTGCTGAGTCAGGCCGTGCAGGTCGAGGAATATCTCCGGCGTGTAGTCGCCACGACGCAGTTTTTTCAGCTCAAAGTGGCTGACATCAGCGCGCACGTAGCGGGTTGCGCCTTCGGTCGACAGTAGCGGCTGAAACTCATCCGAGAAGTAGTGGCTGTTGTCCGCCTGCTCAGAAAGCAGACGTTTTATCGGCACCTGGCGCGTTTTTACAGGCGCTTTGTGGACAAAAGTGTCCTGTTTCAACTGACGCGTGCCAGTCATTAACTGGCGAAACAGCGCCTGATCATCCGGGCTTAAGGGCGTTTTTTTACTCATCGCAGGTCAGTCATATCAGAAAAGGCTGTCATACAGCAGAGCCGATACCTTACCGTTAAGCAGGATTAATTGTCAGCTTTTTCACCTCCCTGCGCTGAATTCTCTGCGGCTTCATGGCACACTACTGGCCGATTTAGCAAAAGGCCTGCGGAGGGCTACGTGGACAAAATTTTCGTCGATGAGGCAGTGAATGAACTGCACACTATTCAGGACATGCTGCGCTGGGCGGTCAGCCGCTTTTCCGCTGCCGGAATCTGGTACGGGCATGGCACAGATAATCCCTGGGACGAAGCCGTTCAACTGGTCCTGCCGTCACTCTGGCTGCCGCTGGACATTCCGGAAGATATGCGCAGTGCGCGTCTGACCGCCAGCGAGCGTCTCTTAATCGTCGAGCGCGTGATCCGTCGCGTAAACGAACGCATTCCTGTCGCCTATCTCACTAACAAAGCCTGGTTCTGTGGCCACGAATTCTTTGTGGATGAGCGCGTGCTGGTGCCGCGTTCACCGATAGGCGAACTGATTGAGAACCGCTTTGCCGGTCTGGTCAGCGCGCCGCCACGTCATATTCTGGATATGTGTACCGGCAGCGGCTGTATCGCGATTGCCTGCGCCTACGCCTTCCCGGAAGCGGAAGTCGATGCGGTCGATATCTCTACCGGTGCGCTGGCGGTGGCCGAGCAGAACATTGAAGATCATGGTCTCATTCACCAGGTGACGCCAATCCGCGCTGACCTGTTCCGCGAACTGCCACCGCTGAAATACGATCTGATTGTCACCAATCCGCCTTATGTGGATGCGGAAGATATGGACGATCTGCCCAATGAATATCGCCACGAGCCGGAGCTGGGTCTGGCCGCGGGCAGCGACGGCCTGAAGCTGGTGCGCCGCATTCTGGCCTGCGCGCCTGACTATCTCAGCGAGCAGGGCGTGCTGGTCTGCGAAGTCGGTAACAGCATGGTGCACATGATCGAGCAGTATCCTGATGTGCCGTTCACCTGGCTGGAATTTGACAACGGCGGAGACGGTGTCTTTACATTGACGCGCCAGCAGATTGTCGACGCACAACACCATTTCTCTTTTTACAAAGACTAAAAGTGGGGCGAAGTCTCGCCCGCCGAACTCTGACAAGGAAACAGCATGGCCGGAAACAGCATCGGGCAATTTTTTCGAGTAACCACCTTTGGCGAATCCCACGGTCTGGCGCTGGGCTGTATCGTTGATGGCGTGCCGCCAGGCATTCCGCTGACGGAAGCAGATATTCAGCACGATCTCGACCGCCGTCGTCCTGGCACTTCGCGCTATACCACGCAGCGTCGCGAGCCGGATCAGGTGAAAATTTTGTCGGGTGTTTTTGAAGGGGTCACCACCGGTACCTCTATTGGTCTGCTGATTGAGAATACCGACCAGCGTTCGCAGGATTACGGTGCTATTAAAGATCTCTTCCGTCCGGGCCATGCTGATTACACCTACGAGCAGAAATATGGTCAGCGCGACTATCGGGGCGGCGGCCGCTCGTCGGCGCGCGAAACCGCCATGCGCGTGGCGGCCGGCGCGATCGCTAAAAAGTATCTGCAGATGAAGCATGGTGTGGTGGTACGCGGTTATCTGGCACAGATCGGTGACGTCGCCTGCGAGCTGAAGGACTGGAGCATCGTCGAACAGAACCCGTTTTTCTGCCCGGATGCCGACAAGCTGGACGCGCTGGATGAACTGATGCGTGGCCTGAAAAAAGAGGGCGATTCCATTGGCGCGAAAGTGACGGTCATGGCGGATAACGTGCCGCCAGGCCTGGGTGAGCCGGTCTTTGATCGGCTGGATGCCGATCTGGCGCATGCACTGATGAGCATTAACGCGGTGAAAGGCGTTGAAATCGGTGACGGCTTTGCCGTCGTGAATCAGCGTGGCAGCCAGCACCGCGACGAAATCCGCCACAATGGTTTCCAGAGCAACCATGCGGGCGGCATTCTGGGCGGCATCAGCAGCGGCCAGACCATCAGCGCCAACCTGGCGATGAAACCGACCTCCAGCATCACCGTACCGGGCAAAACCATTACCCGCGACGGCGAAGAGGTGGAGATGATCACTAAAGGCCGCCACGATCCCTGCGTCGGGATCCGCGCCGTGCCGATCGCCGAGGCGATGATGGCGATCGTCCTGATGGATCATCTGCTGCGCCAGCGGGCGCAGAACGGTGACGTCAACAGCACCGTGCCACGCTGGTGATGGAATGAAAAGACTTCTGCTTATCCTGAGTGCGCTGCTGGTCAGCGCCTCCAGCCTGGCGGCGACGCCGTGGCAGCGTATTCAGCAGCCCATCAGTGGCGCACCGCAGTCCATCGGGGGCTTCGCCAATGGCTGTATTATCGGCGCCGAGGCGCTGCCGCTGAATTCGCCGGATTATCAGGTGATGCGTCAGGATCAGCGTCGCTACTTCGGTCATCCCGATCTGATCCAGTTTATTCAGCGACTCAGTAACCAGGTGCATAACCTGCAGCTGGGCAATGTGCTGATCGGCGATATGGGAATGGCAGCAGGCGGCCGCTTCAGCAGCGGTCATGCCAGTCACCAGACCGGACTCGACGTTGACATCTGGCTGCAGCTGCCGAAAACCCGCTGGAGTGCGCAGCAGCTGCTGAAGCCACAGCCGCTGGATCTGGTGGGGCCGGGAGACCGCAATGTGATTGCCCGTCACTGGCAGCCCGAAATCGACAGCCTGATCAAACTGGCGGCGAAAGATGACGACGTCACACGTATCTTCGTCAATCCGGCGATTAAAAAGCAGCTATGTGCCGATGCGGGAAGCGACCGGGCGTGGCTGCGGAAAGTGCGTCCATGGTTCGCTCACCGTGCCCACATGCATGTGCGGCTGCGCTGCCCGGCGGGCAGCCCCGGCTGTGAAGAGCAGCCTGAACCGCCTGTGGGTGACGGCTGTGGCGCCGAGCTGCAAAGCTGGTTCCTGCCGAAGCAGCCGGGTTCAGGCGCACCGGTGAAACGCGAGCCGCCACCGCTTCCGCCTGCCTGTCAGGCCCTGCTGGATAAACATCTACTGTAAGGGATTTCATGGATTGGTTTGTGGTCAGCCCTCTGCTGGTCGTACTGCTGTTTTTAATCGCCATGCTCGCCGGTTTTATCGACTCCATCGCGGGCGGTGGCGGTTTACTGACCGTGCCTTCACTGCTGGCTGCGGGCCTCTCTCCCGCCCAGGCGCTGGCGACCAATAAGCTGCAGTCAGTCGGCGGATCCTTTTCCGCCAGCCTCTATTTTGTCCGGCGCGGCGCGGTCAAACTGAATGAACAGTGGCTGAACATCGCCATGACGCTGCTGGGCTCGGTGCTGGGCGCGATCCTGATCCAGCGACTGCAGGCCGATTTCCTGCGCCAGATGCTGCCGCTGTTCCTAATCGCCATCGGCCTGTGGTTCCTGTTGATGCCGCGCCTGGGAGAAGTGGATCAGACGCGTCGCCTGCACGGCCTTGCCTATGCGCTGGTCGGCGGCGGAGCCGTGGGATTCTATGACGGATTTTTCGGACCCGGTGCAGGATCTTTTTATGCGCTGGCGTTCGTTACGCTCTGCGGCTATAACCTCGCCAAAGCGACCGCCCATGCCAAGGTGCTTAACTTCACCTCTAACGTGGGCAGCCTGCTGTTCTTTATGTTCGGCGGCAAAGTCGTCTGGGGAACCGGTTTGGTAATGATGCTGGGTGCTTTCTGTGGCGCACGTATGGGCGCGCGACTGGTGCTGAGCCGCGGACAGAAACTGATCCGCCCGATGGTGGTAATTGTCTCCGCCGTCATGAGCATCAAACTCCTGTGGGACAGCCACGGCAGCGCCGTTATGGCCTGGCTTGCCACGCTGTAATCGTAACTTTTCACGTGAAATTGTCATGAACCCGACTCACCATTATGAACAGCTGATCGCGCTGTTTGATCGCTGTTTCAGCGAGGACTTTCAGACCCGCCTGATTAAAGGCGACGATGAACCGATCTATCTTCCCGCTGACGACACGTCACCGTGGAACCGGGTGATCTTCGCCCACGGCTTTTACGCCAGCGCCCTGCATGAAATTTCTCACTGGTGCATCGCCGGGGAAGCCCGTCGCAGACTGGTCGATTTTGGCTACTGGTATTGCCCGGATGGCCGCGATGCACAGACGCAGAGCCAGTTTGAAGCGGTGGAAGTGAAGCCGCAGGCGCTGGAGTGGATGTTTTGTACCGCGGCAGGCTTTCCCTTCAACGTGAGTTGTGACAATCTCGACGGAGATTGTGAGCCGGATCGCATTGCGTTCCAGCGCAAGGTGCATGCGCAGGTGATGAATTATCTGACCTCGGGTATTCCCGATCGTCCCGCGCGTTTTATTACCGCTCTGGCGGAATTTTATGGCAGACCGCCATTAACCGCGTCGCAGTTTCCCTGGCCGGACGATCTGTGATGCAGCAAGGCATGATTAAAAGAGGAATTGAGATGATCGCAGAATTTGAAGCGCGTATTCTGGCCCTGATTGACGACATGGTTGATCACGCCAGCGACGATGAGCTGTTCGCCAGCGGTTATCTGCGCGGGCACCTGACACTGGCGGTCGCGGAAGTCGAGCAGCTGGATGACCATAGCCCGGAAGCGCTGCAGATTCAGGTTTCGCGCAGCCTGCAAAATGCCATTGCGGCGGGTGAACTCTCGCCGCGCGACCAGGCGCTGGTCGTCGGCATGTGGGATAACCTGTTTGTTCAGGCTCGCCAGCTTTCCGCCTGATGGTGGCGGGCGGCGTGCCGCCCGTTGCGTCCGCTAGACCGCTTTTCCCTTCAGTAATTTTCTTACCCAGTAACGATTCGGATTGAGCGCCGCCAGCGTGGCAGCATCCAGTGGCTGCGGTTCGCCCGCCAGCTGGGCGGCCAGCACTTCGGCCACCAGCGGCGCACTGCACAGGCCGCGTGAACCCAGGGCACCCGCAATAAACAAGTCGGGCAGGTCGGGCGCTTCAGCGACCTCACCGCCACTGGCCAGACGGCTCTGCAGATCGGCATACTGCGCCAGCGTCGCCGCATGATCGGGCACGCCGCCTGCCATTGGCAGGTGGTCACGCGACGCGCAGCGGACACCCATTCTCGCTTCGCCGTCACTGATATCGACGGCTGCGGCCCATTCGCCGTCCGGCAGACAGTGCATCAGCCGGCTGCGGTTCTCCTGCTGATCTGCTTCGCGATAATCCGTGGTTGTTTCGCCGCGACGATAGCTGGCACCGATGCAGTGGGTGCCGAACTGCGGGCTGATGGGCGTCAGATAACCGTCATAACAGAGCACCGTCTGCAGTGCATCCAGGCCAGGCGTGGAGGGAACATGGCTGACCTGACCCGCCACCGCATAGGCTGGCAGCGGGGCACTCTGGATAAAGTCAGCAATCGCGTGACCGTTCGCCAGCACGACGCTGGCGTGGCGGACCGCCGGACGTTCGCTGAAGGTGAGCGTCCACTGCTCATCCTCGCGCGACAGCGCCTCGACACGATGCAGCCAGTGAATGCGCAATCCCTGGCTTTCACCATAAGCCAGCATCGCGCTGGTCAGTTCGGCCGGTGAGAGCCAGCCACCCTCTGGATAGAAAATACCGCCGTGACCATGCTTAACGTTCGCCAGCCTTTCTGCCTCGGCCACATCGACACGATGGGCCATCGTCTCAGGCAGCCCCATTGCCAGCATCTGATCGATCTTTTTGCGGCTCTTCTCATCCCATCCCAGCTGCAGCACGCCGCTCCAGTCATGTTCAAAGCTGACGTTCAGCTGGTCATAAAGCCGCCGGGCGAAGCTAAAGGCCGCCGGGAAGAAGGTCGCCAGCGCCGGATCGTGCTGATTGAGAAGCGGGTAGAGCGCCCCCTGACGATTGCCGGAGGCGCCCAGCGCGGGCGCTTCATCGGCACAGTAGAGCGTCACCCGCCAGCCACGACGCAGCAGCGCCAGCGCCAGGGTGGCACTGGCCACGCCACCGCCAATCAGGGCCACCTCGCGCTGTTTAGCGGCGCGGCGGTGATACCACGGCTGCGGGCTGGGCAGCGAAGGCGCATCCTGCAATGTGCCGCACAGCATCTCGCGTTTCGGGCCAAATCCTTTGCGGCGGATAATCCCGAAACCCGCCTGCTGCAGCCCGCGCCGCACAAAACCGGCGGCGGTGAAGGTGGCGAAGGTCGCCTCCGGCCGCGCCAGCCTTGCCATCATGCCGAACAGCTCCGGCGTCCACATGTCGGGGTTCTTCGCGGGGGCAAATCCATCCAGGAACCAGGCGTCCACCTGGCGATGCAGACTTTCATCCAGCTGCCCCATCAGCGCGTTAATGTCCCCCAGCCAGAGATCCAGCGTGATGCGGCCGCCATCAAACAGCAGCCGCTGACAGCCGGGCAGGGCAGCGGGCCACTGCGCCTGCAGTGCTTCGGCCCAGGTTGCCAGTTCAGGCCAGTGCTGATGGGCCGCGGCTAAGTCTGCGCGGGTTAATGGAAATTTCTCAAAGCTGATGAAGTGCAGCCGTTTTACTGTGGCATCCGGCTGTTCACGCTGAAAAGCGTCGAACGCCTGCCACAGCGTCAGGAAATTGAGGCCGGTGCCAAAACCGCTTTCCGCCACGATCAGCAGATCGCGCGAATGCTCAGCAAAACGCTGGGGGAAACCGTTGCCGCCAAGAAAGACGTAGCGCGTCTCTTCCAGACCGTTGTCATTAGAGAAATAGACGTCATCAAACGCTCGGGAAACAGGTGTACCCTGTTCATTCCAGTTCAGCTGTGCATGTTCAACCGGGGATAATTTCACGGCAAAGGCTCGTTTTTCAGGCAGTGGCGCGATTTTAACGACCCACGTGACATGACGCAAATTTACAAAAGGAAATAGCTGATCGGACTTGTTCGGCGTACAAGTGTACGCTAGAGTGCATGCCAATTAAGAAGAAGTGGATGAGGAAGATTGAATGAAACGTGCTGTGATTA
>Ga0209371_1000273_pt1 | contig 60163 bp, 59 predicted proteins | sample AgamicAtAmrz_FD_187165 | JGI IMG/M metagenome (GOLD analysis project Ga0209371, IMG submission 187165) | Agave microbial communities from Guanajuato, Mexico - At.Am.rz (SPAdes) (version 2) | ecosystem: Host-associated > Plants > Roots > Rhizosphere | place: Guanajato, Mexico | collected 2012-06-07
CGTCGGGCGCAGCGATGGGCGAGTACATCGCGCAGCAGATGTATCCGGGCGTCAGGCACGAGGACCTGAGTGAAGAGCAGCGTCAGACCATCAGCGCGCTGGGCACGCTGGCGGCGGGGCTTGCGGGCGGGGTGACGGGCGACAGCACGGCGGGCGCGGTGGCGGGTGCGCAGGCTGGGAAGAATGCGGTTGAGAATAACTTCCTGGGCGCGACTTCTTCCGACAACCTCGACAAAGCCATTGAGAAAATTAAAAACGGTGATAAATCATTAGCTACAGCCAATGAGCTTATTAAGCTGGAAAATGCCGACAAACGCAGTGATGCACTGGTTTCTAAATTTACTAAAGACCCTTCACAGATGAACAGTACTGAGCGTGCTGAATTGGCCGGATATGTTCGTATTTATGCTTCTGAAATGGAAAAAGCCTACGGGCCCGCAGTAGCACAACAGCTGGTTACCGGGCTGCTCTCTGGCCAGGGTTACATGAAACGTAAACCTGATTCTGAAGCCATGTCTAAAGCTCAGAGCATCATGAATACCTGGGGCTACCATAAATCCAATGCCAGTATAGGTGATGCGCCGCTGATGTTTGGTGGAAGTGTACTGGGCACGACGATAAAAGAAGGAATGGCGCTGAATGCGGCAATCGGCGTGGGTGTAAATACCGGTGTGCAGCTTACCGGAAAAGATCCGTTCAGTTATGTGGATGCGATTATTGCGGGGGTGACAGCAGCAGCGACAACGGGTAAAGGTATCATTGCTTCAGCTCCTGTTAACATGGGAGGTGCGGCGATAGGGAGCGGGATTAAGGGGGAAGATCCAACTAACTCTATGGCTGGTGCGGCTGCGGGTACTGTCGTTGGTGGCGTAGGAGGCGAAATAATAAAAGGGATCGGCTCAACGCTTGGAAAAGATGCAGTGTCTGATTTAACCGGCGCAGTTCTTGGAGGCTACATCGGTGAGAAAACAGGAAATGCTGTAAAAGATGAACTCGATAAGAAGGATAAAACCGATGCTAAAAAATAATCTTTTCAGCTTGATCAAACTGATATTGAGTTGCCTGATTTTATTTCTCATTGGTGATGTTGTAGTTGAACTACTTGCATCAGGGATTATTTATTTCAAGAAAGATTTTTTCCCGTTCAGTTGGAGCGATGTTTTTGACTCTTTCTTTAAATCTGGATATGTCGGCGGCCTTATTTTGGGTGTCGGACTCTGGTTAAAAATCTGGTTTAAGGAAAGAAAAACCCGCAAGTTACCGCCATCCGATCCTGAGTAATCTTACCAATCCCGGCCAGCGAGCCGGGATTTTACCTTACTTCTAAGTTAGTTAACCTTAATTCACCAGCCAGATGATTAGCTCTCCTGGCCCGGTGATCACCTTGATCTTCTGCCCGGTCGTAAAGCTCAGCTTTTTCAGTCAGCGGCTTTAAGAGGCAACTGTGGCAGCGGGTTCACCTGGCCCCTGTCAGGCCGGTATCCCACTCTGTAATAACGCGCCTGCGATTTACCGGCGGCGGATATCGCGCGGACGGAGGGGCAGATAGCGGCGACGAAAGCCGCGAATGCGCGGATGAAAGAGGTCACGCCGGGTCAGCTGAAGGCGGCGGAAGCGGAATGGCGGAAGGCGAATCCGGGTAAGGAGCCGACGGCACAGGACATCAGCGGTCAGGCTTACCAGAGTTTTTACAATAAGGCGTTCAGTGAGAGCGGGTTCGGCACCGGCGGCAGGGTTCAGCAGGCGATGCAGGCCGCCACGGCGGCGGTACAGGGTCTGGCGGGGGGTAACCTGGCGCAGGCCATTACCGGCGGGTCCGCACCGTATCTGGCTGAAGTTATTCATAACCAGACGCTGAATCCGGACGGTTCGGTCAATGTGCAGGCGAACCTGATGGCGCACGCGGTGGTGGGGGCGGTGACGGCGTATGCGGCGGGCAACAGTGCGGTGGCGGGCGCATCGGGCGCGGCGATGGGTGAGTACATCGCGCAGCAGATGTATCCGGGCGTTGACCGTAACGACCTGAGTGAGGAGCAGCGTCAGACGATAAGCGCGCTGGGCACGCTGGCGGCGGGGCTTGCGGGCGGTGTGACCGGCGACAGCACGGCGGGCGCGGTGGCGGGCGCGCAGGCTGGCAGGAATGCGGTGGAGAATAACTATCTGAGCAACCAGCAGAAGGCTCAGAAGAAGAAGGAGCTTGAAGAGTGCCAGACTCAAGCCTGCAAAGTGCAGGCTGAGGCGAAGTGGACGGCGATAGATTTAGGGCAGGATGGGAGCTTTGCAGCCGGGATGGTTGCCGGGGTTCCAGCAGGTCTGTATGACACGATCGACGGTATCGTGAAAACGGCAAGCAGCCCGATGGAGACATATGAGGCGCTGAAATCGCTGTTCAACAGTGGTGATGTGCTGGGTAATGTGTCGGATGCGGTGAAACAGTCGTATATAGACCGCATCAACAACATGGAAGCGGAATACCAGAAGGCCGGAGCCAGTGGCTCGTTCAATGCTGGTGTTGAAGGCGGAAAACTGGTTACGGATATAGCGGGTCTGCTTGCCGGTGGTACGGGTGTGGTAAAAGTGACCGCAGGCGTAACGGAGAAGATCGTTGCCAAGGTAGCAGGTAAGGTAGCCGGTAAAGCTGAATCGGCGGCGGCTGGGTTTATAGGTAATGAAGCCTATAACGCAGCAAGCTACGCTGGATTAAAATTGGACTTACAGACTACTCAAGCAGCAAATGATGTTGTGAATAGCTTGCGGACTACCGGAACATTACCATCGAATTATGTAGATAAGGCCCAAGCTGTTGCTAATGGCTGGAAACCTGGGAAAGCATTGAATAATACAAACCCCGGTGGGCAATTAGGCGGTGATATCTTCGAAAATTCAAATAACCTGTTACCGTCTTCGCCAGGAAGAGTATGGCGCGAGGCTGATATAGGATTGAATAATACGATGTCGAGAAGCAATCAGCCGGGAACAAGGTTGTTATATTCGAGTGATGGGTTGTTGTATATCACTACTGATAACTATGAAACAGCAACATCAATAGGTAAATGGAAGTGAGTAAACGCGAAATTATTTTAGATGGTTTAAACATATATACCGAGTCTGATGTTCATGGTGTTCTATCGGAGAAACTAGATTTTGGTCCCTATTATGGAAGAAATTTTAATGCGCTCTGGGATCGATTAAGCAATGACGTCGAGCGGCCAGTAACGCTGGTATGGACGAACTCAGATACAACCCGACAGCGCTTAGGAGATACGTTTAATCGAATAGTGGAAGTGTTAGAGAGGGTAAGAAAGCAGGATATCGAATTAAACTTCGATGATAAGTTCGATTATATCTTGAAATGATACCGATCCCGGCTCCGCGCCGGGATCGTCGTTTTTACCGGTCAGATCCTAATCTCCGCCTCAATCACCAGCCGCCCGCGCTCGACGGTGACGGTAACCGGCTGGCCGGTGTTAAAGCCGAGATCTTCCAGCCAGCGGCCTTTTGAGGAAGCTTCAGGATGGTCACAGTACGATAAATATCGTAATGAAAGTGGAGACTGGAACTGGCTTGCAAAATTAGGTTTTGCCGAAGAACCAGTTAAAACAACGCTTCCTGTAGGCACTCGTTTGGATAGGTATGGAGAACCAAGTGGGTCTTTTCTGGCACCTAAGGGAACGCCTTATGAACAGCGCGCTCTTGCACCCGGAGCTGGCGCAGAGAAATACTATGAATATGAGGTCATTAAGCCTTTGCCAGTCATACAAGGAAAAATAGCCCCTGCTTTTGGTGAAGCTGGAGGAGGCGTTCAGATTCTGCCTAATATGCAAGAGCGTGTGAATGTTGAGTGGCTTCTTAAAAATGAATATATCCGTGAGGTTCACTAATATGCTAAGTATTGAAGAGTTGCAAAAAAAAGTTGATGAACTGGTTTTTAAAGCAGGTCTGCCAAGGCTTTCAGTTAATCTTTGTACAACTCCTGTTGGTGATGGAACTCCTTACATTTCATTTGAAAATGAAATGTATAATTACGTTTTTTCCGAAAGAGGATATGAGTTCTCCAGAAAAATTACAGATTCTACAGATGAGCTCCTTTATTGGATTATGTCAGGGCTTGCTTATAAGATTGCATTTCAATATGAATTAGAAAATCGTATTTCGGGTGAAGATGGAAGGCGTATTGCTTTTCCAAAGTATATTGAACTAATGACGAAAATGAATTTGTCATGGAAATCAAAAGCAGGAGATGAAATTGAAAAAACTCTTGCTGCCAATCCCTACGACGATAGCCTCTACTTATAATTTAACTCAATAAATCCCGGCTATTGAGCCGGGATGGTTTGTCTGCCTATTACACCTCAGCCAGCCTGATGATTAACGGTCCCGGCCCGGTGATCACTTCGATCTTCTGCCAGTTCGAAAAAACCAGCGTTTCCGCCAGCGTCAGTAAGGCGAAGGGCAGCGAGCAGGACAGCGACCGGTACGACTCGAAGCAGCAGCGCGCCAGCGCGGGCGGCAGCTTCACGTTCGGCTCGATGACCGGGTCGGCAAACGTGAATCTGAGCCGGAACAGGATGTAGAGCATCAGCGCCAGTGAAGTGAAAAGCAACTGGCAGGCTGGCAAACCGGCTCATAATTCTGCACACAGGTGCTATGATATTCACCCTGCTTCGGCCAGCCCGGCACAGAGCGTACAAACAGGGAATGACGCATCATGGAAAGTAAAAATCTGGTTGATATTGCGGAAGCATTTCCGCAGCTGCTCATCGATCTGAAATATGCTACCGCTGACAACATAACGGGTCGGCCGATCTATTACGACGCGCGCTGTCTGCTACACACTGATGCGGCTAACGCGCTGGCGAAAAGTATCAGCATTGCAAAGGTGGCTGGCTACAGGTTGCTGGTCCTGGACGCTTACCGGCCACCGTCCGCCCAGGCCGTTCTCTGGGAAGCCTGTCCGGACCCGGCCTATGTCGTGCCACTGTCACGTGGATCAAACCACAGCCGGGGCACAGCAATCGACGTGACGCTGATTGACGAGTATGGCGCGATCGTGGATATGGGAACCGGATTCGATGAGATGAGTGATCACTCTCACCCTTATCATCCTGCCGTCGCGGTTCAGGCACAGCGCAACCGGCTGATGCTCAACGCCATTATGCTGGGAGGCGGCTTTACCGGCATTTCAACAGAATGGTGGCATTTTGAATTGCCCGGCGCAGAAAGCTATCCGCTGATCGATGGTGTTTTTGGCTGCTATTCCTCACCGCAGGCGGAAAATATCAGCGCCTGAATGTCGGACGAATCGCAGTTATTCGCTGTCAGAAACCGTTCAGGATGCACTGATTAATAAAAGGGAATTTAAGCGATGTCAGGCGGGTTAACGCGGAAAATAAATGCGGGAAAAGATAAATAAGCCGTGGCAGAAGCCACGGCTATCAGATCAGGCAGACTGCCACTCGCTCTCAACATCCGCTTTGGCTTTAGAGAGGATGACTTTGTTGTCGTCTACTTCTTTAACCCAGCTGAATGGAATAATGTGGTGTTTGCCGCCCGCTTCAGGATCGCTTTTTGCCAGTTTAATTTTGTCGTCGCCTTCGAAATGGTCAACAATCCCGACATGTTCGCCATTCACATCTACAACCTGTGCGTGATCTAAAATCTCTGATTTATCTACCATGGTGACTTAATCCTTATATTTGATGAATGCTGTATTTCTCAGACAGAACAAGTCTGGTTGTTAAATGCGGTTTTCGCCAGGTGGTTAACAAAATGAAATATTTGTGTGGTCCGGATCTAATCGTCTCAGGCTTATTTCTTTCAGCATGAACAGTGAAAAGTCAGCAACGCCTGAAACAGAGATTCATCTCACCGACATCACACTCTGCTACAAGAGGCTGCGCTGTCAGGCTCACCTGCGTCAGCAGAGTGATGTCATGCCTTCTGCACAATTAACGCTATGATCATCAGGTCAGTTGTTGCGCGGCAGTGCTGTCTGACTCTGCGCCGGGCTGACTCATTTAACGGAGAGTGACTAATGACGGTCAGTTCAATCATTTCTGAAGGGGGTGTCTGGATTAATCAGCCACCCGTTCACAGTCTGGATGGTGATGTCCTGCAGTTTGAAACGGCGCTGAACAGCGATTTCTGGCAGCGTACCTGGTACGGTTTTGAGCGGCACAGCGGCCACGCCTTTGGCTTTTGGGTCGAAAGCGATTTTACCGTGCAGGTACAGGTGAACGCGGATTTCAGCCAGCTCTACGATCAGGCAGGTCTGTTTATTCAGGACGATGAGACGCACTGGGTAAAAGCGGGCATTGAGTTTAACGATGAGCAGCCTGCCATCGGCTGTGTCGTGACACGCCACGACTCCGACTGGTCTACTGGCGTGTTTCCCGGCGATGCCCGCCAGTTCTGGCTGCGCGCAACGCTGGTCAATGCGGCACTGAGAATTCAGTACTCTACGGATGGCGTGACCTGGCCACTGCTACGGCTCTGTTCATGGCCAGGCTGGGTGCGACGTTTTGTCGGCGTGATGGGCTGTTCGCCTGAGCGCGAGGGACTGGCGATTCGCTTCAGCGATTTCACGCTGGGCCCGCCGCTCGGCAAAGCGTTACACGACCTGTCATAACGCTGGCCGCTGATCGCCAATCTGGCAGCAAATGCTTACGGTTTTTCTCCGGTTCCTGGCCCCCGATTGGCTAAGCTCCATAGAGTCACAGAACGGGAATGCAGATGATGATCGTAAGCAGCAGGGTATATCGTCCGGGATGCGCGGGCGAAGAGGTCGGGGTCGACGATATCAGCGAAGTGATCAAAGAGCCGGAGGGGTTTGTCTGGCTCGGACTATGGCAACCCGACGCTGAGTTTATGGCGAAGATAAAAGAGGAGTTCGGCCTGCATGAACTGGCGGTTGAGGACGCGCTGAATGCCCATCAGCGACCCAAAATCGAACAATATGGCGAGTCTCTGTTTATTGTGGTTAAGACGGTGTGTGCCAGAGATGACAACTGTGCGCTGGGCGAAACTCATTTCTTTGTCGGAAAAAACTTTCTGATCACTATCCGTCACGGCGCCTCTGAAAGTTATACGCCGGTGCGGAAACAGGCCGCTGAAAATCCGGCGCTGCTGAAATATGGTCCCGCCTGGCCGCTCTACTGTCTGCTCGATTTTATCGTTGATCGTTATGCCGAGCTTTCCACCTCGCTGAATGAGCGCGTCGGACAGATGGAGAATGAGCTCTTTACCAGCGAATTTGACCGCCAGTCGGTGCAGCAGGTCTACACCATGCGCCGTCATCTGCTGACGCTGCGCAATGCTGCGCAGCCGCTGGAGGAGATCTGTAATCAGCTGATCCACCTGCATGAGGATCTGATCCCGCGGCCGCTGCGCGCCTATATCCGCGATGTGCAGGATCACGCCCGTCATGTGGTGACGGACGCAGAGGATATGCGTGAGATGCTGACCAGCGCCATGCAGGTCAATCTGGCACTGGTGACGGTGCAGCAGAATGAGGTGGTAAAAAAGCTGGCAGGCTGGGGCGCTATTCTGGTGATCCCGACCGTCGTATTCAGTATGTACGGCATGAACTTTGAGCACATGCCGGAACTGAAGTCGCTGTATGGCTATCCGCTGGCGGTAGGACTAACGCTGGTAGCCTGTGGCGGACTCTGGGCCAGGCTGCGTCGCGCCGGCTGGCTGTAGGCGAATCACTATTATCACCGCGAGGCTGAATTTATTTCCGCCTCGTTTAATCATGTTTTGCTTATTTAAGCGCAGCGGTTTGTGGCGGCAAAAATAATTATTTATCTGCCTGTTCAGAGTGTAATAATTAAAAATCATTCGGACGGGGGGTATTCTGTCTTTCGCTTCGCTGGCCCTTTGATTATTTATTCACTACGATAATCTGATTGCCTTATTCAGAATAATTATCGCGGCGAATCAATCAGGATGCTGAAACTCTGCACGTGCATCAGACCTCTCTTTTCTGTGATTAGCGATCGTCGGATGGCTGACGTTTGCATCTCTGCCAAAGGCAGATGCGCAGCCTGGATCGCTGCGTTTGCGGGAAAAACTCATGATGAATGACAGCGACTGGGTCTTACTACTCGCCCGTGGACAGTTTGCCGTGACTATGGGTATGCATATTACGCTGGCGGCGTTGACCCTGGGCCTGGCACCGTTTCTGGTCTGGTTTGAAGCACGCTGGCTCTGGGGAAAGCAGAAAGCGGCACGGGAGGCACTTCACTTCTGGCTGACGATCTTTTCTCTGACGGTGGCGATTGGCGCGGCCTCCGGTGTGGTGATGGAGTTTCAGTTTGGCACACACTGGGCGCGCTTTTCACATCAGACAGGCGGTGTGATTGGCCCCCTGATGTTTTATGAAGTGCTGATCGCTTTCTTTCTGGAGTCAGCCCTGACGGGAGTCATGCTGTTTGGCTTCAATAAGATCCGGCCAGGCGTTCATTTTGCTGTGACCTGTCTGGTGGCGATTGGTGCGCTGCTTAGCGCGTTCTGGATTCTGGCTGCCAATTCCTGGATGCAGACGCCAGTGGGTTTCCTTCGTAACCCGCAGGGTGTGTTTCTGGCCGAAAACTGGTGGTCAGTTTTACACTCTCCCTCCTTTCCGTGGCGCTTCAGTCACATGGTCATGGGCTCGCTGATTGCGGTGGCGGTCATGATGATGGGCGTGGCGGCCTGGCGCCTTCGCCATTTTAACGGCGAGCCCGCTTCGCGGCTGATGCTCAATAGCGCACTGACTTTTCTGCTGGTCGCCATGCCATTGCAGATCCTGCTTGGCGATCTGCACGGTGAAAACACCCGCGACTATCAGCCCGCTAAACTGGCTGCGATAGAAGGAAGCTGGTTTCCCCCTGCCCGCGGTGACGGGGAGCCGCTGCGCCTGTTTGCGATACCGGATCAGCAGGCGCGGCGTAACCATCTGGAAGTCAGCCTGCCGGACGTGGGTTCACTTTATCTGCGTCATAATCTTTCCGGCCATATCCGCAGCCTGAACGACTTTCCGGCAGATGCCATTCCACCCGTGCTACCGGTTTTTTTCGCCTTTCGCCTGATGGTGGGGCTGGGATTGCTCCTGTTTTTCACCGCCGTCGTGGCCAATTTTCAGCGCTGGCGTGGACGACTGGCGGTGTCATGGCGCTTGCTGCGGTGGCTCACCTGGCTTGCACCTGCGGGCTTTATCGCGCTGCTGTCTGGCTGGGTTGTTACCGAAGTCGGACGTCAGCCGTGGACGGTTTATGGCCTGTTACGCACAGCGCAGAGCGTATCACCGCTGCCGCTCAGTACCACGCTCGCTATTTTTGTGGCTGTCCTGCTGATTTACCTTCTGGTCTTTGCTCTCGGTTTGCACTATCTGTTACGCCGGGTTAAAGGTGAATTGCCCCCGGGAGACCCGGTGGTGATTCAGCTGAAAACACCGCATTAGGAGTCTGCGATGACCGATCTCTCTGCGTTAGTTATCTCTTTCTCGCTGCTCCTCTATCTGCTTCTGGATGGAACCGATCTGGGGGTGGGAATGCTGTTCTGCTGGTTTCACGATGAGGCCCAGCGTGAACTGATGACGCACAGCATCCTGCCCGTCTGGGATGCCAATGAGACCTGGCTAGTGCTGGCGGCAGGGGGGCTACTGGCGCTGTTTCCCCCGGTCTATGCGCTGCTGTTCAGCCAACTGAGTGTGCCGATTTTCGCCATGCTGCTGGCGCTGCTGGTGCGGGCGATGGCACTGGAATATCGTGCCCAGAGTTCAACCCGGCTGCGTCCCTGTCTGGATCGCATCATGGTCTGTAGCTCGGCGCTGGCAACCTTTATTCAGGGCTGGTGCGGCGGAATGGTGATCGGCGCACAGCCGCAGAGTGGTCTGCCGGATGGGCTGAGTATGGTTCCGCTAATCAGCGGTGTGGGCCTGCTGGCCATCAATTTACTGCTGGCCTGCTGCTGGATTGGCTGGCGGATTGGCGACAGGATACAGCCGCTGGCGGCAGCACAGAGCTGGCTATGGTGGCTGCTGGCGTTGATCATCTTTCTGGCTGAATGCTATCTCAACGCAGATATCTGGCGACAAAGCTGGCAGCGGCCACCCGGTCAGGTGGTGATCCTGACGATCGTGATGCTCTGGATCGCGTTGCCTGTTGCCCTGTGGCGAGCCCGGCCGCTTATCCAGCTTATCCTCACGCTACTGCTGATTGGCACGGTGTATACCGGATTGCTGTGTGGTCTCTATCCGTGGCTGGTTCCTCACCATTTCACCCTGAGTGACAGCGCATCACCGCCGATGACCCAGGGTTTTGTCCTGGTGGGGGCCGTAATTGCCATGCCGCTGACGCTGCTTTATCACAGCTGGTCGTTCTGGATTGAGCGCCGTAAAAAATAGTGCCCATGCGCACGGCGGCAGGCCGCGCGTCATCGCAGCAGTTGCCCTGACCGGGGAGATCATATCGTGAAAAAAGATTGTTCAGTGAGCCGGGGTTATCCAATAAAAGAAAACCTTCGGTGGGTCCGTCGGGAATGGCGAATTCAACGGGCAGGGGAGTGCCTGTTAATCGTGCTGGTGCTGCTGGGAGCCTGCGGACTCTTCTCTAAAGGGATCCTGAGCGACAGTCACACCCGTTCAGCGGATGGCAGCATTCAGGTAGCGTATGAGCGGTTTGGCCGCGTTGAAAGCAATATGGATATGCGTATTCGCTATCACGCACCTGCGGGGGACCGTTTTTTCACTATTACGCTCGGCGGCGGAGCACTGGAGAAGGTGGAAATCCAGACGCTGCAGCCTCAGCCGCAGGTGGCGGAGACGATCGGCAGCGATCTGCGGCTGACGTTTTCTGCCGCAGACACCGGACCGGATCACGCGATCTGGATCGGGTTACAGCCACGCAGTGCGGGCCGCATTCACGTAGCCATTCATGGCGGCAACGCATCGCAGGTTCATTTTACGCAATGGGTCTATCCCTGACCGGGGCACATTATGGAAACAGTATTACGGGCGGCAGCCATCTATCTGGTACTGATGGTGGTGTTCAAAATTGCTGGCAGACGTACGCTGCTGCAGATGACCTCATTTGACCTGATTCTGCTGCTCATCATCAGTGAAGCGACCCAGCAGGCGCTGCTGGGCGACGATTTCTCAGTAACCGGCGCGACGCTGACCATCATTACGCTGGTGACGATCGATATTGTGCTGGGCAAAGTAAAAAATCGTTTTCCGGTGATGGAGCAGATGCTCGATGGCGGCCCGGTGATTCTGGTGGAGCATGGCAATATGCTGACCGACCGCATGAAGATGACAGGTGTCAGTGCAGACGATGTGCTGGAAGCGGCGCGCTCCGGTCCAGGGCTGGAGCGGTTCGACCAGATTAAATATGCGGTGCTGGAGATAAATGGTCACATCTCAATTATTCCCCGCCCGGATGCGTAGCCGCGAGCGCGGAACCCTGTCCCGGATTGCCATCTTCTGCGATTGCCTTGCGGCGCTGTAAGTTTTCCTGGTGATTCTGCGAATGTGCGCCAGGATTAATAAACCACCCACGCATCTTATCTGAGCTGGCCTGACACTCAATCAGGGTTATGCTTCATAGTCAGGTTTATGTGAATGAATTTAATCGTTTTACCTTTTATCCCGTCACCGGCTGGCACATCGGGCCTCTGAACAATCATCAGGCACTGGTATTGCAGTTTGGCTATGTCGATCCAGACGCACCGGATGCGCAGGCGCCGCAGGAATCACGCTTTTTTGGACTGACTCTTGATATGGCCAGAGCCCTGGTCAGCCATCTCTCCGAACAGATTGCCTCTGCGGAAAACGACGCCAGTCCCGCCTCCAGACAATAACGGTCAGACAGAACGTCCGATGTCCTACCGCCATGCAATTGTGCGTTCTGTTCCCTGTCCGGCGCGGCATCGTTGCGTATGCCGCTTCAGCCGGCTTTAACCATGACGCGCTTTACCGTTCCGCCGTTGCCGCAGAGGGCGGCTGTCCAGTGTCTGCCGATCCGGTGCCGCATCCTTCTTAGCGGGCGCAGCAAATTTTTGTGCCGTTCTGCTGTCCAGACCGGTTAACGGAAAGGCCGATGGGGCAGGGCGTCAGGTGCTGAAGGGCCGCCCTTCTGTTGCCTGACCTGAACAGCCAGCCCCATCGTCTACACTGCTAAAAGAACAACCCACGTTAAGGCGACGCGATGACAGAACACGAATTCAGAAATTTATTAGCTGAACAGGGCTTTGACCCGCCGCTGCTGGTGGAGCGCGCAGCCTCAACCGAGCTGGACAATCATGTTCATCCCTTTGAAGCGCTGGCACTGATTCTGAGTGGCGATATCACCATTAGCACCGAACAGGGCGAGAGTACCTATCACCCGGGTGAGACTTTTCACCTGCAGCCAAACGAGCTGCACCGTGAGGCGTTTGGCCCTCAGGGTGTACGCTATCTGGCAGGACGTAAATATGAGTAACTGGCTTTCAGCATGAGAGATGTCGACAATCTTTTTACCCGACTGGCGCGTTCGCCGTTTCGCCAGCGTTTTCGTCTGGGGCGTACTGAATTTGATTATGCGGCCGGCAAAGACGAGGCGGTCTTACGCCAGCACGCGGCCGAATTTGTGGCACAGCGCCTGGCGCCTGCCGAACCGGAAAACGACGGCCGGCAGACGCCGATGCGCGGTCACCCGGTGTTTATCGCGCAGCACGCGACGGCGACCTGCTGTCGCGGCTGTCTGAGCAAATGGCACCACATTGACCAGCATCAGCCGCTCAGCGCGGAACAGCAGGCTTATGTCGTCGCGGTTTTGCTGCAGTGGATTCATCTGCAGCTGCAGCAACCGGCGCCGCCCGCTCGCGTACGTCGCACTAAACCGAAACGGGACGACGATCCGCAGCTCGCCCTGTGGTAATGGACAAAAAAGCTACAGTCAGCGGTTTTTTCTGGTGAAAACTGGCCCTTTTTCATTCCTGGTTTATTCTTAAATCTTTCCTGGAAACGTTCTGCCAGGATTAAAACCTACACGGCAACAATGAATACAGAGGGAATTATGAAGAAATCAATTATTGCACTGTCTGCTATTTTACTGGCTTCGCCGGTTTTTGCTGCTACCACCACAGACAACACCGTTGCGGAAGCGCATAAAGGCGCAGACACCGCAAAAGAAAAGCTGCACAAAGCGCAGCACGAAGGCCAGGAGATGAAGCTGAAATCTGAGCACGCTGCCGAAGGCAAAAGCCACACGACCGGAAGCAAAATCACTGAAGGCGCTCAGGAAGGCTGGCACAAAACCAAAGAAGGCACCGAGAAAGGCTGGGATAAAACCAGGCAGGGTGCTGAAGAGCTGAAAAACAAAGCGACCAACTGATTCGCTGCTGTTTTCAGATAAGAAAAAACCCACCTGCTGGTGGGTTTTTTTATGCCAGTTGCGCATTACGCTTTGTTTTCCGCCGCCTTACTTTCTGCGGCCTCTCTTTCCGCTGCCGCTAACGCCGAGACTTTAATCTCTGCCTCAGCAGCCGCTTCTGCGGCAGCGGAAGCCGCTTCAGCCGCCGCCTCTGCGGCAGTTTCAGATTGCTTCTTGCCTTCCTCGATCACTTCTTCATCAATGACTTCAATATTTTCGCGGTTATCGCGGCCGGAAAGCAGATTCCAGCAGGCGATAAACAGGGCCGCAATGACCGGTCCAATCACAAAACCGTTGATGCCGTAGATCTCCATGCCCCCCAGAGTGGCGATCAGGATCATATAATCGGGCATCTTGGTGTCTTTGCCGACCAGCAGCGGACGCAGAATGTTATCGACCAGGCCCACAATCACCACGAAGAAACCGACCAGGAACAGCCCTTTCCAGACGGCACCGGTGGCAAAGAAGAAGATCGCGGCAGGCACCCAGATGATGGCTGAACCAACCGCCGGAATCAGTGAGAGGAATGCCATCAGGGCACCCCACAGCAGACTGCCGTCAATATCGGTAAACCAGAACGCCAGCCCGCCGAGAATACCCTGAACGATACCGACCACCACCGTGCCTTTCACTGTCGCACGGGCTACAGCGGCAAATTTCACCAGCAGGTGGTGTTTTACGTAGGTCGAAAGCGGCAGTGCTTCCAGAATCAGATGCACCAGATAGGAGCCATCTTTCAGCAGGAAAAACAGCAGATAGAGCATCACGCCAAAGCCGATAGTAAAGCTGAAGGTCCCTTTACCAATGACAAAGGCGCTGCCTGCGACATACTGACCGCCTTTCAGGGCAAACGAGGAGAGCTTCTGCTGAATCTCTGCGGTGCTGTCCAGATTATTTTCAGCCAGATAGTGTTTCGCCCAGCGGGGCAGGTGCTGCAGCAGATCGGCGAAAACCGCCGGGAACTGGGCTGAGTTGGTCTGGAGTTTGTGATAGACCGCGTTGGTTTCAACCACCAGCGATGAGGCGATAATGGCCAGCGGCGTAAACACGATCAGGCAGATAAAGAGCAGCGTGATCAGCGCGGCCAGGCCATTACGATCGCCCATGCGGGTCCGCAGGATCGTTTTCAGCGGGTGGAAAATAACCGCCAGAATCGCCGCCCAGAGGATCGGGGAGAAATAGGGCGAAAGCACATCAAAGAAAGCGACGGTGGCGACCGCCAGAATTAAAAGGAAAAACCCGATGTTCAATCCTTTAAAACGCATTGAAAAACCTCATCTGAAACATGCTCTGATAAAACTGATGCGCGACTGGTCACGGTCTGGACAGGCTCAGGCCACGGCTTTATCGCGGATTGGCGTCCAGAGTTAACAGTAAATACGCTGCCGTTTATAGCGTCGTACTGACTAACAGGTTGAAAGATCAGGCAGAAAGCGTGAACGTGACGTACGCGTTCGCTGCATGACTTTCGGCGGGTAACAGACTGCGACAGGCTGCCGTGCGCTGAATCCTACCTTAGCGTAGCGGTTTCGGCCATTAATGGTAGTTCAGAGCCTCATGATCTCTGCGGAGGCTGCCGATAATCCGGTTAACCGGACAAAAAACAGGCAGTAAAACATGAATACACAACGCGTCATTCTCCTGCTGGCGCTGGTCGTCACCGGCTGCGCCACCAAGCACTATCCGCAGTCAGCGGCGGTCACGCCAGAAGAGTCAGCGATGCTGAGTTGCAGCGCGCTGGATCAGGAGCTGGTCAGAGTACACAGCGTACAGCGTGATATTGATCAGACCGGTCAGTTTGATGCACTGACCGTGCTTGGCTTTGTCGGTGATTTCGGCCTGGGCAATGGCATTGCGAAATACAGTGCCAGCCAGAAAGCCGAGCGGCGGCTGACCCAGCTGCAGTCGCTGAAAGCCACAAAATGCAGCCAGCGGCTTTCGTAGCAGACTGCGTCGGGTCAGCCAGGCATCTGTTTGCTGAGATGCTGCTGCCGGACATTCTCCGCGGCTCGTTTACCGGCCAGGAAGGCGTGGTCGGAATTGTAGTACTCCCACTCACTGTAGCGGCCTGACAGATGAATATCCTGCGTCAGGAGCCACTGGCGAATCAGTGCGACGTTATCGCTGCGCGCATGGTCGTAGACCACGTAAGCGTAGGGCATATCAACCTCGGAGGCGCAGAGCAGGGGATCCTCAGCGGTTATCATGCCGACCCGGATGCAATCCTGACGGCAGCGTTCGATCAGGGCATCGCCTGTCAGTGGCAGCGGATGGGCGGCGTTATAGGTAATTTCACAGGTTAAGCCAAAACCGCCGGGTGGATTGCAATGCGGGCTGGCATTCCCCTGCACAAAAATGCGATGAAACAGCGTATCGCCAGGGTAGTAAATCCAGTGTTTTTCGGTCAGGTCTGCCCGGCCAATCCCCAGATTTACGCAGCGCACAGAGACAAACTGAAGCTGTTGTGCCGCCTGTTGCACCTTCTCCGGCACCTCGTCGCCAATCAGTTTAATCAGCTCCGGGAGCGGCATAGTGCTGATCAGCTGTTCGTAGCGGTAGTGCCGGCCATCCGCCAGCAGCGCGACATGCGCCTGGGGATAGAGGCGGGTCAGGCTGGCATCCGTTTCCAGCGTACATTTCAGATGCGGTAAAAAGCCGGACATCAGTGCCTGGAAGCCACCGCGGAGTGGATAGCCAAAACGCGCGTTCGGGCCGACGGGCTTCGCCAGCGGTTGCAGCGCCCCGTCAATGATCTGCGCCAGATCAGGCAGGGGGACGCGTCCGCCCAGCCACGACGTCTCCATGTCGGTCAGTGGCACTTTCCACAGTTTCTGGTTGTAGGGCAGGGCGAAGTGACGCGCGATACCTTTGCCCCAGGTTCGCATGATGAAGTGCTGGAAATCCTCATCGCCAGCGACGTCGCCTGTGCTGCAGCCCTCATCGGGAATTGCGCCATCAGCGCAGCAATCCCGCCGCGTCCGGGTCCGGTCCAGCGGTGTGGCGATAGACGTTGTTTCACCGTAACGCGCCTCGATAGCCCCCAGCACGCACTCTTTGACGACCCCGACGGGCAAGCCATGCAGTGCGGACTGGAAAGGATAACGGGTATAAATCCCGTCGCTATAAACCCAGGCTTCACGATCCTGCCAGTGCAGATTATCGCCCAGCAGCATCTCATAAAGCCCTAATACATAGGGGTCCTGCGAGAACATGATGTGACCGGCATAATCGAAGGTGAATCCCCGGTCGTTAATGGATCGGCACCAGCCACCGGGTGTGCCATTTTTCTCCAGCAGCACTGCGCCTTCGCCATAGTGATAACCGGCACTCAGTCCGGTCGGCCCCGCGCCGACAATCAGACAGGGTACCGCTTCACTTTCCAGCATGGCGGGCGTCAGCAGCGTAACGTTTCCCTGCAGCCCTGCCGGACCCGACGCCTCGGCAACGGGCTGACGCTGCGTCAGCGCCTGCTGAATCAGCCTGTGGATCTGCTCTGCGGTGCGATCCCACGAGGTGGCATCCACTTTTTCCTGCATCCGGCCTGCCAGTACCCGCCGTTCTGCCGCACTCATCGCCATCGCCTGTTCACAGGCGGTGATAAAGTCAGCGTGGGTCTCTGCCACCGCCACCTCCTCTGCGTAGTGGCGTGCCACATCAACGATGGCGGTACTGACAATCGGCAGTTGCGCCGCCATATACTCCAGCACCTTGGTTGGCGAGATATAGCGGGTCGAGGCATTAATGGCAAACGGCATCAGGCAGACATCCCAGCCTGCCAGAAACTGCGGCAGCGCCTGGTAAGGTTGCTGACCGAGCCAGTGAATATTATCGCGCTGTGGCAGGCTGGCAGGATCGATTTTTACCACCGGCCCGACCATCACAATCTGCCATTCCGGATGGCTGTCTGCCAGCGCCGCAATCAGCGGCAGGTCGATGCGCTCATCCAGCACGCCGTAATACCCCAGACGCCGCGCCGGAATCGTATCCTGCAGCGGATGATGGTTACTGCGGTCGCGCGCCTGCTCAAAATGGATTGCATCAACGCTGCTGGGGAAGCAGTAAACCTGCGGATGTTTATCGCGTTTGGCTTCATAGAGGCTGGTGCCGCCGGTGAAGACCAGGCTGGCGCGTGCCATCAGCGCCGATTCACGCTGCTGGAGCTGACGGGGCGCATTCCGGAAGGCGGAAAGCTCATCCATACAGTCATAAATCACCAGTGCCGGATCAAACGGTGTGAGCAACGGCAGCGCCATCGGCGTATAGAACCAGATTAGCGGCTCATCCTCCTCCAGCAGTGGCGTCAGCAGCAGCAGTAGCGGGGCGATCTGGCTGTCATGAAAACCGGGCGCGTCGCTATCCGTATGCGGCTGGATCACCGTGATGTTAGCAGCAGGTGAACTCTGATGCAGGCCCGGCGGCCCCGCCTGCCAGACCGGCTCCTCAATAAATATCACGCGATAGTGCTGCGCCAGGCGTGTCAGTAACTGCTGCGGCCGCTGGAAAACAAATCCCCAGCGCAGATGGCTGAATACAAGCAGAACAGGTGGCTTCATGGTGTGCTCCTGACGTTGATGGTGTTGGGCGTGGATGTGCTGTAAAAAGCGCTGCGACTGACGGAGTGCCTCAGCATAGGGCTGCTGCAACTGGCGGGCGTAAGGATCCGGCCCCAGCCGATCGAGATCCCATAATCCGCTGCGGGTCCAGAAGGTCGTTTCTTCCCATAACGGGCGATCGAGGATCGGATAGAGGCAGATGCCGAGTAGCTCAACGCCTGCCAGCTGGGCCTGCGCAACCTCTGCTGCGATGTCACGAATCCAGGCTCCGCGTCCGCTGCCGACGTGGCTCGTTTCAGCCAGCAGCAGCGGGCGCTGGTAACGCTGCCAGACCTGCTGCAGCATCAGATGCAGCGGCCGGCGGCGAGCGTCGCCCAGATGCCAGTAAAGCCGCCGGTTTGAGCCCTGCTCCCACTGGTTGTCGTGATAGTAATTAACGCCGACCAGGTCGAGATAGCGGGGGGCGCCGCCCAGTTCCGGATTGCGTTGGCCGCTCAGCATGTCCCACGCCTGATACTGGGTATCGCACAGCGCGTGCGCTACATCGGATCCGGCAGGAGCGGCGGGATCGGGTGCAATATAAATCAGCGGATCGCAGTGCAGCAGACGCGCACGCGGATCCGCCAGCCAGATCGCATCACAGGCGGCCAGCGTCGCGCGTACCAGCTGCTGTTTGGCGGCATCCGCCGGATCCGTCCCCGGAACGTCGTCACAGGCGAACAGCCCGACCGAAAGGCCCCAGCTGACAAACGAGATCTCATTCATCGGTGAATAGACCGGTGGCTGCCGATATAAGGGGGCCAGAAAGCGGGCCAGTGCACCGCAGAAAGCGGCGAAACGGCTGACAAAATCGCAATCAAACAGGCTGAGGCCCTCAGGCCAGCCGTAGTGGCAGATCGTCCAGCTCAGCTGGATGCCCTGCTGCTCTGCGGCCTGCATCCGGGCGGCAACGGAGGAGAAGTCGTAGTGGCCGTCGCGCTCACACAACCGCCAGCCCACGCTTTCGCGTACGGTGCGAAGTGAGAAGGGTGCCAGTGCGGCATAATCTTCTGCTGCCCGCGCCTGATGCTGATTCAGCGCGTTCATGGAGAGTGCAAGACCCGCCGGATTAATGTGATCCGCGCCTTCGTAACCGGCCTGCCAGAAACTGGAAAAGGGCGTCATGGCATCTCCCGAAAAAAGCCAACAGGATCCCCGCTGACGAGCCGTTGCAGAACGGGTCAGGGAGTTGAGTATGCAAAGCAGACTGGCCGCTCTGAACGGACGGGCGATCCTTGCCATAAGCCACAGTGAGTCCTGTGGAAAATGCACGAATGAGATAGCAGATGTTAAATGGACACGCTATCGGCAGGAAAAAGCTGAGTTTCCGGGCGGCTAACCGGTTTCAGGAAGCCTTACCGGGAAGTATAGGCTGAGAAAGTTGCATGACAAGGCATTGAAGTGAAAAGAAAAAAAACGAAGCGGCAAAAATAATCCAGCCAAAATCAGGCGGATCTGTACTCTTTTTTCCAGAAAATGGAATAAGCGCAGCGTAAATCCATCTGAGCCTGTTTTCAGCTTTATTAACCTTTTCCTCTACATGCGGGCAGGTCAGACTTACCGTCTTCAGCTCTGCTGCTTCGCTTGCCTTTTATCCGGCCGACGCCAGAATTGATTTATCACTGGCCTGAATCGCCGAATCATCAACAAGCCTGTGAAGAGGCGCTTATTACAGGACGTTTAGCAGACTATGTTCTCATTTGACTGGCATCGATTTTTACTTAATGACCAACCGGCCACCTTTCTGTTTGAGGTGATGGCGCGGGTCCTGATCGCTTATCTGGTGGTCTTTACCTTTCTGAAAGTGTCCGGCCGGCGCGGTGTGCGTCAGCTGTCGCTGTTTGAACTGGTCGTGATTCTGACGCTGGGGTCGGCATCCGGTGACGTAACGTTTTACGACGATGTACCGGTGCTGCCGGTCATCATGGTGTTTGTGGTGCTGCTGGCGCTGTACCGGCTGACGACCTGGCTGACGGCACACAGCCCGTGCTTTTCCCGGCTGATTCAGGGCGACGTTATTACCCTGATTCAGGAAGGCGTGTATGTGCTGGAGAGTCTGGACCGGCTCAATATTTCCGAAGATGAGTTTTATATGGAGCTGCGTCAGAGCGGCGTTGAGCATCTGGGCCAGATCCGGCTGGCGCTGGTCGAGGTTGATGGTCAGCTAAGCCTCTACTTTTATGACGATGACGAAATGCGCGCCGGATTAAGTGTGCTGCCTCCCGCGCACCGGCAGGATTACAGCCGCGTGCCGCACAGCGCACTCTACGCCTGTACCCGTTGTGGCATGACGCAAAGGATTGAGGCGCAGCAGCAGGCCGTCTGTCCGCGCTGTCAGCGACAGCGCTGGTCTGCGGCACTAAGCGTACGCCGTCTGCATTAAGGAGCAGCCCGCGTCCCGTTAACTGCTGTTAAATACGTCGCAGTCTGTTGCTGCTCCCCACATAACTTTGCCTGTTACTGACAGAAAACGAAAACCTTTCGGGCAGGATAACCGCACCGTTTCTGCTGAGGTGTGCGTATGAAAGTGAGGCTGGCCAGTGCATTACTGTTTTTATTTCTTTCCTGTGGCGCATTTGCACAACAGGTGATCGGTGAAAGTCATCCGCACTTGCGCAGTGCGCGATGGCTGGAGCAGGGGAGTCAGGTAGATACGGCGGACTCGCCGGATGAACATCTGCTGGAAAGGCGGGAGTGGCGAAGCAGCCTGCAACGCAGGCCGTCCTGAATCCGGTTCCCGGCAGAGAGGTCTGCCGGGAATGCCGGCGCGACGCTGGCGCGCCTGAAGCGCTGATATTATATCGTCGCCTGGGTGGCGGCCATGCCGGGAACCAGAATGATCTTGCGGCACTCCTCTTCACGTTTGGCGAAAATGTCATAGCCACGAGCGGCATCTTCCAGCGGCAGATGGTGGGTGACAATCTCCTCTGGCGTCAGATGCCCCTGCTCGATCAGCGTCAGCAGGTCAGGCAGATAAGCGTGAACGTGCGTCTGCCCCATCTTAAAGGTCAGCCCTTTGTCGAAGGCATCACCAAACAGGAAGCCGTGAATAAATCCGGCATAAACACCCGGTACGCTGACGATACCGCCACGACGTACCGCGGCAATACACTGACGCAGCGCCTTGCCGCTGCTGCCCTCCAGTTTGAGGTTGGTGAGCACCGTCTCCGTCAGGCTGCCTTTTGCCTCGAACCCGACGGCGTCGATCACCGCATCCACACCCCGGTTGCCAGTGCTGTGTTCGATGATCCAGCCAGCCGGATCGTCAATGTCGTCGAAGTTAATCGGGATGACACCGTAGCGTTCGCGGGCAAAGTCCAGACGGTAGTTATTGTGGTCAATCATGAAAATCTGTTCGGCGCCCTGCTGACGGGCGCAGGCGGCACTCAGCAGGCCCACTGGCCCCGCCCCGAAAATCGCCAGGCTGGAGCCCGGTTTCACTTCGGCATTTTTTACCGCCTGCCAGGCCGTAGGCAGAATGTCTGACAGGAACAGCACTTTCTCATCTGACAACACCGACGGCACCTTAAACGGGCCGGTATTAGCCTTCGGCACCCGTACATACTCTGCCTGGCCGCCGGGCACGCCGCCATAAAGCTTACTGAAGCCAAACAGCGCCGCAGGTGGCGTAATGTTTTTGCGGTTCAGGATCGCGCCCCGACCGCTGTTGGTATTTTCGCAGGCAGCATACTGATTCAGCAGACAGAAAAAACAGTCACCACAGGCGATAACGAATGGAATCACCACCCGATCGCCTTTGGCCACGGCTGTCACGGCGCTGCCGGTCTCAACCACTTCACCCATAAATTCATGACCAAAGATATCACCATGCCCGGTTCCGGGAATCTTGCCCCGATAGAGGTGCAGATCGGAGCCGCAAATCGCGGTGGCGGTGACGCGCAGAATAATATCATCTGCGGCTTCCAGCCCCGGGTCCGGTACGTTATCCACGCTGACTTTATGCGGGCCGTGATAGGTTAATGCTTTCATCTGTTTATCTCCTGCTGATAGGGGAACGGCGGTCAGACCGGAGGAGCTGACCGCCGGCGGGGAAGCGTCAGGCAACCTGAAATTGAAACCTGCCTGAAGTGTAGTAACCCTTTACAGAGTAAGCAGAGCGGTATCGGGCCGGACGGTTTCAGCCGGGCTGGCAGGGCGGATGCACCTGACTGGTGGTCGCTGCCACGGTGGGGACGTCGGGCTGCCAGTGCCTCAGGTCGGCCAGCGCCCGCCGGTAGTCCGTGTCGATCTGAGCCGGAACCTGTTCGAGGTAGTGATACGCGTGTGCCCGCGTTTCCCCCGTAAGCTGTTGCAGATAGTGACGGGCATCATTCAGCGTCGGGATATGGCCCTCAACGCCCGCCATCCGTGCAGGCAGGCCGGTCCAGATCAGACCTTCAATGCCCTTTGCCTGCGCCCATGCCGCCAGCGGCCCGGCGGCGGTGTCGGTCACGGTCATCATGCCAATGCCGTCGACGCGACTGTCTGGAATCGCCTCACGAATGCGCAGGGCACGGCAGGCGCTTTCCAGCGATGCGGTGTTCAGCCACGCCCAGAGCACCGGCACCGGACGGGCATTGAGGCAGATGGCTGTCGAGAGTTCGCCGCCATCTGCGATACGCACGAATTCAATCGGTACAGCAGGACCATCATGGTGCCACTGGCTGGCTACCGGCAGTGCGCCGGTTTTCCAGATCAACGAGCCCCATCCAAGGCAGGCAATTTTCATTCTTTTCTCCTGAGTACCGGCAGGCGTTATCGCGACGCCGTTCGTTAAAGCGTAGACCGTTGCGCTAATCCGTTACAGGGATCGCTTTTTCAGGACGGAAATTCCCCGGCAAAGATGGCATGATTGCCGCGCGTGACGCTGCACAACCTGACGATTTTTTCAGCAATGTATGCGTGTTTATCAGCACGGCTTGAACTTTTATCGTCAGGTAGTGTAAAAAGTGGCGCACGCAAACGATTACCTATGCGCGGAGGAGCAGTCAGCATCACGGCTGATTTCTCTGGTGGCAGCTGCGGCGCACGGCAGGGGGAGATGACCTGCCTGACGCCTCAGGTTACTGGCGGCTTTTAATACGGAATATCTGATGAAAACCACGCAAACTGGCACGCTGGGCGTGCCTGAAAGGGGCGTCGATACAGAATGGCGTAAAACAGACACCATGTGGATGCTGGGCCTGTATGGCACCGCAATAGGCGCGGGTGTGCTGTTTCTGCCCATTAATGCGGGTGTCGGTGGACTGGTTCCGTTGATTATTATGGCAATACTGGCGTTTCCGCTGACCTTTTACGCGCATCGCGCCCTGACACGGTTTGTCCTCTCTGGTAAAAATCCCGCTGGTGACATCACGGAAGTCGTCGAGGAGCATTTTGGCGTCGGCGCGGGCAAAGTCATTACGCTGCTCTATTTCTTCGCTATTTATCCGATCCTGCTGATGTACAGTGTGGCGATTACCAACACGGTAGAGAGCCTGATGGTCAACCAGCTCGGTCTGGTGCCGCCGCCTCGCGCGCTGCTATCGCTGCTGCTGATTGTCGGATTGATGACTATCGTGCGGTTTGGCGAAAAGATGATCGTCAAAGCAATGAGCGTGCTGGTTTACCCTTTTGTCGCGGTACTGATGCTGATGGCCTGCTACCTGATCCCGCACTGGCACGGCGCGGCGTTCTCTACGCTCAGCATTCAGCCTGCGGGCAGCAGCCTGTGGATGACGCTGTGGCTGGCAATCCCGGTGATGGTCTTTTCATTTAATCATTCACCTATTATCTCTTCTTTTGCGCTGGCAAAGCGTGAAGAGTATGGCGACGCCGCAGAGAAAAAATGTTCACGGATTCTGGCCTGCTCGCATCTGATGATGGTGGTCACGGTGATGTTCTTTGTATTCAGCTGCGTGCTGAGCCTGTCACCGGCAGATCTGCAGGCGGCTAAGGCGCAGAACATCACCATCCTCTCCTATCTGGCCAACCATTTTCAGGTGCCGATGATCGCCTGGCTCGGGCCGCTGATTGCTATCGTGGCGATCACCAAATCGTTCCTGGGTCACTACCTGGGTGCGCGTGAAGGGTTTAACGGCATGGTGAACAAGGCGCTGCGCAGCCGGGGCAAAAGCCTCGCGCCCGCACGACTGAATCGCCTGACGACTCTCTTTATGCTGCTGACCACCTGGCTGGTCGCGACGCTGGACCCGAATATTCTCGGCATGATTGAAACGCTTGGCGGACCGGTCATCGCCATGATCCTGTTCCTGATGCCCATGTATGCCATTCAGAAAGTCCCGGCAATGCGGCAGTACAGCGGCAAAATCAGCAACCTGTTTGTGGTGCTGATTGGGCTGGTTGCGATCTCCGCCATTTTCTATTCACTGGTGAAGTAATCCGAATGGCACATCTCCCCGAACCGGGATGTGCCTGCTGCCTTTCCTCCGACTTTACTCTTCTTGCCCTGACCGATCGGAGGCGGGCAGCAGGGCATGCCTTTCAGACGCATCTGGTCAGCAATAGTTACATTTCCTGCCGTTTCACATGGTAAAGTAAACGCGAATAATTATTATTTCTTTAAAGGACAGGAGAAACATGAAACTCGGGATTGCTGCTGCCACCACGCTTTTACTCTCTACCACCTGTGCCGCAACCACCTATCCGGTCACGGTGACCGACATGGATGGTCAGAAAATTACGCTGCAGAAGGAGCCACAGCATGTGATTTTGCAGGATGGCCGCGACGTGATGGCGCTGGCATTACTGGATAGACACAATCCGTTTCAGCGGGTCGTGGCCTGGAACAATCTGCCGAAGAAGCAGGATACCCAGACCTGGGATCTGCTCAAGCAGCGCTGGCCGCAGGCGACATCAATTGTGGATATGGGCTTCAACGATCAGGGACAGGTGAACCTGGAGAGTGTGCTGGCGAAACAGCCGGATCTGATGATTGCGCAGCTGCGTGCGAAACCGGCGCTGGCCCAGTCGGGCGTGCTTGCCACCCTGAAAAATCTCCACATCCCGGTGCTGTTCCTGGATGATGAGCTTCATCCGAAAGAGAACACGCTGAAGAGCGTGAAGGTGCTGGGCACCGTGCTGAACCGTGAAGCCGAGGCGAAAGAGTACGCTGATTTTTACCAGCAGCGCTGGGAGATGCTTCAGCAGAAGATTGCAGGTGTGTCACACAAGCCAACGGTCTTTATTGAACCCATTGCCGGTAACAGCGACAGCTGCTGCTTTACTCACGGTCACAACGGCTGGGGCGCGCTGGTGGAAGCGGTCGGCGGAAAAAATATCGGCTCTTCGCTGCTGCCCGGCAGTTCAGGCTTTGTGTCGCTGGAAAAGATTATTGCCATGAAGCCGGATGTCTACATCATGACCGGTTCTAAGCGTCCGAACAGCAACGTGCTGCCGTTTGGCTATGGTGCCAGTCAGAGCGATATTACTGCCACCTTTAACCGCCTGCAGAGCCGCACCGGGGTGGCGCAGATTGAACCGGTGAAACAGAAACGGGTCTATGGTGTTTACCACCATTTCTATAATCATCCCTACAACATCATTGGCATGGAAATTCTGGCAAAAGATCTCTATCCGGAGAGCTTCCGGGATCTCGATCCTGCCGCCGATTACCATCACATCGTGACACGCTTTACGGGATTACCGGATGCGCCAGTGATCCTCAGTACCCCCTGAGCGAAACGCGTATAGTAGCCTGATGCGTTTCAGCATGACCGGCCGGGCGGAGGGCTCTCTGTCCGGCTGGTGACCCTGTTGGCGTTAACGGGCGTGGCCGATGTTAAGAAAACGATAAGTAAGCGTAATTCTGTGTAAGTTGCTGGTTTTTAAGATTATTACCGATGATTAACGCATCAGGGATTGCCATGATGCCGCTGAACGGTGCCTGAATCGCCGTTATTCCGGAGGCAAGACCATGAAAAGAACAACGTTAACGCTTATCGCTTCGCTTTTGACATGCAGCACACTTTTTTCTCAGGCTACATGGGCGGACGGGCATCCTATGCCGGTGCCGCCTCAGAACAGTGACCGCGGTCCGGACAGTCACGATCACAATCCAAATCGCGGCCGCAACAATCCGGGCCATGGCGACAGAAAACTGCATGACCAGGGCCGGGAACACCATGAAGATCACAGCCGTCGCAACAGAGACCATGCGCGTGATCATTTTGCCTGGCAGGGAGATGACTTCCGTCGCGGTCATCCGGTTCCGCCGGAATATCGCGGCGACCGTTACCGCGTAGCCGACTGGCATGAACGCGGCCTGCGTGAACCGCCGCGCGGTTATCACTGGGCAGACATTGACGGTAACTATGTGCTGATTGCGGCCGCAACCGGTGTCATTACCGCTCTGGTGCTGAACAGCGCCATGAACTGATCCTCCCGGGATGGCGTCGGCCATCCCGCTTTCTTTCCGTTTTGCTGCCCCAGCGTCTATCCTGAGATTCCATGCTGAACATTCCCTGTGTAAGGAGTCATGATGACGACGGTTAAGATGGTGGCGGTAGATATGGACGGCACCTTTCTGGACGATAGCAAGCAGTACAACCGATCCCGCTTTCTCGCCTGCTATCAGCAACTCATCGCCCGTGACATCAGATTTGTGGTGGCCAGCGGCAACCAGTACTACCAGCTCAAATCATTCTTCCCGGAGATTGCTGGCGAGATCGCCTTTGTCGCAGAGAACGGTGCCTGGATTATTGACCGTGATGAGGAGCTGTTTTGCGGTGCCTTTGAACGCCGCGATGTAGAGGCCGTGATCGCTACACTGCAGAACGGTGACTACCCGGGCCTGCGCTACCTGCTGTGCGGCCGGGAGAGTGCTTACTACTTCGAGGGTATGGACGAAACGTGGCTGCAAAAGATGCGGCATTACTGCCACCGCCTGAAACCGATTAACCGGCTGGATGAGGTGCAGGATGACCGGCTGTTTAAGTTCGCGCTGAACCTCTCTGATGACTTTATTGAGCCCCTGATGGCAGATATTGAGCGGCTGCATCAGGGTCGCGTGGCCGCAACCTCAAGCGGTCACGGTTCGGTGGATCTGATCGTGCCCGGAAACCATAAGGCGCATGGTCTGGACCTGCTGGCCCGGCGCTGGGGGATTTCACATGACCAGGTGCTGGCCTTTGGCGACGGAGGCAACGATCTGGAAATGCTCAGGCAGTCCGGCTTCAGTTTTGCGATGGCGAACGCGCCGGAGCGGGTGAAGCAGGCGGCACGCTATGCGGCTCCCTCAAACAACGAACAGGGCGTGCTGCAGGTGATTGAGCAGATGCTGGCAGGCAGCGGGCCCTTCAGCACCGCATCGGCTTAGCTGAGCGGTAAACTGCAGCGCCGCTCAGCCAGAAAACCGCCTGCGATGACGCCCGGCGGGTGAGGCCGCTGGAGTTACGCTGTTACCGGCCAGGCCTGCACGAGCATTCTCTGCATCTGCTCATGGCTGTAATTTACCAGTGAGTTTTTGCTGTTGGCACGCGCCAGAATCCACGCGATTTCCGTATGGCTCAGTGACGGTCCATTCTGCCAGAATGGATCAATCGCCTGCTGCTGCAGCCACTGCTTAAGAAACTGTGCTGGCGAGTTTGTGGGTTCGTTAAAGAGCTGTGCATGCAACGCCTCCATCAGCTGGTTCTGTAGCGGATGCTCGCTGTCGGCTAAAAGATCCAGGAACGGGAACAGCAGACGGCCGCACACTTCACCATGATGAAACGCTTTGATCGCCCCCAGCTCACCGGCGATACCGTGGATCACCCCCAACCCGGCGCTGCTGAGACTGGCACCGCCCAGCCAGGAAGCCATCATCATCGCTTCCCGGGCCCGATCGCCTTCGTCATCCTCCCGGTTCAGGCCAGGCCAGGCCTGAATAAACTGACGCAAGCCCGTCAGCGCCAGCTGGCGAGTGAAGAGATTCCCTTTGCTGGAGAGATAAGCTTCAAACAGATGGGTAAAGGCATCAATACCGCAGGTTGCCAGCACCCGATCCGGCGCGCCTTTCAGCAGGTCAGGATCGAGGATGGCGACCTCCGGCACAAAGACCGGATGGCGCAGCGACGCTTTGATCTGAATATCGCGCTGATCGGTAACGACCGCATTCTGGGTGACTTCACTACCGGTTCCGGCGGTGGTCGGAATGGCGATCAGCGGCAAGGTGATTGGCTGAACCGCCGTGTCGCCCACTTTTTCCAGATAGCGGGCGACAGGTAACGGATGCTGCACCATCGCGCTGAAAGCTTTCGCCGCATCCAGCACGCTCCCTCCACCAATTGCGACTACCCGATCGACATGACCGCGCCAGCGCGCCACCCAGCTATCAATCTCGGCGGGGGAGGCTTCATGACTGACGATCTCATATCCGATGATGTGGTCGTTGAGTCCGGCTTTCAGCCGGGCATAGGCCGGGCCCTGCAGAAAAGAGTGCCCGCAAAACAGCAGCGTAGGCTGCGGACGGGCGGCCAGCAGCGGCACCAGTTTATCCAGGCTCCCGCGGCCAAAGAGGGTTCGTTGATTACTGTACAGCTCACTCAGATTCTCACTCACCAGCGCATCCTTTATCTGTTTCGCTAAAATCTGAGTGTAACGAAAAGCGCCAGACAGGCAGTGGCAAACTTTCTGATAACGTACCGGCAAAAAGTTGATCACCTTCGCAAAACAGAAATTCACCCCGGTGGAGTGGTGCTTTCACGCGGATGTTACCCTTAACATGTTATCGGTAACAGCGTTTGTCGGAATGTGTAAACGTTTTTCAGACGCTCTGTTTTGTCGCCTTTCGGGGCTCATGATAATAACCGACATCGAATGCTGTTCGGTGCACAAGGTGGAGAAAAGCTATGCCATTACTCTATGTGGCGATCGGCGTCGCGTTACTGCTGCTGCTGATGATTCGCTTTAAGCTCAATGGATTTATCGCGCTGATTCTGGTGGCGCTGGCGGTCGGTGTGATGCAGGGCATGCCGGTAAATAAAGTGATTACCTCGATCAAAGCGGGGGTTGGCGGCACGCTGGGCAGCCTGGCGCTGATCATGGGCTTTGGTGCCATGCTCGGTAAGCTGCTGGCCGACTGCGGCGGGGCGCAGCGTATTGCGACCACCCTGATTGAAAAATTCGGTACGAAACATATCCAGTGGGCGCTGGTGCTGACCGGTTTTATTGTCGGTTTCGCGCTGTTCTATGAAGTTGGCTTTGTGCTGATGCTGCCGCTGGTGTTCAGCGTGGCGGCCTCGGCGCGCGTGCCGCTGCTCTACGTTGGGGTGCCCATGGCGGCTGCCCTCTCCGTGACGCACGGCTTCCTGCCGCCGCATCCGGGTCCGACCGCCATTGCTACGCTCTTTAATGCCGACATGGGGAAAACACTGCTGTTCGGCACGCTGCTGGGCATTCCGACAGTGATTCTGGCCGGACCGGTCTACGCCCGTTTCCTGAAGAACATCGACAAACCGATTCCTCAGGGCCTCTATAACCCGAAAACCTTTACCGAAGCGGAAATGCCCGGGTTTGGTGTCAGCGTCTGGACGGCGCTGGTGCCGGTGGTACTGATGGCGCTGCGTGCCGTGGCGGAGATGCTGCTACCTAAGGGCCATGCGCTGCTGCCTTACGCAGAGTTCTTTGGTGATCCGGTGATGGCCACGCTGATTGCCGTGCTGATTGCGATCTTCACGTTTGGCCTCAACCGCGGCCGCTCGATGGAACAGGTCATGGATACTCTGACAGATTCCATCAAAATTATCGCCATGATGCTGTTGATCATCGGCGGTGGCGGGGCCTTTAAACAGGTGCTGGTTGACAGTGGCGTGGATAAATATATCGCCAGCATGATGCACTCGACGCAGCTTTCGCCAATTTTCATGGCCTGGTCTATTGCTGCAGTATTGCGTATCGCACTCGGTTCGGCGACGGTCGCAGCGATCACCGCTGGTGGGATTGTGGCTCCGCTAATTGTCACCAGTGGTGCCAGTCCGGAACTGATGGTCATCGCGGTGGGATCTGGTAGCGTGATCTTCTCTCACGTCAATGATCCGGGATTCTGGTTATTTAAAGAGTATTTCAACCTGACAATTGGCGAAACGATCCGCTCCTGGTCAGCGCTGGAAACCATTATCTCGGTGTGTGGACTGGTGGGCTGCCTGCTGCTTTCGTGGATGATTTAATCGCGGGCGGTCCGCGCGCGTGGCCGGGAGACAGATACATCCGGTCGGGCCGAGAGGGGCCATAACATCTGCAGGACAGACAGATAAAACGGGCCGCATCGTGCGGCCCGGCATCGCTTTCGGCCTCAACAAGCCGTCTTAGTGAGAGGGGCCAAAACCGGCTTTCACCATCTCTTCGCGCAGCGCACGCGCTATCTCGCGGTTGCCCCCGGTGACCGGATAGATCACATTATTGACCACATCATCAAGGTAATGCTCATCAAACTCCTGCATCGTGAGTTGAGTGCCGCCTTCGTCGTTGATGGCGAAAGAACCTTTGATGTGATTACCGCTGTTTTTTGCCTTGAGGCTATAGCGGCCCATGCTGGTATTAATCGTGCTCATAAGATCTCCTCGCGACTCATTTCAATCTCATTACTGTTGAAGGCTGCCTTGCCGCCTAAATTTTAGCCAGGAGTTGCCTGGTAAACGAAAAAGTCGTGCCACTAAAAGGTAGTGTTGCGATCCTAATCTCAGAACAGGAATAAAAGCGAAAATTGCTGAACTTATGAACAGTTGAGCCTTAAGTGAAGCGGTATAAGATATTTTTCTGTCTATACTGCTTACAGGAAACGTGTTTAACCGATGAGGGGCAAAGGAAATGAAAATTATTCTGTGGATTATCGCAATCATCTTTATTGTAGGCTTGCTGACCCTGACCGGGGTATTCAAACTGATTTTCTGATGGCAGAAAGCTGAGACAGTCTCTGCAGCGGGTACCTAATCAGGTGCCCGCAATGTTTTATGGCTGGCCAGCAGACACTGAGAAATAGGATCCATTGGTGTATCAGGCAGCAGATCCTGCAGACCCAGCGGCTTTTGACAGCACGCACAGCAGGCGCCATGGAAGTTATGTCTGTTCTTGCTGAAATCCGTGAAAACAAACCGGGCGCTCCCACACTGCGTACAGCGTATCTTCATCACCATTCTGTATCTTTCCCTTCCAGTTAACGTACCTATTCGGATTGCCTCTGTCTGACCGGTTAAGCGGGCGTTATCTATTACCAGGCAATATTATTTCGTGCTGCGACGAGAAACGTAATTTTTTCTGGCCCGCAGTTTTTGTTGCCAAATGCGAATCTGACCGCTAAAAGACGTTTCCCTGATGTCGATCAATGTTTGCCCTGTGATGGCTAAAATATCCACGAATAGCGCGTTATTACTGGAATTAACGATACAACTGGTTCATTTTTGTCCGGACAGACGTGACTCTGTTATGAGATAAATCGGGGGCAGGCGCATGTTTTTTGATCTTTCGTGCTATGGCAGGTGGCTCAGGCGAAAAAAACTGACGTGAGTGTGGCGACAAATGCCCTGGCGGGCGCTGAAAATTCGCGGAACAGTCCACCGAAAGCGGCAATTCTCTTTAATAAGAATTTTCTTTTTATCAGTAATGCTGCGTAAGTATCAAAACGAAAAAGCATTGTTTTTCCAGCGAGTTAGCGTGCAGGCCAGTTTAGTCATCCGCTTTCTCTTCTGTACCAATACGCAAGCCGAAAAGCAGGAAAGTGTGATGTGTGCACAGAAAGTCGATATTTATCACTTTTTCATCAAATCGGACTGGACAAATCCCTCCGCAATTGCTGTACTAGAGCCCGACACAGTTTAGTGTCCATTTTTCATGTAAAGGTAATATAGATGTCTAAGATCAAAGGTAACGTTAAGTGGTTTAATGAATCTAAAGGATTCGGTTTCATTACTCCTGAAGATGGCAGCAAAGATGTATTCGTACACTTCTCTGCAATCCAGAGCAACGGCTTCAAAACTCTGGCTGAAGGTCAGCGCGTTGAGTTTGAAATCACCGACGGCGCGAAAGGCCCATCTGCTGCTAACGTTATCAGCCTGTAAGTTAACAGTCAGAATTCTAAAAACCCGCCTTATGGCGGGTTTTTTTATGCCTCCAGTCCGCCGGCGCGCTTCACGCCTGACCTCCTGTCGCGGCAAGGCGCAGCACAAACTGCGCGACGCCTCACAATAAATCCTCGTAACATATTTATAACAAACTGAAATGCAGCTTTTTCGCGGACAACGCTATATAACTGTGCGACAGAACCCGGTATGAGGAGGCAGGATGAAGATACGACAGGCTGAGTTGAAAGACAGTTTTGCACTGAGCGCCTTGCTGAGCGAATTAGGCTATAAGGGCACCGAAAGCTTTATCGAACAGCGGCTGGCACAATTGTGCAGCGATCCCAGTGAAGCGTTGCTGGTGGCGGAGCATGGCAGCCAGGTACTTGGTTTTCTGTCGCTGCATTTTATTCCTCAGCTGGCTCTGGCGGGTGATTTTGCCCGTATCAGCTATTTTTGTATCGCAGAAGGGGAACGCAGCAAAGGCGTGGGTCAGCAGCTGATTCAGCATGCCGAAACGCTGGCGGCGCAGCGTGGCTGCGATCGTATGGAAGTTCATTGTCATCAGTCACGCCTTAAGGCCAATCAGTTTTACGCCCGTGAAGGCTACAGTGAATCCCCCTGTTATCTCGTCAAAGCCCTGTAGCTTGCTCGGAAAGATCGCAGAAGAATGGCCCGGTTTCTCTGTCTGCCCTGACAACCGCAGGCTGGGGCTGCCGCTCAAGGCATTGCTGAGCCGCATCTCAGCCGTTTATGCTCTCCGGATGGCGTTCCGCCAGCAGAAACCCTCTGCAGCGTGCTTTATCCCTGAACGCTGCCAGCGGCTGCAGAAAGAGTATCGGCTCAGGCACGGGCTGTTGCGGCAGCAGAGTGGCCATGGAGGAGCGGACTGACCGCAGCCAGAAAGATCGTGTACAGGCGGGATGCTGGCTGCTGTCAACCTTTTACCTTTCATCAGACCAGCAACGACGTTACCGGATGCTATGGGAGAAGAGAACAATGAAAGTTGGCCTGGGGCAGTTTGGGGTGAGCCGTGAATGGCAGGAGAACGCCACGCTTTGTCTGGATTTAATGCAGCGCGCGGCAGAAAGCGATGCCGATCTGCTGGTGCTGCCCGAAGCCGTGCTCGCGCGTGATAACAGCGATCCCGATTTTGTGATTCAGGCGGCACAGCCGCTGGATGGTCCTTTTCTGAGCCAGTTGCTCGCCGCCAGTCAGCATAATGCGCTGACTACCATCATGAGCGTACATGTTCCCTCCGTTCAGCAGAAAGTGCTTAATGTGCTGGTGGCTATCCGCAGCGGAAAAATCATTGCCGCCTATGAAAAGCTCCATCTCTACGATGCTTTCGCGATGCAGGAGTCTCAGCGCGTCAATCCGGGCCATGCCGTCCCGCCACTGATTGAGGTCGCAGGCATGAAGGTCGGTCTGATGACCTGCTATGACGTGCGCTTTCCGGAGCTGGCACGGAGGCTGGCACTGGATGGCGCAGACGTGCTGGTACTGCCCGCCGCCTGGGTTAGAGGTCCACTGAAAGAGATGCACTGGGCGCTGCTGACCCGCGCCCGTGCGCTGGAGAATACCTGCTACATGGTGGCGGTGGGAGAATGTGGTCCACGCAACATCGGCAACAGTCTGGTCGTCGATCCGCTGGGCGTGGTGGTGGCGAATGCGGCAGAAGCGCCTGCACTCCTGTTTGCTGAAATCGATCCGGAACGCGTTGCCTATGCGCGTCGGGTTCTGCCGGTGCTGGAGAACCGGCGCTTTGCGCGTCCTGAACTCAACGGTTCGTGATAAAGCCTGTCAGACATGCGGAAACAGATGATACACTTCTGACGCCTGATGCCACCTATGCGGTCGCCTGATGGGTCGGGGGAGGGCGTGGCCTCTGTCGGCCTGACGATGCCCGGCGTGGTGCTGGCGATCTTACTCTGTTACAGATTGCAGTTGTCGCCACAGGCGAACTGCGCGTAAATAACAGTCACCGTGATTCGATATAATTGAAAGGTTAAATATGGAAGGTATCAGTATTGCCAAGCTGCTGATTATCGGTGCGCTTATCGTACTGCTTTTTGGTACTAACAAGCTGCGCTCACTGGGTGGCGATCTGGGCTCTGCCATCAAGGGCTTTAAGAAAGCGATGAAAGATGAAGACACCAGTGCGACCCGAACGACAGCTGATGACGTGCCGGCAGAGCGCGTTGCTCATAAAGATTAAGCGGTTATTGGCAGCAAATAACTGTTACTTTTTATGTCAGGCACATAAAAAAACCAGACCGCACAGTCTGGTTTTTTGTTTTGGGCGTCATGAAGGACAAACTTATTTCACTTCTTCGCCTTTAGCCTGCATGTCGGCATGATAGGACGAACGGACAAACGGACCGCATGCGGCATGGGTAAAGCCCATCGCCATCGCCTCTTCTTTCATCTCATCAAACTCTGCCGGGCTGACGTAGCGCTGAACCGGCAGGTGATGACGGCTGGGCTGCAGATACTGTCCCAGCGTCAGCATGGTGACGCCATGACGACGCAGATCGCGCATCACCTCGATAATTTCGGCATTCGTTTCGCCCAGACCCACCATCAGACCTGATTTGGTCGGGATATCCGGATGCACTTCTTTAAAACGCTCCAGCAGCTTCAGTGACCACTCGTAGTTCGCGCCCGGACGTACCTGACGATAAACGCGCGGAACGTTTTCCAGATTGTGGTTAAACACATCTGGTGGGGTCGCGGTGAGGATGTCCAGCGCACGATCCATACGGCCACGGAAGTCCGGTACCAGCGTTTCGATTTTAATGGTGGGATTCTTTTCGCGGATCGCGCTGATACAGTCGGCAAAGTGCTGCGCACCGCCGTCTCGCAGGTCGTCGCGGTCAACCGAAGTAATCACTACGTAACGCAGGCCCATATCAGCGATGGTCTGCGCCAGCTTCATGGGTTCATTGGCATCCGGCGCGTTAGGACGACCGTGCGCTACATCGCAGAACGGGCAGCGGCGGGTGCAGATCGCGCCAAGGATCATAAACGTCGCGGTGCCGTGGTTGAAGCATTCTGCGAGGTTAGGGCAGGATGCCTCTTCACACACTGAGTGCAGCCCGTTTTTACGCATTGCGGCTTTGATGCCCTGAATACGACTGGAGTCAGCGGGCAGCTTGATTTTCATCCATTCCGGCTTACGCAACATCTCCTGCCGTTCAACAGCCACGGTTTTCACCGGGATCAGCGCCATTTTGTCTGCGTCACGATATTTGACGCCGCGTTCCATCTGAATTGGTTTACTCATAAATCAGCGGGTTCCGGTCGGATTGCGATTTGAAAGCGTTCCCGCTCAAACCGGGAAGGAGGCTTTCAACTTTATTTGAAAAAAGTGCAAAAATTATATCATCTCATCGTCTGCGAAGCAGCCACCCTCGGCGCAGATAAGTTACATATTTGTAAATCCGCACGCTGCGCTAAGGCTTAACAGACAAATCGCCAGCGACCCATTCAACATTTTCATAACCTGCCAGTCGCGCAAATGCGCTGACCAGCAGTGGCTGTACCTGAGCGGTGGTCACGTCAGGCTGAAAGTGTTTCAGCTGGGTCATGCTCATTCCGGCATAGCCGCAGGGATTAATGCGCAGGAAGGGCGTGAGATCCATCGCCACATTCAGCGCCAGACCATGAAACGAGCAGCCTTTGCGGATACGTAAGCCCAGAGAGCAGATCTTCTCTTCGCCGACATAGACGCCAGGCGCATCGGCCCGGGCCCGGGCGCTGACGCCGAAATCCGCCAGCGTGGCAATGACCGTCTCTTCCAGAATAGTCACCAGCTGGCGGACGCCGAGCTTTCGGCGTTTGACGTCGATTAATACGTACATCACCTGCTGGCCAGGACCGTGATAGGTGACCTGGCCGCCACGGTCACTCTGCACCACCGGAATGTCACCCGGCATCAGCAGGTGCTCTGCTTTCCCCGCCTGGCCCTGGGTAAAGACCGGAGGATGTTCGACCAGCCAGATTTCATCACGACTGTGTTCGTCGCGCTGGTCCGTATAGGCATGCATGGCATCGGAGGCGACTTGCCAGTCACACAAACCTGACTGGCGGACGAGAAGAGTTTCAGATGACAAAACAGGCGTCCGTTAAAAGAGATACGCTAAGGAGAATGTCGGCAAAGCGTCAGGCAGAGGCGTCTTGCCGACCCGTCAGTTACAGAACCATCCGCACAATTTCGATTTTGCCCAGCTCTTCATACAGGCGTTCAACCTGTTCGATATGGGTGGCGGTGATAGTGATGTTAACGGAGTGATAGTTGCCTTTGCTGCTCGGCTTAACTTCAGGGCTGTAGTCGCCGGGCGCATGGCGTTGCACCACTTCAACCACTTGATCAACCAGCTCCGGTTGCGCCAGACCCATCACTTTATAGGTAAAGGGGGTAGGAAATTCGAGCAGTTCATTCAGTTTGGTTTTCATATTTACTCCGGTGCATAAAAAACAGGCTCCCGCCTGAGCGGGAGCATCATAATAGCTGGTAATGGGGGCGATGGGGTGATTTTTCAATCACCCGCCACGCTTAACCGAACCAGTGATGGAACATCAGTTTGATGTAATCCACGATACGGCCAAAGAAACCGCCTTCTGAAACTTCGTTCAGCACCACCAGCGGACGCTGCTCGATAGTCTTGCCATCCAGCTGGAAGTTGATGCTGCCAACCACCTGGTTTTTCTTCAGCGGCGCATGCAGTTCTGTATTGGTCAGCACATAGCTGGCTTTCAGATCTTTCATCCGGCCACGGGGAATGGTCAGGTAAGCATCTTTTTCCACACCCAGCTGTACACGGTCGTTATCGCCAAACCAGACCGGCTCAGAAGCAAACTCTTTGCCTGCTTTCAGTGGCGCAACGGTTTCAAAGAAACGGAAGCCCCAGGTCAGCAGTTTCTTACTTTCGGTTTCACGGCCTTTGAAGGTATGGCCGCCCATGACGGCAGAAATCAGGCGCATCTGGCCTTCGGTCGCGGAGGCCACCAGGTTATACCCTGCAGAGTTAGTATGACCGGTTTTAATGCCATCCACATTCAGGCTGGTGTCCCACAGCAGACCATTACGGTTCATCTGACGGATGTTATTGAAGGTAAATTCCTTCTCTTTATAGATGGCGTACTCATCCGGCACGTCGCGGATCAGCGCCTGACCAATCAGCGCCATGTCGCGCGCGGAGCTGTACTGACCTTCAGCATCCAGACCATGTACGGTGCCGAAGTGAGTATTCTGCAGGCCAATCGCTTTGACATAATTGTTCATCAGGTTAACGAACGCATCCTGACTGCCAGCGACATAGTCAGCCATGGCAACACAGGCATCGTTACCGGACTGCAGCACGATCCCACGCGTCAGCTGAGAAACCGGCACACGGTCACCAGGCTTCAGGAACATCAGCGAGGAGCCCTTGAATACCGGGTTGCCGGTCGCCCAGGCATCCTGACCCACGGTGACCATATCGTCCTGATGAATTTTTCCCGCTTTTACAGCCTGACCAATGACATAGCTGGTCATCATCTTGGTCAGACTGGCAGGATCGCGGCGTGCATCGGCGTTTTTCTCAGCCAGCACTTTGCCTGAGTTGTAGTCGATCAGGACATACGCTTCGGCATCAATGTCCGGTACGCCCGGAATCATGGTTTTGAGATTGACGTCATCAGCAATAGCAGCATGGCTGAGAGAGAAGGCGATCAGTGATCCCACTGTCAGGCGTTTCAGCAAACGAGATGATTTCAGCGTGTTCATGTGTAGGACTACAACATCCGTGAGTTTAAGGTTAAAAATGTCACTCATCATACCCAATGCCAGATCATCTGACACCGGGCATGATGATTGGGTTGTTAGCAGACGTAACCTGCAGCGGTCTGATTAACGACTCAGCGACGCGTATTCGTAATAAATGAGGCGGTCTGCCCCTCACTGCTCAGACGCTGTTGCAGCGCAGCCGCTTCAGCGCGGGAGGCATAGCCGCCGAGCTGAACGCGATAGACATTGTTGCCCGCGGCTTCAACTTTGCCCGGGACGCCGTAACGCTGGCTCAGGCTTTTCATCATCTGACGCGCACGGGCAGGATCGTTCAGCGCACCCACCTGCACCACATAGCCTGCGGCTTCACCGCTGCTGGCAGCGGGGGCCGCCGCCGCCGCAGGTGCCGCGACAGCCGCGGGTGTCGCCACGGCGGCAGGGGACGCCGCAGGGGGCTCGCTGCCTTCCAGTACGCCATTCGCTAAGGGCTGAGGTGCGCCAAGGAAGCCGCTGCTCTGAACCGGAGCACCCATGTTGTCACTGCTCTTCAGCGTGCTGTTGCTGATGGCATCGACATTCTGGGCAGGCGGCTCAGCGGTGGCCGCGCTGCCGCCGTTCATCACGTTACCCCCGCTCAGATCCGGACGAGACGGCAGTGCGTAGCTCTGTTTAGCAACCACAGTGCCAATGGTGCCCGGGCCGGAGAGCGTGCCGTCAGGCGCGACCTTGATATAGTCGACCCGGACCCGTGAATTGTTGGAAATGTTCAGACGGTCACCCGCCGCCCGCGACAGGTCGATAATGCGACCAGGCGTATAGGGCCCACGATCGTTTACGCGGACTACAATCTGACGGCCATTTGCCATGTTCGTCACCCGCACATAGCTCGGCAGCGGCAGCGTAGGGTGAGCGGCAGTCAGTGCATCAGGATCGTAGCTTTCACCGGTGGCGGTGCGGTTGCCCTGTGCCTCTTCGCCATACCAGGCCGCGATGCCGATTTCGCTATAGTTCGAGGGATCTTTAATAATGCGATAATTTTTGCCGTTAACGCTGTAATCCTGGCTGGTCCCCGGATTAACCGGTTCATAGCGTGGCTCCACGCCTGGAATCTCCACGACCGGCCCATTATAAGCCGGTTGCGGCGGTGCCGTATTTTGGGGTTCTGGCGTGGTACAGGCCGCCAGAACCAGTGATGCCAGTGCAACGCCAAGCCATTCCTTACGCATCTGCAGCCTCTTAAACACTTTTAGATAACATTTTTCGGTGAGTGTGGATCGACATCACAATGCCAAATCCTGCCATAAGCACGATCAGCGCGGAGCCGCCATAACTGACCAGCGGCAGCGGTACGCCGACCACCGGTAAGATACCACTAACCATGCCAATGTTAACGAAAACATAAACGAATAAAATCAGCATCAAACCGCCTGCCATGACCCGGCCAAAGGTGGTCTGCGCCCGGGCAGCCACCACTAATCCGCGCATAATCAGCAGCAGATAAAGGGCCAGCAGCAACAGAACACCCACCAGCCCTAACTCTTCGGCCAGAACCGCGAAGATAAAGTCGGTGTGACGTTCCGGTAAGAACTCCAGCTGAGACTGGGTGCCCTGCAGCCAGCCTTTGCCGCGCAGCCCCCCTGAGCCGATGGCAATCTTCGACTGGATAATGTGGTAACCGGCTCCCAGCGGGTCCGTTTCCGGATCGAGCAGCATCATCACGCGGTCACGCTGATAATCATGCATCAGGAAGAACCACAGAATCGGAATAAAAGCCGCCACAAGCAGGACCGCCACGCCAATCAGTTTCCAGCTCATGCCGGAGAGGAACAGGACAAAAAGGCCTGAAGCAGCAATCAGTATCGACGTACCCAGATCGGGCTGCGCCGCTACCAGCAGGGTAGGGACAAAGATCAGCACCAGGGCAATACCGGTGTTTTTCAGCGTCGGCGGACAGACATCACGGTTGATAAAGCGCGCCACCATCAGCGGCACGGCAATTTTGGCAATCTCCGAAGGCTGGAAACGGACGAAGCCGAGATCGAGCCAGCGCTGTGCGCCTTTACTGATCTGCCCAAAGGCATCGACCGCTACCAGCAGGATAACGCAGACAATATAAAGATAGGGTGCCCAGCCTTCGTAGACGCGCGGTGGCACCTGCGCCAGCACAATCATAATCACCAGACCCATCGCGATCTGGCCCAGCTTGCGCTCCATCATGCCAGGGTCCTGACCACTGGCACTCCAGATCACCACGGCGCTGTAGGTCAGCAGGCCGAGAATGATCAGCATAAACAGCGGATCGATGTGGATACGCATCCAGATCGATCGTTTCTGCGGACTATCTTGCATCGACATGTTTATTCACCTTCATAACCGGGCGGCACGGGTGCGGCGTCCGGCAGGACTGTATTGTTATCACCCAGCATGATGTGATCCAGAATCTGGCGCATAACGGTGCCGACCGCCGGACCGGCGCCCCCGTTTTCCAGGATAATGGTCACTGCGACCCGAGGCTTATCAAAAGGTGCAAACGCGGTCATCAGTTTATGGTCGCGTAATCGTTCAGCAATCCTGTGCGCGTTATAGGTTTCGTTCTCTTTCAGACCAAAGACCTGCGCCGTACCGGATTTAGCGGCGATTTTATAGGGCGCATCCGCAAAACTCTTATGTGCGGTTCCGTTGGGTCGGTTTGCCACGCCATACATGCCATCTTTGGCGATTTCCCAGAAGCCGGAGTGAATGTCGCCGATCGGGGCTTCAGGCGGCTGGCGATAGGGCACCAGAGTGCGGCCTTCGCGGGTGGCCCGCAGGATATGCGGCACTTTGACCACGCCATCGTTGATCAGGATCATCATCGCTTTGTTCATCTGCAGCGGTGTGGCTGTCCAGTAACCCTGGCCGATGCCCACCGGAATGGTGTCACCCTGATACCATGGCTTTTTGAAACGTCTCATCTTCCAGTCGCGTGTCGGCATGTTACCGGCACTCTCCTGCGGCAAATCGATGCCGGTCCGGCTGCCATAACCGAATTTATTCATCCACTCCGACAGACGGTCGATGCCCATGTCATAGGCGACCTGATAAAAGAAGGTATCGGCAGACTCTTCGAGCGCCTTGGTCACGTTCAGACGACCGTGGCCCCATTTTTTCCAGTCGCGGAACCGTTTTTCAGAGCCCGGCAACTGCCACCAGCCGGGATCGAACAGACTGGTATTACGGTTAATGACGCCTGCGCTCATGGCGGAGACGGCGACATAGGGTTTTACCGTCGAGGCGGGTGGGTAGGCGGCCTGAATCGCGCGGTTATAGAGCGGACGGTTTTCATCTTCCAGCAGGCCGCGGTAATCCTTACTGGAGATACCGTCGACAAATAAATTAGCATCGTAGCTGGGCGTGGACACCATCGCGAGGATTTCACCGGTGCGCGGATCGCTGACGACTACGGCCGCGCGACTGCCCGCCAGCAGCGTTTCAATATATTGCTGCAGTTTCAGGTCGATCGTCAGATAGATGTCGCGGCCAGCCTGCGGCGACTCCTCATGCAGCTGACGGATCACACGCCCACGGTTATTGACCTCCACCTCTTCAAAACCGGTTTTTCCGTGCAGCAAATCCTCGTAATAGGCTTCAATCCCGAGCTTGCCAATATCATGGGTGTCGGCATAGTTGGCGAGCTTGCCCTCTTTGTCGAGGCGGGCCACATCGCGGTCATTGATCTTAGAGACGTAGCCGACCACATGGGTCAGCGTCGCGCCGTAAGGGTAGTAGCGGCGCTGATAGCCTCTGACTTCCACGCCGGGGAAACGGTACTGATTGACCGCAAAACGCGCCACCTGAACCTCATTCAGGCCCGACTTTATCGGAATTGACGTAAAGCGGGGCGCACGCTTGCGCTCTTTCTGGAAATTCTCGAGGTCATCATCCGTCAGCTCCAGAATCGGCCGCAGATTTTCCAGCGTCTGTTGCAGGTTATCGACTTTCTGCGGAACCAGCTCGGCTCGATAAATGGTGCGGTTCAGCGCCAGCGGCGTGCCGGTACGATCGTAAATAATGCCGCGACTGGGGGCGACAGGCACCAGTTTGATCCGGTTCTGATTGGAGCGGGTGCTGTAATCCTCAAAGCGAAGGATCTGCAGATGATAGAGGTTAACGACCAGGATTGAAGAGAGCAGTAAGATGCCGACAAAGGCGATAAATGCCCGACGGACAAAGAGTTTCTGTTCGGCGCTGTAATCGCGAAAGGCGTTGCTTTGTAATTTCATCCGCTACTTGTCATGTCTGAAGTGGGCTGATCGGTCATTCACGATGATAAGGATGATTTGTCGTGACACTCCAGGCGCGATAGAGACTTTCCGCGACCAGCACGCGCACCAGCGGATGGGGCAACGTCAATGCTGACAGGGACCAGCTCTGTTCTGCTGCTGCTTTACAGGCAGGGGCCAGGCCTTCAGGCCCGCCAATCAGCAGGCTGACATCGCGACCATCCAGCTTCCAGCGTTCAAGCTGCTGTGCCAGCTGCGGGGTTTCCCACGGATGTCCGGGAATATCCAGCGTCACGATGCGATTGCCTTTGCCGACCGCTGCTAACATCGCGTCGCCCTCTTTTTCAAGAATGCGTCTGATGTCGGCATTTTTGCCGCGTTTACCCGCGGTCACTTCAGTCAGCTCAAGCGGCATATCTTTCGGGAAGCGGCGCAGATACTCCATGAAACCGGTTTGCACCCAGTCGGGCATTTTCGTGCCGACGGCAACAAGTTGCAGTTTCACCGATTAGCTCCAGAGTTTTTCCAGCTCATACAGCTGGCGACTCTCTTCCTGCATCACATGCACGATGACATCACCGAGATCAACCACGACCCAGTCTGCTGCGCTTTTGCCTTCGATGCCCAGTGGCATCAGGCCCGCTAAACGGGATTCCTGCTCAACGTGTTCTGCGATAGAGGTCACATGACGCGTCGAGGTCCCGGTGCAGATGATCATGAAGTCGGTGATGCTGGATTTGCCCTGAACGTCGATGGTGACAATGTCCTGGCCTTTGAGATCATCAATCTTATCAATAACGAACTCTTGGAGTGCTTTACCTTGCAAAAGGTTCCCCTTGAAATCTGGTAGTAACGAGCCGGCTGTAAGCCCGGAGAGTGCAGCCAAAAAATTAAGCGGCGTAGTATAGCATGCCTGGATCAGTCGCGATATAAGCCTTCGCGGTCGATATAATCGATAACCGACGCCGGCAGCAGATCGCCACAGGGCTGGTTCTGATGGCGGCGACGGCGAATTTCGGTCGCCGAAATGTCATAGAGCGGGGTGTCCGCCAGCCAGATATGGCCCGCGGGTTGTTCATGCAGCTGCCGGATATCGCGGGTGACATGGCGGCCGAGCCAGTGCTGCATCTCCGGCGTGTCGAACCGGGTCGGGTAGCCGGGGCGCTGGCAGACCAGCAGGTGGCAGAGCGACAGCAGATCCTGCCAGCGATGCCATTTTGCCAGGCTGAGCAGCGAATCCTGACCGATGATAAACCCCAATGGCTGCTGCGCACCGCGCTCCGCGCGCCAGCTCTCTAACGTCGTTACCGTCCAGGAGGGGGTATCACGCTGCAGCTCGCGGGTGTCGACGTCAAACAGGGGTAAATCGCGGATAGCGCAGCGCAGCATCGCCACTCGCTGCGCCGCCGTCGCTTCCGGCTGCGGACGATGCGGCGGCACATTATTGGGCAGCAGCGTCACACGCTGCAAGCCGGTTTGCTGCGCCAGGGACTCGACCGGGCGCAGATGGCCAAAATGGATAGGATCGAAGGTGCCGCCAAACAGCGCGTGTAACTCAGACATGCGCAAAGCTCGTCGGAAAAGCACGACTGCTGAGCAGTAGCGTCAGCGTCTGTAGCTGCGGCCACACCGACTGGCCGTAATCCTGCTTCAGGGTGATTTCAATCTGACTCAGCAGATGGATAGCGCGTTGCAGACGCGCACTGTCCAGGCGTTGCAGGGCTTCCGTGAACAGGGGGCGGCGATTCTGCCAGATACGCTGCTGATCCATCAGCGTGCGCAGCGGCTGTTCATGCTGATGGCGTTGCAGATGCAGCAGCGTCAGCAGATCGCGCTGCAGTGTGCGCAGCAGAATGACAACTTCGCTTTCCTCTTTCTCCAGCTGGTGCAGGATATGCAGAGCGCGACGGCTTTTGCCGGCCAGCAGCGCATCGACCCAGTGAAACGGCGTGAAGTGTGCCGCATCGCTGACCGCCTCTTCAACCCGGGGCAGGGTCAGTTTACCATCGGGCCATTGCAGCGAGAGACGCTCCAGCGCCTGGGCCAGGGCCAGCAGATTACCTTCATAGCAGTAACAGAGCAGCTGAATAGCCGCATCATCGACCGAGAGTTTCTGCGCTTTAGCCCGATTGGCGACCCAGCGAGGCAGCTGCGCCTGTTCCGGTGTCTGGCAGGGCACCAGTACAGCGGAGGCGGATAACGCTTTAAACCAGGCGCTGTTCTCCTGCGCTTTGGTGAGTTTCGGCATCCGGCAGATCAGCAGAATATCGGCGTGCAGCAGTTGAGCGAGCTTAACCAGCTGCTCGGCCATCGCGGCGTTGGGGCCATTATCGGGAAACTGCAGCGTCAGGGTCTGACGCTGGGCAAACAGACTCAGCGACTGGCAGCTGACGAACAGGCTCTCCCAGTCGGTCTGGGCATCCAGAGTAAAGCTGAAATGCTCTTCAAATCCCTGCGCGGTAGCGGTGCTGCGGATGGCGTCTGAACTTTCCTGCAACAGCAGCGGTTCATTGCCCGCTAACAAATAACAGGCGCGCAGCCCCTCACGGAGCTGCGCGCTGAGTTGCTCAGGATAAATCCTGATCATTGCAGGCTGGTAGCTGAAGACGAAGATGCTTCCTGCGAGCGCTGACCCGGCACCGGAATCACGCTTGCCGGTAAGGTCGCTTTGCTGTTCATCTGCGCAGCATGCACGGTCAGAAGCTTACGCACCAGCTGCTCAGCAGCGCGCTGACGCATTTCCTGCATAATCAGCTCCTGCTCAGCATCTTTTGCCAGCGCCGCATTCGGGTTATCGAAGAACGAACGATAGACCGTGGTGCTGATGGGGTAGAGGCCTTTACCTGGCAGCAGAACCTGCGCCGTCAGCGTCATAACCATCTGATATTCAGCAGAGGTGCCGCTGATAAAGACCGAGGCCGTGTTACGCCCCTGCGCTTCAGGGCCCAGACGCAGCGTCGGAATATCGATACGATTCTGCTTGCTGTCCTCAACAATGGTGACATTGTTGATACGCAGCTGCTGACGCACCGTGCGCGCCAGCGGGCCATAAGGATCGCCGGATGAAACAATCAGCGTTTTCAGTTCGCTGGGCACCTGCGTGGTGCCGCGCGGATGAAAACCACAGCCAGCGGTGATCACCACCGCCAGCATGACAAACAGCCTGATAATCGGTTGTCGCACAGTTCCTCCTGAACTTAACCTACGACAAGGTTAAGCAGTTTGCCCGGTACATAAATGACTTTACGAATAGTCACGCCGTCCAGATATTTCGCCACCAGATGCTCCTGCGCAGCGCGTGCCTGAACCTGTTCCTGAGTGGCATCGGCAGGTACGGTAATCTTGCCGCGCACTTTACCGTTAACCTGCACCACGACCAGCAGTGAATCTTCAACCATAGCGGCTTCATCCGCAACCGGCCAGCTCGCGTCGTCGATGGTGCCTTCACCACCCAGCGTCTGCCACAGCACATAGCTGGCATGCGGGGTAAATGGATAGAGCAGACGCACAACGGCCAGCAACGCTTCCTGCATCAGGGCGCGATCCTGCTCGCTCTCCTGCGGGGCACGGGTCAGCTTGTTCATCAGTTCCATAATCGCCGCAATCGCGGTATTGAAAGTCTGACGACGGCCAATGTCATCCGCGACTTTGGCGATGGTTTTGTGCAGGTCGCGACGCAGCGATTTCTGCTCATCGTTCAGGCTGTTGATATCCAGCGCCACGGTCGCACCCTGCTGGGTGTGTTCGTAGATCAGCTTCCAGACACGTTTCAGGAAGCGGTTCGCCCCTTCCACGCCCGACTCCTGCCACTCCAGCGTCATATCTGCCGGTGACGCAAACATCATAAACAGACGCACAGTGTCTGCGCCGTAACGCTCAACCATCAGCTGCGGGTCGATGCCGTTGTTTTTCGACTTCGACATTTTGCTCATGCCTGCGTAAACCACGTCGCGGCCCTGGTTGTCGGTCGCTTTTACAATGCGGCCTTTCTCGTCACGCTCGACCTCAACGTCAACCGGTGAGACCCAGTTGCGTTCGCCGTTGGCTCCCGCGTAGTAGAAGGCATCAGCCAGTACCATGCCCTGACACAGCAGACGTTTAGCCGGCTCGTTTGAGTTCACCAGGCCTGCGTCACGCAGCAGCTTGTGGAAGAAGCGGAAGTACATCAGGTGCATGATGGCGTGTTCGATCCCGCCGACATACTGATCGACCGGCAGCCAGTAGTTGGCCGCAGCCGGATCCAGCATGCCATCCTTGTAGCTGGCGCAGGTGTAGCGCGCGTAGTACCAGGAGGACTCCATAAAGGTGTCGAAGGTGTCCGTTTCACGCAGAGCAGGCTGCCCGTTGACCGTGGTCTTGGCCCACTCCGGGTCCGCTTTAATCGGACTGGTAATGCCATCCATCACCACATCTTCCGGCAGGATCACCGGCAGCTGATCGTCCGGCGCTGGCATCACGGTGCCATCTTCCAGTGTCACCATCGGGATAGGCGCGCCCCAGTAACGCTGACGGGAAACGCCCCAGTCGCGCAGGCGATAGTTAACTTTGCGTACACCCACGCCTTTGGCTGCCAGAGCGTCGGCGATAGCGTTGAAACCTGCTGTGTGGTCCAGTCCGTTGAACTCACCGGAGTTGAACAGTGCGCCTTTGTCGGTCATCGCCGCGGTGCTGACGTCAGGGATAGAGCCATCCAGGTTGAGGACGACCGGCTTAATCGGCAGATCATATTTTGTCGCAAACTCCCAGTCGCGCTGGTCGTGCGCCGGAACGGCCATCACCGCACCCGTGCCATACTCCATCAGTACAAAGTTGGCCACCCAGACCGGAAGCTGTTCGCCGGTCAGCGGATGCGTTACCGCCAGGCCGGTGGCCATGCCTTTCTTCTCCATGGTGGCCATATCGGCTTCGGCCACTTTGGTATTGCGGCATTCAGCAATAAAGTCAGCCAGCGCAGGGTTGTTCACCGATGCCTGGGTCGCCAGCGGGTGACCGGCAGCTACGGCCACATAGGTCGCACCGATAAAAGTGTCCGGACGGGTGGTATAGACAGTGACCTGCTCTTCGCTGTGGGCGACGTCGAAGGTGATCTCGACGCCTTCGGAGCGGCCGATCCAGTTACGCTGCATGGTTTTAACCTGTTCAGGCCACTCTTCCAGCGTATCCAGATCGTTCAGCAGCTCTTCCGCGTAATCGGTGATTTTGATAAACCACTGTGGGATCTCTTTGCGTTCAACTTTGCTGTCGCAGCGCCAGCAGCAGCCATCGATGACCTGCTCGTTCGCCAGTACCGTCTGATCGTTCGGGCACCAGTTCACGGCGGAGGTTTTTTTATAGACCAGGCCTTTTTCATAGAGTCTGGCAAAGAACCACTGCTCCCAGCGATAGTACTCTGGCTGGCAGGTCGCCAGTTCACGACTCCAGTCATAGCCAAAGCCCAGCAGTTTGAGCTGGTTCTTCATGTAGGCGATGTTGTCGTAGGTCCATGGCGCCGGCGCAGTGTTGTTTTTAACCGCCGCGCCCTCGGCAGGCAGGCCAAATGCATCCCAGCCAATAGGCTGAAGTACGTTTTTGCCGAGCATGCGCTGATAACGCGCGATTACGTCGCCGATAGTGTAGTTACGAACGTGACCCATGTGCAGGCGGCCAGAAGGATAGGGCAGCATGGAGAGGCAGTAATACTTCTCTTTCCCTTCCTGCTCAGTCACTTTAAACGTTTCGTTTTCATCCCAGTGCTGCTGCACACGGGATTCAATTTCTTCCGGGCGGTATTGCTCTTGCATGGCTGCCTGTGGTCCTTTGTGAATAACATTTTTCTGGCTCTAAGATCCGCATAGCATACCCATAAGGCCGCATCTCAACAACACTTCCCACTTTGGCTGCGACGATTTCTGCGGAAAGCGTCAGCGCTCTCACTCTTTTGTAATTCACTGTACAGACGACGCGGCAACCGCCGCATTGCGACTAAACTTACTTCAGCGAGGGTCTGCATAAAGGAGAATAAAATGAATAACGTGGCTCAGGAGTATCGCGAGTCGTTGGCTGTGTTGACCGAACGTCTTCGTCAGGGCGATCGTAACCTTGATGAGCTGATTGCCGAACGGCGACGCCAGCTGCTGGCGCGTGAAGCGTTAACAGAAGATGAAATTGATCAGGCGCTGCGTTCCGTACGCCGTGACCTGGGGGAGTTTGCACGCAGTTATAGCGATGTCGAAGAGCCGGTGGCGGATTCGCTGTTTATGCGTATTGTCCGCGAAAGCGTCTGGAAAGAGCTGGCGGATATTACCGATAAAAGTCAGCTGGAGTGGCGCGAGGTTTTTCAGGATTTGCATCACCACGGCGTTTATCAGAGTGGCGAGGTAGTCGGGCTGGGCAATCTGGTGTGCGAAAAGTGCCAGTTTACCCGCGCTATCTACACGCCAGAAACCCTGTCACGCTGTCCGGAGTGCGGCCACGATCAGTTCCAGCGTCAGCCGTTTGAACCCTGACAGGATTGGGTGAACGAAAAGAAGCGGGTCACGTTGTGTGACCCGCCTGTTACCTGAATTAGTGCAGGATTTTAGCGAGGAACTCTTTCGCGCGGTCAGACTGCGGGTGATTAAAGAAGTCATCCTTGTTGGTGTCTTCGATAATTTTCCCCTCGTCCATGAAAATGACGCGGTTAGCCACTTTGCGGGCGAAGCCCATCTCATGTGTTACCACCATCATCGTCATGCCTTCCTGTGCCAGCTCAACCATGACATCCAGCACTTCATTGATCATCTCCGGATCCAGTGCTGAAGTCGGCTCATCGAACAGCATCGCGATGGGATCCATGCAGAGCGCACGCGCAATCGCTACACGCTGCTGCTGACCGCCTGAAAGCTGTCCAGGAAACTTCTCCGCATGCGCCGCCAGACCCACGCGCTTCAGCAGTTTCAGCCCTTTATCACGCGCGACCGCCTTATCGCGCTTCAGCACTTTTACCTGCGCCAGCACCAGATTATTGATAATGCTCAGATGCGGGAACAGCTCGAAGTGCTGGAAAACCATGCCAACCTGGCTGCGAAGCTGCGCCAGATTGGTTTTTTTATTGTTCACCTCGGTGCCGTTGACGGCAATCACACCCTGCTGAATCGGCTCAAGGCCGTTCACCGTCTTAATCAGCGTTGACTTACCGGAACCAGACGGTCCGCATACCACCACCACTTCACCGGTTTTGACCTCGGTTGAGCAGTCGGTCAGCACCTGAAAGTGACCATACCACTTAGAAACGTTTTTCAGGCTAATCATTTAAACCGTCCTTTTTCTTTTGAGATAGCTGACCAGCAACGAGGCACTCAGGCTGATAACGAAGTAGACCAGACCGGCAAACAGAACCATTTCAACCTGGGTTCCGTCGCGCTCACCGATAGTCGACGCGGTGCGGAAGAAGTCGGCCAGGCTTAAGACATAGACCAGTGAGGTATCCTGGAACAGAACGATACCCTGAGTCAGTAACAGTGGAACCATGGCGCGGAACGCCTGCGGCAGAATGATCAGTCGCATCGACTGCCAGGGCGTCATGCCCAGTGCCAGCGCCGCGTTACCCTGTCCACGCGAGATACTGATGATGCCCGCACGGATAATTTCCGAGTAGTAGGCGGCTTCAAACAGCGAGAAAGCGACCATAGCGGAAATCAGGCGGATATCAGTCTTCGGCGACAGCCCCAGCACCTGCTGCAGAAAGCTCGGCACCACCAGATAGAACCACAGCAGCACCATCACCAGCGGTACCGAGCGGAACAGGTTGACATAAATTTTAGCGAACCAGCTGACGGGCTTGATGCTCGACAGACGCATCACCGCCAGCAGGGTGCCCCACAGAATACCGAATACCACGGCGGTAAGGGTGATCTTAAAGGTGATCACCAGGCCGTTAAGCAGATAGGGCATGCTGGGTGCAATGGAACTCCAGTCAAACTCGTACATCACTTGCCTCCCGCATTGCCTGGCAGCCGGACTTTGCGTTCGACCAGACTCATTAAGAACATAATCACCAGGTTAATGGCGATATAGGCCAGCGTTATGGCAGTAAAGGACTCATAGGCGTGGGCCGAATAGTCGAGCAGTTTGCCCGCCTGCGCCGCCATATCGACCAGACCAATGGTGGAGGCGATCGCGGAGTTCTTCACCAGGTTGAGCATCTCCGACGTCATCGGCGGAACAATCACGCGATAGGCATTCGGCAGCAGCACATAGCGATAGGTCTGCGGCAGGGTTAAGCCCATCGCCAGCCCGGCATTCTTCTGACCCGCAGGCAGTGACTGAATGGCTGCGCGCACCTGCTCGCAGACGCGGGCAGCGGTAAACAGACCCAGGCAGATCATTGAGGAGAGGAAGAACTGAATATTGGGGTCCAGCTCAGACTTAAACCACATGCCCAGCTTTTCGCCCACCAGCTCGGGCGCGACCAGATACCAGAAGAAGAACTGGACGATCAGCGGGATGTTACGAAACAGTTCCACATAGCAGGTGCCAATGGTGGAAAGCAGGCGATTTGGCACCGTGCGAAGAATGCCAAAAAATGAACCTACGCAGAAGGCGATAATCCAGGCACAGCAGGAGACCGCAATCGTCACCTGAAAACCGGACCACAGCCAGCCAAGGTAGGTCGTATTACCGAACGGGGCCTGTTCGAGGAAAATGCCCCAGTTCCAATCGATACCCATAACGAGCTCCGGAAAAAAAGGGTAGCTAAGCTACCCTGAAGATTGATGAACGGCGTTTTATTACCTGATTCAGGGGAACGACCCGAATCAGTCTGTCTGTCCATGCCGTGGTTTCAGCAATCGAGAGGGCAGCCAGGCCACCCTTGTTATACCCGTTGTCTTTCAGGCTGCGTCTGGCCGGGTTCACTCATCCGACGCAATGACCTGGGTCACGCGTCGGGATTCATGCGCCGGCCTGCAGGCAATCTGAAATCCATTGAGTATTTTTTTTGTTAATTCAGTGCCTTGTCATTTGGCGTTTTGAACAGGGCTTTCATGTCGTCAGACAGTTCAAAGTTCATGTTCAGGTTCTTAGGCGGAATCGGCTGCTTAAACCAGGTATCGAACCATTTTTCAGCCTGGCCGGAAGTCTGCGCTTTAGCGATAGTTTCATCTACCAGCGTTTTAAACTGTGGATCGTCTTTACGCAGCATGCAGCCATAAGCTTCTTTCGACTGTGGCGTACCCACGATCTCCCAGTTGTCCGGCTTTTTGGCTTTGGCGCGTTCACCGGCCAGCAGGGCATCATCCATCATAAAGGCTACGGCACGACCGGTTTCCAGCGTACGGAATGAGTCACCGTGGTCTTTTGCGCTGATAATGCGCATATCCATTTTCTGCTCATCATTCAGTTTGTGCAGCAGCACTTCAGACGTGGTGCCGGACGTCACGACCACAGTTTTGCCTTTCAGATCAGCGAAATCTTTGATCGGGCCCCCTTTCTTCACCAGCAGACGGGTGCCGATGACAAAGATGGTGTCAGAGAAGGCGGCCTGTTTCTGGCGCTCGAGGTTATTCGTGGTCGAACCACACTCAAAATCGTAGGTGCCGTTTTGCAGCAGCGGAATACGGTTCTGCGAGGTAATCGGGATCATCTTGACCTGCAGGTCAGGCTTATTCAGCTTCGCTTTGATGGCGTCCACGATCGCGTTGGAGTAAGCCTGCGAATAGCCGACGACTTTTTGCTGGTTGTCATAATAAGAGAAGGGAACTGATGATTCGCGATGCCCGACCACAATGACACCATTGTCATTGATCTTCTTCAGAGTGCCGCTGAGATCTTCCGCCTGGGCCGCTCCCGCCGCTGCGCCGATCAGCAGAAGAGATAATGCCACTTTGCGTAGTTGCATGTTCCAACTCCTTAGTATGGAAAAGGCACAGGTTATAACCTGCGCTGATTATGATGTTGTGTCTGTTTTGCTGCACTTCTGCTCATAGCGCGGTTTTAATCGCCGCAGATGAGGTATTAACATAACGGATTGTTAACGCAATGAAACAAAAAAGTTTCTTTTTTGCGAGGTCATTCGCACCAAAAAAAGGCATTTTTCTCTTACTGCCCGTTAAGGGTGCAGCAGATATGACTGTATTGGTGCAACCGGTCAGGCGTCAGTGCCTGCCATCCGCCGTATAGCGAAAAACAGTGAAATATTTAGCAATCATCGTGCCAGAAAGCGGTGCAGCCCGGAAAAGACAGCAGAGTCTGCGGTCGGAAAAGCAGGATATATCGGGAAGTAAAAAAGCGGTGCCTCACAAACAGGTAAGCCCGGTAGGGATGAATCTGGCTGCAGGGCCGGGGGGTGAACGCGCAGCAGAGTCCCGCACGCGCATAGGAGGGTTACGCCCTCGGTTGGCGTCACCTTGCGGGTCAGCACGTCGCGGGTGAACTGCGGCAGGCATCCCCTCGGTATCGCCCTGCGCGTTAACCACAGCCGTTACGCCGTTGCTGGTGCTGGTGCTGCGCAGGGGGCACGGGCAGAGAGGAAAAGTGCTTCGTGCTATGGACAACAGCGGCGGACGCGTTTTTGAACACCGCAACGCATTGGTCCGGCAGCGGGCGCACCTCAGAGATAAGACGCGTAATGCGCGGGAAAGGTTTGTCAGGGATAAGACGCGTAATGCGCGGGAAAGGTTTGTCAGGGATAAGAAGCGTAATGCGCGGGAAAGGTTTGCCAGGGATAAGAAGCGTAATGCGCCGGACAGGTATGTCAGGGATAGCCGTTATTACCTTTTCCGCGCTGATGAGATGGGCTTCGCCGGCTGCATTGCACAGCCGGCTTCGAATCTGACCCGTTAGCGACGCCTGCGCAGCAGGGCAACCAGCGCCGCCAGCAGCGTCAGTGACCATACCGGCCAGAGTCCCGCGCGCGCATAGGGGGTTACGCCTTCGGTTGGCGTAACCTTACGGGTCAGCACGTCGCGGGTGAACTGTGGCAGCATTGCCTCAGTATCGCCCTGCGCGTTGACTACCGCGGTTACACCGTTGTTGGTGCTGCGTAATAGCGGACGACCCAGTTCCAGCGCCCGCATTCTTGCCATCTGGTAGTGCTGCCACGGGCCGATTGAATGACCAAACCAGGCATCGTTTGAGACGGTCAGCAGGAAGCTGGTGTCAGGCCGGAAGTTAGCCCGGACCTGTTCACCCAGTACGATCTCATAACAGATAGCGCTGGTCAGGTTATAGCCTGCAACGCGAAGCTGTGGCTGAAGATAGTTACCCCGACTGAAGGCGGACATCGGCAGATCAAAGAACGGGGCTAGCGGACGCAGCAGATCGGCCAGCGGCACAAATTCGCCAAATGGCACCAGATGGTTTTTCTGGTAACGATTGTCGCTGAAGTAGTTATAAGGCGTCTTACTGCCCAGCACGATAACGGTGTTGTAATCGTGATAACGGTTCTGCTCCAGCCGGGAATCGACAATACCCGTGACCAGCGAACTGCCGCCCGCGCGCAGGTCGTCATCCAGCGAACGCAGAAACGGCTGCTGATTGCTCTCCAGATCGGTAATTGCCGACTCTGGCCAGATGATCATTGGCGCTTTGCCAATCAGTGGCTGGCTCAGACCCGTATAAATCTGCAGAGTATTGCGCAGCTGCTGCGGGTCCCACTTCATCGATTGCGGGATATTGCCCTGCACCAGCGCCACCTCGACAGCACGTCCGGGTAGCGGCTGAATCCACTGGATGTAGCGTAACGGCCACGGCAGCGCCAGCAGCAGCAGCGCGGCGACCAGACTTCTGAGGTTGCGCTGCTGCAGGGCATACGCCAGCAGGCCCGCGACCACCATCAGCAGAAACGTCAGGGTCTCTACCCCCGCCAGCGGCGCGAGGCCTTTTAGCGGACCGTCGATCTGACTGTAACCAAACTGCAGCCACGGAAAGCCGGTCAGCACCCAGCCGCGCAGGAACTCGGTGATCTGCCACAGTGCCGGTGCCGCCAGCGCCAGACGCCACAGCGTCGTGCGCGGCCACAGGCGGTTCAGGATGCCGGCAAACAGCGCCGGATAGAGGGACAGATAGGCCGCCAGCAGCGCCACGATAAAGACATTAACCGGCCCGGGCATGCCGCCGAAGGTGGCGACACTGACATAGACCCAGTTGATGCCGGTGCCGAACAGTCCCACGCCCCAGAAAAAGCCGATGGCCGTGGCCTGCGGACTGGAACGGTTCAGGGTCAGCAGCTGCAACCCGCACAGCGAAAGCAGGGCGGCGGGCCAGAAATCATAGGGGGAGAAGGCAAGGGTGCCTGCGGCACCCGTTAATACAGCCAGCAGCAGGCGAACCCGCTGGCGCAGGTAGAGTGAGGCTAAAGCCATAGACTTATTCGTCTTCCAGTTGAGGTTGTGGCGAATTTTCCGGAATAGTCACGTGCACCTGGATGATACGGCGGCTGTCCGCCATCGCCACCTTGAACTGGTACCCCTCAATCTCGATGTTTTCACCGCGAGCGGGCAGATGGCCGAAGCCCTGCATCACCAGACCACCAATGGTGTCGACCTCATCATCACTGAACTGCGTGCCGAACACCTCATTGAAATCTTCAATGGCGGTCAGGGCGCGCACTGTGAAGGTGTGGCGGTTGAGCTGGCGGATATCACGATCTTCTTCATCGTCATACTCATCTTCGATTTCACCGACAATCAGCTCCAGGATGTCTTCGATGGTCACCAGACCGGAGACACCGCCAAACTCATCAATCACGATTGCCATGTGGTAACGCTGTGAACGAAACTCTTTCAGCATCCGATCAACACGCTTACTTTCCGGCACCACGACGGCGGGACGCAGCACTTTTTCGATGCTGAAAGGCTCAGACTCGCTGCTCATAAACGGCAGCAGATCTTTTGCCATCAGAATCCCTTCCACATGATCTTTATCTTCACTGATCACCGGGAAGCGGGAGTGAGCGGAGTCGATAATGACCTCCAGGCACTCTTCGAGATTCTGATTCCGTTTCAGGGTAATCATCTGCGAGCGCGGGATCATGATGTCACGCACACGCTGCTCCGCAATATCCAGTACCCCTTCGAGCATGTCGCGGGTGTCCTGGTCAATCAGTTCTTTATGATTTGAGTCGCGGATCAGCTCCAGTAGCTCATCACGGTTTTTGGGTTCCCCGTGAAAAAGCTGGTTAATCAACAGGGAAAAAAATCCCTTTTTACTACTGGGTGCATCGCTGTTTTGAGAATGGTCGTCGCTCATGGCGGTTTTTAAAGATCTCTCTGGTGAGGAAAGGGGGCTGTCAGTCACCGGGACCGACAGCCGGATAGCCTGTGTTCAGTACTCAGGCGTCGTCTTTCTCCGAAATGTACGGATCAGGATAACCGAGAGCAAGCATTATCTCGGTCTCCAGGCCTTCCATCTCGTCGGCTTCGTCGTCGTCGATATGGTCGTAACCCAGCAGATGCAGCGTGCCGTGTACCACCATGTGCGCCCAGTGGGCTTCGACGTGCTTACCCTGTTCGGCAGCTTCCTGCTCCACGACCTGTCGGCAGATGATCAGGTCGCCCAGCAGAGGCAGCTCAATTCCGGGCGGTGCTTCAAACGGGAAAGAGAGGACGTTGGTCGGTTTATCTTTGCCACGATAAGTCAGGTTCAGTTCATGGCTTTCCGCTTCATCCACCAGACGCACGGTTACTTCGCTTTCGGGCTGAAAAGGGGTGACGGCCGCGGTCAGCCAGCGGTGAAACTGGCTTTCATCTGGCAGGTCAGCGCTGTTTTCACAGGCGACCTGCAGGTCGAGAATGACCTCGCTCATTTGCTCTCCTGCGGGGCGCTCTGTGCCGCCAGCGCTTCGCGTTTACGTTCTTCGACCTGCTGATCACGGCGGGTCTGATCGGCCGCTTCCCAGGCTTCATAGGCGTTGACTATGCGGGCAACCACCGGGTGACGCACCACATCTTCGCTGTGGAAGAAGTTGAAGCTGATCTCTTCCACGTCCGCCAGTACCTCAATGGCGTGTCGCAACCCCGATTTAACGTGACGCGGCAGGTCAATCTGGGTGACGTCGCCGGTGATGACCGCTTTGGAGTTAAAGCCAATACGCGTCAGGAACATCTTCATCTGCTCGATAGTGGTGTTCTGGCTCTCATCGAGGATGATGAACGCGTCGTTCAGCGTACGGCCACGCATATAGGCCAGCGGCGCCACTTCAATAACGTTGCGCTCCATCAGCTTCTCGACACGCTCAAAGCCCAGCATTTCGAACAGCGCATCGTAAAGCGGACGCAGATAGGGATCGACCTTCTGACTCAGATCGCCCGGCAGGAAGCCGAGCTTTTCACCCGCCTCTACTGCAGGACGGGTCAGCAGGATACGGCGGATCTCCTGACGTTCCAGCGCGTCCACGGCCGCAGCAACGGCCAGATAGGTTTTACCGGTCCCCGCCGGGCCAACGCCGAAGGTAATGTCGTGGTCGAGCACGTTCGCAATGTACTGAGCCTGATTCGGCGTGCGTGGCTTTATCACGCCGCGTTTGGTCTTAATGTTGACCGCTTTACCGTACTCCGGCACGCTCTCCGCAGTCTGCTCCAGCACCCGGCTCTCTTTGATAGCCAGATGAATCTGATCAGGCTCAATATCCGGGATTTCACCCCGCACAGGGGCAGTGTCGACATACAGGGTTTTCAGAATATCGGCTGCGGCATTGACGCTGAGCACACGTCCCACCAGCTTAAAGATGTTGTCGCGACGGTTGATTTCAATACCCAGACGACGCTCAAGCTGTTTCACATTGTCGTCAAAAGGCCCGCACAGGCTCATCAGACGACGGTTATCAGCCGGTTCAAGGGCGATTTCACGAGTTTCGATATTCAAACGAATCCTTTGGGTCCCACAGGGCCAGTTAGGGGATGAGTCTGACGCATCGCGGGTCTTAACCGGATGCACCATAACGAAATTATTTATGCCGTAACGCCGGGGCGCAAGCTTAAGGAAAGATATTTGGGCAACGTGCCCGGAAACCAAGTGGTGCAGAGTGAAACTGGCGGCAACGCGATGCGCGCTGCCGCACAATAAAGCCGACATCACGGCTGGAAGAGGGCGACGCCAGTATCGTTTTCTTTGCGGGTACGGGCAATTACCGACGCCGGGCTCTGTGCCATGCGCAGTCCCATCTCCTCTTCGGTTCTGACCAGCCGGCCGCGCAGGGAGTTGGTGTAGACATCAACAATCTCCACATCCACGAAGCGGCCGATCATCTCAGGCGAGCCTTCGAAGTTGACCACGCGGTTGTTTTCGGTGCGGCCGGAGACTTCCATAACGTTCTTGCGGGAGATGCCTTCCACCAGAATACGCTGCACGGTGCCGAGCATACGGCGACTGATCGCCTGCGCCTGCTGGTTGATTCGCTCCTGCAGGATCCACAGACGCTGCTTTTTCTCTTCTTCGCTGACATCATCCGGCAGGTCAGCGGCTGGCGTGCCGGGACGGGCCGAGTAAACAAAGCTGAAGCTGACGTCGAAATTAATCTCGCCGATAAGCTTCATGGTCTGCTCAAAATCCTGCTGGGTTTCACCCGGGAAACCGATGATGAAGTCGGAGCTGATCTCAATATCCGGCCGCGCCGCGCGCAGCTTGCGGATAATCGCCTTATATTCCAGCGCGGTATGTGCACGCTTCATCAGCGTCAGAATGCGGTCTGAACCACTCTGCACTGGCAGATGCAGGAAGCTCACCAGCTCCGGCGTATCACGATAAACATCGATAATGTCATCGGTGAACTCAATCGGGTGGCTGGTGGTGAAACGAATACGGTCGATACCGTCAATTGCGGCGACCAGACGCAGCAGTTCTGCAAAGGTACAGATCTCCCCATCAAAGGTGGCGCCGCGATAGGCGTTGACGTTCTGACCTAACAGGTTAACTTCGCGTACACCCTGCGCCGCCAGCTGCGCAATCTCCAGCAGAATATCGTCGCTGGGACGGCTCACCTCTTCGCCACGGGTGTAGGGCACCACGCAGAACGTACAATATTTGTTGCAGCCTTCCATGATTGATACGAAGGCGGTCGGGCCTTCCGCCCGTGGCTCCGGCAGACGGTCAAATTTTTCGATTTCCGGGAAGCTGATATCCACCACCGGGCTTTTGCTGCCACGCACGGTGTTGATCATTTCCGGCAGGCGGTGGAGAGTCTGTGGACCAAACACAATATCCACGCAGGGCGCACGCTGGCGGATGTGGTCGCCCTCCTGTGAGGCAACGCAGCCGCCTACACCGATAATCACATCCGGGTTACGCTCTTTCAGTTTTCGCCAGCGTCCCAGCAGGTGGAACACTTTTTCCTGCGCCTTCTCGCGAATAGAGCAGGTGTTGAGCAGCAGAATATCCGCCTCTTCAGGGACCTCGGTCAGCGTATAGCCGTGCGTACTGTTCAGCAGATCAGACATCTTGGATGAATCATATTCATTCATCTGACATCCCCAGGTTTTGATATGCAGTTTTTTTGTCATCGCGCTAGCCATTGATTCAGTGCAGTGAAGTGCGGGGCGCACATTGTAATGCTTTGATGCTGTGGTGACCAGCCCAAGGGCTTTTCTGCCAGCACTCGGGTTTTCCGGTACACTTTGCTTTATTCAGACCCGTATTGCGCTGGCGGTCGGGCTTAAGAGAGGGACATTAGCAATGCAGGATAATCAGTTTGATGTGGTGATTGTCGGCGGTGGCATGGTCGGTGCCGCGCTGGCCTGTGGACTGACACAGCAACATTTTCGCGTGGCAGTGGTTGAACGGGCTGAACCCGCCCCTTTCGATCCAGAGAGCGATGCCGATCTGCGAATTTCGGCGATTGGTTCGGCTTCGGTAGCGTTACTGAAGCAACTCAACATCTGGTCCCGGGTTGAGGCGATGCGCAGTGCGCCCTATCGCAAACTGGAAACCTGGGAGTGGCAGACGGCGCAGGTGAGTTTTGATGCAGCCTCGCTGGGACTGCCCGAGCTGGGCTTTATGGTGGAGAACAGTGTGCTCCAGCGGGCGCTATGGGAAGAGATGCAGTCGCTGGGCGTGACCTGCTATTGCCCGACTACGCTGGAAAACCTGCAGCCTGAAAATGGCGGCTGGCGGGTGGATCTTAGCGATAACGTGGTGCTGCATACCCGGCTGGTGGTGGGCGCAGATGGGGCAAACTCTCAGGTTCGCCAGATGGCCGGCATCGGCATTCATGGCTGGAGCTACGCGCAGTCCTGCCTGCTGATCAGCGTGACCTGCGAACACCCGGCAGGCGACGCCACCTGGCAGCACTTTACGCCTCAGGGGCCGCGCGCCTTTTTGCCGCTGTATGACAACCGGGCCTCGCTGGTCTGGTATGACGCGCCTGCCAGAGTCCGTCAGCTGCAGGCGATGCCGCTGGCCCAGCTGGAAAAAGAGATTGTCACGCATTTCCCGGCGCGGCTGGGGCGCTTCAAAGCGCATGCGGCGGGAGGCTTTCCACTGGTACGGCGGCATGCTTCACAGTATGTCCTGCCAGGCCTGGCGCTGGTCGGTGATGCGGCCCATACCATCAACCCGCTGGCCGGACAGGGCGTGAACCTGGGCTACCGTGATGTTGATGCCCTGATTGATGTGCTGGTCAGCGCACGCAGCAGGGCGGAGGACTGGGCCGCCGAACGGGTCCTGCAGCGCTATCACCGCCAGCGACGTAAAGACAATATGCTGATGCAGGGGGGAATGGATCTGTTTTACTTTGCCTTCAGTAACCAGCTTGCGCCGCTGCGGTTTGCGCGGAACCTCGGACTGATCGCGGCAGAACACTCTGGTGTGCTGAAACGGCAGGTATTGCGTTACGCGCTGGGATTGTAAGGCGGGCTCAGGCTCGCCGCAGGGCGGGCCTGAATCAGAGATCAGTTCTCAAAGGCACAAAAACAACAAAGCCCGCAAAAGCGGGCTATGTTGTGCAATTTGGCTGGGGTGCAGGGATTCGAACCCCGGAATGCTGGTATCAGAAACCAGTGCCTTACCGCTTGGCGACACCCCAATAGGTGTTAATCAAATTGTCTTTGTATGGCTGGGGTGCAGGGATTCGAACCCCGGAATGCTGGTATCAGAAACCAGTGCCTTACCGCTTGGCGACACCCCAATTATATGGTGGCTACGACGGGAATCGAACCTGTGA
>Ga0209371_1000276_pt1 | contig 59687 bp, 51 predicted proteins | sample AgamicAtAmrz_FD_187165 | JGI IMG/M metagenome (GOLD analysis project Ga0209371, IMG submission 187165) | Agave microbial communities from Guanajuato, Mexico - At.Am.rz (SPAdes) (version 2) | ecosystem: Host-associated > Plants > Roots > Rhizosphere | place: Guanajato, Mexico | collected 2012-06-07
GGAAGTGTGTTCTCCATAAGTGAGCAAGGTGGTCGGAAAGCCCTACATAATGAGAGCGAGGATAACGTCGTGCTAGAAGAATACCGTAAGCACGTTGCCGAGCGTGCTGCCCAGGGAATTGTACCTAAGCCTTTAGAGGCTTCCCAGATGGCCGCGCTGGTTGAACTGCTGAAAAATCCACCTGCGGGTGAAGAAGAATTTTTGACCGATCTGTTGGTCAACCGCGTCCCACCTGGCGTCGATGAAGCGGCGTATGTTAAAGCCGGTTTCCTGGCGGCTGTCGCCAAAGGCGAAGCAACCTCTCCTCTGATTACTCCTGAAAAAGCGGTTGAACTGCTCGGCACCATGCAGGGCGGTTACAACATTCATCCGCTGATCGAGGCGCTGGACAACAGCCGACTGGCCCCTGGCGCGGCGAAAGCCCTTTCGCACACGCTGCTGATGTTTGACAACTTCTATGATGTCGAAGAGAAAGCAAAAGCGGGTAATGAATACGCGAAGCAGGTGATGAAGTCATGGGCAGAGGCCGAATGGTATCTGTCACGTCCAGAGCTGGCGGAAAAGATCACCGTTACGGTGTTCAAAGTCACCGGCGAAACCAACACCGATGACCTCTCTCCGGCACCAGATGCCTGGTCACGTCCCGATATCCCTCTGCACGCCCTGGCGATGCTGAAAAATGCCCGCGATGGCATCGAACCGGACGAACCCGGTAATATCGGCCCGATCAAACAGATCGAGGCGCTGAAGGCCAAAGGCTTCCCGCTGGCCTACGTCGGTGACGTAGTCGGAACCGGTTCTTCACGTAAATCCGCCACCAACTCGGTGCTGTGGTTTATGGGCGACGACATCCCGAACGTGCCAAATAAAAAAGGCGGCGGCGTGGTGCTGGGCAGCAAAATTGCACCGATCTTCTTCAACACCATGGAAGATGCGGGCGCCCTGCCGATTGAAGTGGACGTTAACAACCTGAACATGGGCGATGTCATCGACATCTATCCGTTCAAAGGCGAAGTCCGCAACCATGAAACCAACGAACTGCTGGCAAACTTCGAACTCAAAACCGAAGTGCTGATCGACGAAGTGCGTGCCGGTGGCCGTATTCCGCTGATTATCGGCCGTGGCCTGACCACCAAAGCGCGCGAGTCGCTGGGTCTGCCGCACAGCACCGTATTCCGTCAGGCGAAAGATGTTGCGGAGAGCACCCGTGGCTTCTCGCTGGCGCAGAAAATGGTTGGCCGCGCCTGTGGCGTGACCGGCGTCCGTCCGGGTGCCTATTGTGAACCGAAGATGACCTCGGTCGGTTCGCAGGATACCACTGGCCCAATGACCCGTGACGAGCTGAAAGATCTGGCTTGCCTGGGCTTCTCGACCGACCTGGTGATGCAATCCTTCTGTCACACCGCCGCCTATCCTAAGCCGGTTGATGTGAACACGCACCACACGCTGCCAGACTTCATCATGAACCGTGGCGGTGTCTCACTGCGTCCGGGCGACGGGATTATCCACAGCTGGCTGAACCGTATGCTGCTGCCGGATACCGTAGGCACCGGTGGTGACTCCCATACCCGTTTCCCTATCGGTATCTCTTTCCCGGCAGGTTCAGGCCTGGTGGCGTTTGCCGCCGCGACAGGCGTCATGCCGCTCGACATGCCGGAATCGGTGCTGGTGCGCTTCAAAGGGAAGATGGAGCCAGGCATCACGCTGCGCGATCTGGTTCACGCCATTCCGCTGTATGCCATCAAACAGGGCCTGCTGACCGTTGAGAAGAAAGGTAAGAAAAACATCTTCTCTGGCCGCATCCTGGAAATCGAAGGTCTGCCAGATCTGAAGGTGGAGCAGGCGTTTGAGCTGTCCGATGCGTCAGCAGAACGCTCCGCAGCGGGCTGTACCATCAAGCTGGATAAAGCGCCGATTATCGAATATCTCAACTCCAACATCGTGCTGCTGAAGTGGATGATTGCCGAAGGTTACGGCGATCGCCGTACGCTGGAGCGTCGTGTTGAGAGCATGGAGAAATGGCTGGCCGATCCGCAGCTGCTGGAAGCCGACGCGGACGCGGAATATGCTGCCGTGATCGAAATCGATCTGGCCGATATCAAAGAGCCGATCCTTTGTGCACCAAACGATCCGGACGATGCCCGTCTGCTCTCTGACGTTCAGGGTGAGAAGATCGACGAAGTGTTCATCGGCTCCTGCATGACCAACATTGGTCACTTCCGTGCCGCCGGTAAACTGCTGGACAGCCACAAAGGCCAGTTGCCAACCCGTCTGTGGGTGGCGCCGCCAACCAAGATGGATGCGGCACAGCTGACTGAAGAGGGCTACTACAGCGTCTTCGGCAAAAGCGGTGCGCGTATCGAGATCCCGGGCTGTTCACTCTGCATGGGTAACCAGGCGCGTGTGGCAGATGGTTCGACGGTGGTTTCTACCTCGACCCGTAACTTCCCGAACCGTCTGGGAACCGGCGCGAACGTCTATCTGGCGTCAGCCGAGCTGGCTGCGGTCGCCTCTCTGCTGGGCAAACTGCCTACGCCGGATGAGTATCAGCAATTCATGGCGCAGGTCGATAAAACGGCCAGCGACACGTATCGCTATCTCAATTTCGACCAGCTGGCGCAGTACACCGATAAAGCTGACGGCGTGATTTTCCAGACTGCGGTCTGATTCTTCACCCGACAGCGTGAGAGAAGGGGCGATGATTCGCCCCTTTTTTACGTCTGACGATCGGGCTGCGGGATGATCAAACGCTGGATTTCGCCAGACAGCCTGTAATAATGCGCGACGTGTCACACTTTGCTGCAGAGGCAGCACGGACACTTATCAGGTGACGCGACGACGTTGAGAGGAGCGGGCGATGGAATATGAATTTTTACGCGATGTGACCGGACAGATTAAGGTCCGCATGTCGATGGATCATGAAGCGGTCGGCCACTGGTTCAACGAAGAGGTCAGCAACGATCCGGGGCTGCTGGATGAAGTTGAGGCCGCCATTGAAGATGTGAAAGGCAGCGTACGTCAGTGGCAGCGCATCGGCAGTGAGTACACCATTCTGCTGGATGAAGAAGAGGTGATGATCCGCGCCAACCTGCTGGCACTGGAAGATGATGGCATGGAGGAGGGGATGAACTATTACGACGAAGAGAGCCTCTCGTTCTGCGGCATTGAAGACTTCCTGCTGGTGATCGCCGCCTATCGCCAGTTCGTTAATCAGTATGGTAAGCCTGTACGGTAATCATAGCCGGGCGACCTGCGTCACCCGGCCTAGGCGCTAACTCAGCGACGCGCCGCCGCACATTACCAGCTGCTGGCCGGTGATTGCCGCCGCCGCCGGGGAGAGCAGGAAATCGACCAGTCCGGCGACCTCCTCCGGCTGAATGTAGCGGCCGATTGGCGGCAGGCGGGGCGGTGAACTCGCCCGGCCCGGCTGCTGCAGCATCGGGGTTTCAGTGGCACCGGGTGCCACGATGTTCGCCGTGATACCGCGTGGCGCCAGCTCCGCGGCCCAGCTGCGGACCATGCCGATCATCGCCGACTTGGTCGCCACATACTGACTGCGGCCCGCCGCGCCGCCTGACGTACGACTCCCCAGCAGCACAATCCTGCCACCCGCCTGCATCTGCGGCGCAAAGTGATTCGCCAGCTGTTCGGCGGCGGCAACATGCAGCCGCCACAATTGCGCGCTGGCCGCGCAGTCCAGCTCGCCCAGCGGCGCGGCCTGCATCATGCCTGCTGCGTGAACCACCGCCTGCGGCACGGGCAGCTTCGCCAGTAGCGCCTGCAAGGCCGCGCTGTCGCTGATATCGACCTGATGACTCTGCCAGCCGTTTTCGGCCCGATCGATGGCCGAGCGGCTCAGACCGGTTACCTGCCAGCCGGCACTGAGCAAGCGATCGGCGATCGCCTGACCGATGCCGGAACTGGCCCCGGTCACCAGCGCCATTCGCGCCATCACGCGTCACCTCCCTGCACCCAGGACTCCTCAACCCGCACATACTTAATCGCCTGACGATACCAGGTGTAGGCAATATGCAGTTCGCCGTTCACACCCTGCTTGATGCTGGGGTAGGAGAATTCACGGTTCAGCTTCTGCTGGGAGTTATTGGTCATGCAGTAGCCATCGCCCTCATCCAGATTGCGCTGCAGCGGCCAGCTTTTACCGCCATCCGTGGAGATCGCCAGCGTCATCGGTGCGCGTGGCGCGCCCCAGAAAGCGGTGCGTCCGCTCTGCACCATTGGCTCAGCGGCGACCGCCACGTCACTTTCCCCTTCATCTGCATCATCTTCAATTTCGTCATACAGCGACAGACGCCGTTCGCTGGCCCCTTCCGCACTCATGGCATTGAACACCAGCACCAGATGACCGTTGCGCAGCGTGGTGACCTGAATGGAGGAGTTATTATTGGGCAGCGACAGCGGCTCGGGTGCGCTCCAGCTCTCACCCTGATCGAAGGAGCGGCTCTGATAGATATGGTCGGCCCAGCGGCTGCGGTAGAGCGCCAGCAGGGAGCCATCCTCCAGCAGCGTAACGTTCATGTGCACGCAGCCGGTGCTGTCAGGCACGCTGACGTCGCGCCAGCTGCGGCCCTTATCTTCCGAAATTTTTACCGCGCTGACATCATAGCTGCCGACCCATTTTTCACCGGGTTGCGTCAGGCAGTAAAAGACCGGCAGCAGCCAGTTGCCATTGGGCAGTACCACAATCGGCTGGCGAATAAAGGTGCCCGGCTTATCCAGCAGGGTGCGGATTTCACCCCAGCTCTGGCCCAGATCGTGAGACTGGCGATAGCGGACAATGGCGGTGTCCTGATTGCCCGACTTCTGCGCTGTCCAGAGCAGCCACAGCACCTGATCGGGATCGAGGAACAGCACCGGGTTCTGTTCTGAGCGACCCGGATCGTCAGAGAGTTTCTCTGCGTCACTCCAGCGGTCGCTGCCTTTTTTCAGCCGTGAGCACCAGACAGAGATATCGGCAATCCCCTCCTGTGTGCCGCCAAACCAGACGCAAAGCAGATCGCCATCAGGCAGCGGCAGCAGGTTGGCTGCATGGTTCTGCGGGCAGGAAGAGGGCAGCATCGCAACCTGCTGCGCACTATCCTGCGGGTGCGGCGCGAGCTGGCCGGTGCGTTCTGCGGTGACGGTTTCCTGAGTCATTTTAGGCTCCACTTTTTTGTGCATTGTGTTGCGGTTGAGTCTGAGACTGACGTGACGGAATGCAGCGGTCAATCGCCATAATGATGGCCGGAGTAATCAGCGCCACATACATATTGTCGATACCGAAAGGGTTACCCATCAGGAACCAGACGGAGGTAACCAGACAGGCGCCAATCAGACCGGCATTTGCGCCCCGCGTGCTCTTAAACCATGGCAGATAGAACGCCATGATGGCCACCACGGTAATCGACAGGCGAATCGCGCGGGTAAAGAAGGAGAGCTTCAGCACTTCCGGGAAGAACAGGACAAACAGCAGCGGGAAGAAACCGATAGCGATTGAGATCCAGCGCGTGACCTTAAATTCACGCTCCGGGGTCGGCTTACGATAAGGAACATAAAAATCTTTCACGACCAGCGAGGCGATAGCCAGCGCAACGGTGCCGACGCTGACGAAGATCGAGGCCACCAGCGAAGTGGTGACGATCCCGGCCAGCCACGGTGACATATCCTGCAGAAATACCGGCAGCGCATAGAGGCTTTTGATATCGGGATGCGCAAACTTCGCCGCGACGCCAATCAGCGCCATTGCCAGGCCGATAGGCAGACAGAAGATAAAGGCGATCCAGGTCGCGCGTTTCGCGGACTTTACATCTTTAGTGGAGGAGATCGCCTGGATCACAAACTGGGTACAAAAGATCGATCCCACGGTGCCGATCAGCCAGGCAACAATAGTACTGGCCCCGACATGCCCATCCCATGTCCAGTAGAACGCGGGCATTTTCTCAATCATCGGCGCGACGCCACCGGTCATCTTCAGCGCCACATAGAGAATAATCAGGATCCCGGCATATTTGATGGCGCTATGCAGTAACGTCACCCAGGCGACACCTTTCATGCCACCAAACGCAAAATAGAAGGTGCTGACCACCGCCGTAATAAAGGCTGCCTGCGTCAGGTCGATTTTCAGGACAGTGGAGATCGCCGCTGCACCGCTGATGTAGTTACCGACGTTCACCAGCAGCAGCGCGTAGATCATGATCAGCGAAATAATATTTTTGGTCGAGCTGCCATATTTCTCGGCAATAGCGCCGGAGATCGTGATCTTACCGGTGTTATAGATGCGTTTGACCAGAATCAGGCCAAACAGCGGAAAGCCAATCGCCGCGCCAATCACCGACCAGGAGGCGGCGAAGCCATCCTCAAAGGCGGCCTGCGCCGTGCCGATGGTCGATTTTGCCCCGATATATTCCGACATCAGCATGATGCCGACAATAAAGGCGGGCATCGCGCGCGAGCCTTCCATAAAGTCGCCGCTGGATTTACTGCGCAGCCGCCAGGTCAGCCAGGTAGTGAACAGGATATAGGCGACCACCATACCGACGATCAGTAAGGTACTTTCAGTTGAAAATGCTTTCATCATGACCTCGATTGTTCTGGCAGATGGCGACCATCAGGTTCGTTCTCATCTGACCGGTAGAGTACAAAGGTGATGGACGTTACTGCAGGTAGTGGTTCACGATTTGACGAATCTGCTGCTGCTCTTCGGCGCTGAACTGCACCGCATAGCGACTTTCACCGACCTCAAAGCCCTGCAGGCTGACCGCTTTTTTCACGGCGGCGGGTGAAAAACCGATGCTATAGAGCGCCGTGCGCAGGCCGGTTACGCTCTCCTGGGCCTGATGCGAACCAGCGATATCTCCGGCGCTGAAGCGCGCCCAGATCGCGTTGATGGCCGCCGGGGCCACGTTAGCCAGTCCGGAAATGGCGGCGGAACAGCCCTCAACGAATCCCTGATGGATCAATGAATCCGGGCCGTTCAGAACATTGAAGCCTTCACAGTCGGCAGTGGCCTGCAGAAATCCGCTCAGGCTGTCATAGCTGCCTGCGGAGTCTTTGATGCCGATGATGTTCGGATGCGCCGCCAGTGTGCGCACCGTTTCGGGCTGCAGCGTATTGCCGGTTCGCGCCGGAATGTTATAGAGGAACAGCGGCACCGGAAGCGCATCCGCTACGCGCTGATAGTGGTCAATCAGTTCCTGCTGTTTCAGCGGAACAAACCACGGCGTGATCGCGGACACTGCATCCACGCCCAGACGGCCAATCTGCTGTCCGAGCCGGATGGTTTCGCGGGTCGAAATCTCACCCACATGCGCCACCACCGGCGCCCGGCCGTTGACTTCATCTACGCAGGTGGCGGTGACGGCAATTTTCTCCTGCTCATTCAGCACAAAGAATTCGCCGTTGGTACCGCCGCAGAAGATCCCGTTACCGGCATTGATCTGCCGTCTGACCTGCTCGCGCTGCGTCACCGGATCAAAAGCCCCTTCACGGTCGAAAGTGGTGACGATGGCCGTCAGAACGCCCTCAATTTTCTTATTCATATCAATCCTCTTTACGCCTGGCAGGAAGGAAACAGCGTCAGGTAGATGGCGCGCACATCGTCGGCGCTGACTGCCATCGGCACATTTTTCATCAGACGCTGAACGTCGAGTGCCGCTTCCACCAGATAGGGCAGGTGATCCGGGCTGATGCCCAGCGCCTCGAGACTGGCAGGCAGCTGCAGCCGCGCAACCAGCGCGGTAAAGTAATCCACCAGCGCGTGGGATTTCTCGTCATCGCTTAAGTGACTGTTGGCATCGGGCAGCAGGTCATAGGCCTGAGCAAACTTGCTCACCGCCGCCGGACGAACAAACCGCATGCAGGGGGCCAGCAGAATGGCATTAGCGACCCCGTGTGGCAGATGATATTTGCCGCCGAGCGGATAGGAGAGGGCATGCACCAGATGGGTACCGGCATGGGCGATGGCTGCGCCGCCATAGTAAGAGGCCCAGAGCATCTCCAGCCGTGCCTGTAAATTGTCTGGCTCACGCAGGGTGGTTTCAAGATGCGTGAACAGCTTCTTCATGCCGGTCAGTGCATAGTTGTCGCTGACCGGATTGGCGACGTTGGCCGTGAAACACTCAATCAGATGGCAGAGCGCATCAATGCCGGTCGAAGAGGCAATATGAGCGGGCATGCTGGTGGTCAGTTCCGGCACCAGCGCCACCACATCCGGCAGCATTACCGGGGAAATAATGCCGACTTTGGTCTCCTTCTCCGGGATAGCCAGAATCGCATTGGGCGTGGCTTCAGAACCGGTTCCGGCAGTGGTCGGGATCAGCATCGAGCGGGTGCGGCGCTGCGGTTTTTCACCCGCCAGCAGGGCGTCGAGCGACGGTGCTGCATCAAGGCAGAGGACAGAGAGCAGCTTCGCCACATCCAGTACGCTGCCACCGCCGATGCCGATCACCATATCGGTCTGCAGGTGGGGAAGCGCCGCCAGGATCGCAGCGACATCGTGCTGGCTCGGCTCAGGCGGGACGCTGTTGACCAGACTGAGCTGCGGAATCCGATCCCGCAGTTGCCCCATCAGCGCCTGTACCGCCGGAATCGCCTCAATGTTGCGGTCCGTGACCACGACCGCGGCAGAGACGCCCTGCAGCAGATAGCCCATGTCGTTCAGCGCCTGATAGCCGCTGATCACCGTGCTGTTAATGTTCATTTCATCCCCTTATTACTTTTGCGGCGGAGCAGATGATTAATTTTGCTCAGCACAATGCGAATTAAGTCACTCGGCGTGGGTAAATTTATAAGGCATATCGATTGTGATTAATTTGAACTTGCTCACATATAATCAATCATGATTGAATATAATCAAATGCAGTGGCGATTGCCTGACAGGAGTAAGGATGAGCTCATCAAGATGGAAAACACCGGTACTGGTCATCGCTGATGACTTTACCGGTGCCAACGATGCAGGAAGCGGGCTGGCTCAGGCCGGTGCCCGCGTGCAGGTGCTGTTTGGCCTGGAAACGTCGTTACCGGACGAGGCGGCGGATGTGCTGGTCATCAGCACCGACAGTCGGGCTGTCAGCGCCGGGCAGGCGGCAGCGCGCGTCACGCAGGTGGTGCAGCGCTACACGGCACAGTTTCAGCCAGACTGGCTGTTTAAAAAGATTGACTCCACGCTGCGCGGCAACGTCGGCGCGGAAACGATGGCAGCGTTGCGCGCCAGTGGCAAAACCCTGGCGCTGATCGTGCCCGCCGTACCGCGGCTGGGTCGCACCACACGGCAGGGCAGCGTGTGGGTCGATCAGCGTTTGCTGACGGAAACCGAATTTGCCAGCGATCCTAAAACCCCGATCCTTAGCGCCCGCGTCCTCGATCAGATGCAGATCGACGGTACGGAGATCGATCTTGCGACGCTGCGCAGCGATCGGCTCGATACCGTGCTGGCTGGTGCGCAGGGCGTGGTCGTGGTGGATGCTGAAAACGAGGCCGATCTGACGCGGCTGATCGCCGCGGCGGCACAACTGCGTGAGAAGCCGCTGCTGGTCGGGGCTGCCGGATTAAGTGATGCGCTGGGCGCTGCGCTCTCGGTTCGCCCGCCCCGGCCGGTGCTGGCAGTGGTGGGATCGATGAGCGACAGCGCGCAGCAGCAGATCGCTGCCCTGCAGCAACAGCGGGCTATCGAGATTGTGGACGTCGATATCGCTCAGCTGTTTCAGCAGCCCGCCTGGCCGGAACGGACGCGCTGGATCGCGCAGGCGGCCGAGGCACTGCGGGCCGGTCGTCATACGGTGATCCGCACCTGCCAGCATCGCGATCAGCGACATGCGATCGCGTCACTCTGCCAGCAGCACGGTCTGACGCGCCAGCAGCTGGGTGAGGCGATCTGCCGCTTGCTGGGTGAGATGACCTTAAGCCTCTGCCGCGCCGCGTTACCGCATGCACTCTATCTGTCAGGGGGCGACGTGGCGATTGCTGTCGCGCAGGCGCTGGGTGCCAGCGGCTTCAACATTCAGGGTCTGGTGGCGGGCTGTGTGCCGCACGGGGTTCTGCTTAGCAGTGAATTTACTCTGCCGGTAATGACCAAAGCGGGTGGCTTTGGTGATGCGAACACGCTGGTAGCAGCCATAGGTTTTATTGAGGAGAAGTCGAGTGAGTAAAATTATTGCGATTACGATGGGCGACCCGGCGGGCATCAGTCCGGAAATCATTATCAAATCACTCTCTGAAGGTGAGCTGAATGGTATTCCTGCCGTGGTGATTGGCTGCGCCAGCACGCTGCGTCGCATCATGGCGTTGAACATCACGCCCCAGGCCGAATTACGGGTGCTGGATCGGGTGCAGGATGCGCACTTCGCGCCGGGCATCATTAACGTCATCGATGAGCCGCTGGCGGATCCTGCTGCCCTGAAGCCCGGCGTGGTGCAGAAAGAGGCGGGCGATCTGGCGTGGCGCTGCGTGAAGCGGGCGACCGGACTGGCGCTGGCGGGAGAGGTTCATGCCATTGCTACCGCGCCGCTGAACAAAGAGGCGATGCATGCCGCCGGTCATCTCTATCCGGGACACACTGAACTGCTGGCGCACCTGACCGACACCAAAGATTACGCGATGGTGCTTTACACCGATAAGCTGAAAGTCATCCATGTCACGACCCACATCGCGCTGCGCAAATTCCTCGACACGCTGAACCAGACGCGCATCAAAACGGTGATTGGTATGGCGGATACTTTCCTGCGCCGTGTGGGTTATCGCGCCCCGCGTATTGCGGTTGCGGGGGTGAATCCTCACGCCGGGGAAAACGGGCTGTTCGGGGATGAGGAGATCACCACGGTCGCGCCCGCGATTCAGGCGATGAAAGCGCAGGGCGTGGACGTTTACGGGCCCTGCCCGCCGGACACGGTTTTCCTGCAGTGCCAGGAGGGGTTGTATGACATGGTGGTGGCGATGTACCACGATCAGGGGCACATCCCGCTTAAGCTGCTGGGCTTTTATGATGGCGTGAATATCACCGCAGGCCTGCCGTTTATCCGCACCTCGGCTGACCACGGTACGGCGTTTGATATCGCCTGGACAGGTAAAGCGAAGTCTGACAGCATGGCGATCTCGATTAAACTTGCGATGCAGCTCGCTTAGGGAACTATGAACGGACAGAGCCGTCTTGACCAGATTATGGATTACCTGAAAAGCCATAATCTGGTGACTGTTGAGCAACTGGTCAATGCCATCTCCGCCTCACCCGCCACAATCCGGCGCGATCTGATTAAGCTGGATAAAGAGGGCGTGATCAGCCGCAGTCATGGCGGCGTCACGCTGAACCGTTTTATTCCTGCCCAGCCCACCACGCTGGAGAAGCTGCAGCGTAATCTGGCGGAAAAACAGGCAATCGCAACGTCTGCCGCCAGTTTTGTCCGGGCGGGAGATGCCGTCGTGCTGGATGCAGGGACCACCATGCTGGAACTGGCGCGACAGCTTACGCATCTGCCGTTGCGGGTGATCACCGCTGACCTGCACATTGCGCTATTTTTGTCAGAGTTTAAGCAGATTGAAGTCACGATTATCGGCGGCCGAATCGACGACTCCAGTCAGTCCTGTGTGGGTGAGCATGGCCGCCGGTTGCTGCGCAGTATCAATCCTGATATCGCCTTTGTCAGCTGTAACTCCTGGAGCCTGGAGCGCGGCATTACCACGCCCACCGAGGAAAAAGCGGGGCTGAAACACGATTTGCTGGCTAATGCGGCCCGGCGGGTATTGCTGGCGGACAGCAGCAAATATGGCTCCTGGTCGCTGTTCTGCGCGTCGCCGGTGGACGATCTGACCGATGTCGTGACCGACCCCCGGCTGGATGAGGCTGTCTGCCGCACGCTGCGCGAACGCGGGATTACACTGACGCTGAGCGCCGGATAAACAGTGCGCGCAGGTTACGGAGGGTAATACTGCGCGCCTGCTATTACAGGGTCTTCAGTCCCACGGAGGGAATGTTTCTGCCGTAATAGATCTCACGCATCTCTTTCCACAGCAGGTCGGTAATGCGCTTGTGCTCCTGAGGTGTAAGATCTTCCGGGCGGGTGTTAAACAGATAGTGTTTCAGGTCGAACTCTTTCAGCAACATCTTGGTATGGAAGATGTTTTCCTGATAAACGTTCACATCAACCATGTCATACATCCCTTTCATATCCTCTGACATGAAGTTCTGAATCGAGTTGATCTCATGATCGATAAAGTGCTTCATCCCCTTCACGTCGCGGGTGAAACCGCGCACCCGGTAATCGACGGTGACGATATCGGACTCCAGCTGATGGATCAGGTAGTTCAGCGCCTTAAGCGGTGAGATCACACCACAGGTCGAAACTTCGATGTCCGCGCGGAAGGTGCAGAGTCCGCCTTCCGGATGGCTTTCCGGGTAGGTATGTACGCAGATATGACTTTTATCGAGATGGGCCACGACCGAGTTGGGCAGTGGGCCAGGATGCTCAGAGTTATCGATATCTCTGGGATCGATAGGCTCTTCGCTGACCAGAATCGTGACGCTGGCCCCCTGCGGCTCATAATCCTGGCGGGCGATATTCAGGACGTTAGCGCCGATGATAGAGCAGGTTTCCGTCAGGATTTCCGTCAGACGGTTAGCATTATATTGCTCATCGATATAGGCAATGTAACCATCGCGTTCAGCTTCAGTATTCGCATAGCAGATATCGTAAATACAAAAACTCAGGCTTTTTGTCAGGTTATTGAAGCCATGTAGTTTTAGCTTTTGCAATTTCGTTCACCTCCTTAGAGATGCACTATCAGCTCGCGGCAGATAACGCATCTAACAGATATTGTGGCAGGGCAAAGCTGCCGGTATGGATCGCTGGCGTGTAGTAACGGCAGCGCAGGTCTGCGCGCGCAAAGCGCGACTGAAGCGTGGCGAGATCAGGCTGGCGCAGCGCCGGATTATCACTGGCCCAGGCAAAGGTCATGATGCCGCCGTAATAGGTCGGGATCGCCGCCTGATAGAAGCTGACATCCGCAAAGTAATGGCCCAGCTTACGATGACTGTTCACGGCCTCATCCTGCTGCAGGAAGCAGACGCCATTCTGCGCTACAAAGATGCCATTTTCATTAAGGGCCGCTTTGCACCCTGCATAAAATTCCGACGTAAACAGACTTTCCCCCGGCCCAATCGGGTCGGTGCAGTCAGAGATGATCACATCGAACGTCTCCTGCGTCTGATTAACGAAGTTCACTCCGTCATCAATCACCAGCGTAAAGCGCGGATCGTCATAGGCGCCGGCGCTGTGATTCGGCAGATACTGGCGGCAGAACGTTACGACACCTGCATCAATCTCTACCATGGTAATCTTTTCGACTTCAGGATGCCGCGAGACTTCCCGTAGCATGGCGCCATCACCGCCGCCAATGATCAGAACGTGTTTCGCCGCCCCATGAGCCAGCAGCGGAACATGGGTCATCATTTCATGGTAGATAAATTCGTCGCGTTCGGTGGTCTGTACGACGCCATCCAGCGCCATAACCCGGCCCATCGCCGCATTTTCGAAAATGATTAAATCCTGATGCGCAGTCTTTTCACGGTACAGCGCTTTATCTACCGTGAAGTACTGGCCAAAACCGGCATGAAGAGTTTCATACCACGTCTCATTATGGGCCATCGTGCTCTCCTCTGATGACATCGCCATGAAGATGGGCGGCACATGATAGCTAACAGTGACCGTGGTTGCACGGTCAATGTCCGGCTGCAGAGGGCGGGCCGGTTACCTGACGTAGGCCAGCAGGCTCAGTGAATCCCGGGCCAGCGACTTGCACTTTTTGTCGTTGGTAATGGCGATGCCGCTGAGATCGCGATAGCTCTCTTCGCCCAGTGCCTTCATGTTGTAGTTGCTGTAGTTGCTTAAATCCCAGCGGTTCTGCTGAGCAAAAAAGACCAGCGCCTTGCGAATCTGTGCATCCGGGAGATCCTGATAACCGCAATCATTCTTAAGATAGACGAAAACCGCCGTCAGATCGGCCAGATCTTCCGCTTCGGATTCGCTAAGGGCAAAGCTGGTGGAGGAGAAGCCAAGAAGTCCCGTCAACAGCAGGACCTTGATGCTTTGCTTCATAGTCATTCTCTTCAAGGGATATTACTCATGACGTTAGCACAGTTGCTGTGAGGTTTTCGATTAATTTGCCGCGCCGGGCCGCGGTGCCGCCTTTTTTCGTCAGATTCTCACAGGGGGACTTGACCTTCCCATAAGGTCAGGGTTTAGGCTGTCTGTTCCGATGCCACAAGGATGACTCCCATGCAACGTCGCCATTTCCTGAAACTCACCGCCGCCCTGAGTGCAGCCGGCGCTTTACCACTCTGGAGCCGTTCGCTGATGGCGGCCAGCCGCCCGCTGTTACCGATCCCCTCGCTGCTGGAACCCGATGCCCGCGGCAGCTACAGCCTGACGGCGATGCAGGGCTCGACCCAATGGAATGGCAAAGCGGTGCCGACCTGGGGCTACAACGGCAGCCTGCTGGGGCCGGTGCTGAAGCTGCAGAGTGGCAAACCGGTGACGGTGAACATCCATAACCGGCTGCGTGAAGCGACGACGCTGCACTGGCACGGGCTGGAAATTCCGGGCGCGGTAGATGGCGGACCGCAGGCGATGATTGCGCCGGGCGGCTCACGTCAGGTTTCGTTTACCCCCGATCAGCCCGCCGCGACCTGCTGGTATCATCCGCATCTGCATGGCAAAACCGGGCATCAGGTGGCCCAGGGGCTGGCCGGCATGATCCTGCTGGAGGATAAAGAGAGTGGCACGCTGCGGCTGCCCGCGCAGTGGGGCGTGGATGATGTGCCGCTGATTTTTCAGGACAAGCAGCTCACCCGGGATGGCAGCCGAATCGACTATCAGCTCGACGTCATGCGCGCCGCGGTAGGCTGGTTTGGCGACATGATGCTGACCAACGGCGTGCAGTATCCGCAACATGCGGTGCCGCGCGGCTGGCTGAGGCTGCGCCTGCTCAACGGCTGCAATGCCCGGTCACTGCAGATCGCCGCCAGCGATCGCCGTCCTCTCTATGCGATCGCCAGCGATGGCGGCCTGCTGGCCGAGCCGGTAAAGCTCGACGCGTTGCCGATCCTGCCGGGCGAACGCTTTGAGGTGATGATCGATACCTCGGACGGTCAGGCCTTTGACCTGGTGACGCTGCCCACCGAGCAGATGGGCATGACGCTGCCGCCGTTTGATCAGCCGCTGCCGCTGGTGCAGATCCTGCCGCTGCGGGTGATGGCGAGCGCCACGCTGCCGGATCGGCTGGCGACGCTGCCTGCGCTGCCGGCCACCGACGGGCTGAACACGCGCTGGCTGCAGCTGATGATGGACCCGCAGCTGGACCAGCAGGGCATGCAGGCGCTGATGCAACGTTATGGTGAGAAAGCGATGGGCAAGGGCGGGCACGGGCATCATGCGATGCCGCAGAAGCAGGCGAAAGCCGCCGCGGAGCCGATGCCGTCGATGGACCATGGCGATCACAGCATGCATGAGATGCCTGGCATGGCACAGCCCGCCGGGTACGATTTCCACAACGGCAATAAGATCAACGGCAAAGCCTTTGATATGACGACACCGTCGTTCGCTGTAAAGCTGGGTCAATATGAGAAGTGGACGATTTCGGGGGAGGGCGACGCGATGCTGCATCCGTTCCACATTCACGGAACGCAGTTCCGCATCCTCTCCGAGAACGGCAAGCCGCCCGCCGCGCACCGGCAGGGCTGGAAAGATATGGTCAATGTCGACGGCGGGCGCAGCGAAGTGCTGGTTCGCTTCGACTATGTCGCCGCCGCCGAACACGCTTACATGGCCCACTGCCATCTGCTGGAGCATGAAGACACCGGCATGATGCTGGGCTTTACCGTAAGCTGATTACGCCTGTTCCAGTGCCAGCTTCACATCCTCAATCAGGTCACCGGCGTTCTCGATGCCAATTGACAGCCGCACCGTGGCATCCGTGATGCCAATGCGCTGACGCACCGCCTGCGGCACACCGGAGTGGGTGGTGCTGCCGGGATGGCTGGCCAGGGACTCTGTACCGCCCAGGCTGACCGCCTGTTTAAACAGCGTCAGGGCATTAAGAAAACGGAACGCAGCGGGCTGACCGCCGGTAATATCAAACGAGAAGGTTGAACCGGCGCCGCTGCACTGTTCGCGATATGTTTTTCCTTCGGCGCTTTCCGCATCCAGATAGGGCAGCCAGTGCAGCTTCGCCACTTTCGGGTGATCGCGCAGAAACGCCGCGACCGCCTCCGCATTATGAAAGGCTTTCTCCATGCGCAGCGACAGGGTTTCCAGCGAGCGGCTGAGCATCCAGCTGGAGTGAGGATCGAGCTGGGTGCCGATGGCGCTGCGCAGCGCGCGCACTTTTGCCATCAGCGTCCGGCTGCCCATCGCCGCACCGGCAATCAGGTCAGAGTGGCCGCCCACATATTTTGTCAGCGAGTAGAGCGACAGATCCGCGCCCAGCGCCAGCGGCTGCTGGAACAGCGGGCCGAGCAGGGTGTTGTCGCAGGCGATCACGGGGCGCGAACCCTGCTGCTGCTCAATCTCATCGGCAATCCGCGCGATCAGGCGGATATTGACCAGGCTGTTTGTCGGGTTCGCCGGGGTTTCAATCAGGATCACTGCCACCCGACCCCGGCTCATGGCCTGCTGCGCCGCCTCGCGGATGTTCTTCTCATCAAAGCCGTCGCTGAAACCAACGGCTTTGATATCCAGATTGTGCAGCGTTTTGCTCATCAAAGTTTCGGTGCCGCCATAGAGCGGCTGCGAGTGCAGGATCACCTCACCCGGACGGGTAAACGCCAGCAGGGTAGTGGAGATCGCGGCCATGCCGGATGAGAAGAGTGAACAGCTTTCGGCCTGCTCATAAATCGCCAGACGATCTTCAACAATCTCGCTGTTGGGATGGTTAAAGCGGGAGTAGACCAGCCCGCCCGATTTGCCTTCCGGCGGTTCACGGCGACCAGAAACGTAATCAAAAAAATCCCGCCCCTCTTCGGCACTGTCGAAAACAAAAGTGGAGGTCAGAAAGACTGGCGGCTTCACCGCGCCCTCAGAGAGACGTGGATCATAGCCATAGTTCAGCATCTGGGTTTCCGGATGCAGCGGTCTGTCGCCGATATGCGTTTTTTTGCCTGAATATGAAGTCATTGTGATCTCCGGCCAGCGGGACGAGTAGGGTAACGATCGGTTGGAAGAAGGCTACCACGCAGCAAATCATGCGGGTAAATGCCGGAATGTTCTAAGGTCATGCGCATTCCTGCCAGACGCGCGAAACGGGCGAGAATTTTTTCCACGTAATCGTTTGCTTCTGGCGCTGCCGCACCGACGCGGCGGCGTCTGTGGTAGACTGCGGGGCTTTCTGACGTAACCGGGCTGAACGCAATGAAACACACTGTTGAAGTGATGATCCCTGAACAGGCAATCGCCGCGCGCATCGCTGAACTGGGCAAAGAGATTAACGACCACTACCGCGACAGCGGCAGCGACATGGTACTGGTGGGGCTGCTGCGCGGCTCGTTTATGTTCATGGCGGATCTCTGCCGCGCTATCGACGTGCCGCATGAGGTCGACTTCATGACGGCTTCCAGTTACGGCAGCGGCATGTCCAGCTCGCGCGATGTGAAGATCCTGAAAGATCTGGATGAAGACATTCGTGGCAAAGATGTGCTGATCGTCGAAGATATCATTGACTCCGGCAACACCCTGAGCAAAGTGCGTGAAATCCTGCAGCTGCGTCAGCCCAAATCCCTGGCGATCTGTACTCTGCTGGATAAGCCAGAGCGCCGTGAAGTTGAGGTCAGTGTCGAGTATGTGGGCTTTGCCATTCCCGATGAATTCGTGGTGGGCTTTGGTATCGACTATGCGCAGCACTATCGCCATCTGCCTTACATCGGCAAAGTGGTCCCGCTGGAATCCTGATACTGCCTTAACCGCACATTCTTCCAAGGCCTGCAGCCGTTGCCTGGTGTAGGCTATATCGCGCTTTTATGCCGCGATTAACTCAGACGTTGCTGTTCATCTGCAGGTTAGCTATGCCATGACGGTAGCGTTGTTCAAGGATCTCCCGGCTGCTGGCGGTGACATCAAGGTTACGCAGACAGCCGTCCTGAATACCGTAAACCCAGCCGTGCAGGGAGACATTCTGTCCGCGTTTCCAGGCCGACTGCAGCACGGTTGAGTGCCCCAGGTTGTAAACCTGTTCAATAACGTTGATTTCGCACAGTTTGTCCAGGCGCTTATCCGGCGGGAGTTCCCCCAGCAACACGCTATGCTTGTACCAGAGGTCGCGGATGTGCAGCAGCCAGTTGTCGATTAATCCCAGCTCCGGGTTATCCATTGCGGCCTGCACACCACCGCAGCCGTAGTGGCCGCACACAATAACGTGTTCCACTTCCAGCACCTCGATGGCGTATTGCACCACTGAGAGACAGTTCAGGTCAGTGTGGATCACCAGATTGGCCACGTTGCGGTGAACAAAAAGTTCGCCCGGCTCCAGTCCGGTCAGACGTTCGGCGGGAACGCGGCTGTCAGAGCAGCCAATCCACAGGAAGCGCGGTTTTTGTGTCTGAGCGAGCCGCTCAAAAAAGCCGGGATCTTCTTCAATCAGTAATTTCGACCATTCACGGTTGTTACTGATCAGGGTATTGATATCTGTCATGGCATTGAGCGACCGGTTACTGCGCAGAGTGCGCGCGCGTACTATAGGCCAGGGCCTGATAAATTTAAACGGCATTGTAATGCCATCAAAACAGGGTATGGATGCAGAATGACTTATGCACTGGAACTTTCCGGGCTGACCAAGACCTATGCTGGCGGCGTGCAGGCGCTGAAGGGCATCGATCTTAATGTTGAAGCCGGTGATTTTTATGCGCTGCTGGGGCCAAATGGCGCTGGTAAATCGACCACTATCGGGATTATCAGTTCACTGGTGAACAAATCCGGCGGCAGCGTGCGGGTGTTTGGCTACGATCTGGAAAAAGATGTGGTCAATGCTAAACGCCAGCTGGGTCTGGTCCCGCAGGAGTTTAACTTCAATCCGTTTGAAACGGTGATGCAGATCGTCGTGAATCAGGCAGGCTACTACGGCGTTGAGCGTCGCGAGGCCAACCAGCGGGCGGAAAAATACCTTAAACAGCTCGACCTGTGGGGCAAGCGCGGTGAACGTGCGCGGATGCTCTCAGGCGGGATGAAACGCCGTCTGATGATCGCCCGTGCGCTGATGCATGAACCGAAGGTGCTGATTCTGGATGAGCCGACCGCCGGGGTCGATATTGAACTGCGCCGTTCGATGTGGGTCTTCCTGAAAGATCTTAATGCCAAAGGCACGACGATCATTCTGACCACCCACTATCTGGAAGAGGCGGAGATGCTGTGCCGCAACATCGGCATTATTCAGAGTGGCGAGCTGGTGGAGAACACCTCCATGAAAGCGCTGCTTTCCAAGCTCAAATCAGAAACCTTTATTCTCGACCTGGCGCCGCGCAGTCCACTGCCGACGCTGGAGGGGTTCCAGTATCGTCTGACCGATACCTCAACGCTGGAAGTCGAAGTGCTGCGTGAGCAGGGGCTTAACAGCGTCTTCAGCCAGCTCAGTGCGCAGGGCGTGCAGGTACTGAGTATGCGCAACAAAGCCAACCGTCTGGAAGAGCTGTTTGTGGGTCTGACGACGCAGGGAAAAACAGGAGTTAAAGCATGACACATCTCTACTGGGTGGCGCTGAAAAGCATCTGGGCCAAAGAGGTTAACCGTTTCGCCCGCATCTGGATTCAGACGCTGGTGCCGCCGGTGATTACCATGACGCTCTATTTCATTATCTTTGGCAACCTGATTGGCTCGCGCATCGGTGAGATGCACGGCTTCAGCTATATGCAGTTCATCGTGCCGGGATTGATTATGATGGCGGTTATTACCAACGCCTATGCCAACGTGGCTTCTTCGTTCTTCAGCGCCAAATTCCAGCGCAATATCGAAGAATTACTGGTCGCGCCGGTTCCCACTCACATTATCATTGCGGGCTATGTCGGTGGCGGCGTCGCGCGCGGGGTCTGTGTAGGCATACTGGTCACGGCAATCTCGCTGTTTTTCGTGCCGTTCCATGTTCACTCCTGGGTGATGGTGGCAGTGACCCTGCTGCTGACGGCGATTCTCTTTTCACTGGCGGGTCTGCTGAACGCCGTCTTTGCGCGAACCTTTGACGATATCAGCCTGATCCCGACTTTTGTGCTGACACCGCTGACCTATCTGGGCGGGGTATTTTACTCGCTGAGCCTGCTGCCACCAATCTGGCAGGCAATTTCTAAGCTCAACCCGATTGTTTATATGATTAGCGGATTCCGGTACGGTTTTCTCGGCATTAATGACGTGCCGCTGGTCTTTACCCTCTCGGTACTGGTGGCTTTCATTGTGGTCTTTTACGGGCTGGTCTATGCGCTGATTCAGCGCGGTCGTGGATTACGCACCTGACAACAAAGAATAATGACAGGGCCACGCAGCGATAAGCGCGTGGCTTTTTTTTGTCTGCTAAAACAGCAATCAGTGCGATTGTCGCTGGCCTTAAAAATCGCCTTCGCTTCAGGTTCATCTGTCACTTTTTTCCCCTGCTGCTGCTCTCTGTCTCGCTTTGCTGCCGGGTGACAAGAAAATAACCCTAAGTTTTATCTGATATTACAACAGGGCATATCCCTATCTTAATGATTCTAAAATGGTAAATTTTTTTTAAGATTAGCCCTAACGCCAGGCGGTTGTTTATTTTTATCTGAGTTATCAGAATACGACGCGAATAAGCTTATTTCTCCGCTCAGGGAAAAAGGGTGGAACCGGGGTGTTTTCAATAATAAAAATGGCTCGCGAGTCAGGGCCAGTTTTTAATCAAAGGCAGGGTAAGATGAATCGTATAACGTGGATCGATAATCTGCGGGGATTGAGTATTCTCGCAATCATTTTTTTGCACAGTACTATCGCCGTACATAACAATGCAGGACATTTTACCGCCTTCAGCACGCTGTTAAATGAGATGCTGGCGCCGGTCAGACTCGGGCTGATGTTCTTTGTATCGGGATTATTTGTCGATGCGGGATTAAGAAAAGGTCTGGGTCCTTTTTTTAATAACAAAGTGCGCAGTATTCTCTATCCGTTTGTGGTCTGGGTTGCGGTTTATGGCGGATTAAAAATTCTGTTCAGCTCGATGGCGAATACACCACAATCACCGATGAATATTATTCTCTCCCACCTGACCGGTGGCGGCGATATGACCTGGTTCCTGCATTCGCTATTTATCTTCTTTATTGTGATTATTTTTGCGCGTCACCTGCCGTTTCTGCTGGTGTTTGCCATCTGTATGACGCTGAGCTGGGCTCTGCCGGCGATCGATCCTGATGGCGTGTTTGCCAGCTTCGATAATACCCATATCAACAAGTCACTCTATCTGTTTGTTTTCTTCTATCTCGGGGATTACGTGGTCAGAAAGCAGGTTGATATTGCGGAAAAAGTTCAGCATGGCCCGACGCTGCTTATTTCTCTGGTCAGTTTTATCGTGCTCTCCTGCCTGAATATCTTTGTGCTGGATCGTCACGCTCAGGCGTTATTGTCACCGCTGGCGCTGCTGTCGGTGCCGCTGTTTGTCTGGATTGCACTGAAGCTGAAGTCAGAACTGGTCTACTACATTGGCGTGAACTCGATTGTTTTTTACCTGTCGCATTATCTGGCGATTCAGTTCTTCAGTAAGATTGTGAAATTTGAAAGCCCGTCAGCCTGGGTAAATGATGTGAAGTTTATTTCGGCATTTCTGGTCGCGCTGGCGTTGCCGTGGACATTGTGTCTGATGAGAAAACGCGGCTGGTTCAATTTCCTCTTTACGATGAAGAAATCATCGAAGCCGATGACCAGCAAAACAGCGTAATACATGAGGTCATGAAAAAGGCCGGCCGTTTAACGGGCCGGCCTTTTTTTTATCAGGCAATCTGCACCGGCAGGGCTTTTGCCAGACGCTTCATCTGATTATCGCCTTCAAAATAGGCGACTTTGGGCTGCCACTGACGCGCTTCGGCATCCTCAACCTGCACGTAAGAGCAGATAATTAAAATATCGCCTTCACAGGCGCAGCGGGCGGCAGCACCGTTGACCGAAATAATTTTAGAGCCGCGTTCAGCCGCGATAGCGTAGGTAGAAAAACGCTGACCGTTGGTGACGTTATAAATATCGATCGCTTCATATTGCAGAATGCCGGAGGCATCCAGAAAATCCTGATCGATAGCGCAGGAGCCTTCATAGTTGAGGTCCGCCTGTGTCACCTTGACGCGGTGCAATTTGCCTTGCAGAACTGTGCGAATCATAGCCAGAAACCTTGTCAGAGAAAGAAAATAACCTGCCGCGGGCGTAATTACTGCGTCAGGTCAACAGTTTGATTATCGATCAGGCGCGCGTTCCCCAGCCACGCGGCCATCAGCACTACCGCACGCTGGCTGTCTACCGTCAGCGGTTGTAGTGTTTCCGCGTCGCAGATCGCCAGACCATCCGGACGCAGTCCCTGTGCCTGCAGGGCCTCACTGGCTGCCTCAACGATCTCTTCGACGTGACGCTCGCCGTTCTCCAGCCGCGTCGCCATCTGTTTCATCACCTGGCTCAGCACCGGTGCCAGCTTGCGCTCCTCAGCGGTCAGGTAACCGTTGCGCGAACTCAGCGCCAGACCATCTTCTGCCCGCACGGTTGGCACGCCAACAATTTCAATGTCAAAACCCATATCGGCCACCATCTTACGAATGATGGCCAGCTGCTGAAAATCCTTTTCGCCGAAACAGGCAATATCGGGCTGGACCAGATTAAACAGTTTGCTGACGATGGTGGCAACGCCGCGGAAATGGCCAGGGCGAGTGGCGCCTTCCAGCAGGGAAGAGAGCACCGGAACCTCAACGAAAGTCTGATTCTGCGCGCCCCGGGGATAGACTTCGGCCGGGGAGGGGGCAAAGACCACATCAACCTGATGACGGTTCAGCTTTTCGCAATCCTCCTGCAGCGTGCGCGGGTAACGCGCCAGATCGTCGGCCCGATCAAATTGCATCGGATTCACAAAGATCGAGACAATGACGACGTCGCCACGCGCCCGGGCTTCATCCACCAGCGTCAGATGCCCTTCATGCAGATTGCCCATGGTGGGCACCAGCGCAATGCGTTTACCCTGCTGACGCCAGCGACGAACTTCCTGGCGCAGCATCAGCAACGTTTCAATGATCAACACGATGATTCTCCCGGATTACTGAAAACTGTGCTCTGCCGCCGGATAGGTTCCAGCTTCGACATCGGCAATATAGCGGCGGATGGCTGCGCGAACGTCGCCAGTCTCCGCCAGGAAATTTTTGGCAAATTTAGGGATATGCCCCCCCGTCACGCCCAGCGCGTCATGCATCACCAGAATCTGTCCGTCGGTGACGTTACCCGCCCCGATGCCAATCACCGGAATGGAGAGCGCGTCGGTAATACGCTGCGCCACAGAAACCGGAACGCACTCCAGTACCATCAGCTGCGCGCCTGCGGCCTCCAGCGCCAGCGCATCCGCCAGCAGCTGCTCAGCGCCCGCGTCGTCACGGCCCTGCACTTTATAGCCGCCGAAGATATTCACAGACTGCGGTGTCAGGCCGAGATGGCCGCATACCGGCACTGCCCGCTCCGTCAGCATCTGCACGGTTTCAGCCAGCCAGCTGCCGCCTTCCAGCTTCACCATGTTGGCGCCGGCGCGCATCAGCTGCGCGGCGCTGTCGAAAGTCTGCGCTAGCGTGGCGTAACTCATGAACGGCAGGTCGGCGAGCAGAAGTGCCTGCGGTGCACCACGGCGGACTGCCGCGGTGTGATAAGCGATGTCACTGACCGTAACCGGCAGCGTGGAGTCATGCCCCTGCACCGTCATTCCTAACGAGTCACCAACCAGCAGAACCTGAATGCCTTCCTCGGCAAACAGACGAGCAAAACTGAAATCGTACGCGGTCAGCGTGGCAAACTTTTTGCCGCTGGCCTTGGCCTGACGCAGATGTGAAATCGTGGTGGGTTTCATGGCGCTCTCAACTCAGGAATTCTGATGCGCGCAGTTTACTGGATAGCGTGAACGAGCGGAATCACAGATGTGCGTTTGTCGCTTCAGTCATGCCACAGCACGATGCTGCGGGCGTCAAGAGAGGTCAGGAAGGAGCGAAGAGGGCGGCCGTCCGGCAGACAGAGATCCGGAGCAATCGCCAGCAGTGGCACCAGCATAAAGGCGCGATTCAGCAGATCGTAATGCGGTACAGTCAGACGCGCCGTGTTGATTCGGGCATCGCCAAACAGCATCAGATCGATATCCAGCGTGCGCGGTCCCCAGCGTTCCGCTTTTCGCACCCGGCCATGCTCATGTTCGATGCGCTGGGTATGATCCAGCAGAGCCTCTGCGCTGAGATCGGTCTCCAGCGCCACGGCGGCGTTGAGAAAATCGGGCTGATCGGGTGGGCCATAGGGCGGCGTGCGATAGAAGGGCGAAGTCGCAATGCGCTGCGTCTGCGGCAGCGCATCAAGTGCGGTCAGTGCTGCATCAACCTGATGCAGCGGATCGGCCAGATTACTGCCTAACGCGAGGTAAACCCGTGTCATGAGACGTTGTGTTTATCGCGACGGGGTGCAGAAGAGCGGCGGCGCGGACGGCGTGAGCGGTTGCGCGGCACCGGATCATCGCCCAGGTTATTCAGCATGTTTTTCTGCTGTGGCGGAGCCGCCACCTGAAACTCGCCCCACCACTGGCTCAGACGCAGCAGTTCCGGGTTGTTCTCCACCTCTGCACGCAGCGCCAGCAGATCGTACGCGGCGCGGAACTTCGGATGCTCCATCAGCTTCCAGGCGCGTTTACCGTGACGACGCGACATGCGCAGCTGCAGCAGCCAGATATCGCGGATCAGCGAGGTAATCCGTTTTGGAATCGCCAGTGCGCGGCACGCTTCATCCAGCGTGTCATTCATCGCCATCGCAAAGGCTTCGAAGTAGGTCAGGCCGCTCTCCTGCGCAATGCGTTCTGCCGCTTCGAGCTGCGGATACCAGAACATCGCGGCAAACAGAAACGCCGGATTAACGCGCATCTCATTGTGAATGCGGTTATCGGTATTTTTCAGCACCTGCGCCACCATCCGCTCCATGTGGCTGTCGCTGTTTTCCGTAAAGTTACGCGCCAGCGTCGGGAACAGCGGCTGGAACAGCTGATATTCACAGAGTTTGAGATAGGTGCTGTAGCCGTAACCCGCCTGCAGCAGTTTCAGAGACTCTTCAAACAGGCGTGCTGGTGGGATATCCCGCAGCAGCGAAGCCAGACGCGGAATCGGCTCAGCCGTTTCCGGCGCGATGCGCATATTGAGTTTGGCGGCGAAGCGCGCGACGCGCAGCATCCGGACCGGATCTTCCCGATAGCGGGTTTCCGGATCGCCAATCAGACGGATAATGCCCGCTTCCAGATCGCTGATGCCGCCCACATAGTCACGGACGGTGAAATCGGCCACGCTGTAGTAGAGGCTGTTGATCGTCAGATCGCGGCGCTGGGCGTCATCTTCGATAGAGCCAAAGATGTTGTCGCGCAGCAGCATGCCGCTTTGGGCGCGCTGCGAACTGTTGCGATCCTCATCGGGCTCGTCTGCCTGATGGTGACCACGGAAGGTGGCGACTTCGATCACCTCCGGGCCAAACATCACGTGAGCCAGACGGAAACGGCGACCGACCAGGCGACAGTTGCGGAACAGCTTGCGCATCTGCTCAGGCGTGGCATTGGTCGTGACGTCGAAATCTTTGGGCTTTTGCCCCAGTAGCAAATCGCGCACGCCACCGCCTACCAGATAGGCTTCATAACCGGCTTTGTTCAGGCGATAGAGCACTTTGAGGGCATTTTCGCTGATGTCTTTACGTGAGATGGTGTGGCTTTCACGAGGGATGATGGTCATAAGACGCTCTGGTTCAACCTCTGCTGGGGCTTCCTCTCCATCTCGCTTCAGGACTTTCCGGCAAAAATTAGCTACTCGGGTAAAAATGGGACACCTCGACAGTGGCAATAAGGGTGTAGGTAAAATCAGCGGCTAATCATAGCCTGTTGAGAACCGTTTGAGAATGCTGTTGTCTATGCATCCGGTTTCAGGGCGTTCTCCTGCGGCATCAAAGCGATATTCCACTGTGCCACCGCATCAGACAGCAGTTTCTCCTGCGTTAAATCCTGCCAGCCGCAGGAAACCGGCTGGCCGAGAAAACGCAACGCCGCCACCAGCAGCGGTCGGGCATCGCCCTCCGGCAGGGCGGGCGCGTGATTCTGCTTCGATAACTTATTGCCATCGCGATTCAGTGCCAGCGGCAGATGCATCCAGGCGGGCACCGGCCAGCCAAACTGCTGATAGAGTGCAATCTGGCGCACCGTCGGCGCAATTAAATCTGCGCCGCGCACCACTTCGGTGATGCCCTGAAAGTGGTCATCGACGACGACCGCCAGGTTATAGGCAAACAGGCCATCCCGGCGGTGAATGATAAAATCTTCCTGCGCCAGCGCGTGCTCTGCCTCTATCCGGCCGCGCAGCCGATCCTCAAAGGCCAGCACCGGCGCATGCTGGCGTAAACGCAGCGCGGCATTCTCTGGCCCGCGCTGACGGTCACGGCAGTAGCCATCATAGAAGCCGCCGATCTGCTGGATGCGGCGCCGGGTGCAGGTGCAGTAATAGCTTTGACGCTGGGCCCGGAGCCAGGCCAGTGCCTCACGATAGGCATCATGACGCTGAGACTGCCAGAGCACCTCGCCATCCCATGTTAAGCCATAGTGTTCAAGCTGCTGCAGGATACGGCTGGCGGCACCCGGTACTTCCCGTGGCGGATCGATATCTTCAATCCTCACACGCCAGATACCGTTTTGCGCACGCGCGCTCAGGTAACTGCCCAGCGCAGCAATCAGCGAGCCAAAGTGAAGTTCACCAGAGGGGGAGGGGGCGAAACGGCCGATACAGGAGGATGACATAGGTTTCAGAAGTGACCACGCAGGGAGCGAAACAGCAGGTACTCCACTGCGTGGTAACAGGCTGGACGCGGCATCAGCCGGCCATTTGTTTCTCACGAATTTCTGCTAACGTCTTGCAGTCGATGCAGAGATCGGCCGTTGGACGTGCTTCGAGACGGCGAATACCAATCTCAACGCCACAGGAATCGCAATAACCGAAGTCGTCATCTTCGACTTTCTTCAGCGTCTTCTCGATCTTTTTAATCAGTTTACGTTCGCGATCGCGGTTACGCAGCTCCAGGCTGAACTCCTCTTCCTGTGCGGCACGGTCAACCGGGTCCGGGAAGTTGGCAGCTTCATCCTGCATGTGCGATACAGTACGATCGACTTCGTCCCGCAATTGATTACGCCAGGCTTCCAGAATCTTACGAAAATGGGTCAGCTGCGCGTCGTTCATATACTCTTCGCCAGCCTTCACCTGATAAGGTTCGACTCCGGCGATAGCGAGAATACTCAGGGACGATGTTTTACGGTTTTGACCTTCTTGCATGTTGCTTCTCCTGGATAACACGCACTATACCCTTTCACTGACGTCTCGCAGGGGCGTAACTGCCAGCCTGCATTTGACCTCTGCCGGGTACATCGATCCCCCATTGGGGAAAAAAACAGGCCGCTATAAATAACAGAAGCAGTCAGGGTTGGCAATTCTTCATGAACACACCTTGACAAGCCTGTGAGGAACAGCGTATTCGGCGTTGAGCACAGAACATTCTTAGCACATAAAATTGCAAAAGATATTACATGGTTACGCTGATCGGCGATTTAAGAAACATTCCCTGCGCCGACAGTGCTGCCTGATACGCTAAAACCTCTACACCCTCCTGCTGCGCCTGAGCCAGTTGTTCTGCATACGCCGCATCGATGTGACGTGCCGGGGAAACGTCCTCAATCCCCGTGTGCAGAACGGCAAACAACAAAACGGCCCGATGGCCCTCTGCCGCCACTGTCGCCAGTTCACGCAGATGCTTTTGGCCTCGAATCGTCACCGCATCCGGAAAATACCCTTTGCCTTCATGTAAAAGAGTGACGGATTTGACCTCAATATAGCAGTTGCGCCGGCCCTCTGCTTTGAGCAGGAAATCAATTCTGCTCTTTTCAGTACCATATTTAACTTCGGCCTGACGCTGCGTGTAACCGGTCAGTGCAGGCAGCCCGTTCAGATCCAGCGCTTCGGCCACCAGCTGGTTAGCGCGCAGGGTATTGACGCAGATCCAGTGCCCCTGCTGTGTCTCGGTCAGCTCCCAACTGTGGGGATATTTGCGCGTCAGGCTGTCTGAGGTGGAGTACCAGACCCGATCACCTGGTGTCGCGCAGCCGGTCATGGCACCCGTGTTGGCGCAGTGGATCGTCAGCACCTCGCCATCGGGCGTCATGACATCAGCCAGAAAGCGTTTATAGCGTGCAATCAGACGGGCGGGCTTAAGGGGCGGAGAGAAGTGCATGCGGATCCTGAGAAGAGAGTGGCCAGCTGGCCAGAGCGCGATAACGGGTCCGGCCCCGGCTGTACTCAGAGGCGAACAGTGAAAAACGCGAGACGCGGAAATGCCAGTGAAAGCCGCGCGGCGGTAACGCCACCAGCTGCGTGGCGTGACGTAACAGCGTAATGTGCGGATGAAACGGTTGTGGGCTCTGGTGACAGCCATGCCGGGCGGCCTGCGCCCGCAGCAGGCTGGCGAGCTGCAACAATCCGCGTGGCGCGCGCTGGCAGCCCAGCCAGACCACACTGGGGCGTGGCCAGTGCCCGGCATCATCCAGATCGAGATCAAAACCGGGCTGAATGATGCGTGAAGCCAGCGTCTGCAGACGCTGTGAGGTTTCCGCTGTCACGTCACCCAGAAACGCCAGCGTCAGGTGCAGATTCGCCGCGGCGACCGGCACGCCCGCCTCCGCCGGAAAGGTGTCGGCCCGCCAGCGCACCAGCTGCTGCTGCATGTCTTCAGGCAGGCTGAGGGCAAAAAATAAGCGTTGTGTTGCCATGGCGCTCTCCGGCAAATATCACGTGCTACAATGCGCGCCATCTTAGCACAGGCAGAAGCGGAGTTTGCTGTGAGCAATTTACCGGTCAGCGCAGTGCTGCCTGACCTCCTGGCGGCGCTGAAAGACGCTGCTCAAATCCTGCTGGCTGCACCGACGGGCGCGGGCAAATCGACCTGGCTGCCGCTGCAGTTGTTACAGCAGGCGGAGCTGTCTGGGCGGATCATTATGCTGGAGCCGCGTCGGCTGGCGGCACGCAACGTGGCGCAGCGGCTGGCAGAGCAGCTGGGCGAGCAGCCGGGGGCCACGGTCGGGTTCCGGATGCGCGGCGAAAGCTGCGTCGGCCCCGAGACCCGGCTGGAAGTGGTGACCGAAGGGATGCTCACACGCATGCTGCAGCACGACCCGATGCTGGAGGGCGTGTCACTGGTGATCCTGGATGAATTTCATGAACGCAGCCTGCAGGCCGATCTGGCGCTGGCGCTGCTGCTCGATGTGCAGCAGGGGCTGCGCGACGATCTGAGGATCCTGCTGATGTCCGCCACGCTGGACAATGCCCGGCTGGCGGCACGGCTGCCCGATGCGCCGCTGATCGTCTCAGAAGGGCGCAGCTTTCCGGTCGAAAGGCGTTATGCGTCACTGAATCAGACTGTGCGCTTTGAAGAGGCGGTCGCACGGGAGGTCGCCCAGCTGCTGCGGGACGAGAGCGGCTCGCTGCTGCTGTTTCTGCCCGGCGTGGCGGAGATCGAGCGGGTGAAGCGCGCACTGGAATCCCGGATTGCGGACGATGTGGATCTGACCCCGCTGTATGGCGCGCTGCCGCTGGCGGCGCAGCGACAGGCGATTCTGCCCGCCGCCGCCGGACGCCGTAAGGTGGTCCTCGCCACCAATATTGCCGAAACCAGCCTGACCATTGAGGGGATCCGGCTGGTGGTCGACAGCGCCCTTGAGCGCAGCGCCCTGTTTGACGCCCGCACTGGTGTCACGCGTCTCCAGACCCAGCGGATCAGTCAGGCCTCCATGATCCAGCGTGCGGGCCGTGCCGGTCGACTGATGCCGGGGATCTGCCTGCATTTACTGCCGCAGGAACAGGCTGCACGTGCAGCAGCGCAGAGTGAACCGGAGATCCTCAATAGCGATCTCTCCTCGCTGTGGCTGGATCTGCTGCAGTGGGGCTGTACGCAGCCCGGGCAGTTACAGTGGCTGGATGAACCCCCTGCCCGCCATCTCGGTGCGGCACAACAGCAGCTGACCCGGCTGGGGGCGCTGGACAGCCACGGTCTGCTTAACCCGCTGGGCCGGCGCATGGCGCAGCTGGGCTGCGATCCCCGCCTTGCGGCGCTGCTCTGTGCGGCAGGCGAGGATCCGGATGCGGTCGCCAGCGCCGCCCTGCTGGTGGCGATTCTGGAAGATCCGCCGCGCAGCGGCAGCGGCGACCTGCGTGATGCGCTGCATCGGCCTCAGCCTCAATGGCAGCGGCGGGCGCAGCAGTGGCAACAGCGGCTTCGGATCCGGGGCGGCCGGGTCGATGAGGAGCGTTTTGCCGGACTGCTGGCGGCGGGCTTCGGCGATCGGCTGGCGCGACGGCGTGACCTGAGTGGCCGCTATCAGCTGGCCAACGGGCTGGGTGCCAGGCTTGATGAACAGGATGGCCTGACGCGCAGTGAATGGCTGATTGTCCCGGCGCTGCTGCAGACCAGCGCCGCGCCGGATGCCCGAATGCTGCTGGCACTGCCGGTTGACATCGAGGCTCTGTGCCAGCAGCAGCCGGCACTGGTGGAACGCCGGACCGAAGTGGAGTGGGACGAAGAGAAAGGTACGCTGCGCGCGTTCAGGCGCGAGCAGATCGGCGCGCTGGTGCTGAAAACCCAGCCGCTGGCGCGGCCGGAGCCGGAGGTGCTGCATGCGGCCATGCTACGCTGGATCGCTGAAAAGGGGCTGTCGGTTCTGGGCTGGACGCCAGAGGCGGAGCAGTTGCGACTGCGCATCCAGTGTGCGGCGCAGTGGCTGCCGGAAGAGAGCTGGCCTGCTACCGATGACAGCACGCTGCTTGAGAGCCTGCCGCAGTGGCTGCTTCCGCAGATGGCCGCCGTGCGCGATCTTCGCAGCCTGCAGGCGGTGAACCTGACCACCGCACTCTTACATTTACTCACATGGTCACAGCGTCAGCGGCTGGATAGTGCGCTGCCAACTCATTACACTGTGCCGACCGGAAGCCGGCTGCCCATTCGCTACGATGCGGATAAGCCGCCCGCCCTGGCGGTGCGGATTCAGGAGATGTTTGGCGAAGCGCGCAATCCGGCGGTCGCCGATGGGCGCGTCCCGCTGGTGCTGGAGCTGTTATCGCCCGCCCAGCGCCCGCTGCAGATCACCCGCGATCTGGCGGCGTTCTGGCGGGGGGCCTGGCCGGAGGTCAGGAAAGAGATGAAAGGGCGCTATCCTAAACATCTCTGGCCAGAGGATCCGGCCACCGCCTTGCCCACAAGGCGGACCAAAAAAATGTCCCCGCAGGGTTGAGTCCACTGGATCGAATTCAGAGGGTTCTGCCATGCGGCACGCGAGAAAGCCGTTAGAGTAGCGGCGCTGCTGTAAGCACTGCCTGGAGAAGAAAAGTAATGTCTGGGAACGATCGCGAACCAATAGGGCGCAAAGGTAAAGCGTTGCCGCCGCGCAGCAGTACGGGCCGGGGGCGACGCAGGGATATCGAACAGGACGATTTTAATGATGACGAGGAGGAGGCGCCGGTGCCACGTAAAGGTAAAGGTGGAAAACCGCCGCGCGGCAAACGCCGTTGGCTGGGATGGGTAATCAAACTGTTCCTGGTGTTTGTGGTGGTGATGGCCGCGTGGGGCATCTACCTCGACTCGGAAATTCGCAGCCGGATCGACGGTAAAGTGTGGCAACTGCCCGCCACCGTCTATGGCCGCATGGTCAGCCTGGAACCGGGCATGGCCTACAACAAAAGTGAAATGGTGGCACTGCTGGAAGGAACCCAGTATCGCGAAGTCTCCCGGATCACCCGCCCTGGCGAGTTTTCGGTTAAGGGCAACACGATTGAACTGCTGCGCCGTCCGTTTGATTTCCCCGACAGTAAAGAGGGGCAGATCCACGCGCGCATGAGCTTCACGAAGAATGAGCTGAGCGAGATTAAAAACCTCGAAACCGGCCGCGATTTTGGCTTTTTCCGCCTCGATCCGCGCCTGATCACCATGCTGCAGTCACCGAACGGTGAACAGCGACTCTTCGTTCCGCGCACCGGCTTCCCGGATCTGCTGGTCGATACGCTGATCGCCACCGAAGATCGTCACTTTTACGAGCATGATGGCATCAGCCCGTACTCAATCGGACGTGCCTTCCTGGCAAACATTACAGCCGGTAAAGCGGTGCAGGGCGGCAGTACCCTGACGCAGCAGCTGGTGAAGAACCTGTTCCTCACCAACGAGCGTTCGCTGTGGCGTAAAGCGCGTGAAGCCTATATGGCAGTGATCATGGATGCGCGCTACAGCAAAGATCGCATTCTGGAACTCTACCTGAACGAGGTCTATCTCGGTCAGGCGGGCAGCGATCAGATCCGCGGTTTCCCGCTGGCGAGCCTCTACTACTTTGGCCGTCCGGTTGATGAACTGAGTCTGGATCAGCAGGCGATGCTGGTCGGCATGGTGAAGGGGGCGTCACTCTATAATCCGTGGCGTAATCCGAAACTGGCGCTGGAGCGTCGCAACCTGGTACTGCGTCTGCTGCAGCAGCAGAAAGTCATCGACCAGGAGCTGTATGACATGCTGTCGGCGCGTCCGCTGGGCGTGCAGCCGAAGGGCGGCGTTATCACGCCACAGCCTGCCTTTATGCAGATGGTACGGAATGAACTGCAGGCGAAGCTGGGCGACAAAATCAAGGATCTCTCCGGGGTGAAAATCTTCACCACGCTGGATCCGGTGTCGCAGGATGCAGCCGAAAAAGCGGTGATTGATGGCATTCCGACGCTGAAAAAACAGCGTGGCCTGAAAGATCTGGAAACGGCGATGGTGGTGGTCGACCGCTTCAGCGGCGAAGTCCGTGCGATGGTCGGCGGGGCAGATCCGCAGTATGCCGGTTATAACCGTGCGCTGCAGGCGCGTCGCTCTATCGGTTCACTGGCAAAACCGGCGACCTATCTCACCGCGCTGAGCCAGCCCAACAGCTATCGACTGAATAGCTGGATTGCGGATGAGCCGATTGCGCTGAAGCAGCCCAACGGCAGCATCTGGAAGCCGATGAACGATGACCGTCGCTTCAGCGGTAAAGTGATGCTGGTGGATGCACTGACCAACTCCATGAACGTTCCGACGGTTAACCTCGGCATGACGCTGGGTCTGGATGCAGTGGTGGAGACATGGAACAAACTGGGCGTGCCGAAAGATCAGCTGCATCCGGTGCCGGCGATGCTGCTGGGCGCCCTGAACCTGACGCCGATTGAAGTGGCGCAGGCGTTCCAGTCGATCGCCAGCGGCGGCAACCGCGCGTCGCTGTCCGCCGTGCGTTCGGTGATTGCGGAAGATGGCAGCGTGCTCTATCAGAGTTATCCGCAGGCGCAGCGTGTTGAACCGGCGCAGGCCGCTTATCTGACGCTCTACACGATGCAGCAGGTCGCCGATCACGGTACCGCCCGTGCGCTGGGCGCACGTTTCCCGAATGCGCATCTGGCCGGGAAAACCGGGACCACCAACGACCTGGTCGACAGCTGGTTTGCCGGTATCGATGGCAAAGAAGTGGCGATCACCTGGGTGGGACGCGATAACAACCAGCCGACCAAACTCTATGGTGCCAGCGGGGCGATGCAGCTCTATCGTCGCTACCTCGACATCCAGGCGCCGATGCCGTTGCAGCTGACGCCACCGGAAGATGTGTCGATGATGAATGTGGATTCTGCCGGAAACTTTGTCTGCGGCACGGGCAGCAGCACCTGGCGTTCGCTGCCGGTGTGGGCGCTGGATCCGAATGCGCTGTGTCAGCAGCAGCAGCAACAGATTCAGCAGCAGCAACAGCTGTTCGATCAGCAGCAGCAGCAGCAGCAACAGCAGCAGCAACCGGCTCAGCAACCGCAGGAGCAGAAGGATAGCGACGGCGTAGCAGGCTGGATAAAAGATATGTTTGGCAAATAAACCGGTCTTACCGGTTAAAAAGGGCGCTTCGGCGCCCTTTTTTATGCCGGTCGATCCTGTGCATGCGGGTCTGCACAGGCTGTTACGGCGGGGATTTCCGCTTGCAGTACCGGAGACCTTTCGCATATTATCGAAACGTTATAATAATCATTATCGTTTCGATTCGCCTGATTGCGCCTACTGTCCAGAGACACTTTTATGAACGTGCGAACGACTTTTTCTGACAACACCCAAAAAACCTTTTCCCGTCCTCTTCTGGGCATCCTGATTACCCTCAGCCTCAGCGCCAGCCTTCATGCGGCGCAGACGGAAACGCTGGTCGTCTCGGCCGATGGCGGCAGCGGCGTCGAAGCGGAAAATCCCTGGGGCCCGGCGCCAACGGTCGCGGCGAAACGCAGCGCCACGGGTACCAAAACCGATACACCAATTGAAAAAAATCCGCAGTCTGTCTCCGTGGTCACCCGTGAAGAGATGGCGATGCACAACGTCACCCGTGTGAAAGAGGCGTTTAACTATACGCCTGGCGTGCTGACCGGAAACCGTGGCAGTTCAGGTGTGATTGATGCCCTGTCGATTCGCGGCTTTAGCGAAACCAGTACTAATCAGTATCTCGATGGTCTGAAACTACAGGGGGATAGCTTCTCCGAGTTTGCCATCGATCCCTACTTCCTGGAGCGTGCCGAACTGCTGCGCGGGCCGGTGTCGGTGCTGTATGGAAAAAGCAATCCCGGCGGTGTGGTTGCGCTGGTAAGCAAGCGGCCAACGCAGGAAACCCTGCGTGAAGTGCAGTTTCAGATGGGCAACGACAATCTCTTCTCGACCGGCTTTGATTTCGGTGGGGCGCTGGATGATGACGGCGTTTACAGCTATCGGCTGACCGGCCAGGCGCGCAGTCAGGATGCGCAGCAGGCGATGAACAAAGAGAAGCGTTACAACCTCGCTCCGGCATTCAGCTGGCGTCCCGACGATCGCACCCGTATCGATCTGCTGACCTATTTCCAGAACGAGCCCGAAACCGGCTATTACGGCTGGCTGCCGCGGCAGGGCACCGTCGTGCCGATCACCCGCGCCGACGGCAGCGAGTACAAACTGCCGACTGACTTCGATGAAGGTGAGCAGAGCAATAAAATTTCACGCACCACCAAAATGGTGGGCTATAACGCTGAGCACAGCTTCAACGACACCTGGACGGTGCGTCAGAATCTGCGTTACGCCGATCTTCGCACCGACTATCGCAGCATCTACGGCAATGGTCTTATCCCGGGAACACAGGAGATATTCCGTGGCTCTGCGCTTTCCCATGAAAAGCTGAATCAGTTCGCGGTGGATAACCAGGCGCAGGCAAAATTTGCTACCGGCCAGGTGGATCATACGCTGTTGCTGGGCGTGGACTTCCAGCGTACCCGCAATGATATCGACGCTCAGTATGGTGTTGCATCCAGCCTGAATGCCGTTAATCCACAGTATGGCAATGACAGCGTGGCACCATACGGCCCTTATCAGCATCTCAATAAGCAGCGTCAGACCGGCCTTTATACGCAGGATCAGATGGAGTGGAACCGCTGGGTGCTGACACTCGGTGGACGTTACGACTACGCCATGACCTCGGTTTACGATCGGGTGGAAAATAGCGTTGACCGTCAGAACGATCAGGCCTTTACCTGGCGGGGGGGTCTGAACTATGTGTTTGATAACGGTATCGCACCTTATTTCAGCTACAGCGAAGCCTTTATTCCCAATGCGGGTGGGACCTATGACGGTCAGGCGTTTGATCCGTCACGTGCGAAGCAATATGAAGCGGGGGTGAAGTATGTGCCGAAAGATCGTCCGGTTGTCCTTACCGCCGCGCTTTATCAGCTCACCAAAACCAAAAACCTGACGGCCGATCCGGATACGGTTAGTCATCCCAATGCCAGCGTGCAGAGTGGCGAGATCCGATCGCGTGGCGTAGAACTGGAAGCGAAAGCCGCGCTGAATGCCAATGTAAACCTGACGGCCGCTTACACCTACACCGATGCCGAATACACGGAAGATACGCAGCTGAAAGGCAAAACGCCGGTACAGGTGCCAAAACACATGGCTTCTCTGTGGAGTGATTACACCTTCCACGAAACTGCTTTATCGGGCGTGACGGTGGGCGCAGGTGTGCGTTATGTCGGCGAGAGCCAGGGGCTTTACAACGCAGGTGCGCAGCAGAACCAGAATTTTAAGGTGGCCGGTTACACCACGGTGGATGCGGCGCTGAAATATGATCTGGGCCGTTTGGGTCTGCCGGGCTCATCCGTTGGCGTTAACGTCAACAATCTGTTCAATCGTGAGTATGTCGCCAGCTGCTACCGTGAATACGCCTGCTACTGGGGGGCGGAGCGCCAGATTGTCGGCACCGCAACCTTCAGATTCTGATTTAACCGGGCGCGCAGGCGCCCGTTCGTTCACAGGAATAACCATGTTGTATCCTCACGCAGAAGCGTCGACCTTTACCCTGAAAAACGCCGGTTTTGACGTGCCAGGCCGTACGCTGCTTCAGCCACTGTCGCTGACCTTTCCGCCGGGCAAAATGACGGCGCTGATTGGTCATAACGGCTCGGGCAAGTCGACGTTGCTGAAAATGCTGGGCCGCCATCATACCGCCAGCCATGGCAAGGTTCTGCTGAATCAGCAGCCGACAGAAGCCTGGAGCAGCAAAGCCTTTGCCCGCGAGGTCGCCTATCTGCCGCAGCAGTTACCGGCAGCGGAAGGGATGACGGTTCGCGAACTGGTGGCTATAGGCCGCTATCCCTGGCATGGCGCACTGGGACGCTTTGGCCAGGAGGATCGCGACAGGGTGGAAGAAGCGATTGCCCAGGTCGGGCTGAAGCCTTTTGCCGGACGGCTGGTCGATAGCCTGTCGGGCGGCGAGCGCCAGCGCGCCTGGCTGGCAATGATGGTGGCGCAGAACAGCCGCTGTCTGCTGCTGGATGAACCGACATCGGCGCTGGATATCGCTCATCAGGTCGAGGTGCTGGCACTGATAAAAACGCTGAGTCAGCAACGGGGATTAACGGTGATTGCCGTACTGCACGATATCAATATGGCCGCGCGCTACTGCGATCATCTGGTGGCACTGCGTCAGGGAGCGATGATTGCCGACGGTGACGCAGACGCCATTATGCAGGCCGACGTGCTGGCGGCGATTTATGGCATCCCGATGGGCATTCTGCCGCATCCGCAGGGCGGCGCGCCGGTCAGTTTTGTCTGTTAAGGAAGTATGATGCCCGATCTTTATCGCCGCAGGCTGATGCTGGCGCTGGCGGCCTCGCCGCTGTTTTGTTCCATTCCCCTGCGTGCCGCTACGCCCCAGGCTGGCCGCATTATCGCGCTGGAGTGGTTACCCACCGAACTTCTGCTGGCGTTGGGTATTACTCCTTATGGGGTAGCCGATCTGCACAACTACAACATCTGGGTTGGCCAGCCACCGCTTCCCGCTGACGTAATCGACGTGGGCCTGCGCACTGAGCCTAATCTTGAGCTGATGGCGCAGATGCAGCCCTCCCTGATCCTCTGCTCCAACGGCTATGGCCCCGCAAAAGATAAGCTGCAGCGTATTGCGCCTGCCATGGGGTTTGACCTCCACAGCGGCGACGGTAAACCCTTTACCGCCGCCCGGGCCTCGCTACGTCAGCTGGCGGCGCGTCTGGGCATAAGCGAACGGGCGGAGCAGCATCTGCGCGAAGTTGATGCGCAGCTGGCGGCGGCGCGTCAGCGTCTGGCGCCCTATGCCGGCCGCACGATCCTGCTGATGACGCTGCTCGACAGCCGTCACGCTATCACCTTTGGCAAAAACAGCCTGTTTCTGGAGGTGATGAGCCTGCTGGGCCTGAAAAATGGCTGGCATGGCGAAACCAGTTTCTGGGGCAGTGCGGTGATCGGTATCGAACAGCTGGCGCAGCTGGGCGACGTTGAGGCGATCTGTTTCGATCACGACAACGAGAGGGTGATGCAGCAACTGATGCGCAGCCCGCTGTGGCAGGCGATGCCGTTTGTGCGCAGCGGACGCTTTCAGCGTGTACCAGCCGTCTGGTATTACGGTGCCACACTCTCGGCGCTGCACTTTGTTCGCGTGCTGGAACGCGCGCTGGAGAAACCCTGATGCGTGACGCTCTCTTTCCTGCGGGCCTGCTCAGCCTGCTGTTCGTGCTGGCGTTGAGCCTCACGCTGACAACGCTGCATGGGGCGCTGCCGCAGGCGGAATGGTGGCAGGCGCTCTGGTCACCGGCCGTCGATAACCTGCCGCAGATGGTGTTTCACTACAGTCTGCTGCCGCGTACGGTGCTGGCGCTGCTGGTGGGCGCCGGGCTGGGCCTGGCCGGTCTGCTGTTTCAGCAGATCCTGCGCAATCCGCTGGCGGAGCCGACCACGCTGGGCGTCTCTTCCGGCGCCCAGCTGGGCATTACCGTTGCCACGCTGTGGCATCTGCCGGGCGGCATGCTGGCGCAGCAGTTTGCGGCGCTGAGCGGCGCGCTGCTGGTGGGCGCCCTGGTCTTTGGCGTTGCCTGGAACAGGCGGCTGTCGCCGGTCACGTTGATCCTGGCCGGGCTGGTGCTGAGCCTTTATAGCGGCGCGGTCAATCAAATTTTTGCGATTTTTAACCATGACCAGCTGCAGAACATGTTTCTCTGGAGCAGCGGTGCGCTGAATCAGATGGGCTGGGATAATGTGCAACAGCTCTGGCCGCGTCTGCTGCTGGCGTTTGTCGTGGCGCTGGCGCTGCTGCGTCCGCTGACGCTGATGGGGCTGGATGACACTGTGGCGAAAAACCTGGGTCTGGCCCTCTCTGTCGCCCGGATTGGCGGGCTGGGGCTGGCGATTCTGCTCAGCGCACAGCTGGTAAATGTCGCCGGCATCATTGGTTTTATCGGGCTGTTTGCGCCGCTGCTGGCGAAGCTGCTGGGGGGGCGGCGGCTCATCAGCCGGATGGTGCTGGCCCCGCTGACGGGTGCGCTGCTGCTCTGGCTGGCGGACAGTTGCGTGATGTGGCTCAGCCAGCATGGGCGCGATATTCCGACCGGTACGGCCACGGCGCTGCTCGGTGTGCCGATCCTCCTGTGGCTGTTGCCGCGCCTGCGCACCGGCTCTGTGCCACCCGCGCTGAATCAGGGTGACAGGGTGCCCGCCGAGCGGCAGAACCTGCTGCGCTGGCTGCTGATCGGTCTTATTGTCCTGGGCCTGCTGGTATGGGCCGGTCTGGCGTTCGGGCGCGATGCGCTGGGCTGGCGTGTCGCAGCCGGTGAGATGCTGCACTCCTTGCTGCCGTGGCGTGCTCCTCGGGTGCTGGCCGCGCTGGTGACCGGTCTGATGCTGGGCGTGGCCGGGAGCCTGATCCAGCGGCTGACCGGCAACCCAATGGCCAGTCCGGAAGTGCTGGGCATCAGCTCCGGAGCCGCCTGCGGCGTGGTTGTCATGATGTTTTTTGTACCTGGTGATGCGGTGGTCTGGCTGTTGCCCGCCGGTGCGCTGGGGGCGGCGCTGACGCTGCTGGTGATCATGACGGTAGCCAGCCGGGGAGGCTTTACGCCGGAGCGGTTGCTGCTGGCGGGCATGGCGCTCAACAGTACCTTTGTGACCCTGCTGATGCTGCTGCTGGCCAGCGGCGATCCGCGGATGGGCGGGCTGCTGACCTGGATTTCGGGGTCGACCTATAACATCAGCGGGACGCAGGCGATACAGAGCGCACTCTGTGCTCTGCTGCTGGTGGGGCTGGCACCGCTGGCCACGCGCTGGCTGACGCTGCTACCGTTGGGCAGTGCGACTGCGCGGTCGGCTGGTCTGGCGTTAACGCCTGCACGGTTGAGTCTGCTGCTGCTGGCTGCCGCGCTCACTGCAAGCGCAACCCTGACTATCGGCCCGCTGAGTTTCGTCGGCCTGATGGCGCCGCATCTGGCGCGAATGCTGGGTTTCCGGCGAGCTTTACCGCAGCTGCTACTGTCGGGGCTGCTGGGGGCTGGATTGATGGTGCTGGCTGACTGGTGCGGGCGGATGCTGGCGTTCCCGGATCAGATTCCGGCCGGGCTGATGGCGACATTTTTAGGTGCGCCGTACTTTATCTGGCTGCTCAGGCGCTCGGGTTAAGAGGAAAACGCAGGCTGGTTTAAGAGAGCGGCCCGATCCAGAGCAGGGGGAATCTGACAACAACGAAGAAGCGCAATGCGCAGGGAATCGGGTCTGAAGCGTCCCGCCGCCCGGAAAAACGCCAGGCGCGTTTATAAACAACGCAAAACGCTGGCTCGTTTACGGGTGCATTTGATGGATGAGGTGCGTAATCGCGCGGGCCAGGCAAGTCATGGACGACGGCTTTCGTGGCATCCCGGTCTGACCCTGTTTCCTGTGCCTGCACTCTCTCACACCAGAGCGGGGCTAACCTTATCAATAACAAAAGACCGGCTGCTGCCGGTCTTTGTCTTTAACGTTGTCGATATTACAGCTTCGCGAAGCAACGACGCGCGGCGTCCACGGTGTGCTGAATATCTGCTTCGCTGTGGGCCAGCGACATAAAGCCCGCTTCATAGGCTGAGGGCGCAAAGTAAACGCCTTCTTCCAGCATCAGGTGGAAGAAGGTTTTAAAACGCTCCACGTCGCAGCGTGTCACATCCGCGTAACAGGTCACGCTGTCAGCTTCGGTGAAGAAGAGGCCGAACATGCCGCCAACGTGGTTAATCACCAGCGGGATGTTCTGCTGTTGTGCGGCCTCGCGCAGACCTTCTGCCAGCTGGCGGGTCAGGGCATCCAGTTTCTCATGGGTGCCCGGCTGCGCAATCTGCGACAGGCAGGCGTAGCCCGCAGCCATCGCGATGGGGTTACCGGAGAGCGTGCCCGCCTGATAAACCGGCCCGGTCGGGGCCAGCGCGGCCATGACGTCGCGACGGCCACCGAAGGCGCCGACCGGCATTCCGCCACCGATGATCTTTCCAAGGCAGGTCAGATCGGGACGCACGTTGTAATGCGCCTGGGCACCGCCCAGCGCGACGCGGAAACCGGTCATCACCTCATCGATTATCAGCAGCGCACCGAACTCATCACAGATCGCACGCAGACCCGGCAGGAAGCCGGGCTGAGGCGGAATGCAGTTCATGTTGCCGGCAACCGGCTCCACAATAATGGCCGCGATATCATCAGGATATTGCGCAAAGGCGCTGCGCACTGAGTCGAGATCGTTAAAGGTGCAGGTCAGAGTATGCTTCGCGAAATCGGCCGGAACGCCCGGCGAGTTTGGCTGACCCAGCGTCAGGGCGCCGGAGCCGGCCTTCACCAGCAGGTGATCGGCGTGGCCGTGGTAGCAGCCTTCAAACTTAATGATTTTATCGCGGCCGGTAAAGCCACGCGCCAGGCGGATGGCGCTCATGGTCGCTTCGGTGCCGGAGTTCACCATGCGCACCATCTCCATGCTGGGCACCAGCTCACACACCAGCTGCGCCATCGTCACTTCCATTTCGGTCGGTGCGCCAAAGCTCAGCCCGCGCTGAGCGGCTTCAATCACCGCATCGCGGATCGCGCTGTTGTTATGGCCCAGCACCATCGGTCCCCAGGATCCGACATAGTCGATATAGGCTTTACCATCGGCGTCATAAAGGTAAGCGCCGTCAGCATGTTCAATAAACAGCGGAGCACCACCCACACCGGTAAATGCGCGTACTGGCGAGTTTACCCCACCCGGGATCAGGCGTTGTGCCTCGGCAAACAGTTGTTCGGACTTACTCATTTTCGGCTCCAGCGGTTCAGAAAAATATTGCCCTATTCTACGGAAGAGGGGCAGCAGACGAAAGGCGGATTCACCCGCAGCGCCCTTAAGCAGGCGGAAAGCGGCACAGAGTGCGAAGGGCAGAGCTTGATTGCGCTGAGGTGCTGACTGATAATAGCGTAATTGAGGTCGTTTTCTGACCTGGGCGTTTACCGGAGTAAAACATGAGTGATGAAGTAGCAGCACTGCCGTTGCAGTTTACCGACGCCGCAGCCACCAAGGTGAAGAACCTGATTGCCGACGAAGAGAACCCGGCGCTGAAACTGCGCGTCTATATCACCGGTGGCGGTTGCAGCGGTTTCCAGTATGGCTTCACCTTTGATGACCAGCTGAACGATGGCGATATGACGATTGAAAAGCAGGGCGTTTCCCTGGTCGTCGACCCGATGAGCCTGCAGTATCTGGTGGGCGGTTCGGTGGACTACACGGAAGGTCTTGAAGGTTCGCGTTTTATCGTGACTAACCCCAATGCCAAAACCACCTGCGGGTGTGGTTCCTCTTTCAGTATCTGATGATGCAGGCCGTCATCCTGACGGCCTCACTTACCACTCGACCGTAATCAACCGCTGACGCTGCGTCACGCTTCCCTGCAGCTGACTCTCTGTCACGCGCGGCAGTGCCTGCGGCTGTCTGCCACAGGCGATCTGCGGCGCGGACTGGCGCGGAGTCGTGCTGATTTCACAGCGTGAATAGATAACAAGTCTGGCACCGATAGAGCCATTTATCGATCCCGCAATCGCCGTACCGGCGAACGATAGCCCTATGGCCAGCAGCAGTGCTCTGGTCATAATCAGTTCCTGGTGTCGTAAAGGCGCATAAGCGCTGAAAGGACGGCGAGCATACGTGGCGCATCCGTCTCTGCTGTTAATTAACGGCAAACACCACAGGGACTTTAGTTAATTCCAGAATTTACGGGTCAGGATGCAGGGCCGCACAGAGCTGCCGGGCCGCCAGCAGCAGGCGCGGGCCTGGCCGGCTGATCCAGTCTTCGTTAATGGCGATCACCGGGATGCTGAGCTGTGGCCGCCAGAAGGCGCGGATGTTCTCCGCCTGCCGGGCGCTGCCCGCGATCACAATCGCCTGCGGATGGCGCATCAGTACCTGTTCGCGGCTGACCTGCGGCCAGCTGACGCGACTTTCTGCAAAGATATTGCTGCCACTGCATAACCGGATGACCGCATTCTGCAGCGTGGCACCCGAGGCCGTAAACAGCGGCTGCTGACCAAACTGCAGAAAAAGCGGAATGGCGGTGAGATGGCCATAGCGCTGCCGCAGCGCGGCTGCCTGCTCACGCAGCTGCTGTGCGGCATGGACGGCCTGCGCCGGATCAGGACTCCAGCGGCCCAGCCCGGCCAGCGCCGTGAACATCTCATCCAGCGTCTGCGGATCGATCCATTTCACGGTCACGCCGAGCTGTTGTAGCTGATCAATCTGACGCTGCGGATTGCCTCCGCGCCAGGCCAGCACCAGATCGGGCTTTAGCTGCAGAATACGTTCGGCCCGGATACCCTGCCAGTCAGCAACCTGTTCAATCTGTTTCGCCTGCGGCGGATAGTCGGACCAGGCGCTGACTGCAATCGGGGTGATCCCGGCGGCAAAGGCGAGTTCGGTCAGGTGAGGCGCGAGGGTGATAACACGGGGCGGGGAAGCCAGCAGGCTGCCGCTGAATAGCAGCAGCCAGCAGAAGAGCCACGTTTTAGCCACGCGCCAGATGCGCCAGCAGGTTCTCCACCATCAGCGAAGATTGCTTCGCCGCAACGCTTAAGAACTCATCGAAGCTGAGGTGAGATTCCTGATCGGCGACATCGGAGATCGCGCGCACGACCACGAAAGGCACCTGGAACTGATGGCAGACGTGGCCGATTGCGGTTGCTTCCATTTCAACGGCAATGGCCTGCGGGAACTGATGACGAATACGCGCCAGCGGCTCCGCACCGTTAATAAAGGCATCACCACTGACCACCAGACCGCGCACGGCATTCAGGTTCAGCTGCGTGATGCAGGCTTCTGCCGCGGCGACCAGCGTACTGTCGGCAACAAACGCGGCCGGACAACCCGCCATCTGACCCGGCTCATAGCCAAACGCGGTGACGTCAGCATCGTGATAGCGTACCTCTTCGGATACCACGATATCGCCGACGCTGAGTGAAGAGGCTAAACCGCCCGCCGAACCGGTATTGATCACCACGTCGGGTTTGCAGAGCTGCAGCAGCAGCGTGGTACCCAGCGCGGCAGAGGTTTTACCAATGCCCGATTTCAGCAGTGCCACCTCAACGCCCTGCAGGGTGCCGGTATAAATTTCACAACCCGCCAGCGACAGCGTTTGACGGTTTTCAATTTTGTCGCGCAGCAGGGTGACTTCCTGCTCCATCGCGCCAATGATGCCTGCTTTCATAATGAGTTCCGCTAATGTAAAGAGTCAAAATTTAGGGCATAGTCTAGCATGGCAATCCGGGGATTAATTCACGAAAAAGTCAGGGGTAATTTATGTCGGCGATCAATTTCAGGAAGAAGATCAGCTTCTCGCGCCCTTATACCAGTCGAAAAGATCCGGAAGGCGAATATTACATTACGCGTCATTTTGAGAGCGACCGCGGACGCATTATCAACTCAGCGGCTATCCGCCGCCTGCAGCAGAAAACTCAGGTCTTTCCACTGGAACGCAACGCTGCCGTCCGCTCCCGCCTGACGCACTCGCTGGAGGTACAGCAGACCGGGCGATATATCACCAAAGAGATTCTGCAGACGCTGAAGATGCAGGGCGGACTGGCGCAGTATGGGCTGGATGAACTGGAAGGGGCATTTGAAAGCCTGATCGAGATGGCGTGTCTGCTGCATGACGTCGGCAATCCGCCGTTTGGCCATTTCGGCGAGGCGGCCATTAACGACTGGTTTGAAGAGAATCTTGCCGCCGAACTGGTGGACCCGCTGGTGGCGGGCGTGGAAGGGGAGGCGCAGCGCAGAGCATTTGATCAACTCAACGCCATGATTCGTCAGGACCTCTGTCATTTTGAGGGCAACGCACAGGCTATCCGTATGGTGCACACGCTGCTGCAACTCAATCTTAGCTATTCTCAGGTCGCCTGTATCCTGAAATATACCGCGCCCGCCTGGTGGCAGGGTGAAAAGCCCGCCGAATTTAGTGTATTAATGAAAAAGCCGGGGTTTTATCTCTCCGAGCAGGATTATATTGCTGACCTGCGCGCCGCCACCAATATGGAAGAACATCACCGTTTTCCGCTGACCTATATAATGGAAGCCGCCGATGATATCTCCTACTGTATTGCCGATTTGGACGATGCTGTAGAAAAAGATATCTTTAATGTTGAAAGTTTGTATGAGTTTCTGAATAAAGCCTGGGGCCCGGTTAAAAATAATGACGCCTTCAGCCGGACGATTGGTGAAGCCTGGCGTGAAGCCTGCAGTAAAAAACGCCGCAGCCGCAGCGATCAATTTTTTATGTCATTACGCGTAAATGTTCAGAGCGTGCTGGTAAGCTACGCAGTAAAACGTTTTGTCGATAATCTGCCAGCGATATTCGCGGGAAGTTTCAATCATGCGCTGCTGGAAGATGAGGGAGAAGAGGGACGACTGCTGCAACTGTTCAAGACCGTCGCGCGCCAGCAGGTGTTTAATCACTCCGAAGTCGAGCAGCTGGAGCTGCAGGGCTATCGGGTGATTAAGGGCTTACTGGAGATCTATGCGCCACTGATGCGCCTGAATTATGAAGCCTTTACCACGCTGATAAATGAAGATTTCCTGCGCCAGCACCCTATTGAAACCCGGCTTTTCCATAAACTCTCCGGCAAACATCGCAAAGCCTATCTGCATAAAATGCGTAACCTGGTCGTGGAACATAAATATCAACGGCTGTTGTGGGAGCGTTATTATCGTTTCCGGCTTATTCAGGACTATATCAGCGGCATGACCGATCTCTATGCCTGGGATGAGTACCGGCGACTGATGGCCGTAGAATAAGCCGCCGATTGTAAAGAGCGCGAATAAATTTTTACCTTTGGCTAAAACTTTTAAAGGAACTTCGCGCTAAAACATTTATCTCACCTTTCGACCACAGCAATGGTCTGAACAGTAATCTTATTGAGAAATGAAAAATGAAAACAAAGAACTTAATGTTAAGTGCGCTGGCCCTGAGCCTGAGCATGGCACTCGCCCCTGTTACTGTTTCTGCTGCACAAACGGCCTCATCTGATAGCCAGCAGCAGCCAAGCCTGGCACCTATGCTGGAGAAGGTGATGCCTTCTGTGGTCAGTATCAGCGTCGAGGGAACTACCACGGTAAAAACCCCGCGTATGCCACAACAGTTTCAGCAATTCTTTGGCGATAACTCGCCTTTCTGTCAGGACGGTTCTCCGTTCCAGAGTTCCCCTATGTGCCAGAGCGGCGAGGGGGGCGGTGCGCCCGCACCTGATACGCAGCAGGAAAAATTCCGTGCGCTGGGATCGGGCGTTATCATTAATGCCGAAAAAGGCTATGTGGTGACGAACAACCATGTGGTCAACAATGCGACCAAAATTCAGGTGCAGCTCAGCGACGGTCGCCGTTACGACGCTAAAGTGATTGGTAAAGATCCCAGCTCAGACATCGCGCTGATCCAGCTGAAAGATGCGAAAAACCTGACCGCAGTGAAAATCGCTGACTCCGATAATCTGCGCGTGGGTGACTACACCGTGGCGATCGGCAACCCTTACGGACTGGGCGAAACCGTGACGTCAGGTATCGTCTCGGCACTGGGCCGCAGCGGCCTGAATGTGGAAAACTACGAAAACTTTATCCAGACGGATGCGGCGATCAACCGCGGGAACTCCGGTGGTGCACTGGTTAACCTTAACGGTGAGCTGATCGGCATCAACACCGCCATTCTGGCGCCGGACGGCGGTAACATTGGTATCGGCTTCGCTATTCCGAGCAACATGGTGAAAAACCTGACGGCTCAGATGGTCGAGTTTGGTCAGGTGAAACGCGGCGAACTGGGTGTGCAGGGGACAGAGCTGAACTCCGAACTGGCCAAAGCAATGAAAGTGGATGCGCAGCGCGGCGCCTTTGTCAGCCAGGTACTGCCAGATTCGGCGGCGGCAAAAGCGGGGATTAAAGCGGGTGACGTCATCGTCTCAATGAACGGCAAACCGCTGAACAGCTTCGCGTCACTGCGCGCCGAAGTGGGTTCACTGCCGGTAGGCACCACGCTGAAACTGGGTCTGCTGCGCGACGGCAAGCCGGTCGATGTCTCCGTCCAGCTGCAGCAGAGCAGCCAGGCGAAAGTACAGTCCGCCACCATTTATACCGGCATTGAAGGGGCTGACCTCAGCAATGTGGAAACCGGCGATAAAGGGGTCCGCGTGGATAACGTGAAACCAGGCAGCGCCGCAGCACGCATCGGCCTGAAAAAGGGCGATGTGATCCAGGGCGTTAACCAGCAGGTTGTCACAAACCTGGGTGAACTGCGCAAAGTGCTGGATACCAAACCTTCCGTGCTGGCGCTGAACGTGAAACGTGGTAACAGCAGTATCTATCTGCTGATGCAGTAACGGTACATCTCTCACTAACAGGCGGACGGCGGTCCGCCTTTTTTATGTCTGCGCCTTACCCTGCCAGAGTGTGATACTGACCGCACTTTCAGTAAATGCCTCCCCGGCTCTGTGCAACTGCACAATGCTCTGCGCCGGGCGCATGCGTATTCTGTTTCTCCCCCTCTTTATCAGGAGTAATGGATGGCAACCTATCACCTTGATGCCCGGCTGGCACAGGATATCGTGGCACGCACCATGAAGATTATTGACAGCAACGTCAACGTGATGGATGCGCGTGGCCGGATCATCGGCAGCGGTGACCGGGAACGGATTGGAGAGTTGCACGAAGGTGCGCTGCTGGTGCTTTCGCAGGGGCGGATAGTCGATATCGATGAGGCGGTGGCTAAACATCTTCATGGTGTGCGGCCTGGCATTAACCTGCCGCTGCGGATCGATGGCGACATCGTCGGCGTGATTGGCCTGACGGGGGAGCCGGTAGCATTACGTCACTACGGCGAGCTGGTCTGTATGACGGCGGAGATGATGCTGGAACAGGCGCGGCTGTTGCATCTGCTGGCGCAGGATAGCCGTCTGCGTGAGGAGCTGGTGCTGAACCTGATCCGCAGCGATACCCTGTCACCGCAGCTGACCGAATGGGCGCAGCGGCTCGGCATCGATCTCAATCAGCCGCGCGTGGTCGCGGTGCTGGAGATTGACAGCGGTCAGCTTGGCGTCGACAGTGCGATGTCGGAATTACAGCAGCTGCAGACCCTGCTGACGACACCCGAGCGCGATAACCTGATCGCTATCGTATCGCTGACGGAGATGGTGGTGCTGAAACCCGCCCTGAATGCCCATGGCCGTTACGATCAGGAGGACCATCGCCGTCGCGTCGAACAGTTACTGCAGAGAATGAAAGAGAGCGGGCACCTGCGGATGCGCATTGCGCTGGGTAACTTTTTCAGCGGCCCGGGCGGTATTGCGCGCTCCTACCGGACGGCCCACACGACGATGATGGTTGGCAAGCAGCGGATGCCTGACGTGCGCAGCTACTTTTATCAGGACCTGATGCTGCCGGTGCTGCTCGATAGCCTGCGCGGCGGCTGGCAGGCAAACGAACTCGCCCGGCCGCTGGCGAAACTTAAAAGCATGGATAACAACGGCCTGCTGCGCCGTACGTTGATCGCCTGGTTCACTCATAATGTTCAGCCGGGTGCCACGGCGCGCGCGCTCTTTATTCATCGTAATACGCTGGAATACCGGCTGAACCGGATTTCTGAGCTGACCGGGCTTAATCTTGGCCAGTTCGACGATCGGCTGCTGCTCTATGTGGCGTTGCAGCTGGATGAGCAGGGATAGGGAAGAGGCACAGTCATAAAAAAGGCCAGCAATGCTGGCCCTGTCTGTCGGCGCGAAAATTAACGACCGTTGCGGGTTAATTTTTCCAGGTCCGATTCGATTTCAGTGATCTTGTGGGAGACCACGCTCTCCAGGTGACGCAGGTCATCCAGGATTTTGCGTTTCAGATCGACTTCAACCTGATCGCGCTGGCAAATCTGGTCCAGTTCATCGATGACATAACGCAGGTTCGGGCTGATCTCCTGCACTTCTTTGTAGCCCTGCGTCGCGTGATCGGCCACAACCGTTTTGCGCTGGCGCGGATATTTGAATTTAACGCTCTTCGCGAAAAACTCGCCTTTATCTTTGCGGAAGTAAATTTTCAGAATGTCGTTGTTGGCTTCCTGACGCAGGCTGTAGCGGTCGATGTCGTCCGGATTACTGATTCCTAAGCTTTTCAGATTGTCATACATAGCGTTGTTTCCATCAAAAGTGAGAAGCGCGCAGTTTTGTTCATGACGTCAGACAACTGTAGACATAAAGCAGCGGGATGAACATTGCGCGACAGGATTTAACTGGCGCGGATTATGACCTGGATGAAAACTAAACGCACCCGATCATTCGCGACGCGAAGCAGGCTGTTACGGAGGGATTGTAAAGAAAAGATGACGGGCTGGTTTCCAGCCCGTCACGAAGATTAGTCGATGGTGCGTAGCAGTTCGTTGATGCCGGTTTTGCTGAGGGTTTTCGCATCCACCTTCTTCACAATCACGGCACAGTAGAGGCTGTAGCTGCCATCTTTGGAGGGCAGGTTACCGGAAACCACCACTGAACCGGCAGGAACGCGGCCATAATGTACTTCGCCGGTTTCACGATCATAGATTTTGGTGCTCTGACCGATATAGACGCCCATTGAGATCACTGAGCCTTCTTCAACAATCACGCCTTCGACGATTTCAGAGCGTGCGCCGATGAAGCAGTTGTCTTCAATGATGGTCGGGTTAGCCTGTAGCGGCTCCAGTACGCCGCCGATACCAACACCGCCAGAGAGGTGAACGTTTTTACCGATCTGCGCACAGGAACCCACGGTCGCCCAGGTGTCCACCATGGTGCCTTCATCCACGAACGCGCCGATGTTAACGTAAGAAGGCATCAGTACGGTGTTGCGGGCGATGAACGCGCCCTGACGCACTGCCGCAGGTGGCACCACGCGGAAACCGGCCTCTTTGAAGCGCGCCTCGTCCCAGCCCGCAAACTTCATCGGCACCTTGTCATAAAAACGGGTCTCAGCGCCTTCCATCACCTGGTTGTCATTGATGCGGAAAGAGAGCAGTACTGCTTTCTTCAGCCACTGATGCGTTACCCACTCGCCGTCGATCTTCTCAGAAACGCGCAGTGCACCGCTGTCCAGCAGAGAGATCACCTGGTTGATGGCATCACGGGTTTCGCTGTCAACGCTGGTCGGGGTGATGTCAGCGCGACGTTCGAAGGCGGATTCAATAACGCTCTGTAACTGTTGCATATTTTTTTCCTGATCTGTCATGTACGATGCCGGGCAAGACCCCGGCACAAGTAAAAAGATAAATGTTTACCGGTCGGGTCGGGTCACACTTTATCGTTTGGATTAAGGGCCTCTGTCAACCGTTGTTGCAACGCTTTGCGCATTTCTTCGTTCAGCGCCTGCCGTTCGCTGTTGGCCAGAATAAACAAATCTTCGACCCGCTCGCCAATGGTGCTGATGCGGGCGCCATGCAGTGAGACACCCAGATCGGCAAAGACTTCTCCGACCCGTGCCAGCAGACCGGGCTGATCCAGCGCCACCAGCTCCAGATAGCTGCGCCGGTCGGTGTGCGTTGGCAGGAAATTGACTTCGGTATCCACGCTGAAATGTTTAAGCCGGGCCGACGGACGGCGGGTGCGTGGCGGCACCCACTCGGACTGGGTTATTGCCTGTTCCAGCGCCTGAATAATCATCGGGTGACGGTCGGGCGAAAGCGGACTGCCATCCGGCTCCAGCACAATAAAGGTATCCATCGCCATGCCATCGCGGCTGGTAAAGATTTGGGCGTCGTGCACACTAAGGTTGCGGCGGTCCAGCTCACCGGCGACGGCAGCAAACAGATGCGGCCTGTCAGGACTCCAGATAAAAATTTCCGTTCCGCCACGAGTGGCATGCGGGCTGACCAGCACCAGCGGTTTTTTCAGATCGTGACCCAGCAGGTGGCGGGCATGCCAGGCGATCTGATTCGGGGTATGGCGCAGGAAATAGTCGGCGCGGCAGCGATTCCAGATCTGATGCAGCCGCTCTTCATTGATATTATCCATGCGCAACAGCGCCAGCGCCTGCAGGCGATGATGACGTACCCGCTCGCGCAAATCCGGACTGTTTTCCATGCCACGCCGCAGCTGCTTCTCGGTAGCGAAGAACAGTTCACGCAGCAAGCTCTGCTTCCAGCTGTTCCAGAGGCTTTCGTTAGTGGCGCAGATGTCGGCGACGGTCAGACAGACCAGATAGCGCAGCCGGTTCTCATTCTGCATCACCTCGGCGAACTGCTGGATCACCGTCGGATCCTGAATATCGCGTCGCTGCGCCGTCACCGACATCAGCAGGTGGTGACGGACCAGCCAGGCCACCAGCTGCGTTTCCCGTGAATTCAGACCGTGCATTTCTGCAAAGTCGAGCGCATCCTGCGCGCCGAGAACAGAGTGGTCGCCGTTGCGCCCTTTAGCAATGTCATGCAGCAGGGCGGCCATCAGCAGCAGCTCCTGCTGCGGCAGACGCGGCCAGAGCTCGACGCACAGCGGATGCTGTGGCCGGGTCCCTTCACTGGCAAAGCTTTCCAGTTTCTGCAGAACCCGGATGGTGTGTTCATCAACGGTGTAGGCGTGAAACAGATCGAATTGCATCTGTCCGACAATCTGGCCCCACAGCGGCGTATAGGCCCACAATACGCTGTGGCGATGCATCGGCACCAGCGCCCGGCTGACCGCGCCGGGATGACGCAGAATCGACATGAAAGTGCGGCGTGCCTCCGGGATCTGACACAGCGGCTGACTGAGATGACGACGCGCATGGCGCAGATGGCGCAGGGTGGTGGAGTAGATACCTTTAATGCTGTCGTTGCGCACCATGACGTAGAACATGCGCAGAATAGCCTGCGGCTCGCGTCTGAACAGCGTTTCGTCGCGCAGGTCGATTAAGTCGCCGCGCAGCTGGAAATCGTCATCGACAGGGCGGGGCTTTTCACTGGTAGAGAGCGCCAGAATCGCCTCATCAAACAGTTGCAGCAGCATCTGATTCAGTTCGCCGATGCGCCGTGTGACGCGATAAAAGTCCTTCATCATTCGCTCAACCGGCTCATTGCCTTCACCCTGGTAGTTCAGGCGCTGTGCCACACTGAGCTGGCGATCGAACAGCAGGCGGTTGTCGTAGCGTGGCAGGGAGAGGTGCAGGGCAAAGCGGATGCGCCAGAGAAACGCCTGACACTCATTGAGTTCGCTGCGCTCCGCATCGGTGAGAAAACCGAAGCCGACCATCTCATCCAGCGTGGTGGCACCGAAATGACGTCGGGCGACCCACTGCAGCGTATGAATATCCCGCAGGCCGCCGGGGCTGCTCTTGATGTCCGGCTCCAGATTATAGCTGGTGCCGTGATAACGCTTATGGCGCTCCTGCTGCTCCTCCGTTTTGGCCGCAAAAAAGGAGGAGGAGGGCCAGAAGCCGTCGCTGAAGATATTCTTCTGTAACTCGAGGAACAGCGCCACATCGCCGGTAAGCATCCTGGACTCAATCAGGTTGGTGGCAACGGTGAGATCAGAGAGCCCCTCCAGCAGGCACTCTTCCAGCGTGCGGACGCTGTGGCCCACTTCCAGCCGCAGATCCCACATCAGCGTCAGCAGCGCGCTGGTACGCTGCGCAGCCTGTTCATCCAGCGGCTGGCGGCTGAGGATCAGGACATCAATATCTGAGAGCGGATGCAGTTCGGCGCGGCCATAGCCGCCTACGGCAACCAGCGCGATCGCTGGCATCTCCGCGAAGCCAAAAAAGCGCCACAGGCGGCACAGCAGCCGATCGATAAACAGCGTGCGCGCATCAATCAGCGACTCCACCGCTTCACCCGCATCAAAGGCGGCAGCCAGATGCTGCTGAAACTGTTCCAGCCGCAGCTTCAGGCTGTCGCGGGTCAGCTGGTCGTCACTCCATCCGGCCGGGGAATCGGCCAGACCGCTTTTCACATCTTCCGACAGACTCACGCTCATGCAGCTCTTCTCTTTTTTAGCCAAAAAAAAGCCGGCTCAGCGCCGGCTTGATCTGTATTCGGGGAATTACCCTTCGGCGACGAGCACAGCAGGCAGCGTGTCATCTTTACGCAGGGTTAAAATCTCACAGCCGTTTTCCGTCACCACAATAGTATGCTCATACTGCGCGGACAAGCTGCGATCTTTGGTTTTTACCGTCCAGCCATCTTTCATGGTGCGGATGCGGTAATCGCCAGCGTTGACCATCGGTTCGACCGTAAAGGTCATGCCCGCCTGCAGCACCACGCCGCTGTCATCGGCATCGTAATGCAGCACCTGAGGCTCTTCATGGAACCCCTTGCCAATGCCGTGGCCGCAATATTCCCGCACCACGGAGAAGTCGTTCGCTTCCACAAACTTCTGAATCGCGCGGCCCAGCTCGCGCAGGCGGATGCCGGGCTTAATAAGACGCAGGGAAAGATAGAGGCTCTCCTGGGTAATGCGGCACAGGCGCTCGCCCTGGATCGTCGGCTTACCAACGATAAACATCTTAGAGGTGTCGCCGTGGTACTCATCTTTGATAACCGTGACATCGATATTAACGATATCGCCATCTTTTAACGGGCGATCGTCGCTCGGGATGCCGTGGCACACCACTTCATTCACCGAAATGCAGACTGATTTTGGAAAGCCGTGATAGCCGAGACAGGCAGAAACCGCCTGCTGCTTTTGCGTGATGTGCTCGTGGCAGATGCGGTCCAGCTCACCGGTTGTCACACCCGGCTGAACGTGGGGTTCGATCATCTCCAGCACTTCGGCGGCCAGTCGGCCGGCAACGCGCATTTTTTCGATTTCTTCAGGGGTTTTGATTGAAATTGCCATTAAATTAATCCGCATTTGTCGAAAATTTCGACAATAATGAACTCTGTGCTGTCATGTTAGCAGCCCGTAAATGGGCTGCCAAATAGAGAACGCACTGGCCCCGGCCCGCGATCATTTATTGGCGTCCCCGGGCTGGTTGTGGTATAAAGCGCGCCGACGATTCTCTGTATGACCGTTTCGGTCAGCAGGAAACGCATAACTCTCATTATGTGTAATAAAACACACATGTATCGACACATACGCCGGGGTGCCTTGAAAGAGGTCGGTCGTATGGGATACATGGAGGCCCAACCCCAATCAAAATTCAGAGGTAATCATGGCAACTGTTTCCATGCGCGACATGCTCCAGGCGGGTGTTCACTTCGGTCACCAGACCCGTTACTGGAACCCAAAAATGAAGCCATTCATCTTTGGTGCGCGCAACAAGGTTCACATCATCAACCTTGAGAAAACTGTCCCTATGTTCAACGAAGCGCTGGCTGAGCTGAACAAGATCGCTTCCCGTAAAGGTAAGATCCTGATCGTAGGTACCAAACGCGCTGCTGCTGAAGCGGTAAAAGAGTCTGCACTGAGCTGCGACCAGTTCTTCGTTAACCACCGCTGGTTAGGTGGCATGCTGACTAACTGGAAAACTGTTCGTCAGTCAATCAAGCGTCTGAAAGATCTGGAGACTCAGTCTCAGGATGGTACTTTCGATAAGCTGACCAAAAAAGAAGCGCTGATGCGTGCGCGTGAGCTGGCCAAGCTGGAAAACAGCCTGGGCGGTATCAAAGACATGGGCGGTCTGCCAGACGCGCTGTTTGTTGTTGATGCCGATCACGAACACATCGCAATCAAAGAAGCAAACAACCTGGGTATCCCGGTATTTGCTATCGTTGATACCAACTCTGATCCAGATGGCGTTGATTTCGTTATCCCAGGTAACGACGATGCGATCCGTGCTGTAAGCCTGTACCTGAATGCCGTTGCGACTACCGTTCGCGAAGGTCGCTCTCAGGACCTGGCTGAGCAAGCTGAAGAAGCGTCTTTAGAAAACGCTTAATAAGGTTTGCTCTGCATAAGAGCCCTTAGCATTCAGATGTGATCTGTAAGGGGCCGATACTGGCCCCTTTATTTTATCTAAGTCTGTCACGCTCCCTACCGGACGGCGGGACAGAAAAATTTTCCGCAAATAAGTGTCTGCTGGTGCATACGCACACAGGCACGAACCGAGGATTCTGGAATGGCTGACATTACCGCTGCATTGGTAAAAGAACTGCGTGAGCGTACTGGCGCTGGCATGATGGATTGCAAAAAAGCGCTGACTGAAGCGAACGGCGACATTGAGCTGGCGATTGAGAACATGCGTAAGTCTGGCGCAATCAAAGCAGCGAAAAAAGCAGGCAACGTTGCTGCTGATGGCGTAATCAAAACCAAGATCGTTGGCGACTACGGCGTGATTCTGGAAGTAAACTGCCAGACTGACTTCGTTGCAAAAGATGGCGGTTTCCAGGCCTTCGCAGACAAAGTTCTGGATGCAGCTGCTGCCGATCGCGTGACCGACGTTGAAGTCCTGAAAGCGCAGTTCGAAGAAGAGCGCGTTGCACTGGTTGCTAAAATCGGTGAGAACATCAACATCCGTCGCGTTGCAATCCTGGAAGGCGCAGAGCTGGGCAGCTACCTGCACGGCGCACGTATCGGCGTTCTGGTTTCAGCAACCGGCGCAAACGAAGATCTGATCAAGCAGATCGCGATGCACGTTGCAGCAAGCAAGCCTGAATTCGTTAAGCCAGAAGACGTTTCTGCTGACGTGGTTGAGAAAGAGTACCAGGTTCAGCTGGACATCGCGATGCAGTCTGGCAAGCCAAAAGAGATCGCTGAGAAGATGGTTGAAGGCCGTATGAAGAAATTCACCGGCGAAGTCTCTCTGACCGGTCAGGCTTTCGTTATCGACCCAAGCAAAACCGTTGGCCAGGCGCTGAAAGAGCAGGGCGCTGACGTCATCAACTTCATCCGCTTCGAAGTGGGTGAAGGCATCGAGAAAGTTGAGTCTGACTTTGCTGCAGAAGTTGCAGCCATGTCTAAACAGTCTTAATGCTCTGAAAGAACCGCCAGATGGCGGTTCTTTTTTGTCTGTGCACCGCAACAGGCTCGTTTTCAGTTTCATCCCAATAGCAATTTCATCGCGGTAAGCGGATGATCGATCAGAATTTACTTCTCTTTTACACCCAATCTTCCAGGAAGAACTGACCATGGCGACCAACGCAAAACCTGTTTATCAACGTATCCTGCTTAAACTCAGCGGTGAAGCCCTGCAAGGCGCTGAAGGTTTTGGTATCGACGCGAGTGTGCTTGACCGTATGGCACAAGAGGTAAAGGAGCTGGTTGAACTGGGCATCCAGGTTGGTGTTGTGATTGGCGGGGGTAACCTGTTCCGTGGCGCAGGCCTGGCACAGGCGGGAATGAATCGCGTCGTGGGCGACCACATGGGTATGCTGGCAACCGTTATGAACGGTCTGGCGATGCGTGATGCGCTGCACCGCGCCTATGTGAATGCACGCCTGATGTCAGCGATTCCACTGAATGGCGTCTGTGACAACTACAGCTGGGCAGAGGCGATCAGCCTGCTGCGCAATAACCGCGTGGTGATTTTCTCCGCCGGTACCGGCAACCCGTTCTTCACCACGGACTCGGCGGCGTGTCTGCGCGGCATCGAGATTGAGGCGGACGTGGTGCTGAAAGCGACCAAGGTCGATGGCGTTTACTCTGCTGACCCGGTGAAAAACCCGGACGCAACCCTCTATGAGCAGCTGACCTATGCCGAAGTGCTGGATCAGGAGCTGAAAGTGATGGATCTCGCGGCCTTTACCCTGGCGCGCGACCACAAATTACCTATCCGTGTTTTCAACATGAACAAGCCTGGCGCGCTGCGTCGCGTCGTCATGGGTGAAAAAGAAGGCACCCTGATTACGCATTAATACCCGAGGCGAGATAAAATAAGGTATATTCTGTCAGCGCGATGACAATGCATCGCGCACCAGTCAGGATTATCGATAATTATCGATCCCGCTTCCGGTGATGCCGGAACTGGCCAGGTCAAACCGAATCCAAGGGTTTCAACGTGATTAACGACATCAAAAAAGATGCTGACACGCGCATGGAAAAATGCGTTGAAGCATTCAAAAATACCATCAGCAAAGTGCGCACGGGTCGTGCTTCCCCTTCGCTGCTTGACGGCATCGTCGTCGAATATTACGGCACGCCGACGCCACTGCGTCAGCTGGCTTCCGTCACAGTGGAAGATTCACGCACGCTGAAAATCAACGTGTTTGATCGTACACTGAGTGCGGCAGTTGAAAAGGCGATCATGAAGTCCGATCTCGGTCTGAATCCAAGTTCAGCCGGTAGCGACATCCGTGTTCCGCTGCCTGCGCTGACCGAAGAGCGGCGTAAAGATCTGATTAAAATCGTGCGCGGCGAAGCCGAGCAGGGCCGTGTGTCGGTACGTAACGTCCGTCGCGATGCCAACGATAAAATCAAAGCGCTGCTGAAAGATAAAGAGATCAGCGAAGACGATGAACGTCGTGCGCAGGACGAAATTCAGAAAATGACGGATGCTTACATCAAGAAAGTCGATGCTGCACTGTCAGAAAAAGAGACGGAGCTGATGGATTTCTAATCCTGTCGCTGCCCGACAAAACGCCGTACAGAGAGGTATTCGTATGAATGCGACATCTGGCGGCGTTTTACATTGTGCCTCTGCGCACGCTGACTTCACACGGATAGCCTCATGAAGCGATTAACTCTGCTGGGATCAACCGGCTCGATCGGCACCAGCACGCTGGCGGTGGTGCGCGCCAACCCAGAGCTCTATCAGATTACGGCACTGGTCGCCGGCCACAACGTGGCGCTGATGGCTGAGCAGTGTGCAGCCTTTACCCCGCGCTACGCCTGCATGGCAGACGACGCCTCTGCGGCGGCACTGCGTGAGCGACTGAGAGCAATCAGGGTTGATACTGAAGTGCTCTCCGGCGTTCAGGCAGCCTGTGAACTGGCTGCGCTGGACGAGGTGGATCAGGTCATGGCGGCGATTGTGGGCGCCTCAGGTCTGCTGCCGACACTGGCGGCTATTCGCGCAGGTAAAACCGTCCTGCTGGCCAACAAAGAATCACTTGTCACCTGCGGCCGTTTGTTTATGGAGGCGGTACGTCATCATCACGCACAGTTACTACCGGTCGACAGCGAGCATAACGCCATTTTTCAGAGTTTACCCGCTACCATCCAGCATCAGTTAGGTTACGCTGACCTGCAGGATAATGGCATTGAGTCGATTATCCTTACGGGATCGGGTGGTCCTTTTCGTGACACAGCGTTAACGGATCTCAGTGCCATGTCGCCGGATCAGGCCTGTGCACATCCGAACTGGTCGATGGGGAGAAAAATCTCTGTCGATTCGGCCACCATGATGAATAAAGGTCTCGAGTACATTGAAGCCCGTTGGTTGTTTAATGCCAGCGCAGCGCAGATGGAAGTGATCCTTCACCCTCAGTCGGTGATTCATTCCATGGTGCGATACTGCGATGGCAGCGTGCTGGCTCAGTTAGGTTCTCCTGATATGCGTACGCCGATTGCTCACAGCATGGCCTGGCCGTCGCGTATTCATGCTGGCGTGACACCGCTGGATTTTACCCGCATGTCGGCGCTGACCTTTGCAGAACCTGACTTCAGCCGCTATCCCTGCCTGAAACTGGCCATTGATGCCTGTGACGCAGGACAGGCGGCGACCACCACGCTTAATGCCGCCAACGAGGTTGCCGTCGCGGCTTTCCTGAATCACCAGATCCGCTTCACCGACATTGCCGCTCTGAACAGTGCAGTGATGGCGGCACAGGCGTGTCCGGAACCCGATTCGGTGGACGCTGTCCTCGAAATTGATCGCATCGCGCGCGCGCTGGCAACAGAAATGTTGCCGCGTTTTACGTCGTGATAGCGATCGCTATGAGGCCATTTGTTCGCTTCAGGTGAAAATGGTATAGTCGCTGGCTCGCGTTTCACGGTCTGTCACCGAATTCGGTGTGGCCCGGCACTCGGGGAGTGTCGGGATTTGAATCGGGCGCAATGTATTCAGAAACCACAGCATTTCTGATGAAAGGAATTGGTTAAGCGTTATGTCGTCTAACAATCACAACAACACTGATGACCAGCAGGGAAACGGTCCGCGTCACGTCGCTATCATCATGGATGGCAATGGTCGCTGGGCCAAAAATCAGGGAAAATTGCGGATTTCCGGTCACAGAGCGGGCGTTAAATCGGTACGCCGTGCCGTCAGCTTTGCGGTCAGCAACAATCTCGAAGCCCTGACGCTTTACGCCTTCAGCAGTGAAAACTGGAGTCGTCCAGCGCAGGAAGTCACCGCGTTGATGGAACTGTTTGTCTGGGCGCTGGATAGCGAAGTCAAAAGCCTGCATAAACATAATGTTCGTCTGCGCGTCATTGGCGATACCAGCCGTTTCAGTCCGCGTATTCAGGAACGTATTCGCCGTTCTGAGACACTGACTGCAAATAATAGTGGCCTGACGCTCAACATTGCTGCCAACTATGGCGGCCGTTGGGATATTATCGAAGGCGTGAAAAAACTGGCTGAACAGGTTCAGGAAGGATTACTGAGACCTGACCAGATTACCGAAGAGAGCCTGACGTCGCAGCTCTGTATGCAGGAGCTGGCGCCAGTGGATTTAGTGATAAGGACCGGGGGAGAGCATCGGATTAGCAACTTCCTGCTGTGGCAGATTGCCT
>Ga0209371_1000280_pt1 | contig 58641 bp, 54 predicted proteins | sample AgamicAtAmrz_FD_187165 | JGI IMG/M metagenome (GOLD analysis project Ga0209371, IMG submission 187165) | Agave microbial communities from Guanajuato, Mexico - At.Am.rz (SPAdes) (version 2) | ecosystem: Host-associated > Plants > Roots > Rhizosphere | place: Guanajato, Mexico | collected 2012-06-07
CTGTGGAAGCAGCGGGGCTTGCGAAGCGCTCCATCTATGAACTCGAAATGGGCCAAATCGGTCGTGACACGCATAAACGTGCTCGCGAGGCGGTTGACGCCGTGAACGAAGCGATCGTGAAACTCATCAACACAAGTTGGGGGCGTACATGACGAGCAAGTCGCGCAAATCGATTGTGGCAAACTTCGGTTTGCTTTCTGCCGAGTTGGAAAACCGGCTCTCGACCGAGAACCCGACCCCCGCTCCCCAGCCCGTGCCAACTGCGCGAGTGGGCGCAGGCGTGATCGGTGCGGCGCATCGGGCGATCGACGACATCAAATCTGAACGCGACCGCCTGAAGGCTCTGGTCGAAGCCGGCGGAGGCACGATCCGCGAACTCGATCCCTTAAGTATCGACCCCTCGCCCTTTCCTGATCGTCTTCCTGACGATGATGCGGCCGATTTCGAGGCGTTCCGGAACTCGATACGGTCCGAAGGCCAGAAGGTTCCCATACAGGTCCGCAAATCACCTTCGTCTCCTGACCGCTATCAGGTGATCTACGGCCACCGCCGGCTCCAGGCAGCCAGAGACCTTGGAATTCCGGTCAAGGCGATCGAGGTCGAGATTTCCGACATCGAACTTGCTATCGCACAGGGTATTGAAAATGCTGATCGCCAGGATCTGACCTGGATCGAGCGCGCCCTCTTCGCCCGCCGCATGGATGATGCTGGTGTAAAGCCTCGGGATATCAAGGCTGCGCTGTCTATCGATGACCCCGAACTCGCTCGCATGCGGTCCGTCTACCGTGTCGTCCCGACCGAAATCATCGAAGCAATCGGGCGGGCGGGCAAGGTCGGCCGCCCGAGGTGGGCCGACTTTGCAAAGAACTATTCCGAAAGGCCGGATCTCCACGATGCATTGAGGAATGTTTTATCCGGCAGCGCCGAAAAGCGCCTGGGATCGGACCAGAAGTTTCTTGCAGCATTCAATGCTCTCAAACCTGAGGCCCCCCAGAAGGACACTGGAAAGTCCATTGCTGGACCCGCAGGCGAGCAACTGGGCAGGCTTGTTCGTACCGCGAACGAGGTTCGTATTTCAGCGCACACAGCGTCAGCGAAGGAATTCCTGAGCTTTATCGAATCGGAGTTGCCGACGCTGGCTGAGCGCTTCAGTCGTGAGAAGTCTAAGAACTGATCGAAGCCGCAAGCGGATTTCGACACGAATTCAGGAAGGAAAGCGAGCAAAAGAAAAAGGCCCCCGAAACGTTGCCGTCATGGAAGCCCTTCTCGTTGTGTGAGAGCTTGAGAATCGCATTTCCATGAATCCTAGTCAAGAGTCTTTGGCACCGTTTTGGTGAGCGTTTTTCTTTTGCCTTTGAGAGGCGAGGACATGGAAGGTGGACAAGTAACGACGCCCTTTGGGCGGCGACAGGTTACCCTTGCGCTTGTGAGGCGGCAAATTGCCACGAGCAGGATCGAGGAAGGTAAATCGGCAAACAAGTGGAAGGTTTTTCGCGACGCATCTGCAGCTCGGGAGGTGCTTGGTCTGCAGGATCGCAGCCTCGCGGTTCTCGATGCGCTTTTGAGCTTCTATCCGGAGAACGAACTGCGCCAAGACGCGCAGCTCGTCGTCTTTCCCTCGAACATTCAGCTGTCAATTCGTGCCCATGGCATTGCAGGCGCGACCTTGCGCCGGCATCTTGCGGCCCTCGTTGATGCCGGCTTGATTATCCGCAAGGATAGCGCCAACGGGAAACGCTACGCGAGAAAAGGCGACGGTGGCTCGATCGAGCATGCGTACGGATTCGACATATCACCTCTTCTTATGCGAGCTGAGGAGCTTGCGTGCCTCGCACAACAGGTTGCTGCCGATCGGATCGCCTTTAGACAGGCAAAGGAAAATCTGACGATCTGCCGGCGGGATATCCGCAAGCTGATCACTGCAGCTGTTGAAGAAGGGGCAGCAGGCGATTGGGACGGAATAGAGGAGCGCTATATCGCGATCGTGGGAGAAATTCCGCGCAATCCCACCCTGGCTGAACTCGGCGATCTTGGTCTCAGGATGAGTAGTCTACGCGAGGATATCGTCAAGCTCCTGAATTTCGAAGACTTTTCATCAAAAATGAACGCCAATGATGCTCATATTGAGCGGCACATACAGAATTCAAATACCAACCCTCCTAATGAACTTGAACCTAGCTCTGGAAAAGAGCAGGGGGCGAAGCCGAGTGAGCACAGGCAGCCGCAGCATGTGCCGATCAAGTCTTTCCCAATTGGACTTGTGCTGCGGGCCTGCCCCGAAATTTCAAGCTACGGGCCCGAAGGCGAAATTCGGAACTGGCGTGAACTCATGACAGCCGCAGTGGTCGTCAGATCCATGCTTGGGGTCAGCCCCTCTGCATATCAGGAAGCCTGCGAGGCAATGGGTCCAGAGAACGCGGCGGTGACGATTGCCTGCATTTTGGAGCGCGGTGGTCACATTAATTCACCGGGTGGATATCTCAGAGATTTGACAAGCAAGGCGAAGCGAGGCGAATTTTCACTTGGTCCGGTCCTAATGGCTCTACTACGTGCCGGGGGCCACAACGTCAAAGCCACTGGGTAATGTTGAGGCCGCATAATTGCGGGTGGGAACAAAAATTGTTCCTCCCGGCAAGCTGAAGCCAAACGGACCATGAATTCTAGGCGGAGCGCAGGTTACCGTGCGAGTACCCTCCGTCGAGGAGACACTGGTGGCGGTACCGAGCCAGAATCGCAGGTGAGAATTGACGCGCAGGATCGTCGTTGAGGGACCAGCACATGGTGCCAAGCTCTGTCGCGGACTAGAATGCATCGATCCTAACCACGGTGGGCCGATCGCGGACACCCATGAATGTCACTTCGTCGATACAAGGCGTGCTCGGATGTCGTGCCGTCATTGGTTTCAACATTAGCGAAATCTGCTCCCAGCCGCGACCCCCACGCCGATCGCTGCGGCGACTCAGCTTGGCAATGTCACGTCGGCAAACGGTCGGGCGCTGCTTGGTGACCCGTAGCTGTTCTCGTTTCTAGGCGCTGGGCGGCAAGAGCCTCGAGCTCGGCCGACCGTGCCAGCAGTAAGGCGAGCGAAAAGTCGAAGGCTTCCTCCACCTCCCCTGCCCTGCCCTTCCACGGCGCGCGTAGCGTTTCTCGTTGGCGCTGTTCTTCCCCGCCATCAATCCCGGCGTCACGAGGACTGACAAGTGCCGTCGTACCATCGCGGCGGCCCATGCCGCAGGCGCGGGCCGACAGCCGGGTATTAGACGGGAATGCGATCAAGCCGCGCTCTCCGGATAGCTCGTCGGCTGGATAGACAGTTACCAGGACGTCAAGGACAGCCGGAACGCGATCTGTCACCCCCAGCGATGGTTGGGCTTCGCACATCGCCTGAATAGCTTGCACTTGTTTTGAAATTCTGGCCCGGAGGTTGCCATTGGGATAGCGCCTTACAGGCGGCGTCAAAGGTTATGTCTCGTAGCCGTCCTCGTGATGTCGGTGGTGAGATAATCCAGCTCCCATTCCTGCTTGATGTCCTCGTCAGTCATGCTCGGACCGACCCGTGGGACGATAATTGCTGTTTCGCAGGGAGGCCGTCCTTGAAAGCGAGGGCATCGAGCGCCTGCATGATCTTGTTCTGCTCGCTGTCCTCCACTGGAAAGGCGCGGTAGCCATCCGACCTAGGCACAATTTGCACCGAGATTACCGCAGATCGAGTTTCGCAAACGCATTTCGATGATTGCTATGATAGCCATCAGGTTAGCGTCGAGGTGCAGCGTCTTTTGGTGGAATTCTAATGCGGCCCGCGGCTGCGGTGTGCTCGTTCAGTTCGCTCAGAATTTCGGGGGACAGCGGTTTGGTGATCTCCGCGAGATCGGCATCCTCAATGGGAATTACAGCCTTCGTAAACACCGCCTATATTCATCTTCAAAAAGCGGAGATCAGATTGGCAGCATTACCAGTCTTTACTCCCCAGAATGATCAAAGTCGCTCTGCGGGCGTTTTTTTCGCTTCAATCTTAGGGTTATACGTTTCGAGCGAAACAAGGCTAGGTGGTGACAGTTCGAAAGGGCTCTGTTCAGTAACCGAGAGCCTCTACTCGTTTTCCTGTTCCGTTATTAAGTCGTCTGGCTGCTCCTTGGCGGCGGCATGTCCAGTGAGGGGGCTAAAGCTGTTCTCATAGAGCTGTTATATCTGTGGTAATGCGCGGCGACGATGGCGCGCCAATTGCTGGTCTCGGCGTCAGGGGGTACGTCGACGATCTTATGGGGGAAGAAGATCGGGTTCTCTCGGACGTTGCTGACTCTGGTAGCCTCTTTCCGATAACCGAGAGGATTACATACGATAGGGGCGCAGGGAACGGTATAGTCGAAGCCCGTACGCCTGTGGCCGGCGCAGGTTTCTCGCTCTCCGGGCCGAAGTCCAAAGCGAATGCAGGCGTCAGCGGTGTGGTCGCATATCCCTCTGCAACCGACATGATTTGGATACGTAGGCACGGCAGGAGGCCGTCAAAGCCGTCGGAAGGATCCCGAAACCGTGCTCGGCTCTCGGCATTGATAGACCTGCTATGCTCGGGCGTAAAACGGCGAAACCGCCCGCAGCGTGCAAGCGATCAGAGACGTCACCCGCGACGAGGGCGTGTTCAATGTCATCCGGGAGGTCGAACTGGTAGGCAAGGATGTCGTTATATGGCAGATACAACTCCGCGGAGACTGCGACTTTCAAGGTCTCCATGTCCAATATTTCAGAAGCCGGTGACATCGCCGCCGCAATACTCGCTAGCGGCCTCGGCTATGACGATCAGGCCGCCTGTTCCGCGCCATCCGAGTCGTGAATGGCTCCGCCAAAAGCGGCGTCGTCAAATCATTCTGGACCGCTTCAAGATCGAATTTCTTAGGAAGCTCTGTGGGGAAGTTACGGTCGACAATACCGTGGCCACCGTCTCGTTTCCCGTATCCTTGGCATCGGCACCGATCAAAAACGGTGAGCGCCTTCTTGCCGAGGATCAGGACCCACTTGCGGGCGTGATCCCTCAACATCCAACTCGCAAGCAATGGAAAACGGAAGAATTCAGCAACAATGCGGCCAAGTCTGCGGCCATCGCGCATCTGATCTTCAGGGTGGTGGCTTTGACGCGCTTTACTAAATACGGTGACGCTTGTTCGCGATGCAACGAGACCCGCCCCCTCCCCTCCTCCGCGACAACGGCTTTGCAATATCGCGCATTTCCGACGCTTTGTGCGTAGGATGGGTGTGAACATTATCTCGTTCGCAGTGCATTTCCGATCAGCCCCCCCAAGGCCCTGTTGTCGAAAGCAGTGCACTTGCTTGGTGCGCTGAATTGGCGCTGGTCTCGTAGGGGAATAGGACCGAGTAGCAACCTTGAAGGCAACAAACTCCCTTCCCTTGCGTTCCGTCCGCAATTTCCAGAGTTGGTACTCTAGCGTAACGCGCAGTGTCGATGTCCGCCCGGTTAAGAACCGGCTCCTCCCAGATCGGGGAAAACCTTGTCAGCTGACAAGGTTTACGGTGGTAGTCTCGCCCGGGGTGCACCATCAGAGTACCGAGCAGATGCGAATTTTTTCACATTTCTTCAGTGAAGAATGCCCTGCCAGCCGACAACGTTTCGCAGTGCCGGTCTGCTCCAGGCTTTTCGAAGTATCACTGCTTCACGGAGCGCTGCATCTCGGATTTGACGAAAAACCTTGTCAGCTGACAAGGTTTTGCGGCGGTGGTCTTGTCCCGGGTCCACCATCAGAGAACCGAGCGGCTGTGAATTATGCATCACTTAAGTTGGAAAGACCTTGTCAGCTGACAAGGTTTTGGTGCCCCGCCTTGGTCAACAGGCACGCCATGGTTGGAGCCGCTGGCGCGCCTAGCGGAATTGGCCCATGGGATATCAAGTTGGAGAAGCTGCGTGGCAGGGCAGGGGACCGGTTGGGCAAACGGACTGAAGCTGTTGGAACGCCGAACCGCGGGGGTTGATCCGATCACCCCAGAAAAATGAATAGACGCCCGAAAATCGGCGGCGTGTTGTTTTTTGGCAGGCTAGGAATTCCGAATGCTATTTGATCTTCCAGACCCTGACACACTCTACGCCGCTTTACTGGCCCGAAATGAACGTTTCGATGGTCAAGTCTTCGTGTGTGTCGCTTCAACCGGCGTTTTTTGTCGTCTGACCTGTCCTGCTCGAAAACCTAAGCGCGAAAACTGCACGTTCTACCCCACGATCGGCGAATGCGTTGAGGCTGGATACCGCCCGTGCAAGCGTTGCCATCCTCTTCAGGCGGCTGCGCTTGCTGATCCGCCCATTGCGGCCCTCCTGCATGCTCTCGACATGCGCCCCGACCGACGTTGGTCTGAAAACCATGTGATCAAACTCGGTTATGACCCCTCAACCGTGCGGCGGAGCTTCAGACGTCAATGCGGAATGACGTTCCTTGAAATGGCGCGTCAACGCCGGCTCCGCGAAGGATTCGAGGCACTGGCCGTTGGCGGGAAAGTTGTTACGGCTCAACACGAGGCCAGCTTTGAAACTGCCAGCGCGTTTGGCGCCGCTTTCGCGCGTCTACTCGGCAAATCTCCCTCTGAGTTGCAATCGGACAAACTGCTACGGGCAACATGGATACCGACGCCGCTCGGCGACATGATCGCCGTGAGTAGTCGAAGCCATCTTCATCTTTTGGAATTCGTGGATCGAAAAGGTCTGCCTGCAGAGCTCAAAAAGCTACAGCAGGCATCCAAAGAGGGTATCGGTATCGGCAGCATGCCTCCCTCGGAGCAGGCCATGGCAGAACTCGCTGAGTACTTTGCGGCCCGTCGCGACAGGTTTTCAACACCACTTGCGATGTCCGCCAGCCCCTTCACTCAACGTGTGTGGGACGTATTGCGCGAAATTCCATCTGGTGAAACCCGAAGCTATTCCGAAATTGCCCGTCAGATCGGTCGTCCCACCGCAATTCGCGCGGTTGCACGCGCCAATGGTGCCAATCAAATAGCTCTCATGATTCCCTGTCACAGGGTCATCGGAGCAGACGGATCTTTGACGGGATATGGCGGAGGCCTCTGGCGCAAGCAGCGGCTGATCGAAATCGAACGTCAACTAAAAACAGTAAATAAGGAATACCCTGGATGACAGCCCAAATCGAAAAAGCCCAGTACTTTCGAAGCTTACACAAACCGTCGAACCCGCTGTTTCTCTACAATATCTGGGATGCCGGGAGTGCCCTTGCCGTGGAGCGCGCTGGTTCAAAAGCTGTTGCGACCAGCAGCTGGTCCGTTGCTGCTGCCCAAGGTTACGCAGATGGCCAAGAGCTTCCCTTCGAGGAGATGCTTGCAGTTGTCACAAGAATCGCAAAATCGGTGCAACTACCGGTCACCGTCGATTTTGAGGGTGGGTATGCTGCCGATCCTGAAACTGTCGGGCAGAACGTCCGAAGGTTACTAGAGCTCGGCATTGTCGGCTTCAATTTTGAGGACCAGATCGTGGATGGTCCCGGCCTCTATGGTGTTGAGGATCAGGCTGCTCGGATACGCGCGGCTCGCCATTCAGCCGATTCTACCGGTGTTCCAGCATTCATCAATGCCAGGACAGACGTGTTCCTAAAAGCCGATCAGGGAGCCGCACACGCTGATTTAGTCGAGGAGGCGCTTGTCCGCGAGAAAGCATATGCAGCGGCCGGCGCTGACGGCTTTTTCGTTCCTGGGTTGACAGATGATGCGTTGATCCGCCGAGTCTGTGACGCGGCAACGATGCCTGTTAATGTGATGACAACGAGCAGCCAGGACGTCCATAGGTTAACCGAGTTGGGCGTGGCCCGCATCAGTTTAGGACCGGCACCATATATCGCTCTCATCTCTGCCGTTGAGAAAGAAGCGAACGCTTTTCTGTAACTTCGAGGGATGCTCCGGAAATTAGCTTATCCCTTTAGTGCTCAGCAGCCAATTCGCCCATCTGCACTTCATGGACCTGATCGTCGGTCGAGACGCGTGGCGTAGTCGATGAAGCGTTTTGGGGAAAGCTGATTGGTAGATGCCGCATGCCATGATTTTCGTACGTGTTGTTCAGGTGTTTTGCTGTTGGTCTCTACGCAGGACGGCCATCCATGATGGCCAAAAGCACAGGCCGCCAAATCAGAGACACCGGATAGCATCAAAATGGCATCTGCCATTTTGATGGCTATGTCGATTTAGGTTACATTGGATCCAGAGGAAGGAGCACTTAATGGTATCCCCGCAACTATATGTCCGCAGTTCCAAAGCACGCGACCTTGCCCATAAGCTCGCCCGCCGAGAAAATCGCACGATTGCCGACATCGTCGAGCGCGCGCTCGAATCCTATGAGGCTCGAGAGGCGGGACGTGAACCCGCTGCGAAATTTTATAGCCGTCTTTCATCGCAGTCGGGTACGGATATCGATTTAGACAGTATCATCAATGAAAACAGACGCGCTCACAAAGGCGTAGAGCTTTGATTTTTCTGGACACGAATGTGATATCTGAGACTTTTAAGAAAGCTCCCGATTCTGCGGTCATCGCATGGCTGGTTCGCCACGATGCCGAATTGGCATTGCCGACGGTTGCAGTTGCTGAGATCGCTTTTGGTATTCAAAAGATCAGACCGGATCAGCGGGCAGATCGCCTGGAAGAGGGGCTTGTGAGCTGGCGTCGCCGGTTCTCCGACAAGATGTTTGCCTTCACGGAAGAAGCAGCATTGGCCTATGGCGATATCATGGGAGACGCTGCGCGGCAGGGGAGGAGGATGTCGGCTCCAGACGGCATGATCGCGGCGATAGCGCGGATCAATGATGGCCGGTTGGCGGCCAGAAACCTCAAAGATTTCGAAACAACAGGACTCGAATTGATCTCGCCTTGGCAATTCTAACAGCGATATCGGATCCTAAAACAATCGGGCCGCTCGCCCGCTTCTCCGTGTAGCACTGTTATAATAGCTCGACGCCTGCTGCACTGACTTGTGGCGGGACTGTTCCATGGCCTCAGGCAGCGGAATGCCGCGATTGGCGGCCTCCGTCAAATATCCTGACCGAAAACCGTGCGCAGAAAACTCCGCCGAATCCAACCCCGCCTTTTCCGCACGCTGTTTAAGGATCGCGTTGATCGACTGCGGATCGAGCGCCCGGCGCGAGACCGATCCCCACCTTCCGATCCCCCGAAACACGCTTCCCTTGTCGATCCTGGCGGCCGTCAGCCAAGCAGTCAATGCCTCGACAGGCCGGCCTGTGAGATAGACGACGTCGTTCTGCTCTCCGGTCGTCGTTTTGGTCCGTCCAAGATGAATAGCCAAAGAGGGAAGGGGAGGGCTGTCGGGCACCTCGATCGGTGCTTCCTCGGTCAGTTGCTCCAGGCAGCGGCCTGCGATCTCGCTGCGCCGGCGACCACCTGACGCAAAGGCGACCATCAAAATCGCCCGGTCCCTGATGTCGCGCAAGCTGTCACTTGCGCACGTGGCGAGCAGCATTTGCAGGATGTCCCCCGTGACCGCTTTTGCGCTTTTTCGACGACGCTTTCGTGGAACGGCGCGGACCGCGAGCCGGACCGCCTGTTTGAGGGCAGGGGAGGAGAAGGCTCCGGATAAGCCGCGCCATTTGGTCATGGTCGACCAACTCGCAAGCCGGCGCCGCACGGTATCGGGGGCGTGCGGGCCGATGGATTCAGGAAGCCTTGGCCTCTGAGGTTCTCGTCAACGTCAGCAGGCATGCCGTGGTTGGGGTCGCTGGCGCGCCTTTCGGGATCCCACAGGTGGTGAGCGACGAATTTATGCAGTAGCGCCTCTGGCGCCGGCCAGGGCAGGGACTGCCCGGTGGCAGCAATACCCCAGGCTTCTAGATAGGCGAGGTCGGAGGTTAGCGCCCGCAGCGTGTTGTCGCCCATGCCCTGGTCGACCAGATGTTTTAGCGTTTCGACATCCTGGTCAGTGAGAAGTTCGGCGAGTTCGTCCCTGCGCTCGATTGGCAGCACCGATTCGATCGTGTCGAGCTCGACAGCGCGCCGCTCGATGTTAGACAGGGAAGCTGGCCTGCGCGGTCTCGACATTAATCGATCTCGACGTCCGGCCGCCAGCGGCGAATGGTTTGTAAGCCTCGGGGTAAACGAGATCCTCTTCGCGGGCGAGAAAAGTGAAGACTGTCACCATGTCTTCGCAGACGTCGCGATCGACATCGGCCAGGTCTGTAAGATTAAAGCCGCCATGCACGTCTGCATTCCACCAAGCAAGAATGAAGTTGGCGACCCGCCGGCTCTGACCGGTATCGCCGTGGGCGACGTCGAGCAACTTTTCCAGCGCGAAGCGGACGCGATCTTCCATGTTTTGAAGCCTTTGCAGAGCGTGAGATTTAGCCCAGGTTAGGTGTGTCGGCCGTCCTTATCGAGCGGATTCTATCTCGCTGATTCCAAAGAACAAGGAATTCACCCAATTCGCCGGACTCACCCTAATTGGGCGGACTCAGGAGCAGCACGAACCTGTCTGCCGTGCCGGGCCACAGCACGCCGAGGCCTTCTGGTTTTCTTCTGCCAGCCATCGATCGCGCGGCTTACAGCTTGCTGGCCGCGGTACCAGGTCGACATGCATCGCGCCGCTGTGCACGGCAGGGGTCGCCGCACAGTAAAGCTGCATCGGCCGGGCGCCGTCACTAACTTCAAAAGTAAGCTTTGCTGATCCATCCAGCCGCAAATGCTCTGACACCTTGCGGATGATTGCCGCGAACTTTCCAGCCGGCATATGCGTGCGGTCGTCCTCGTCGATGTCCCACAGCTGTACGAAGATTTCGGACCATTCCTCGTGCTCGGCGCCACAGTCGAGTGCCGCGAACTGTCCCGCCTTCACCTCGGTCACGTGATAGCCACCTTTCACCGGGTGGCCGTCGTAGGAGAAGATCAACGGCAGCTCCCGGACACCGTCGATCGTGCCGAGCAGGCGGCCAAGGCTGATATCCGTTTGGGGAAGGGGCTTGTCGAGTGCGTTCATTTCGGCTACTCCTGTTTCAATAATTCAAGGATTGTAGAAATATGGAAGAACGTCAAGCCCTCATGTCATTTGCGGCACTGTCGCAAGAAACCAGGCTCCACATCGTCCGCATGCTGGTGGTGGCCGGTCCGGACGGAATGGCTGCCGGTGCTATCGCCGAGGAGGTTGAGGTCTCGCCCTCGAATGTGTCTTTTCATCTGAAGGAGCTGGAACGGGCCGGGCTGATCAACCAGCAGCGGGAATCCCGTTCGATTATCTACACCGCCAATTACGATGGGCTGGGTGCTCTCATTCGTTTCCTGATGGAAGACTGCTGCGCCGGTCACCCGGAGATATGTGCACCTGCCACCGAAGTCGCCGCCTGCTGCGCGCCAACCCCGAAGGAGAACCTGCAATGACCGCTGATCGCGTTTACAACGTCCCGTTTCTCTGCACCGGCAATTCGGCCCGTTCGATCCTAGCCGAGTCCATTTTGAATGGGGAAGGCAAGGGCCGATTCCGCGCGTTTTCGACTGGTAGTCAGCCCAAGGGCGAGGTCCATCCGCTGGCCTTGGACACGTTGCGCGGCCTTGCATACGAGGCGACGGGATTCAGCTCAAAAAGCTGGGATGTCTTCGCGGAGCCTGGCGCGCCGCAAATGGATTTCATCTTCACGGTCTGCGACAATGCCGCCGGCGAAGCCTGCCCGGTCTGGATCGGCCACCCGATGACTGCTCACTGGGGCGTTGAAGATCCGGCAGCCGTCGAAGGTTCGCTAATTGAAAAGGGCCAGGCCTTCTCCCAAGCCGCTCGCTACCTCAAGAACCGCATCTCCGCTTTTGTGAATCTGCCCCTCGCGTCGATCGACAAGCTGGCGCTGGAAACCCAGCTCCGAACCATCGGCACGATGGAAGGCAGCACCAGCCGCAAGGGCGACGTCGCGTGAGCTACGTTTTGGATCAGCAGCCGGTCAGCGGGCACGATCAGGACCTGCAGGCAACCCTGCAGGCGGCGGGGCTTCCGATCGACGATCTGGAGCGAGGTGGGCGCATGTTCTTCCGCTTTGCGGACCAGGGCCAGACTGTCGGCTTCGGTGGGCTGGAGCCCTATGGCGATTGCGCGCTGTTGCGCTCCGTGGTCGTCATCCCCGAACAGCGCGGGCGCGGTTATGGCGAAGCCATCGCACGCCAGATGCTTGACCAGGCGGCGCGCGACGGTGCCCGCGCCGTTTACCTGCTGACAGAAACGGCCACTGCATTCTTTGAGTATTTGGGCTTCGTGAAGGTCGATCGCGCGACCGCGCCGGCCGCGATCTTGCAAACACGCCAGGCGGCAAGCCTTTGCCCGGCCTCGGCCGGCTTGTTTGCCAAGACTATCCAAGGGCAAAATCATGTCGACGTTTGAACGCTATCTGACGGTGTGGGTCTTCGCCTGCATCGTCGTCGGGGTCGCCCTCGGCCACCTTATGCCCGGCGCCTTCCAGACGATCGGCGCGGCCGAAGTCGCGAAGGTCAACCTGCCAGTGGCAGTGCTGATCTGGCTGATGATCATCCCAATGCTGCTCAAGATCGATTTCGCGTCCCTCGCGCAGGTCGGCCGCCACTGGCGAGGGATCGGCGTCACCTTGTTCATCAACTGGGCAGTAAAGCCGTTTTCGATGGCGCTGCTTGGCTGGCTGTTCATCGGCTATCTGTTCCGGCCCTACCTGCCGACCGGCCAGATCGATTCCTATATCGCCGGCCTGATCATCCTTGCAGCCGCGCCCTGCACCGCCATGGTGTTCGTCTGGTCGAACCTGACCAAAGGCGAGCCGCATTTCACGCTGAGCCAAGTCGCACTGAACGACACGATCATGGTGGTGGCCTTCGCCCCGATCGTCGGGATGCTGCTCGGCCTCTCGGCCATTACGGTCCCGTGGGATACTCTGATCCTGTCGGTTGTGCTCTACATCGTCCTGCCGGTGATCGCGGCACAGATCCTGCGTCGGCTGACCGACGTAAACCGCCTCGGCGCCAGACTTCAGCCGGTGTCCCTGATCGCGCTGCTGGCGACCCTAGTGCTGTTGTTCGGCTTTCAGGGAGAGCAGATCCTGGCGCAACCGGGCGTGATCGCCCTACTGGCCGTGCCGATCCTCATCCAGGTCTATCTTAACTCCGGCTTGGCCTACCTCCTCAACCGCCTGAGCGGTGAGCAGCATTGCGTTGCCGGCCCTTCCGCCCTCATCGGTGCATCCAACTTCTTTGAGCTGGCGGTGGCAGCGGCCATCAGCCTGTTCGGATTCAATTCCGGAGCAGCCCTGGCGACCGTCGTGGGCGTGCTGATCGAAGTGCCGGTCATGCTGTCAGTGGTATGGATCGTCAACCGCAGCAAGGGCTGGTACGAGCGCGGAGCCGCCGTGCGCTCCTCCACTTCCACCATCGAAAGGGCCTAAAAACCATGGACGTCACCATCTATCACAACCCCGCCTGCGGGACGTCGCGCAACACGCTGGAAATGATCCGCAATGCCGGGATTGAGCCGACCGTCATCGAATACCTGAACAACCCGCCGACGCGCTCGCAGCTGGTCAAGATGATCGCTGGCGCCGGCCTGACGGTGCGCGGCGCCATCCGGGAAAAGGGCACGCCCTACGCAGAGCTCGGCCTCGACAATCCGGAGCTGAGCGACGATCAGCTGCTCGACGCCATGCTGAAGGATCCGATCCTGATAAACCGGCCGTTCGTGATCACGCCCATGGGGACGCGCCTGTCGCGGCCCTCGGAGGTGGTCCTGGAAATCCTGCCGGACACTCACAAGGGTGCATTCACCAAGGAGGACGGCGAACGGGTCCTCGATGCGGAAGGAAAGCGTATTGTCTGATTTACCTGCCGCATCCCTTCAGCATCTTCAGCTTCCCGATCTCCAGGCATTGCGTCCGTCCTTTTCCACCCATAAGCCGAGGATCCTGATCCTGTACGGCTCGCTGCGTCCGGTGTCCTATAGCCGGCTCCTGGCACATGAGGCGACGCGCTTGCTGGAACGCTTCGGCTGCGACGTGCGGATCTTCGATCCGGCTGGCCTGCCGCTTCCCGATGCGGAGCCGGTCAGCCATCCAAAGGTGCAGGAGCTGCGTGAGCTGTCAGCTTGGTCAGAAGGCCAGGTCTGGATCAGTCCGGAACGCCACGGCTCCATGACCGGCATCATGAAGGCGCAGATCGACTGGATCCCGCTTTCGGTCGGTTCGGTGCGGCCGACGCAGGGTAAGACGTTGGCGGTGATGCAGGTTTCTGGCGGCTCGCAGTCGTTCAACGCCGTCAACCAGCTTCGTGTGCTCGGCCGCTGGATGCGGATGATCACCATCCCGAACCAGTCGTCGGTCGCAAAGGCTTTCCAGGAATTCGATGCTGACGGCCGCATGAAGCCCTCGTCCTATTATGATCGCGTCGTCGACGTCTGCGAGGAACTGGTCAAGTTCACGCTCCTGACCCGCGACGCCTCTGCCTACCTCACCGATCGCTACAGCGAGCGAAAGGAAGAAGCCGAAAAGCTGGAGCAGCGCGTGAGCCTGAAATCCATATGAGCAACGAGCGCGTCCCAGTCGCCCAATTGTCGCGTTGGGCGTCACCCAGAACATCGGCTACGGCACACTCTATTACAGCTTCAGCATCCTGGCGCCCGACATGGCCGCGCATTTTGCGTGGTCGACTGAGTGGATCTTCGGCGCGCTTTCGGTGGCGCTGCTGATCGGCGGCCTGACCGCGCCATGGCTCGGCGGCCTTTTCGACCGCCTCGGTCCCGGGCGAGTGATGACGACTGGCTCGGCGGTTGCAGCCGCCGCTCTCGTTGCCTGCGCCTATGCACCCGGTAAGACCTCCTATGTGGCCGCTCTGATTGCGATCCAGGTGGCCGCCAACCTGGTTCAATACGGCGCGGCGTTCGCGGTCCTGGTCCAGATCGGGCCCCACGTGGCGTCGCGCAGCATTACCTATCTGACGTTGCTTGCCGGCTTCGCTTCAACGATGTTCTGGCCGATCACGACAGCCCTGCATGCGCAGATGTCCTGGCAGAATGTTTATCTGCTCTATGCGGGCCTGAACCTGTTTGTGTGCCTGCCGATCCACGCCTGGCTTTCGCACGACGCTACCGCGCGCCGGTCGGCGACCAAATTGGCGCCGCAGCGAGTCGAAGGCATACTGCCACCCGAGCAACGCCGCTTCGGCTTCGCGTTGATGATCACGGCGTTTTCGCTGCTATCGCTCTCCAGCTCTGCTGTGCTGGTGCATATGGTGCCGCTGCTGTCCGGTCTCGGCCTGGGCACCTCCGCGGCATTGATCGGAACGCTCTTCGGTCCGTCACAAGTTGCGAGCCGTCTGATCAACATGGTGTTCGGCAAGAACCTGCCGGCACTGCAATTGGCGATCGTTGCGGCAGTCCTCATCCCCGGCGGCGTATTGATCCTGCAGTTCACGGCGCCCTCTATCTCGGGCTCGATGGTCTTCGCGGTTGTCTTCGGGATGGGCAATGGCCTGCTGAGCATCGTTGCCGGCACGCTGCCTCTCTACCTGTTCGGCAGTGACGGCTATGGCAAGCTGCAGGGGAAGACGATGGCCTCCAAGCTAGTCCTCTCGGCCTTGGCGCCCTTCGTCATGGCATTTGCGATGGCGAACATCGGCATTTTCCTATCGCTCACGGTCGCAGCAATGTTTGGTGCACTCGCGATCGTCACGTTCGGGGTCATCGTCACGATGCAACGCGCATATCGTCCTTCACCAATCTCAGGATGAAGTTCCGCGGGTCCTCTCGACGATGCGCCGCGGAACCGCTCAAAAGCGATCTCGCGGTTAGCACGTGAGCTGCTCAGTGCCTCAGAAGCCCAAACCGAAACGCCTCATCCATGAGAGCCTTGACGGATGAGGGCTGCCATTTCCGGCCGCCGCGAACCGGGCGCTCTCCCATCTGGTCCAACTGACCTGCGATATCCCGCAGCGTCAAAGATGGATCTGCGATTGCAATCGCCGCCACAAGCTTCATATGGCGATCGTCTACTGGTCTGCGGGGAGAACGGGCCAACAATTCGGAGTCCGCGAGCTTCTCTCTCACCAAGCGATGGACGGCGCGGCGCAGACGCTCGACGGTCCAGTCGTGGCCCTTCCGATTGAGGATCCGTACAACGTTGTCCCAGCTATGCTGCGGCCGAAGCTGCTTTACCGTCGGAAGCCAGGTTTGGGCGGACGTGATTAGTTCGTCGAGGTAGACCCGGTTTTTGGCGGCTGCGGCAGCACGGATCGCTTCTGGTCGTCGCTCGCGAAGACCCGGATTGCCTGCTAGGCGGCCACGTGCCTTGGCCGCCCTCATCCCCGACTTCGTCCGCTCGGCTATCAGCGCTCGCTCAAGCTGGGCGACAGCACCAAGGACCTGAAGTGAGAACATGCCCTGTGGCGTCGAAGTGTCGATCGGATCGCGCAGCGATCGGAAGTGAACGCCTCGTTCCTCAAGGTTCTCGATGACATCGAGCAGATGACTGACCGAACGTGCCAGCCGGTCCAGCCGCACGACGACGAGGACGTCGCCGGAAGACAGCTCCTTCAGCACCCTGGCGAGAACCGGTCGGGCACGAGAGGCGCCAGAACCATGCTCCTGGTGAATACAGTCACAGCCGGCTGCCCGGAGTTCGTCGATCTGGGCATCGTGGATCTGGTCGTCGGTAGAAACGCGTGCATAGCCGATAAGCCGACGGGGCAAAGCAGGCGCGATATTCTTCGCAGATTTTGCCATAGATTTTTCCACGATTCCGCTGCGTTTGTTCAGATAAGGAACGCACGAATAATGGTTCCTTTGCAGAGGTGTTTTACGAGCTAAATGAGAGTCCGTACAGCGCGTTTTTCGACCCGGCGCGCATCTCAGGCCCTCCAATGCGGCGATCGCGCGCCGTGGGCGCTCTGAGGCGGAAATGCTGGAAAATAAAGCTCCAGACGGCATCAGCTTCGATGATCATCCAAGGAATAGAGACAGACGCCCGAAATTCCTCGTGTAGTGTGGCGGCACTTGCTTCGGCCGGATAGAAGGGAAGGCTTCGTCGCAGCGCGCCGTCCGCCGAACTGGGGCGAAAACGCCTGAAATCGCCGGAAATGTGGGGAATCCGCCGAATTGGGACGGCCGACAACGTGGTTTTGCGAGGCCTGTCGAGCTACCATCGATAAGAGATACTTATCGATGGTTATGACAACGACCTAAGATCATACGATGTGGCGAACAATAATATTAACATAGAGTTCCTTTAGCGAATCATTTACGATAATTTCAATGGCTTACGATCTCGCGAAATTGCCCATTTCAGACTTGGTTCGGCCCGCTTTTGACGCCGGTGTCGCGCTCACCCGTCTTGACGAGCGTATCGCCCGTTCGCCGGTCGGCGCCGGCTTCCTCGAGCGCCAAAATTTCGCCGACGCGTGCGCCTCGCTGTGGATCGACGGCGAGCTCGTCCATCTCGAGGATCTCGTTCTCCACGACGCCACTCGCGACATCCGCACCCCGACCCACGAACTCACCATAGCCCGCGACGTACTGCGCACCCGCCGGCGCATTGTTGCGCAGTCGCCAGATTGGGCGTTGTCGCCAGAGGGTATCCGAATTCTGCGACAAATGTCGGACATCACTGCGACCGGCGCCGAGGCTGTGGAAGCGGCCGGCGTCATTCGGCCAACGGCCGCGGTGAAGTATCCGGAGGGGGAGGGGGAAGATGTCGACGACGTCGAAAATGTTCCCGGTGTTGATCTTGCCGCCATCGATGAAGTGCTCGCCCGATCGGAGGCGGCGATCGAGAGCGCCACAAGGCCCGGCCGTGCCAGCGCCCCGGCCGAAAAAGACCCGCTCGTTTATGATCTCGACTGGGACGAGGATGCCCGGCTCGACGAATGGCGCGGCGCGCTGCGCCAAGCCGAAAACTTGCCGACGGTGCTGCAGGCGATCATCGCCCTCGATGCCTGGAATGAGCTTTCGGTCCTGCAGCACGCGCCATGGCTGGGTCGGCTGTTTTGCGCGTCCATTCTGCGGGAGGCCGGAATCACCAGGGGCGCTCATCTGGCGGCGATCAGTCTCGGCCTGAAAAGCATTCCTGTCGATCGGCGCCGACATCGCGATCGGGAGACGCGGCTGATCGCCATCGCCCACGGTTTGATAGCGGCCGCCGAGATCGGCATGAAGGAACATGACCGGCTCACACTGGCAAAGACGATGATGGAGCGAAAGCTCGAAGGACGGCGGACGTCTTCAAAGCTGCCGGAGTTGGTCGAGCTCGTAACGGCAAAGCCATTGGTGTCGGCCGGGATGGTGGCGAAGACGCTCGAGGTCACGCCACAGGCGGCGCGGCGGATCGTTTTGGAACTCGGCTTGCGGGAGATGACGGGGAGGGGGAGGTTTCGCGCTTGGGGCGTCTTGTAGTTCGGCATTTGAGGTTGGTTGCGGACGGCCCAATCGTCATATTGCAGGAGGTCGTTCGCCGGCTATGGGAGCTTGGCCGGCATCGAAAAGAATCCTGCCGTTTCGTTCGAAATATAAGCTATGAGAATCACCAAAGCTTCTCTAGGTTGCAAGAAATGACTCTGTCGGCCGTCGTCTGATCTTGGAAAGACTGACGGGCGATCGACGTGTACGAGGGCAGGAGTGGACTCTAAGCTTGTGGCGCATCTGGCGCGTTGCGATTCAACCGCGCTGATGGCGCTGCTCGGTGAAGCGACGATGGCCTTGTTGACGCGGGTTGGCAGCGAAGCCATCGTTCCTTCGGGCCTGGCGGAGCTCGTTGTTCATATACTTGGTGAGAGTGGGGCCCTCGCTGACTCGGTCGTTAGGAGCCTTCTTTTTGAGAAGTTGACTCCTGAGGAAGGGCAGCATCTCTGCGAGCTTTTGATGGTGGCCACCTACGCGCCTGCGACGACGCTCGCCGGGGTAGACTTCGACAATGATCGGGTCAACGCTGACCTGTTACGGCGCTATTTCAATGTTGCGGCGGACGGTGGTGACGCTTTTGCCGAGCCCACTCAAAATGCGACGGCAGACCACCAACTCCGTGCACACCAGGTCAATGCCTATCGCAAGCTACGCCGTTTGATCACTGATCCGACGGCTTCCGCACTCGTCCACATGCCCTTCGGGGCTGGTAAGCTTCGTACGGTGGCGACGGCAGTGCTGGATCTTTATAGAGGTGAGGCGGATGGGCGTCTGATAGTTTGGCTGTCGGCAGGAGAGGCCTTGTGCGACGAAGTATTCGACGAATTGCATGCCGTGTGGCAGCAACTTGGCTCGCGCAATGTTACGGCGTTTCGTGTCTATGGTCGTCACCCAACGCCGGATCTCGATAAGATCGACAACGGGATCGTGGTGGCGGATGTCGAGAAGCTGTTCGATAGCGAGGCCGGCTTGATCAGCCTCGGACAGCGAACACGCGCTCTTGTGCTTGGCGATGCTGAGCTGCTCAGCAATCCTAGGGCAGCTGGAATTGTCGATTCGATGTCGCGGGAAGGCGAGTTTTCAGTCATTGGCATCTCGGCGTCTCCGGCGAGTGTGATTAAAGCGCGGCCATCGCTGCAGGCATTGGCTGGTAAATTTTCCGGGGCTTGTGTTTCGATAGAAGCCGATGATCCGGTGGCATTGTTGCGCGCGGCGGGCGACGCGGACCCGATAATTGTTGAAGTAATGAAAATTGCGTCGGCAGGTCCAGACCCGCTGACGGCGACGGGCGTCGACCTCAGCACCGAAGAGATGAACGAGATAAGTCGGGATGTAGAACGCAATCATGCTCTCCTGGAAGTCGTGTTGACTGAAGCCAGGGCATCGGCAACACCGATTGTTTTCTACGCAACGACAGCAGAGCATGCCCGGTTGTTCGCCGGGTTGCTTCGCCTTCGCGGTATGCGCGCAGCGGCTATTACCGGAGAGATGTCCCCGCAGCAAAGGTCTCTCGCATTGCAGAAGTTTGTCGCGCGTTCAGACAAGGTCTTGTGTCTTCATGATTGTTTTGTCTCGGGTAACGAGCTTCCCGACGTCTCTACAGCGATTCTCGCGCGCCCTACCACGTCGAGCGCCTTGATCAACGAAATGGTCGGGCGGCTCGCGAGTGGTAGGGGCCACCCCGAAAATCCCTTAAGGATTGTCGTGGCCGGTGATCCTCTTCCCGATTATCTGGTTCTGGCGCAAGGACTAGGCACCTGGGACGCCCTTAACATCTAGGAGCAACTATGCCGTTTCCTATCATTCCACAGAATCTTTCAATTACGGCGATGCGAAGCTCCGGTTATCGGGATAGCGCGCACGCCTTGGCGGAGCTGATCGACAACGCCATCCAGGCCGGGCAGGAATCGGGAGGCCAGACGCAGGTGGAACTGATCTGCGTCGATGAGGCGCCGTCGGATGGCATGCGCAAGCGCATTTCTCGCATCGCGGTCTACGACAACGCTGCGGGCATGGACACCGAAACGCTGAGAAAGGCGCTCCAGTTTGGCAATGGCTCCAGACTCGATCCGAAGAACCAGAAAGGGATCGGTAAATTCGGGATGGGCCTGCCGAACTCTTCAATTTCTCAGTGCAAGCGCGTTGATGTGTGGAGCTGGCAGCACGGAAAGGTCTTCCATTCGTTTCTCGACATCGACATGATCCAGAAGGGACGGATGATCGAGGTTCCAGATCCTACAGCATCTGCCATTCCTTCTGAATGGTTGACACTGATTGCCGGCGAGATCGCGCCGCATGGCACTTTGGTGGTCTGGAGTGACTTAGATCGGATTACCTGGAAGCAGAGCTCGACGCTCCTGCGCAATACCGAGTTTATTGCCGGTCGGGTCTATCGACGTTTCATCACAAGGAAGTCTGTGAGAATTCGATTGGCGGCCTATGAGCTTTCCGCTGGCAAATATCAGCCCAGTTACGAGAGCTTCGTGCGGCCAAACGATCCTCTATATCTGACCACAGGTACCAATACGCCGGCGCCGTTTGATCAGCTGGCTGCGTTCGAACTCTTTGGTGAGCCGGTGCCTTTGACCGTAGGATATAATGGTCAAGAGCATCTGGTTACCATTCGCGCTTCTATTTCTAAAAAAGAGGCGCGGAAGGAGGGCGGGAACCGTCCGATCGGACGCCATACAAAGAAGAACCAAGGCATTTCGGTCGTCCGTGCTGACCGCGAACTTGAACTCAATCGGAGCTTCGAGAATTCGTATGATCCGCGTGAACGCTGGTGGGGCATTGAAGTTGAGTTCGAGCCTGCGCTCGACGATGTATTCGGGGTGACGAACAATAAGCAGGCCGCGACCGGCTTTTATAAAATGGATCTGGGCGACGATGCCTTGGCCGAGGGTATGGACGAAAGCGAATATCGTGACATGCTGAGGGCCGACCGCGATCCTAGACTTCCTATGTACCGGATTAGCCGCGAGATTGATAAGCTTCTGGACGCAATGCGCGCTCGCATCGCCAAGATGAAGGAAGGTGAACGGACAGCCAAGCGGCGTGAATCCGATGAAACAAAGGCCGAAAAAGCAGCCACCGACGCTGTCAATCGCCGGCGCGAGCGCATCGGTGACGCTGGCCGAAGCGACCGCGGTGAAAAAGAGTCACCGGAGGCCCGCACTCAGGCGCTAATGCTGGAAATCGTCAACGACGGTGTCGAGGAAACCGTCGCACAGCAGATTGCGGTTGACTATGTCGGCAAGAAAATCAAATTCCGCTTCCGTCATGCCGAAGTTTCCGGTCAGACCATATTCGACATCTCGACAACCGGAGGGATCATTCTCGTAACGCTCAACACGCGCCATCCGGTCCATGAAAAGCTCTTTGAAGCTCTAAGAGACGAGGAAGCTCCGAGCAACGCATATGCTAAAGAGGTGTTATCGCTGATCGCTGCCTGGGCCAGGCTTGAAGATGAAGCGCCAACGGAAAAGGCCCGAATTGCGATTGAAGACATACGGCTGCAATGGGGCCGTATGGCCATGGATTTTTTCGAGCTCGAGGAAGATTGACGGTTTCTAAGCCGAGGGAGCGTGCCAATGAGCGGTCAAGACGCTGTCCGAGGGTTTGCAGTGCAGACGCTTATTTGCTTGCTGAATGCGCTTGAGACGGGCGCAACACAATGGCGGTTTGTCACCATCGAGCCTGATATTGCCGGAGATAAAGTAGACATTCTGTGGGCCTTTGAGAACGACAGCCTTGCCCAACAGGTTAAGTCGTCGAAGAACCAAATCGGTCGTGCGGCCGTCGAAGCGTGGTGCCTCGAACTAAGCCAGTCCAGATCCGCCAACCGATATCAGTTGATGCTTGCAGGGCCAATCGCCGCCGCGGTCCTCGACGACGCGCCCTTCCATGGGGTCGAGGTACCTACACCGACATCGATGGACACCCTGGCGCTGATAGATCAAGCCGTTACCAAGCTCGATCGCTATCTTCTAGCGAAAGCGTTCCCTCCAATACCTCTTCCAATGCGCGAGGCAATGGTCAACTTGGTGTCGGCGCGGCTGATCGACGGGTCAATAAGGGCGGAAAAAGTCTCCAGGGAGGTTTTTGACGGTTGGCTGCAAGAGTGGATATTGATGGCCTATCCTTCCGCCGTCGAACAGAGATTGTCGGCCAATTGCGATATCTTATGGAGCAGCCTGCAACTTGCGGGTCCAATGAGTCTCGGAAACCAGGCCTATGAGATCGTCCTGCCGCTGCAAGTTATCAATGGCGGGCTTACCGTTGCTGTTGTCGAATGGTTCTTGTTGCGGGTGCACCACAAGGATCGCCAGATGCTTTACCGGCCAGAAATGAGGCTGCCCGCGGACGGTGGCTCGGTCGATGATCTGCGCCTCGGGGCGGTCCCATTTGCTGAGTTTGCGGTGAACCCCGGGACAGGCGAGGCAGTCCGCGTTTTGTTTACATCGATCGAGAGGACTGGGTTTGATACCGGCCTTTGGCCCGACGGTACGCATGAACTGGAACTTTGGGTCAAATACGCAGCTGTTCCAGGTCCGCGGAAGGTTAAGACGGTGTCCGCTCATATTTCGGTCGACCATCGAGTAGTGCTCGGATCAAGACAAACGCGGACAATTCGCCTCTCGTCGCTCGATAGCTTCCTTGAAACACTCTGACTTGTTTCAATTCGGCTAGCCGCTTGCATTTTAGTGGGGCCGAAATCGAGGGCAGCGTCATGTAAGAGGGCAATGTGGGAGAGCTGTTTGCGGGGGTAACGCTTTATGCATGCAGTTTTAAGAATTGTGTTGTGACGGCGTTTTGGACATTGATCGAATCAATACCTCGTCTACAACTTTACAGAGTTACGGGGGTGGAGCGTGTCAGAAACAGCATCTATACATACCTGGGTCAGGTTCCTTAGGAATTACGGGCCGATCCCCACCAATGACAATATGTACGACGAGACGATCCAGCGCGCGCTGCGACGCCACAGGATTCGACCGATCGCACTCCCCGCGCCCCTTCGGGATGAGCTCGTCGATAACTTTCGCGGCCCTTCCCCGGTGTCGTACATCATCACCGGCACAGCCGGGGATGGAAAAACATATCACTGTCGAGAGGTCTGGATCCAGCTTGGTGGCGACGGGAACCTCTGGAACCAGGGCGACAAGGTTCAGCGAATGGCTCTGGGTGACGGCCGCTCACTGGTCGTCGTCAAAGATTTGAGCGAATTGCGCGACGATGAAAGTGCATCCCTTATAGCCGATTTCTCGGTCGACATAGCGAACCCGGCCGCCGCAACATCATATCTCCTTGCTGCCAATCACGGGCAGCTCCTCGAGAAATTCAAATCCGCGCCGAGAACACCTGAGATCGAACGGGCGAGCCAGGTTGTCGAAGATCTCTTGGTGACAGGCGGGACGAACGACGCGGGAATTCGTCTCGAGCTGAGAGACCTCAGTCGATCTCCGGCGGCTCAGATGATAACGGCGATCATCGAGGCGATAACCGAACACGAAGGTTGGCGGGGGTGCGATGGATGCTCCGCGCGCGACGACGGCGCTATTTGTCCCATCTTCGAAAATCGCCGACGGCTCATGGGTGCCGGCGAAGAGGATCCGTTTAAGAAGCGGCTCGCGGCGGTCATTGAGCTCAGCGAGCGCAATGGAAGTCATTTTCCGGTGCGTCAGCTCTTGGCATTGATCGCCAACAGTCTCCTTGGTCATCCCCACGCCCGGGACGGGTTGATGACATGCGCCGATGTGCCCACCTTGCAGGACGCCGGACACCTCGATCTTGCGAGCATTTACCGGAACATTTTCGGCGAGAACCTGAAGCCAAGCAGGGCGGAGAAGACAGAGCTTTTCCGGAAGCTCAACGCGTTTGGAATTGGAGCGGAAACAAGCAACCGGGTTGACAATCTGCTGGTCTATGGCGCCGACGACCCAGCGTACAAGGCCGACTACGACGAACTTGTAATGTCGGATCCTATCTACGGAGCGACGGCCGCGTTCACCAACGCCCAACGCACTTATCTTGAGGGCGCGGATGCTAATGAACGCGCCGCGTTCCTTGGAGCGCTACGCGCTCAACGGCAGCGCCTATTCTTCACGATGCCCCAGTCAAAGACCGATGAATACGATCTTTGGGACCTCAGCGTGTTCCGTTACGCCGGGCTCTACCTCGAAACGTCTCAGAAGATCGCCGCTGGACAAGCCGCACCCCGGCAGGCGGTCAGCATGATCGTCCGCGGTCTTAATCGTATCTTCACGGGCATGTTGATCCAGAACCAGGATGAGCTCGTGCTTGCGACATCTGGCAGCTTCTCACAGTCGAAGCGCAGTCCGCTGCTCGATGAAATCATCTCCGTGCCTCGGGCGAGCGGTGAGGAGGTAAGCATTGTCCCGGACAAAGCTGGCCGAAACTTCGGAGTATCGGTCAAGTTGGTGCGCGGTAGCGAAATTCCGCCCGTGTTCCTGGCGTTATCTCCGACCCGGTTCGAGTTTTTAGGGCGGGTAGCCGAGGGCGCCCTGCCCAGCAGCTTTTCGCTTGAGTGCCACGAGGATCTGCTGGCGTTCAAAGCCCGGTTGCTGCGGGAGACCGAAAACCGCCGCAAGCTAGATGGGGATGATGTTACTGCAGATGGTGAACTTGTACTGCGATTTATCGATGTCAGTTCCGATGGCCGCGCTCAGCCGCGACGTGTGATCGTGCGAGTATGACAATGGAATTTCTGGATCGCCCCACCCACTTTGAAGAACGCACCGGGCCTGCTTATTGGATCGATGAAGCGATCTGGGGACATCGCCTTCATGATGAGCAGTCACCGTGGCTGACATTCCTTGAGTTTTTGACGGTCCTGCTTTCGGAGCATCGTGAAGGCCGGGCACTCAGCGAGGAAACGTATAACAGCCTCTCCTATAAGCCGCAGCTTCAGCTACGCCTGCGCAACCTCGTGTTCAACAATCCCCATGTGATGACCGTTCGCGCGGAAGCGGGGTCAGACGACGCGGCATGGTCGCTTTGGCTCGGCAAGATGGCGGAAACAGCGGGAGGCATCGACAAGCCTGATTTCAGTTATCTTCGCGATCGGTTCGAAACTTTTGATGATTTTGCGGTGGTCTTGAACTTCCTTCAAGGTTCAGCGATTGAAGGGTCAAGCAACAAACGGTGGAGCTCCAAATTCGTCTTCCCGTTTGGCCCCCATTCTCTGTTCGAGGACGTCAACGTCAAGCCAAATGGTAGCGTGTCGAACGATCGCCGGTTTTTCGCCCGCACCGGCGAAATCCTCTATCTGATGTTAAGCAGGAGCAAACACGCTGACGAGCTTCGCGCCCTGCTAACCTCACGTTTCCTGGACCAACCGGCGCCCTACGATGCGATGGCGCGCGCCCTGCAGGGAGAGATCCAGCTCGCTAAGGCTGAACGTGGGGGCGCCTATCTGCCATGTGCACGGCATCCTATCTTCGATCGGATGGCGGAAGATTGGCTTTCGATCCTGAAGTTGCCCATTCCGGGCCACGACGCAATCCCCCACCTTGTGACCACTGCTGGTCTTAATTTGCTCCTTTATCAACTCGATCGGGCACGAGAGTTGCTCGATCGCTCCCCTGTCGAACTCGTTTGCGAAATCGTCTCGCCCAAAAAATCCGTTGTTCGATATCTGTCCGCCGACTCCTATCAACACAACAACATGCTGCCGCATCTGGCGATTGAGCGATTTATCATGCGCATTGCCGAGACGCCCGCTTGGACGGCCGCCGTCGCATCAGAAGAACCCGTCTTGAGGGCCAGTGACCTGATGCAGCGCGAGTTTGGATGGCCGGACGGCGAAGATGACGAGTCTGTCGGTGATCCAAAGCAACTGCTCGACGAACTGCTAGGTAAGGCCACCACTCGTCACAAGCAGCATGTTGGTAAGATTCACGCGACATGGTCACGCGCAATCGGATTGTCATCGCGCCGATCAAGTCGAAGGGTGCGCTATGCCCCTACCGATCGACTGCTGAAAACCCTGGTTGTGGCCTGCGTCGACAACAGGCTCGAATTCAAAGACTTCCTGACGCGCTTGCACCAGCGGTACGGGATTATTATCGGCGACGCGCAGGCCCGGTCGTTTGTCGATGCCGGTACCGCAGATCAAGAAGACTTTTCGGACAATGCGCATCGCCTTGAAGAGCGATTGGCGAGCTTGGGTCTTCTCAGACGACTTTCTGACAGCTGCGCCTATGTCGAAAATCCATTCCAGAGAGCGAGAGCCGATTGAACCCCTCTGATATCATTGGCGCCGCCGGCGCGACATCGATCCGCTTGCGTCTTGACGCCCTTTCCCCCGAGGATGGCATGGCGCGCTACCTTCTCGATCGTCTGACCGGCGAACAGGTGGCTGCTATCACCCAAGCCTTGCTCACTGATGCGAAAGTAACCGCGCTTCTCAAAATCGCGTTGCCGCGCAGCCTAGTCTCACCTTTCGGTCTCCCGGACAGCGTGATGACTGACGAACGGATGGTGGCGATCCGACACGCCGACTATGACCGACCCGCATTACTTTTTGCCAACACAGATGAAGATCAAGGTGCCTCTCTCGGAGATGTCACCCTGATCGGCGCGAAGCAACTGACAGAGGAGCCGGGCCCCTGGGTCGAGGCGGCCGCCGTCGGGCTTGGTCTGAGCGACAGCCAGATCGCGACCTGGGCGGCCGCGTTGAGAGGTCTGACAGCAGCCGATGACTGGACGCTTCATCAGATTGCGACCTATGTCGCCATGACCCGCTCCCGAATTGAAACCGAAGCGGTACCGGTCACGGACGCACTCGGATGGGCCCTTCCGGCGCTGCGTCTACCGCGTGATAGCGGTTTCTTCCTTGGGCTTGGCGAACGCGATCGCGAAGTGCCGCGTCGGTGGAAAAAACTGTTCGAAAAGCTCGTGGCTGACCGAAAACCCTTGATGGTAAAGCAGCGCCCCAATCGCCAGCTTATCGAAAATGAAGAGTTGAGAGAACAGTTTGCCGAGGTAAAGGACGATATTCCGGCCGATGTCCATCCTGCGATTAAAGCATTTATCGAGGCCGCACCGGGATGGGGCCCGGAAGCAGAAGCACTGAGCGTCTTCGAATGGGAGGCAGAAAGCGTTCTGCAGCTGTTTTCAGGGATTAAGCTGAAGAAAACCTCGCTTGCCCAAGAGACGATCAATTTCTTCGAGTTTACATTCCCGGACCGACTGAGTCCAGCCGACAACGAATACCTGCGCGTTCTCAAGGGGCGATCGCTGAAGGAAACGCGCGAGGACGATCGCGAATTCTTCGAGGCTCATCGGGATGATCTCGCGCAAGACAAGGCTCTCAGGGTCAAATGGGAGCGTTTCGTCTTCGGTCGCCCGATCGAATGCACCGACTTCCTTGAAGGCTTGCTGCGTGTCATTGAACGTCTGTTTGGCCAGGTCAACCTTGGAGGCGGACCGCGCAAACTGAGCATTAAATCGGCTAGGCGCTCGCGTAACCAGTGGCTCGACCTCAATGCTGACGTTGGCCTTTATTTTGGCGTGCGCTACAGAGGGTTGCCGGCGCTCTTCGGATCAGCCGTGGACTGGGACGTGCCTCATCTCTTTACCTACGAAGAACTGCTCGATCGCGCCAAAACCCGTCAGAAGAAGTACCGGCGGAACGAGTCGACGGCACGAAGTGCCGTGCAGATCAAATTCGACGTGGCGCTGACGGCTGGACGGGAACGAGCAACCGTTCAGCTAGTATGGACCGCACAGCCATCAGCCATTGGTCTGGAACTTCCGAAGGATCTCGGCCGCCTCCTTAAGCGACCATTCGGACGCAGCAGTGTTGCGCGCCTCTCTGTCAGTCGAAAAGGCGCTCTCCAAACGGTATCTCTAAGCGATACCGGGACACTGCAACCAGCCTTCGGCCAGGATTCCGGGACGCTCATCCCGCGCACCAGCACCGGCATCGACCTCGCGAAGGTCTTCCCAAAACTCTTGAAAGAGGCAAAGGAGGCAGGCCGGATTACACAGCCAGGTGCTGACGACATTGCCGCGGCATGGAAGGAATTCGCCTCCTTGTACGCCGACGCACTTAGCTCGCTGCAGTCGTCAGGATACGCGTCCGCTACTCTTGTCGCGCAGGCCGACGCTTATGGGGCGCTGCTGAACAGCTTGGCCAAGAATGCGATAGGTGATCTAAACCGCCGCGACATTTGGGAGCCGGCGCTGCGGATCGGGACGATCGAAGTCCTGGGAAGCACACCGTCGGCCATTGTTGCACCGTGGCATCCACTGCGTCTGGCCGGTGTCGCCGCGAAAATGCGATCGGTAGCAGGCTTGGCCGACTATCTCTTGTCGGATGTCGATGTGAACTTTGGCGACTCGCGGCTGTTTTTCAGCGATCTTCGCGACGAACTTAGCCATCCGCTCTATCCCGAACTCGCCGTGGGCTATGACAGCGGCGAACCTGTCCTGCTTACGGAAACAAGCACGGTCAACGATTATAGCCTGCTCGAGCGGCCCGTCCGGGATCCTTCCGAGGCAACCACGGATGTTGATCCATCGGAAGCCGCGCGCCAGATTCGTGCTCTGCTTGAACGCTACCTTGATCTCCAGCCGCACGAACGGTCGAACCTCAGCATCATGCTCTACAATTGCGACGCTGCCGGATTGCCGCTCGCAACCGTAAGCGCGCTGAGTTCCGTGCAAGACCAGGAAGAAGTCCATTGTAACGTGCTGGTGCGCCATCGCGACCGCACCCGATTGTCCGGCGTTTACACCGAGCTGCTTGAACGATCGGAGAATGATCCCGATGCGGTGGTGGTCAGCGAGACATCACGAAATTTCATGTCGAAGCTGCGTATCGGCGTCATGCTCGACGTCGCGGGCGCATCAAAGTCGGGCGGAGCACGCGAGATAGACGTGGCATTCTTGCACGACGTTGTGTCCCGCCAAGCGCGCGAACAGTGGTTTCCAGTTCCGGCTCTGCCGGACAATCCATCGTTGCTGGAACACGTACCGGCGCGTTGGTCATACCGGCGGGTCACTGCCGAAGACGAACTCAAGGCGACGAGCTACCTGACGTGCCCGCGTCAGCCAGATGCTGGTTGGGCCTATATCGACGCCGTAGCGAACGTTGTTCGTCGCCAGTCGCACGCGCCAGACGAGCACTATCTGCCGGCTCGCCAGATCTCCTTCCAGGATGGTGGGCTGAAGGGGATGTTCGACGAGGTGCATAAGATGGCGGAGTGGGTCGCCACCTACGATGATCTTCTCGACAAGCGGCAACTTGCCGCCCAAGGGATCAACGTGATCCGGTATCGTCGCCAACGCACGCACGGCCGCAACATGGTGGTGTCGTCGACATCGGAGCTCCGAATACTTCATGTGCTGGTCAAGCGGCGGCTTGCGGAACTCTCCTTGGGTTTTGACGACGACCGCCTCGCAGGTCTCGCGCGACGAATGATCGAAGACGCCAATGCCATATCGGGCGATATCGTTCTGCGGGCAGCGAAACGGGGCGTCTCTGCCGGCGAGTTGATCGGTTTGGTGCTAAGCCGGGCCCTGATCGAAGAGGAACTTGGTGAGCGATCCGCTGTTGCCTGGTTCCTCCTCGATGATTATGCGGAGTGGCTTGGGCAGAAAGAAGAGGGCATCGCTGACATCCTTGGCATCAGCCTCGCGACAGGAGAGGATGGTCTTCCAACGCTCAGGGCAATCGTGACCGAAGCGAAATACGTCGATCAATCCGGTTTGGCGGAGGCGAGCCGCAAGTCACGCAGCCAGTTGCGGCAGACCGTTGCTCGCATTGATGATGCCTTGTTTGGCGATCCCGGGCGGCTTGATCGCGACCTATGGCTTTCCAGGATCTCCGATCTGTTGCTGGACGGTACGGCAGCACTGGGCCAGGCAAATCTTCTCGAACGCGTCCGCGACGGAATTCGCCGGGGAGCGGTCCCTATCGATTTGCGCGGTTACTCACACATCTTCGTCTCCGGTCCGGCAACTGACAGCAGTTCGCCGGGGGAGCAGGATGAGTTGCCGGAGATTCATATGGGGCTTCAGGAGACATTCACGCGCGAGGGACTTCGCAAACTGATCAAGGCCTACGAGGCGAAACAAAGTCTAACAGAACTTCGCAGCCAGCTCGGCGAAAAAAACACCTGGAACTTGGTCAGTTATCGTCGTCCGGCGCCGCGGGTGGATTGGACCAAGGCCATCCAGAAAGAGCCGTCGATTGCTGCGACCGAACAGGCCATCAGCCATGATTATGACCAGGATGACGACGAAGGGGATCCTGAAGGCGGGATCGTCATCGAGGCTGTAGAACTCGTCACCGGCGATAATCCTTCGCTCGCCGTGGGTGGCGATCGCGGTGGCCTGTCTGGCGGGGAAACCATGCCCGCCTCTGTCTCGGTGCAAACTAAGGACGTGACAGCCATCTCAACGCCGTCTCTTGAGAACACGCAGCCGGGTGCCCTGGAATTGCCGAGCGCCGAGACGACTGCGCCGACACCCGACGAATTTGCCCACGCTCGTATCGATGTCAGTATTGCTGACCTGGTCGAAGCTCGTTCTCAGAAAGTGCGCGAAAACTCGTCGGACGAACGCGACTGGCTGGACAGCACCGCACAAAAGCTCCGCTCTGCACTTCTCGGCTACAATCTCCAGGCCAAAATTGTAGGGACGCGCCTGACCCCAAATGCCGCACTCATCCGTTTCATGGGGTCGGATCGTCTGCGCGTTGAAGATATCGAAGCGAAACAATCATCTCTTCTTACGACGCATGGGCTGAGGCTCATCTCGATTTCACCGTTGCCGGGCGAGATTGTCGTCGGAGTTGCGCGCCCGCAGCGACAGGTCGTTTCTCTTTGGGATGTTTGGGGCCGACGGGAAATCAATCGCAATGCCGCAGGCGTGAATACCTCGTTTGTGCTTGGGCTGAAGGAACTCGATGGCGATATCCTCTATCTGAACCTTGGTGGTCCATTCGCCGGCGGCCAACAACACGAGCCTCACACACTCGTCGCGGGCGCAACAGGATCAGGGAAATCAGTGCTCATCCAAGCGCTCCTTCTCGACATCGCTGCGACCAACTCAAGCGATTTGGCGCACATTTACCTCATCGATCCGAAGATGGGTGTCGACTACGCCGCAATCGAGCGGCTGCCGCATCTGCAGGGCGGAGTGATCGTCGATCAAACTCGGGCGGTTGACGTTATGGAGGGTCTCGTCACGGAGATGGAGCGCCGCTACGAGCTGTTCCGATCAAAGGGGACTCGAGACATTCGGGCATTCAATGCTAAGGTGGAGGCTGACGAGCGTCTGCCATATATCTTTCTGGTTCATGACGAATTTGCTGAATGGATGCTGACAGAAGATTACAAATCTGCAGTGACATCTAACGTGTCGCGATTAGGCGTTAAGGCTCGCGCTGCCGGCATACATCTTATCTTCGCAGCGCAACGGCCTGATGCCAACGTCATGCCAATTCAGCTACGTGACAATCTCGGCAATAGATTGATCCTGAAAGTTGCGAGTGCCGGAACATCTGAAATCGCACTGGGCTTGAAGGGAGCGGAACAGCTCTTAGGGCTCGGTCACCTTGCGGCAAAGCTCAGTGGCGAACCCGCGATCGTATATGCGCAAGCGCCGTTTTTGTCGGATGATGATATAGACGCCGCTGTCGACGTTATAATAGTTTCCGACAAGATAAACTCAGTTGCGGCAAAGGACGCTTTCGGTGGGGCACACAAACTGGAGCACCCTCATACGGCAGATTAAGAAGCATCGGTCTGAGTCAGCACAGTTTTTTAAGCCTGTCTGCGTGATCGCCGCTATTGATCTAGCCGATGAGGGTCAAATTGAGCCTACGGGAATCGAAGGGAAAGCTATCTGTGATCGGTTCTCGGATTATGTTACTCCCTTCCATCCAGATCGGGGTAAAGATGGATACAAGCCTTTCTGGCACCTAACAAACGATCGGCTTTGGACATTCTTCCACGACGACAAGCCATTGGTCTCCTCCGATTTTTCTCATGGTGCTCCAGCTTCCAAAGCAAAGCTATTCGCTAAGACAGATCGCATCGCGATCAATGAAGACTACATCGATCTTTGGAAATCGAAGACGGAGAGACAGATACTTCGCCAATATATGTTGGCCATCCTGAATGAGAGTGACACAGACAGCCGAGCGTTGATCCCCCCACTATTCGAAAAGGCGAACTTGCTGAAAAGGGAGCTCTGGCCTGACGAACGCCAGCTACGGGCCTTCTTCTCGAATCTCACGGGCCAAAGTGATCTTTTCGACGTCGCATCTAGTCAAACCCTGACTGCGACAGCGATTCCTGAACCCAACGCCTCAACTCAAAAGGCAGCAGAGCCTGAAGCCCTCGAACATGTTCCTACAGCTATTGCATATGGATGGGTGAAAGATAAAATTGCCGTCGTTAGCAAGCCAGCAGACTGGCCCGTCTTTCCATATGCTACCTCCCATCATAATCATGGTGCACGGCTTGAAGCGTGTCGGGAATTGTCACTTGATCTAATCAGTAAACTGAATAGGCAAGCATGGCAGGTCAGGGGTGATTACCTTGAGCAGCTTGAATTTTATCTAAAATGGCTTCCAACAGCTGACAAACACGGCAACATTCTGCTTGCGGATGGCGCAGCGAGAGCCATTCGACATATGTTCTCTGCTGAACGTGAGGCACTGCCGCTAGCATTCGCAGCATCTCTAAGAACATTCCTTGAAAACCATATCGCGTTGCGAGCATTCTATCCGGAAATCGAAGAGTACTATAGATCGGTAAGATCGGGACATGTTGAGGCTCCGCTGCCACTTGATGCAGTTAGCGACGTTATTGGGGTGATCGAAGAGCAGACGCCGGCACTGTTCGACCATAGCGTTTCCGATGCAGTTAAGGATGCGACGCTAGCTGAGCCCCAAGTTGTAGAGATTGAAGGTGAGGCCACCAAAAGCGTTATCTCTCCACCGATAGATCCCCTAGGTGAGTTGGATCTTACGAAAGCACATGATTTTCAAACCGCGGGGTGGGTGAATAATTTGTGGAAGATCTTCATTGCGGGACCGACGGCGCATGCATCGTTAGAAGCTTGGAATAAGACATACCACGCGTTGGTTACTCCCGTCACGGCCATACTAAAATGGTTACGGGAGTTCATCAGCTAGTAGAGATCAAAGCAGCCGTTTAGGCCGGAAAGAAATAGGGCACTACTTATGGCAGACCACACAGCTACTTGTTGCTTCGTCAAGACCATAGATGTCATCAACCGTTTCCGCGGTCCTGCCAGATAAAGGGTTGATCCGCCGGCCACGCCGCAGCCGTTCCCGGCGTTTCTCGTAATCGGACTTGATCTGTTCAACCCGCTCGGGTGAGATCAGATCCGTCAGGCTTTCGCCTTGGCTCCATGTGAACGGAGAGCCGTCTCGTAGTGCAGTCTTTTCATAGTCAACGGCCTCGGCAAATCGATCTGGATGGTGCTCGGCGAGCCGAACCCACTCGATCTTCTGCTGGTAAAAGCAAAATGTGCAGCCGGACCGGGAGCGCCATTGATAATAGGCCGGCTCGCCAACATCCGACTGCTCGAGTATTTCGATTACCCCGGTACGGTCGACGCCTGCTTCACGAAGCGGAAGATGGACGCGCATATTAGGGTGTGTCGCCTGATAGCCCTCGCGGCTTGGTTCATCAGCGCGGATGGCGACATAGGAGTGGACGACCGTGCCGTTTTCCAAATCCTTTTGCAGCCAATGCTCGAGCGGCCGGAGTTTGAGCTGTCGCGTGCACCAGCGGGTGCGGGGCGAGGGCAGAAAATTGCCGTACTCGTCCAACCAGAAATCAAAATCGCGATCGGGGTTAAGACGGCGGATCGGCCGGCCAAGAAAGCCTTCGAGCTTATCCAGGAAGGTATAGACCTCAGGCAGCTCCTTACCGGTGTCTGTGAAGAAATACTCGATCGGCAACTCTGGATGATGCTGCCGCATGTAAACGGCGAGCGCAGCGCTGTCGCGCCCGCCTGAGAGACCGAGGATATGACGTTCGCCACTCATTGCCTATCAACCTCATCTTCGCCATCGGCTGCCATCATCGCGACTGCACGCGCTAATGCGGCAAGCTGCAGTCGTCCACTCTTGTTTTCTGATCTGAGCGAAGCCACCAGGCGATCAGCGATTCCCGCGGCGGCCACCTTTTCGCTCTCGCTCAGCTCGAAGCTGCGCATCAACGGCGGCGTCTTAGGGTCGAGGCCGACAACCAGTGCAAGGGCCTCGGTTTGGGAGCGTCGATCTCGTACGATCGCTAGAGCCTCAAGCTCCCGGAAACGGCGCCCGTATCGCGCGATTTCTGTCAAAGCCTCCTGTCGGTCTCTATCAGACCAGTTTCGGGCGGGGCGGTGCAAGAGCACGCTCACGGTGCTCTCAATGTCACCTTTCCCGAGCTCCATCGCCGCAACGCGATCTGCGAACGCATCGAAATTGTAGTCGTTCGTCAGGCCCTTCAGCAGCAATGCGCGTTCTGCAATTCCAGCAAAACCCGCGGTATCGATACCGAGCGCCTTTGCAAGTGCCAGACGTAACTCCTCCAGAAGCGCCGGATAGCTCGCTTCGGCCGCTTGGAGGGCATGATAGACCGCCTCGGGGGAGAGATTCTCACCGAGAGCAGCCGGAAGATCGTCAAACAAGAGACGCTCGGGGTCGTCCGACTTCATTACGATCCCGCGGATTTTCACGGCCAAGGGATCAAGATTGGTGGTCCGCTTTGCGAACTGTGAGAGCTCTTCGAACCGCTGAAAAAGAGCTGCGGCAACAGGCAATGACCCCCCATGATGGTCAACGCCGAGGAGTTGCGCGAGTCCGCTGAGAAAGGCAGTTTCGCGCACGGATCGGTCGATCCGCCTCAAACGGAAGAGGCCGGGCTTCTGCAAAAGCTTGTCAACGACGACGTCATCGATTGCAGTTTGATAGACACCGTCGATATAGACTGCGACGCTTTCGTGTTTGGCAAGCATGTAGGCAAGCGCCAGCACCGGCATGACACCGGCTTTAATGCCGTAGGGCGGCCGAGCCCACTCCGCATAAACAGCGTCGAGAGGCTTTTCGCCCGCAAGGTCGATTACCTCCCACGCAGGCCGAAGCGATGCTCCCTCTTGGCTATCGTTTGGCTCTGAAAAACCAAACACGCCGCCCTTGATCTCTTTGTGCAGTCCGAACGGTCGAAGCAAAGTAAGATAGAGGCCGAGCGCTGCAGGATACTGGGTCATCCCTAGCTGCTCATCTGCATACGAGTTGACCATCGCATGAGCCAGTTCACGCAAAGCCGCCATCGAATTCGACGACGGTTTGTCTCGCTGCAGCAACTCGCTTTTGATAATCGGCGCGTTGAAAAAACCGACGTCGGCCAGCGCACTTGCAACGACCGTTAACGGTGCGCGAATGGCGTGGGCGGGTTGAGGCGCCAAGTACCAGCTTGCATTCTCGAATGCAGTCTCGAGTGTTCGATGAAGCTGATCGATACAGTGGGATTGTCTCGCCGCAATCTCTCGCCTCGCTATCCGGTCGCCCTCCAGCTGCGGGTGCTCACGGAAAACACGTTCGACCGCCAGCAACTCTGCGGCCGTTGACCGGAGGGCAAAACTGTCATTTGCACCCCCTACGGCAATCACACGCTGCTCCGTTGCCAGGGCTTCGGCGGCTTTCTGCGCAAATAGATTGACTGATTTTGTCGTCAAAGAACCGTCGCCGAGGAGCAATAGCAAAAGACCGCTACCACGAAGGGGACGAGCCAAAATGGCGCTCGTCAAAGACTCAATCGTATCGTGTGGGCCGACGACCTGTAGCGCAATCTCAAAGGTCCTGAGCGCGCCTTTCTGGAAATAATGTCGCTTGGCGGTGGCAAAGCCCATCCCGACCCGGCGCGGAATATCCGCGAGTTCAAGTGCGTCCGCCGGCTGAACAGCCCGCCCAATCGCCTCCTCAAGATCGAAGTCGCTGCCGGCAAAGAGGGCATATCCACCTAGGCGTGGCTGCCGGATAAGAATAGCCCAATCAACGAGATCCTTGATCGCTCCGCTGATTGCTTTCATCGTGAAGCCTGGCACGGACGCGCTCAAAAAGTCGTCTGCAAGCACGACGCCAGACCCGTTCCGGAAAAACTCGATGATCGCGGCCGCTTTCGTCAATGCGACGTGTAGACCGGTTCCTTTAACACTGGCCCGCTCAATGGCCTCGAATGCGAGGCTGAAGCGGTTACCGTCCACACCCGCGGTAAGGGCCATTCCGAAGTTCGCAACAAGATAGTCCCAGAGCATTGCGGGATCGTATGTTCCAGCCTCCAGGTCGGTGGTCTCGAGAAACTCTTTGAAGCCGGAGGGTTCAGCTGAACTCAAGAAGCCAAACACGCTTCGCTCATTTTGAGCAAACCGCGCTCGTGAGATCGGGCCGAGAAGAAGTGCGCTCACCGGGTTAAGAGGCCATGTGTGCGCCAGCGCGTCCGCGAGAACGTCAACGTCCGTGGGACGACGTTTGGCGACCGCTTCAGCAACAGTGCGGGCGCCGGACCTTTCGTGATCAGAGCGCCCCGTGGCGATGGCCCGGCCAAGCAGCGCAACTGTTTCGTCTGCGCCTGAAAGAAATGCGATGTCTTGGTAGCGGCCTTGAACCTTGCGCCACTCCTGACGAGCATCGCGGGCGGCACGCGCGGTGTACTGGTCAAAAGACTGGTGCAGAATACCGATGACAACCAAGCGGCCGCTGCTGCGCGACGCATGCTCGGCTAGATCCTGAAGCAGATGAACGTCTCCACCCTCAAGTGCTTCGTGCTCAAGAAGCTTTCCCAGTTCATCTAGAATGAGGAGGGTTCCACTCGACGCGTCGTCGCCGCCCTCGACCAAAGCCTTGATAAGGCGATCATCGCTTGCTGCCAGTTGTGACGCAGTATCGGGCGACCAGCCAAGCGCGTTGCGTGCGGCTTCAACGATTGCATCCCGGAGCCGTGTACGGCTTCCAGTAACGGCGACGACTTTCCAGGCGCCGCCGGTTTCCGGGAACGCCTCGTCGAACAGGTTCGAAAGAGGCTCCCCCGCGATGTCTCGAGCAATCTTCCTGTTCTTCTTTGCGCCCGCCACCAGGTTCGCGAGCAGCAACGCCGCGCTCGACTTGCCGCCCCCATAAGGACCGGTCCACGTGAAGGCGCCTTGATGGTGGTCCCGCTGGCTCTCACCAAGGGTACGCAGAGATTTTGCAACGCTTGCCTGCAAGACGTATCCCACCAAAGGCGGCGTGCCGTTCAGGTCCGCGTCGAGCCGGGCCGATCGCGCAAAACGGCGATCAATGGAAACTACGCTGGAGAGCTTGCTCATGCTGCGATCTGACGGTCGAGTTTGCGTGGGTAAGCGAGAGAAAGAACCGTCGTTGGATCGAACTCGGACGTGCGCTGGATCTGGCGAAGACCGGCCGTGTCTACCCATTGCCAAGCGCCTGAAGTCAGATCGTCAAGCCGCATCAGCCTGGAAACTACGGTGTCTTCGTCCAGTTTGAAAACGCGGCCTGGCGAGCCCGCTCCATAACATATCTGCTCAGCCGTCAATGTAGTCGCGCCGCCGGATCGTTCCCAGAACTGACCTAGCGCGAAAGCGAAAACGGCGTCATGGAGGCTTGGCTTAGGACCGCGAACAAACTCGTACCAGCCGCCAAGCCGCGCTTCTCGGATCAGTGCAAGTTCTGCCAACAGAGGCTCTGCGGCGTCTTCGTTAAGAGTATCTGCGCGCCGCACATAACTGCGCAACAAAACCTCGATATCGCGTTTTAATGTTCCGCGCGTTGCCCGCCATCCGTTGCTCTCGACTAGGACCATGAGTTGGTCAAGCAACATCGCCGGGTCAAACTCGATCGCATTGAGCAAGTTAAATGCGTAGTAGGCAGTTGTTGTCATCACCGGCGTGCTGGCGATATGCCAATGAGCAAGCCAAATTGTCGACGGTTGCTCCAGGTAGGGGTCGAGACCGTCGTCGCTGAGAATCGCATGACCAACCCCGGTCGGGACAATGACCCGATCAATTTCGGAAAAAAAGCCCGAAGCGAGCGCCCAATAGCGCATCGACACGGCCATATTGCGGCCGACGCCGAAACGCGTTATTGCATCTTGTTCCTGGAATGTTCTAGAGTCTGCTCCGCTTCCGATTGCATCGAAGGCTTTCTTCAACCAAAGCAATCTAAGGGGGAACGTTTCGTGTCCCGCAAATTGCCCTCTCGAATCGATCTTTATCATAGCGTGTCCCATGAAGAGACCTTACTGGTGAATGTCTCCAGTTTCAAGCCGAGACAGTGCGGCAGCCTCAACAATGTAGTTGGCGGCGGTCAGTATCTCGTCAGGATCTTGGTAGCGATTACAGAAAATCCGGACAACGCCGCGCGCAGATGTCTCCGAAAGCCCAATGGATTCAAGTACATGAGAAATTCTGATTTGCCCTGATGAACATGCGGAGCCTGTTGAAAGCGATACATAGCGCGCAATGCGAGCGCACAGCTCGTCTGCATCTACGTCTAGCAACTGGATGGACGCGGTACCTGGAACCGTTAGTGCATCGCCGGTTATCCGCCGAAAGCGGAGCTGCCGTTGTTGAAGGGTTTGAAGCAACTGCTCGATCAGCCCGGCGCAGTGGTCCTGATCGGATTGAAGACGATGGATTGCAACCTGTGCTGCCGCGCCAAAGCCTGCAATGAGAGCGACCGGTTCAGTTCCTGGTCTTAGACCGCTCTGCTGACCGCCTCCGAAAGTCAGTGGAATCGGCTTCGGCGCTGAAGCGGCGACATAAAGCGCGCCTACTCCCATCGGTCCATAGCACTTGTGCGCCGAAAGCGTGAGATAGTCGACATCAAGTTCGAGGACGTCGCAGTCGATCTTGCCGGCAGCCTGCGCCGCATCGCTGTGGAAGAGCGCGCCGCTCGCATGCGCCAAGGCAGCAGCTTCTTTGACCGGCTGTATGACTCCAGTCTCGTTATTGACCATCATCACGGATGCAAGGAGGAGGTCTTCATCGACAAGGCGTGCGAATTCGGCAAGATCAAGCCTGCCGCGATGATCGACGGGAGCGATGCTGATTTCAAATCCTTCGGACTTGAGGGCCTGTGCAGGTTCCAATACGGCTTTGTGTTCGACCGCCGAAACAAGGATTCGCTTGCGTTTGGGTTCTAGCTCGCGAGCCGCCCGCGCTACTCCCAAAATCGCGAGATTGTCAGCTTCGGTTGCGCCCGACGTGAAGGTTATCTCGCTTGCCGCAGCGCCGATGAGGTCGGCAACCGATTGGCGACCATCGGCAATTGTGCGGGCGGCAATTTCGCCTGAAACATTTGGCGAACCGGCATTGCCCGGGCGTGCCCAAACGGCAAGCATTGCATCGCGAGCTTCAGGCGCAAGTGGCAGAGTGGCAAAGCCGTCGAGATAGATTGGCTGCCCCATTTGAAAATCTTCCCGCTCAGAGCTCGCTTTCGATGCTAAAAAGAATCGAATGGTGAGGTTTAAGATGTCGAACGATATAGCGAATGAGCCACTACAAGAAAATTCCAATAATCACAGCGCCGCAGAGCGTATCCGAACAGCTGATGTCTATCGAGAGCAGTATGCACATTTCCGGTCGATGAACGACATCTTATACAAAATCCCTCCGCTTTTTACCGTCGCGCTAGGAGGCCTATGGTATTTCGCAGCGTCTCAGCTCAAAACTGATCGGATTATCGCGGCAGGTATCTTCATATTCTGTGTAATCCTCAGTTTAGCATTTATAAACATCATGGACAGGTTCGGAAGAGCGTTCAACGGTTATCTGAATAACCTTAACAAGCTGGACGGGGAGTATCGAGTAACCTTGAAGCCTTCAAGGATGCCATCGACTGTTAAGACAATCCAACTTCTTCTTTTGGCCTCAGCGGTTGTTTCGCTCGTCGGCGCGGCGCATGCAATCAGGATGCAGTTAATACAATCGACCTCCATCAATGAGGCGGCAAAATCTTCCACGACGCCCTAAAGCGAGAGCGTGAGAGCTATTAGAAGAACCAAGTCGACCGGTACAGGTTCTGGTTGGAAGGTCCGTATCCTTCGAGATTTGTCGACATAGACTTTGCCAATTTCTCGGAGGCTACGTGCTATCTCCGGCTGCGCGATCGAGGCAAAAACTGATGGTGTCACTTATCTTGCCGAGGGTTCCATCCTTGCGAAAGCGCCTGCCGGAGACAACGAACGTGACGTGGTTCTCAGTAGAGTAGAGCGAAATCGACTCCGCTGAAATACGCGCGAGCGCTCCTTTCTGCTGTGCCGCAACGATGTCGCCAGGCCGGACGCCAAGAACGGCTTGCGCCAGCCGTGATCGCTCGGCCTCGATTTGTTGTTCCCAGCGCTCCAGATCAGTTTCAATATGGGCAAATGCTTCGCGGGCGGCCTGAAACGGGCGTTCGGATCCAAACCAGATCCGGTCAGCCATGGCCAAGGTGTCGTTTGGAACCGACCTGTCCAAGGCGTAGGCTGCGTTGGTGATCATTTCGAAGATCCGCTCGGCCTCATCGAGGGCCTGCAAACGCGCCAGATAGGGTTTGACTTTCGCTTCGGAAATACCCGGCGGCAGCACCTTATCCCCTTCTTCGTCCAGAAAGTCGATCGGCATCACGTCACTCAATTTGATCTTGCTTGTCGAGTGTCGTTCCGGCGGGTTGTCCTCACGCCACGATCGCCGATACCATTCTATCCAGGCAGTATCTGACGAAATGCAAAGGAAGCTATTCAGAATGAAATCTGATTCTGGCTGATAGAGATGGTTGCTTGACCATGCATGGTCTGCGGCCGACAGCGGTTGGACCACGTGGCTAAAATTTTGATCCCGCGCGATCCGCGAAAGCGTTGCTATTCTGGCCTGAAGTTCTGCCGTCCACCTGACGAATACAATCGGACCTGCAGCCGAGAACGATTGACGCTTGCCTTCTGTCTCGAAAGCCAGCAGTTGCGGACGGGCAAGTGGCATTAGTCGCTCGACGAGTTTTCCGATGCTTGCCCTTACCGACGTCCCCCGTTTTCCGTCAACCCGACCGCTCTCTGCCCATTTCTGTGCCTGCCCCTGGATCAAAAGCAGCACCTGCGCGGCGATATCCTGATCGAGGCTCGAGATATGTTTCAGGCGGGAGGTATCAACCTGATGTTCGATGCCACGTTTGCGAAGTTCCTCGAGTGCCTCATTCAGGAATTTAGATTGAAGTTCAGTGAAATGTCCCGCAATGCGGGCTTGTAGCGAACCTTTCCGTTTCGCTTCCAGCTCTTCCCGAAATGCTTTCAAGGCCGGGCGTCGCGGCGTCTGGCCAGCTTCCACGCGCGCCCAATACCCACGGGGAGGCTTTGGAACCTGTAGTTTCTCGCAAAGCTTGCCGACTGCCACGTCTGAGATGCCGAGCTCCTTGGCAATCTCGCTGGTCGGGCGCTCCCATACCAAGGCGAAAAGCTCTTCTCTCGACAGTTCGCGCTTTGCCATCCGAGGCCCCCCGAACAGCGTCAGGCCGCTGCGTTTGCCTTGCCGCAAATGGCATCACACCGTTCGAGTAATTCGTCGAACGTCTCGGCGTCATCGAGAAGGAGACCGTCGCCAACCATCCTGGAGTAGTCTTCCTCGAGGGCTGCCCGACCTTCGCCGACGGGCGTCAACACGAGATTGCCGCTGACGGCTGCCTCGTAGTCAATTGGCGATCGATCAGCGGCTTTCTCGGCGAAGAACATCGACTTGTGCTTTGGGACGGCGCTCGCCAGCTCGCGGTCGGCAATCGCGCTGTCCGCCAGGCCAATGTCGTTAAGGCGCACGATTTCGTGCCAATGGCGCGAGAAGCGGTCGCCCCGCAGCCGCTCCTGCAGGCAGAAGACATGGATCGCAGTTGCTTTTTCCCAGAAGGTTCGTTCGGCGTGCATCACCCTGGGGTTGGCCGTCGGGAAGTCAACTCGATCTACGATTCCGGCGGCATCGCACGTGATGTCCCGGACGCTTGCCGGCTCACCCGTCGACCGGGCTCCAAATTCCAGCATGACGCTTGGCGCGACATAGCCAGATCCCGCACCGACGGCCAGGTAGTCGATGTAGAGCCTGTCGGCCTCGATGCGGATCTTTGCTGGAAGTGACTGCTTTGCGAGTTCATCGGTGATGAGAGGTGCAACCGCCTCGGTTACCCAGCTCGGTAGTCGCCGGCGCACCTCGCTTGACCAGCGCTTTTCCTCGCTGCGGGTCTTCGGGAGTGCTTCTTCGTTTTCCCCGACGAGCTCAGGGGCAAGCGCACGAATGTCGTATGTGAGGTCTACATCCTCCGAGAACCGTCGAATAGCGCTATAGGCCTTCGAAAGCGAAGTCCCGCCCTTGAAGACAAGGCTCTCTCCGAGCGACGAGGCGTAGAGCGTTCGAAGCGCCCAGACGACCCAGACGTCTTTTTCGAGCAAATGGACCGGACGCTTCAGTCGATCTGACGCAATGGCAAGGACTTCCCGCCTGTCCACAGCCGAAAGCTGGAGAAATTGATCAGCCATGCGCCACCTTCCCGAGGCTTCGCGCAAGCCAGGTTGGAAATTGGGGTGCTGCAGCGACAAGCTCGTTGAACGCCTCGGGGGCCAGTTTCCGCCTGATGTTCAAGAGTGCCTCCTCTGCTCGCTCCGGCCCCAGCCAGGCGAGTGCGCGGACAGCTACGCCGGCTGGCCGGTTGGCCATGGACAATTGCCAGCGAGGGACATGCTTGAGCTCGACCTTCTGGCTTCCGACGTTCAATGTCCGGCTACGCCCGGAGGTCAGATAGATGGAGCGGACCGGAACTTGCATGGTGAGCCCTAGGGCATTGGCTGCCGCCGCACCATTCGAAACGATCACCTCGCCACGTTGATGTGCGACTGCCTCGACCGCTTGTTCGACCGTCGGCGGCCTGCTCCCGAACCGGCTCTTGATGGTCTTCAGGTATATACCACGGCCAGCCCTGATCAGTTCTCCACGCTCATGCAGGCGCGACAAAGCCTGGTCTACTGCGGCCCGGTTCCCCAGGTGCAAAAGACTTTTTGCGGACAGAGCTGTTCCTTCGGGCAAGTGCTCCGCATAGCTGAGAATTTGAGATGTTAGTCTTTGCATGGCGTATCTCCTGTCGGAAATATAGACAAGTTTCTGACACTTTGCAACGGAGCCGGTTGGTGCGATTTTCGTTAGATGGGTCGGTCCGCTTTTGAGCGGCGCGGCGGCTTCTTTTTTGAGGATGAGTGCAGGCGCGCCAAAGCCCAAAGCTCATGCGCACCAAATAGTCAGCAATTTCAGCGATAGGATTGCGATTGATGCGGCCGAACAGGCGTAGGATCCAGTTCGAATCCCTCGCGAGAGCGCCAAGCGGAGCTTGGAACGGGGACGCGTGCTGACCTAGGACGGTTGTAGCACTGGATCAAGCCGAAAGCGTTGACGCGCCGGAATATCGTCGATGCGAACCTCGCATTCGCGGGCAAGCGCGGATTTGTGACTGAGCGGATGCCCAACGACTGTCAAGTGGGCAACCATTCTTGAGCCGGAATCGAATTGGATGCGGTAGATGAAGTACTTTTTCTTGTGTCGCTCTGCTGACCTAACCTCATTGGGAGTAAGCCGTACCGCGCCTGATTTCACTTCTATGAAGCGCTCAACCAGAGAGAGCTTCCTAGGGTCAGACTTGACAGCGATCAGATCTTGCTCCGCTGCGAAACTGAGGCAGTCGCAACCATAGGCGTCACGACCTTGAAGTCTTGATACTTGAAGCGGAAAGCGGCCCTCTCGCTGCTCGAACAAAACTGCCCATTGTTCGGCATCGGTCGGTGCGCTTACGTCTGCGGGCCGACTAGTTGATCCACCTCCACCCCCCGTGACAATTCGAAGGCCGACCGTGCCACCACCGCGCGCAGATCCTTCCGGGGTGTCTAGTATCGTCACCGCAACTCCGGCTACCTGCTGCTTTGGCATTGTCGAGGGTGGTTGCGGCGTGGGTGGTGCCGGCGCCTGAGTGGCATGCTGGGAAGCCGTCCTGTGATGGCTCGCGCCTTGGCCCGGTCCTTCCCCGCGCGCCAATATGTCGTGGTCGATGGCGAACACCTCGCCCTGATCCGTCGTGAGCTCGTCCTCGATCGTTGCCAGGAGCCGGTCAACCTCCTCATCCGTTTGATTATTCAGGAGTCGCCGCAGTTGCAGGGTCCTCAAAGAATTAGTCTCCGCTGCAAGGAGCTTCTCGAAATCGTCGCCGGCTTGCAGCTCAAAAAGCTCTGCCAGCCCGTCGCTGATCGCGGTGATCGCCCTCAACATAAGCTCGTCTTCGGCTTCCGCGACATTTACAGCGACAATCAATATGTTCCTATCGAGAACGTATTTGCCTGGTTCAAGCGAACCCTGAAACACGTTATTGCCCAGGCTAAATTCGAGTTGCGCTTCAACTGAAATCTTCAATTCAAGTTGGTCAAGGCGACGTAGGCGCTGGGTTTCGGCCGAGTGCGCTGCACGAAATACCTTGATGAAAGGTAGGGCTTCGCCAAGCCGGCCACGCAAGCGGGCCGAGATCGCGCCCTCATCCTCGACTATACGGCTTACCGTCAGGCTGAAGTTCTGCTTACTAAGCGGTGCCACGGCGAAGCGCGTGAGGATATCTGCCGCGCTTCGGCGCGGTGGCAAATCGATCAGAGAGAAGTATGCGCGCGCGGCTGCGGGAAAATTATCCCGGTCGAGATACAGCGCTTGCGAGGGGCGTGTCCATTCGATGTTGCCGCCTTTGCGAACTTGAACCAGCCCGTTCTCTCGATACCAGTTCGCTGCGCCGCCGGCTTTGGACACGTCGAAGGTATCCAGCTCCAGCACCTGCAGGTAAAGCCGGCGAACGAGGTCCGCGCTAGGCTTTTGCGCATGCAGTGAACCGAGCAGGCGAAACAAGCGTTCCTCCGACAGATCGGACAGGCTCGTGGGAACGCCGGCATGGGAAAGGCCCCTGAGCCAGTGAGCGCGATCAAGGCCAAATCTAGCTCCTTCATCAGTCCGCGGCGGGCGCGGGGTGGCGAACAAGTCTGCTAGGCGGCCAGGCGCAATCATCGCGTCGCAAGGTGCGACGCGTCTCCCATCTGCTGTGTCTAACCAAGGGGTTCTCGACAAGGTTTCGCGAACGAAATCGGGTAATTTGCCACCGTAGTCTCGAAACATGGCGCGACCTGACTTTGCGCTGAGCTTAGTCCAGAAGGACATGCCGTTCACAACGTCGAAACGGGGATCACGCGCCAGCCACGCAAGGATCGCGGTGCTGGACGCGTTGGCCAGGATTTTGTCCAAGCCTACTATTGAAAGATATTCCGCTTTACAGTTGGCTCCCCAGCGTAGTTCGGACCGATCCAGCACCTGTCGATGGTTGTCGTCGAAGACCTCGATGGTGGGTGGCAGCGCCTCGATTAGCCGAGATTGGAGGGATCCTGGCAGGACAGCGGCCGAAGCAAGCGGCCATTCTTGTACGCCAATCCACCGAAAGAAATCGACCAGGCCATCCATATCCCGAGCCAGGCCGTTGTCTTCCGGTTTTGCGAGCAGGCGCGCCGGCTGGCTCGCATAGAGCTCGGCCGTGATACTTCCGCTTACTCCGTAGTCCTCCGAGAGATGAACCGACGATGCATCGCGCCATTGTCCGTCGCGGCATACGACTTCCACCCGGCCGGGCGGGAATGCAACCTCCCAGGCAACGGTCTGGCGCAAGTTGAAGAGTGCTTCGATCAGCTCTCTACGAACGCGGTCCAGATCAGCCTTTCCTCGCTTGATAACGTCGGCCGCTTGGCGTCTCAAAGAGGCAATGACGCCTTCGGAATTGAATTCATGGATCCCGAAATCCCCAAGCTTCCGGAACCGGTCGCGGGGTTGCCCCTCGAGTCCGGCGTTTATTTTTGCCCATAAGTCCGGATGAAGGAATTTGGCTCGCGCCCATCGTGGCAGCTTCGGCGGCTTCCCGCTCGCAGGCAAGGGGAAACAGCTATTGTTCCTCGTGAGTGGATGCTCGTTTGAATCGAGCAACAACGATCGGTCATGATATTGCCCGGGGAGGTGCGTCGCGATGCCAATAATGGCTGCTGCGCGTTCCGCGATTGTCAGTTGCGCTTGGCGAAGGGTTGCCAAGGCTTGGCCGGGATCGAGTTCCGAGACGCGGAGCCGCTCCAACGTGCCTCTTTCTGCATCAGTTCGACAATCCGCAAGGGATCCGAAAAGGCGCTTTGGCAGGTATAGCCCATAACCCTTTGGGCCGAGCTGAGTGTCGATCGCAGGCACCCTTCTTCCCTGCATCGTCGGTATCAGTGGCCTCTGCGCCGCGGCCCGGTACGTGGTTTCCTCAAACGACTGAAGCGGACCTGGGAAATATGTGGCGCGAGTGAGAAATGTTACTGGATTTAGTGAGACCCCCGACTCCACCAGAAGCTCCAGAAAATCCGCATAGAAAACGGACAGAGCACTCAGAACCTCGGAGTTTACGTCCGAGTCGGCGTTCAATGTTTTTCGATGCGAGTCGAGTTCGAGCGTTGCATGGAAGAGGGCTGGGAACGGAAGGGGAATGTCCGTCGGGAAATAACTGTGGAGCTTGCCGGGCGTGTTTGCCGCATCGGTTCTCAGCCCAATCGCCAACTCGTAGTTCTTGCTTAACGAGCCCGTTACGATGTTTCCCTTGCGACGATGACAAATCCAGCGTTCCTGGGCGACGACTTCGCCACGATGTATTTCGATGATGAACTTGCCATCAGAGCACGTCTTCTTGATCCATCGAATTTCTTCTTCTCCCTCAGCGGCAAGCGTGATCTCGTCGAGAGACTCCACAAAAAGGAGGAAGTTGGGCTCGAATTCCTTGAGTTGAGTCAAGGCCCGCGACTGAGCCTTGGACGAAGAGAAGCCTGCGACGACCACGGTGTCGTAGCCGAGTCCCCGAAGTGCCCGTGCGCGAGCAATCAACACGCGCTCTGCCGGTCCGCCGATGTCCTCGACCGAAGATCCGACAGCTGGGAAGGCGAGCACGGGGACAGGCCTTTGATCGACCAGTTCCAAAAGCCTCTTTATACTCACGCTTTCTTCGGCCAGCTCCTCTACATGCTTCTCAGCAAAGGAGCGAGAGAACCCGATTTCAAGCGCGCCACTCGTTATGAACGGTTCGCTGGACCAATTTAGCAGTGCTCGGAAGCCTAGCCCCTTCGCCCCGATGAGAGTTGCTTGCCGGCCGGGCTTATCGCTCGTGTGCGACGTCATTAAGGAGCGCACCCCACCCGGACGAAAGGGCTGACCAGTGTTGGCTACGCAGAGTCCATGTTGATTGACCTCGATCCGCACCTTGCCTCGGCCGCCGACCTCCGCAGCCGCGTCCGCCGCGTTTTGAACCAGTTCGAGTATTTCCCGGCCAGCGTAGTCTTTTGCCGTCGATAATTCGCCGCGGAAGTGACCGAGCATGAAATCGGGCTTGATCGCATAGGCGCGGTCTGTTTCTGATATTTGGTCTTGAACCCAGCTGGCCCACTCTTCTGGGGATCCCGGGATACGCTCTTGGCCGAGATCGGATGACGCGTTGTCATCCGAGATAGACTCCTCGCGCGAATTGTGGACCACTTCATCCGTCATGTCATGTTTCTCGGCAAATCGTTAGGGTTGCGGTTTGGTCCTATGCGCTTGGGAGCTCGTCCATCCCATGCGGACCCCATGCAGCGGAACCATAAATATCCGCGTATTGCTGTTCGTGCACGAGGTCGACGCCGACGCCTCGCAAGAAGGCGCCTTTTCCGGTTGCCGTGATGTCCTTTGTCTCGACGTACCATGCTCGACGTTGCAGTTGAGGGAACTTTTGGAAGAGGCGCGCACGCTCGATCAATAGCCATCGGATGAAGACCTCGACCTCGTCGAGCGCAAGTCCGATGATAAGCAAATCGTTTCGAAAAATGACGTCGAGCCAAGTGCTGCTTCCACGCCACGAATGTATTGCGCCCGCGGATGAGAACAGCCGGCTGTTGCCACCGCGATGTATCCAGCCCCGGGCACGTTGAACCGAGCCCATGTAGTGCGTCAAGCCTAATCGGACGCTGCGGTGATATTGGGCCATGCCGTTAATGTGCCATATCCCGAAACATTCCGAAGGGCGCACCACATCATGTTCCCCATAGTAGCTCTCCCAAGGATAGTAGTCGGTGAACTCCCGTGTGCTGACATGCCGAAGCGTAGCACCGCAAGCGTCCGACAACGTCGTGTCGAAGTTCGTCGTGAGGATCGGACAATTGTTTTGCCTCGCCCACCCCACGACATGGCGATGATGAGGATACGTCCTCCAAGAACGAAGGGGTTCGCAGAACTGTTTTTGCAGGGCGGTTTCCCCAGTATTCAACCTTGCCGCACGAAGGCTCAACACGTCGAAAAACTCCGTAGTCGAGATCCCGCTTGGAAGATGGTTCGCGTATTCGGGCATATAGCGATCTGCCAAGGAACGCAGGAGCTCCCGCCATGAATTTGTTTCGCCGGCATTACCGTAACGGTTGATGCCGTTTCCAATGATGATCGCCAGGCGGTGATCAGTAGAACCTAAGATGTCGTTTAACACGATGAGTTCACTTTCAAGGAAGTGGCTGGGCCATCGAGATGGCCAGGTAGGTATTGTGTCAACGGCACTTTAGATAAATTGCCGGCGAAGTCATCCGGCGCGGGAATGCAATTCCTTCAAACTAAAAGCCATCATGCCTCATGCGTTCTTGTAACTGGTCCGGCGGTAAACGTCCGGTCATTCCGGCACTTGTTCGCCGCGTAGGTCGACCGTCAATCCTCGATTTGCAAACGCTGCGTTGGGCAGAAAAGAAAGATCCCGGAAGCGGGCAGGTCTTTGACGTTTTACTATCGAGGCCAACGCGCCGATCGTTGCCCGCGCCTAAGCCGATGGATATTGTGCGCGTTGCATGAAGCGATCAGACTGGGATGCCATGACTTCGCAATTGGACTTCTTTTCAGCTCCTGGCTTACCGGTGAACACCAACGCCACCAAACTTCGAGCTGTTTCGGAGAGGTCACAGAGCAAGGACGGTTGCGACCACGAGTCGATGGCCCGTGACCTTGAAGCGACCGGCGACTATCGCATACTGAGACGGCTTCCCCGTCGACCGGTCGTCGAGCATGCAAGGCCTGGATTCTCCCTGAAGGGCGTCATCCTCGATACCGAGACCACCGGGCTTGATCACCGCCGCGAGGAAATCATCGAAATCGGCGCTGTCGCCTTCACCTTCAACGATGCCGGCGAGATCGGCGATGTCACCGGCGTCTACGGCGGGCTTCAACAGCCGGGTGTTCCCATCCCGATATCACCCGCCTGACCGGGATTACTGATGACATGGTCGCGGGACAGATGATCGACATCACCTGCCTCAGGTCCCTCATCGAGCCGGCTGACCTGGTGGTTGCCCACAATGCGGGTTTCGATCGGCCCTTCTGCGAGGCCCTCTCGCCGATGTTTACCCACAAGGCCTGGGCCTGCTCGGTCTCCGAGATCGACTGGGCGGCACGCGGCTTCGAAGGAAGCAAGCTCGGTTACCTGATCGGGCAGTCGGGATATTTTCACGATGGGCATCGAGCGGTCGATGATTGTTTCGCCCTCCTCGAAGTGCTCGGGCAGACGCGAGCCGGTGTGAGCGTGGCGCCGTTTGCAGAGCTCCATGAAGCCAGCCAGCGATCAAGGCTCCGCGTCCATGCGGAGAACGCGCCATTTGAGATGAAGGATCACCTGAAGGTGCGCGGCTATCGCTGGTCCGACGGTTCCGACGCGCTCCCCAAATCCTGGTGGATCGAACTACCGGAAGAAAGACTGGACGACGAACTTCATTTCCTCCGGGCAGAGATCTACCGGTGGGATGTCGATCCGCTGGTCAGGCATCTGACGGCATTCGATCGCTTCCGGCGCGCGTGAGATGAGAGGCGATGACGGTCATTCTCGGGATCGACGCAGCTTGGACCGCAACACAGCCGAGCGGTATCGCGCTTGTTTCGTCCGAGGCGGGCCGGTGGCGCGTGACCTTCGCGGGATCATCCTATGGCCACATGATGGACCGCGCCGCAGGGCGGATCCCCAGCTTCCGGCCATCCGGCTCGGTCGCAGAGGCCGCAGCTGTCCTTACGGCCGCGGAGCAGATCGCAGGAGCTACGATCGATCTTGTCGCCGTGGATATGCCCTTGTCTCTCGAGACCATTGCAGAACGACGGGTCTCGGACAACCTGGTTTCGAAGGCCTATGGCGCGCGCCATTGCGGCACGCACACGCCGAGTTCGATCCGGCCCGGCAGGATCAGCGACGATTTGAGGACGGCTTTGCGCAATGCGGATACAAGCTACTGACACAAGATCCTGCCGTGCCGGGCATCCTGGAGGTTTATCCCCATCCGGCCTTGGTGGAGTTGACTGGCGCTCCAAGGCGACTGCCCTACAAGGTCGGGAAGATCAGAGATTACTGGCCGACCGACACAGCCGTCGGCCGGCGGACCAGGCTCTTTGAAACCTGGCGAGTGATCGTTGCCAGCCTTGAAGCAAGGTTGCGGGGCGCCGCTGACGTCCTGCCGCTTCCTCCATTCGATGCACCGACATGGCAGATGAAGTCATTCGAGGACATGCTCGATGCCGTGGTCTGCGCCTGGGTCGGGATATGCGCATTCGAGGGAACCGCCGTGCCTTTCGGAGACGAGACCTCGGCGATCTGGATCCCTCAGTCGCACCTCCTGGGCAGGCAGCCCGGCCAGCCATGATGGAAGCGTTCCAGTGACACATCGAACATCCAGCATGAACGGGAGACGAGATCACCGTCCCCGAGGCGTGCGCCCCATGGTCCGCTTGAACGCGTGCGCAAAAGCGCTTTGGGACGCATAGCCAACAAGTTCGGCGACTTCCGGAACCCCACGTCCCGGAGCCAGCTCCCGCTGTGCCAGGATCACACGCCACCGCGTCAGGTAGTCGAGCGGTGGCCGGCCCACGCGCCGCGAGAGGCGCAACGTAAGTGCAGAGCGCGACATCCCGACTTCCCGCGCCAGGGCTTCGATCGTCCAGCGTCGCGACACATCCTCGTGCATGAGCCTGATGACCCTGGCGAGACGCGGATCGGCCAGCGCGGAGATCCACTAGGGCATTCGCCATCACATTCCTATACCCCGGCAGAACACTGCCATCGTTCGTCGGACGGGCGTGATCAAGTGGCGTCACGACCCAGGAGTTGTCGCGTCCTATGGACGCTCTGCTCGAAGCCGATGGCGAGAAGGGCAGGATGACCCGCACCTGGTTTTCGCTGAAGGACCAGCCGATTCTCGCGTGGGCAGGGCTGTGGCGTATCAGCGACGAGTGGGGCCCGGTTTACTCCGGCGTCATGACAGACGCCAACGAGGCGATCCAACCGGTGCACAATCGGATGCCTGTCCTGCTCCATCCAGATGAGTACGAACAGTGGCTTCACGGAAGTTTTGACGATGCACTCGCATTCCAGAAGCGGGTATTTCCGCCTGAGTTGGTGACGATGGAGCGGACAAGCGAGCTATGGGCGAAGAAGAAGGCAGCACCCGAGGCGCCGCTGCTGCTTTGACGACAACCTGTTTCCAGAGGCTTGCAAACCAGTCGGCGTAGGGCGTGTTCTTCGCCAGGTGCCCATTGTAGTCAGGCGCGCCGTCGTCCCACCACGGGTGGCCGCGCTCGCCGAGAGCAACTTTTGCCTGATCGACCAGATGCCGGGCCGTTTTCATGGCCTCCGGGTCTCCCTTCGTGTCGCGGACAGCGAGTCTCGCTGACATCAGGTCTTTGACCAGCCTTTCTCTCGTGGCGTCGTCTAGCGCCGGGTTGCTCTTGCGCCACAGCCTGCCGCGCACGATGAAATACCGTCCATTCGGAGTATCGGGATATCTGTCCGCCACGGGCTACCGTTTGCTCTTCATTGCTTCGACGATCAAACGCTCGGTGTCGAGATTAGATGCCAGCGCGAGCAAATGGTAATCGGCGAGATCAACGAGTGCACCGGCAACCTCGTCTTCTCTCCATCCCGCCGCCATCGCTTGCTCGGCAAGTCGGGTAAATGCATCGGCCATCGCTTCCGGACAGTTTAGGAAGCGATCGGGATGGACGGCTGACGTCTTCGTGGTAATCCTACCATCCGGGTTGATGGCTCTCTAACCCAGTTTAGGTGTTGTCGAAAATCCAGCTAGCGACGCTTGCTTCAGCGATGGATCTGTAGAAGACGGTTTCCCACGCGTTGGCGCCTTCCACACGAGATTTGCTCGCAGACAGGCCTGCCAGATAGGCCTCGAAGCGCGCGACGCTTTCACGGTGCGACCGATTTCCAATCAGCATGTCGTCGGGAAACTCCCTGAGCTTTTGCCAACGCTTCGCCAGGAAGGTCCGGATATTGGTTTTCAGCACCACGCTCCGGATATGGAAGGCGACATTCGCGTAATGCGGATCGTCTTCCGCAAGCAGCAGCCGTATCGCGAAGGTAGGGACGTGATCGGCAGGACTGAAGTCGCATGTGAAAAGCGGTTGCTCCAGACAGACGTCATAGTATGGATGCAGGAGCCGCGAGCCCTGTGCTATATCGGCGACGACGCGACCGCGGCGCGAGTTGCAGGCGCATGCTGGCACGAGATTGTAGGAAAGGAGCGCGAATTCCGTGTGCGTCGCTCTTGGAAGGAAATGATCCAGGGTAACCGGATCTTGTCCGCCGCACATGGGACATGTCTCGCCGGCAAGCGCCTTGCGCATCTTCGGAATATAGTCGAGTTTTTTGGGTGGGTCTTGATAGAGTTGAAGCAACTCGTCCTTTTCCGCTTTGCTCAGTCGAGCCGGCCGGATGACCAGGGGGTTGCCTTGATTGGCATCATAGTATGCTGCAGCCCGCGCAACCCTCAACCCAAACTTTAACAGATGAGGATAAGAGCGAAGGTCCTTTTGCCGAGTTGTCTCAACAATATTAGCCGATTGGCAGGTTACGGGCTTAGTGACGTGACGCATTTGCATTCAATATTTTGGAAATCAAATCAGGCGATGTTCGGCTCTCAAGTACGCGAGCGATCTCCTCGGCAGAGCTCGTTTGTGTCAGAAGACTGGCATATGCGCGTGCGCGATCCTCTGTCGTCGCCATTTCATCCTCGCCGAAGACGAAGAGAGAAAGCATGCCGACATCGGCGCCAAAGGTCCTCATCCGAGGCTTCGTAAACTCGACATCAGATCCCCCCAAAGAGCCGTCGGTCGGCTCGCGCATTAAGTAGACGAGATTTTCCTCGGCGCACCGGACGACATAGGCTGAATGTGTCGAAATGAACGCCACGGAGCCGGTCAGTTCGAGAAGTCGGTGAAGCGCGCCCATCAACGCATCTATGAACTGAGGATGCAGATAGACCTCAGGCTCGTCCATCAACACAGCCGAGCCATTTTCGATGTGAAGCGACGAGAATGCACAGAAGCGGACATAGGCCTCCTCGCCGGAACTCAACGCACGCGTTCCAGTTGTCAGAAGCCCTCTCGTGAGGTCTATGATGAAGGCGAATTCTTCAAGCGATTGTCGATGCTCATTGCCGGCTATATCGAAGTACTCGACCACGCCGCCCTCGTCATCGTTGAAGCGAACGCGCATCACGTCGACCGGACCGTACTGGTCATGCCATATGTAGAGCGGTTCGTCTTTGCGGACGCTTTTGACGCTTTCCTGAAAAATCGCCAGCCGTTTTCGCTCTGCAATGGTCTCATCGGTCGTGATCAATTCGATAACCGCGTCGATCGCACGAACGTTAGCCGAGCGCGGATCATCCTGAAGATTGAATACCCGATATCCGTTCTGCCGGCGCTGTGCGGTCTGTCTGGGGAATGCCTTGGAGACGCGCGGGCCGGTGAAGAAGCAAAGCAGGCGCGACGATCGAAATTCGTCGGCTTGTGGATCGGTAAATAGATCATAGGACGGTTCGAGCATCAGGCTGGCCACCTCGCGCAGGAAGTGGCTCTTGCCAATCCCGTTCTTACCAATCAGAATTGCCGTTCTTGCCCCGAGATCCGACACCTTCCCGAATTCAAAAGCGACGTCATGGATCTGACTGCTCCGGCTCCTGAAGCCCATCCGAAAATGGGGCTGTGATAAGGAGATCGCAGCTCTTTCAGACATGGTCAGGATCTGATGGCCACGCAGGTAGATCTGCATCTCTTCTGGGCTGCGGACGATATGCTTCAAATGTCTTCTGTTGAGCGCCACATTCCTGATATCGACGGAATTCGGCCGAAATTGCTTGAGGGCCATCAAGTCGTGAAGAGCCAATAGAAATTCAGTGGCGGCATCGGGACCGATCTCGTCCACAAGCCTCCGGTAAGACATCATTTCGTGGCCCAAAGACACGAACGATACCGGTGAATTCCGGCCCAACGCATAGTAGCTGTTGTTGGGATCTCTGTTTTCGCCCAGGCGCTTGATCGCATCTTCCGGTTCAAGCCGCGCTTGGTTCGACCTCGCATAGAACTCGATCTTCGTCGGCCCAAAAGTGACAAACCGGCCGCGATCGCCCAGCACGGCCTCCCACTCGTCGGTAGATATCGGGTAGATAAAAATTGCATCGCTCAATCCGCGACGCATCGCTTCATGCTCGACAAAAGTCTTATCGACGACGCTTTGATTACGAAGAAACACATTCTGATACACGTCCTGCCCTGCCTTCCGCTACTCCGTTATTCAACAAGGATAAAGTTTTGGTTGCAATTCCAAGCGTGAGGCGTGAGCAGTCCCCACACTGTAATCGTTGTGCCGGAATATGAGCGAGATTTCTAGCGGGGCCTGAGCGAAAGTCGACCAGTTCGGGCCATGAACTGCGACGGATAGCTCGAACACATCTGGCGCACGATCACCGATGACTGTCGCGGCGATCGCCGGCCGAAGCCTATGCGGGACCACCGCACGGTAATGCTCTATGGAGGCATAGAAAGGCAGCTCTAGGTGCCGCCTATGTCACTTTCAGAGACTTCCCTTTCCTGGTCGGCTCCTCGCATTCACGAAGTCGACTCACACGGTGGTATGGCGTGGGCCCGACGGCTTTTTGAATGCTCTCGAAAATCGTCATCGACCGTTCCCGGATCGTGCCAGTATGTCGTTGTGGATCGCAAGCAGTTCGGGCCTCCGGAATGCGATCTGGTCTTGTGTCGCTTTGCGAGCTTCCTTCGCGACAACGCACCAATCGATAGGTTTTTCAATCGCGTAGTAAACCAAAATCACAGGTCGCAGGTTCGTATCCGTTCAAGAGCTAAAAACCTGACCAAGAATCCAATTTTGCACGAGGGCATTGCGTATTGAGGGCGGGAGTCATGTATGTAGGTACGTTTCTACATGGAGCTTCGTATGGGTATCACCAGTTTGACCAGCCGCGAATTGAACCACGATGTTGGCAGAGCAAAGAGGGCTGCAGAGGCTGGACCAGTCGTTATTACTGATCGGGGTAGGCCATCGCACGTCTTGATGACTTACAGTGAGTTTGAGCGTCTGACAGGCAAACGTCACAATCTTGTCGATGCGCTATCAATGCCGGGTTTGTCGGCCATCGATTTCGATCCTCCTCGATCAATTATAGCAGCGCGCGAAGTTGATCTGACTTGACATATTTGCTCGATACAAACGTCCTGCGAGTTGGGCAGTAATTGACGTGTCGCCGGTTTATATCGCTTCAAGGCGAGTACCGCCGCGAATTATTTCCATTTTCAAGTTGCGGACATAGCTTGCCGGCAAGTCTCTCGGTCACTGATTTCGGGTAATGAATCGGAAACCTCAGTCTCGAGTTCGAACTGCTAGCCGGTGTGAGCGCAGCCTCCATAGCGAACGGGCGGCTGGAACTTTCGGTCACCCAGTCTATTCTGACGGTATGAAATTAAATATCGCAATCATAACGATGCTAGGCGCCGTGTTGGCTGCGTGCAGCCCTGCTGGACCCTCAGGCAATCCTTCTGTACCTCAGCCAGTTAAACCCGTCGAAATTGACCGATACGTAGGTTACTGGTTCGAGCTGGCCCGCTATGAGAACCAGTTCGAGCGTAATTGCGAGGCCGTTACTGCTGACTACTCACTTCGCGAAGACGGCATGGTCCGCGTGGTCAACACCTGCCGGGAAGGCGGAATAACCGGTAGGCGTAAAGCATCTGAAGGTAGGGCTAAAATTGTTGCGAACAGCGGCAATGCCAAGCTTATAGTATCGTTCTTCGGCCCGTTTTACGGGGATTACTGGATACTTGATCGCGCCGAAGATTATTCTTGGTCGATAGTGGGAGAACCTTCGGGGCGATATCTATGGATCCTGACGCGGATACCCAAACCCACGAAAACGATCCGTAACATGCTTGTCGGGAAAACGAAGGCGCTCGGCTACGATGTCGACATGCTGCGGTGGACACAGCATTAAATGGTCGATTCCTGCGACTCGCCGCCGGGGTCCCTTGGCAATACCGGTGACGAGTTTGCATGATCCGTGACATGCGGAAGCGCTTGATAGCATCCCGCCTTCGGGTCAGCTGGTCACCGGCAGCCGACAGGATTGATTTCGCAAATTTAGCGCAGTATCGCAGCGACCATTATCGCGGCGAAAGACAGGAACATAACGCAGCCGAGGATGATCGTGATGAGCGCTTGCGCTGAAATATAGGTTCCGGCGACGCCTCCGATAACGTGCGGCCAGCCGCTCTTGCCGTTTTGGCCTAAGATAGGGTAACCGCATGCAGGGCAGGCAAACGCCTTGTCAGATACCCGGCCCTCGCATTCCGGACAAACAATAAGCGCCATATCAATTCCCTCCGATTACGAATTCAACACGACGGTTTTTCTGCCGCCCATTAGGATCGTCTGCGCCCGACGCCGTTTGGTTGGGGGCGACGGGGGACCGCTCACCCTTTCCCGCGGTGGTCATCTTCGAGATGACGCCATTTTCTTCGAGCCAGGCCTTGACCGAATTGGCTCTACGGATGGAAAGCTTGTCGTTGTATTCATCGCTCCCCTTCGAATCCGTATGACCCGTAATTTCCACGCGACTGTCGTGCATTGTGATCAATACCTCGGACAGTTGGGAGAGTGTGGCTTCAGCGTCTGGTCGAATGTTGGATTTGTCAAAGTCGAACAAAACATCGCTTGGCAGGCTCACCAGGATGCGGCCATTCACTTGCTTCGCACCGAGTTTGACGAGAGTGTCCTCCGTCTTCATTCGCGTGGTGTCGTCCATGTCCTTCAAACCAAAGGATGATGTCTCAGACGAGAAGGAGGCACCGCTCTGCTCGGCTCGTTCGCTGAAGGTAGATGCCGCAAAGTCAACCTCGCGGAACCTCGATAGCTGCTCGTTTGATGGCGTGGACGTCACTGTGACGGAATACTGCGATGCGGCCGCGGGACCCATCAACAGAAGCGTCAGGATGATCGCTAATTTCATTGCTTAAGTTCCAAGGGCACCGTAACGCCGGGTGCACTGGTATCATCACCGGTTTTGCCGGGATTGAAGACGAGCGATACTTTCTTCACCTCGGGGGGAATAACACCGGGAAAGACTAGATCACCTTCCATCGTTTTTCCATTGGAAATGCGCATCCATTTGTTGTCAGCGATCTGACGCATATGCAGTCGATCCTGCTCGCCGTCCCCCCAGGAAAGATAGGCATTCTCCCCGTCGTTCATGTTGACAGAGAGCGTCTGATGACTGTCGAAACTTGCAAGTAACCTCACCTTCGTTGAGACGTCACTAACAGTCACGGTTTTGACCTGCACAGTAAGACCCACTGGAACACTCACTTGTCCACCTGTGACAGTATAGGTCTGATCTGCAGCGTAGGCGGCCCCTGCAGCAAGCAGCGCCGAAAGGAAAGCCAGATTTCTCAACAATTGTCCCCCTCAAGGTATAAACAGATATCAAAGCGAGCGATTCCTGCGACCATTAAAGGCGCTGGAAAAGGCATTTCAATCTTTTATCGAAGTATTTGTGGCAAAAAGTAAGCGCGCTCGAAAACGCCGTTGGCCCGCCATAGAATTTGTTGCGTCAGTAGTGGCAACAACGGGCCTTGCCGTCGGGCGATATCGTCCGAGATCGCTCCCACGAAAGCAGCCTGGACGCCCAGCGCGAGAAACTGGAAACCCGGCGTCAGCAGCATGGAAATATGAGGCACCCGTTCCTCCTATCCTGTGTCTTAAAAACGTAGTTTATACGTCATATCGGACAAATGTCATCTGGTCCATAACGTCCGTGTCGAAAG
>Ga0209371_1000282_pt1 | contig 58487 bp, 56 predicted proteins | sample AgamicAtAmrz_FD_187165 | JGI IMG/M metagenome (GOLD analysis project Ga0209371, IMG submission 187165) | Agave microbial communities from Guanajuato, Mexico - At.Am.rz (SPAdes) (version 2) | ecosystem: Host-associated > Plants > Roots > Rhizosphere | place: Guanajato, Mexico | collected 2012-06-07
TGCTTCGGCGCGACGGCGTTCAGCGATTTCGCGTTGGGCGGCCTGGGACAGCCTGACGTTGTCGATCGCCACTGCGGCTTCCGCTGCCAAACCCGCCAATCCCCTCTCCGATCGCTCGTGGAACATCCCGGGCGTGGCATGGCCGAAAAACAGCCCGCCTAAGACTTCCCCGGTTCGCGAAACGACAGGAACGGCAAGATAGCTGCGCACCGGAAGATGGCCCTCCGGCATTCCTTTGCGAGGCTCGTTCTTGCCGTAGCGCGGATCTCTGGTGATATCGTCGGAACGAACGATGCCTTCGCCGCGAAAAGTCGGACCGAAAACGTCCGTGTTACGCGGCATTGGGAATTTCGAGAACGCCTCGATTGGGGCGCCGGACAAGGTATAGAGCATATAGCTCTCGCCCTGTTCATTGAGCACATTGTAAAAGAATGCCCCGAACTCTGCGCCCGACAGATCGACCCCGGCATCGGTGACAACCTGCACGAGCTTGTGAAGATCGGTTTCCGCTGCCAGGGCCGAGCCTGCGCGATTGAGAATCTCGAGCGCGCGGCGTTCCTCGGCGGCTTCTTCCTCCGCTACCTTGGCTCGGGTGCGATCGCGCAGGATCTTCACGAAGCCGGTGATCTCGCCGCCCGCGTTGCGAATCGGGGTCATTTCGCCGACCGCCCAGAGCCGGCCGCCGCCCTTCCGGATCCGCCACCCCTCGGTGCCACCACCGCGACCATGGGTGCGGGCTTCCTCGAATTCGAGCCCGATCTGGTTCGCATCTTCGAACAAGCGATCAAGCGTCTGGCCAAGCATTTCTTCTTCGGTCCAACCGAGCAGACGATAGGCGCCCTCGTTCCAACTCGTCACCAAGCCTGCCAGATTGGTAGTTATGATCGCCGTGTCTGTCGCGCTCTGGACAATCTGGCGCCAGTCGGATGCGCTGATCGCGTCGGGCCTGAACTCCGAGTTAGGGTCGCTCATGTCAGCCCCTTGGAAACGTAGTGGTTCAGGCCGAATTGTGACGTTTGACGGAAGAACGGCATTAAGACCTGCTGCATAGATCCCCCTCCAACGGCAATGTAAACATATTTCAAGCGACTTCGTTCCAAAGGCTGCCGCTACCTGGCTAGCGAGCACCCGGAGGCGGATCGGCGCTGCAAGCCTCTGAAATCATCTGTCGGACCAAGTTCTCGGCACGCCGTTAGGCGATCAGCGCACCTCGCTCGGATGGAGCGTCTTCTCCAAAGGAGGAAATCAAAGCTATCAGTAACGCTGTCTCATGATGCTGAAGTTCTATTCCTCGCCTTTAAGTTTTTTATTTAGAATACTTCTCCTGTACATCGATGTTTGACGAGAGCATGACGCTACTTAGCACACGCTCCACGTCGTTGATGACGTAGGGCTTGGCCAATGTCGGGACGTTCTTAAAAGCGGGATCTAGTCCGGTTCCGCCGTAGCCCGTTGCAAAGACGAAGGGTATGCCGCGTTCGCGTAGTATCTCAGCAATTGGATAGCTCGGCTGCCCGTTAAGATTGACGTCGAGAATTGCCAAATCGAATTCCCCGCTTCGAGCGATCTCGCACCCTTCAGGCAATTGCGACGCCACGGCGGCTATCTCATGGCCAAGATCCACCAGAATGTCCTCCATCCACGTCGCCAGGAGAACTTCGTCTTCGACCACAAAGATGCGTAACTTCTTGGCAGTTTCCTTCATGTCTAGTCGTTCCATCGTTGGGGAAATTCAATCCATCTAGAGATTCAGGAAAAGATAATCCTGAAAGATGGGAGGAGAGCTACTTCTGGCACTCGAAATTTAATCCCCATGCGGCGTATATTCTATCAAGCCTCGCAAAAAGGCTAGATCCAGCCGCCAGAACGCTTAAGATATTATTTGGTTCCAGGGCAATTGCTGCATGCATGTCGGCGCGGACCGTGGACCAGTTTCCGATATAGTACGCTGCGCCTCAAATAGTCACTGGCGCTCATATGTCGTCTTCTTCGCGTCTATTGCGACGGAGAGACGTACGCTATGCGGATCGGGGTGCCGTCATATAACGAAGAACATTGGGAAAAATTTGTTTAATTGGGCAGAGTTCGCCGGTCGGCGTAAGCCTGCAAGCTCAATGACTATTTCATCCTTGCCTATCTAATTGTCTATCCAAATGTTTGATGGGGAACAAACCTCCATGTGCCTTCGGCCGAGGCGACGCCGACAATCGATACCGCGCCTCGCGCAGAAGATTGTGGTGGGCAGCTTGAACGTACGATCGTTATAGCTGCATCCCAAGGACGAATGTCGCTTGAAGGGAGCCCTTCTGGGTTGATTATCTCGATGCTCATGCCGCTAGCACAGCTCGATATCTAGCCTTCTGCACCCGCGCGGGTGTGACAGCCATAGGACGACGACGCCGAACGCACCGGCGCGCATACTTCTTCCTCCTGCAGCATTGAAAATGACGGGTCACAAGATCTTAGCCAGAACTTCAAAACTATCCGCTCTGCGCCTGCACATTCCTGACTGACGGGTTTCACGAATAATTTCAGTGGCCGCGTTATGGGAGGACTGCGTCATCGATGTAATGAGCGCAACCGCATCCGCGTCGTCGAATACTCCCGATTGAAGTTCAATAGTTCCGCCTTGGCGTACTGCAATGCTGACGCTCAGCATGTCTATCCTCCCATGAAAATTTTCCGATACGAACCGCCAAAGAGAGGAAAAGGTTCCGGTGCCCCTCAAAATTGTTGCCTCATGCCTCGGTCGAGGAACTCAGGCTAGACACAGCTCGCTTATAAGAGGTTCTCGAATGATACTCTCGGCTGGCGCGGCCCAGGGAGAACCGCCAGACTTTCGTATCGATTGCGATTTTTGCCCTGCCAACTTCGGCGCCGTCAAAGCACGATCAAGCCACCGCCGCTATACGGTTGATAGGCATATTCCTTATACCTTTCATCGCACCGGTCTCAGCCTCGGCCGGGCAAATAGAAGTGCCGGCGCGTAGCCGATTAGAATACAACCTGTAGCTTTTCCGTTTTGAAAAATCGCAATAGTATCGGCTGCCCGTTCATTCATGGCTGGGGGGGAGGCGGGCCGATGGTCGATTACAAGCGTCTTTCGGATGAAGATTTGTCACTTGCGATCGACAGAGCGCAAGCAGCGATAGAGGGGCAGTGCCTGATCATCGCGCAGATCGCGGCGACCGCTGCATGTTTTCAGGATTCGGCAGAGCACCGTCAGATCGAGGAGACCACATCAAGATGAGGGAAAGGTTAGCGTCTGACTCAATGAAATGGAGACGGAACGATGGAGGAGAAAATAACGCGATCCCTCTCTGTGGCTCTGCTTTAGCGCTCGCTGAAGCAACTAGGGGCCTCGTCCGTCTTCAATTTCATACTCAACCTACCTGATTTCCGTTTGGCGGTGGCCCACATCTGTTTCAAAAGAAGGGAGCATCTCACTAATCCTGAGATATTCGCAAAACAAATAGGCGTTAGAGTTATCATTTAATCAAAAAACGGATGAGATTATAACTACTCTCATGCATCTTAGGGCAGCGCTGTTAATCCTGTTTCAATAAAGCTTGGTTAGCTTTGTTTTTGATTGGACAGGACATGACGCGCCTGTGGTCGAGCGGCGTCTCGACGGCTCGCGGACTGCTTTTCTCTTAGAAATTTCACCTCAAGAGCTCCAGAAATATCGGTTTCGACGAAGCGGGTTAGCGTCATAGCGCCCGAACGTAGGTGAGCAACTATGATTTTTTCCCTTCGCAATATACTTGTTGGAATTTTCCTTTTTCTCAGCATCGCTCTATGTGTGCTAACGGGATCTTCGACGCTTGATGCCTATCGCGATGCAGGCAAGTATGCCGACGTCTCGAAGTTCACCATGCTAGACCGCGCGATCTTCCAAACACTTGCGAATTTTCGCAACGAGCGAGGTGATGGGTCGTCGCTCGCCAAACTTGAGCTTGGCGCGCAAGATGCAACGCTTACCTTGTTGAAAACGGACAGGGGCATCGTCGACAAATATATGGCTGACGCAAAATCGGTCTTTGCAAACATCGACGACCCGACGCTCAAAGCTCCGATTGCCGATGTCATGAACGCCTATGACCGCGTGGTCGCATTCCGCTCAAAGCTTGACAGCGAAGTCACCAAGAAGCTCGCCGATCGCGACCCGACACTGCAAGCCACGACCCTGGACATCGGTCAGCAGTTCTTGACCGCGTTGGAGACAGGTTCGACCGCCATTGAAAGCCGGATCCGTACGAGTGATCCTTCAATGACGGCGCTCATTCAGATCCGTGCACTGACATGGTACACGCGCGCAACGGCTGGTGCTGCAAACTTGTTGTTCGTCAACATACTCGCCTCCGGAGAGGCGATGAAGCCTGAGGACGTCAGCAAGATTCAACAATTCGATTACACCGCGAATTTCACCTGGGGACAGGTCGGCACCCTGGTCAATCACCCCTCGACACCACAGGTCGTCAAGGACGCCTATAAAGTCAGCAGCATGACCTTTTTCAGCGGTGACTTTGCAGCAAAGCACAATGCATTGCTTGCGAAGTTCGCAGCCGGTGAAAAGAAGGCCATGTCTCTCGAGGACTGGCGCCCTCTTGGCAACGCCGCCCTTCTAACGATCACGAACACCGCCGCGGCAGCAGCAGATGGCATGGTCGCCACGGCATCCGCCAGTCAGCATGATGCATTCGTCAGCTTAATCGCCTACGGGCTCACTTTCCTTGTGGCCGTCGCTCTCAGCATTACGGGCATCTGCGTCATCATCTTTCGTGTCACCAAGCCCGTCGGGGCACTAACTCATTCCATGACCGAACTCGCCGAAGGCAACCTCTCGGTCTTAATCGGTGGCGTCGAACGGCGCGATGAGATCGGCGCCATGGCCCGTTCCGTACAGATTTTCCAACAGGCAGCCTTGCACAACAAGGCGCTGGAAGCCGAAGCCGCCGAGGCACGCATTACATCGGAGAATGAACGCGTCGAAGTCCAGCGCCGTGCCGAGGCAGAGGCAGAAGAGAGGCTGCTGCAGGCAACAGGTTCGCTTGCGACGGGACTTCGTCATTTGGCATCCGGCAACCTGCGTTGTGAGATCGAAACGCCGTTGGCTGCGCAGTTCGAAGCTCTGCGTCACGACTTCAATTCATCGGTCAGTCAGCTGCGTGCTGCCATGTCCCAGGTCGGCCAGGCCGCGTCGCTGGTAAACAGCGGTAGTTACGAGATTTCGCAGGCTTCCGATAATCTTTCCAAGCGAACGGAGCAGCAGGCCGCCTCGCTGGAAGAGACCGCAGCAGCGCTCGAAGAGGTAACGGCCAATGTTCAGTCGACCTCCAAACGAGCTGGCGATGCACGTGACCTGGTGCGTGGTGCCCGATCGCGGGCAGAAAACTCCAGCCAGGTAGTCGGCAATGCCGTCAGCGCCATGGGCAGGATCGAGCATTCGTCCAAGCAGATCAGCCAGATCATCAGCGTGATCGACGAGATCGCCTTCCAGACCAACCTGCTTGCGCTTAACGCCGGCGTCGAGGCGGCGCGAGCGGGCGAAGCCGGCAAAGGCTTTGCTGTTGTCGCCCAGGAAGTCCGCGAACTGGCCCAGCGTTCGGCCAATGCCGCCAAGGAGATCAAGGCCCTGATCGGCAACTCCGAAGTCGCAGTCAGCGAGGGCGTGAAGCTCGTCAACGACACCGGCGAGGGCCTTGCAGCTATTGCCGACCTGGTCCTGCAGATCAATCAGCACATGGATGCGATTGCAACCGCCGCTCAGGAACAGTCCATGGGTCTTTCTGAGATCAATAGCGCCGTCAATCATATGGACCAGGCGACACAGCAGAATGCCGCCATGGTCGAAGAGATGAATGCGGCTGGCGCTGGTTTGGCCGAGGAAAGCAAGCGTCTCGGAGAGCTCCTTAGCGCATTCCGCACAGGCGAAGCTGAGCGCATGGCGCCGCAAGCGAGGCCTATATCGCGGCCCGCCTCCACCCCGACAACGGGCCGCCTTGCTGCGCACCTCTCTCCCGTCACTCAGGGCAACGCTGCGCTTAAACATCTTCAGCAGGAGTGGTCAGAGTTCTGATTGATCTGACGCCAACAGAGGCCTTAAAATCCCACGTCAGTCTACACCATAGTAATCGAACGTCCCGGGCAAGCTGCCCGGGACGCTATTGTTATAGGTCATTGATTTTTAAGCAGGACTGAGGCAGCTCCCTTTCGCCAATGCCACCTTCCGAACAATCTGTCTATTTGATTTTGGTTGGGAAGCGGGCTCTTTGATGCTGACAGGAGCGTCGTCACTCATCTTCTCGAACGCTTTATCGACCTGGGACTGTAGGTCGTCCATCCTTGATCACAGCCGTTTGACACTCGTGGGTCATTGTCACCGTGCCATCACTGAACTTTGCGGAAAAGAGGTCGCCGGGGCGTTTCGGAGGCAAGCACTGTCTTTGGACCACGCCGGGTGGCGTCAGATGCTGCAATTTTGTGGGCTGATGGGCAGCCAGACGCTCCGCCTCTGCCAACGCGGCAGTTTTGATTTTGAAGAGACCGACATCCTTGGCGAAGAACCAGCCAGAGTCGATTCCATCCTGCTTCCATGAGATGCTCTGCTTTGTCACGCTACACTCGCGGCCAGCATCCAACCGGCCGCGACGGCACCGTCAGCGTTCTTATGAATGTTGAAACGTTGTAGACATGCCTCGTTTCCTGCGAAGTCCTAGGCGGAATCCTTGCTTTTCGTGATCGGCCCTATCCCTAGCGACATTGAACCCACGTGCCGGCAGACGTTTAGCATGCGCGAGGGAACATTCGCCCAGCCTACAGGTTGTTATCGGCCAATCATGGCGCGGGGACGAACGGTTGGCCGGAATCAATACAATGCGCCATCAACGTGAAATGGCGCAGGAGGGAATGATCGCTCGGGCCGCACGAGCGCCAGCGGCAGGGCAATCACTAATAGTCTCGTACTTTCTAGGAGCCGCCGTCACCCATCAAGGAGAAACGGAGGGCTTGTGCAGAGTTTGCATGGATTTTCGAACAGGCTCGCTGCGGGAACCATCATGGAAAGGTTGAAACGTCTTGCACAGGACAAGCTGTCCCAAAGGGAAATTGAAATCCTAAATCGAATATTCGACGCCGTTACGACCCAGAGCTGGTTCGATGATACCGACTATAGCCGGGAAGGTTTTGCTGTCGGACTGATCGGCTTATTTCAATATGGAATTGTTAATCCAAATCAGCTGGAAAGGATTGCGATGTTCTGGGCATGGAGTGACTTCCCCCAAAACATGTCGAGGAGCCAGCGAGCTAAACTGCAATTGCTCTATGGCCATCACGAGGTGCGGCGATAAGCTTGCTCTTGAAAGGGTTCAAATCGACGACGCCTTGTTCAAAAAGCTAAGTGACTGATAAATCGGAACACTACATGCCCTGCCTGCGCCGGTCCATCTGGGGCGGGATAGGTCTGCGTACCCACCATTGTTCCGAACAATGTCGGCATATTCAACTCACGAACTCAATAGCTATGGCCATTATCGGGACGCTGAACGACCTTCTCCCGACGAAGTGATTTACCGGTAAAAGTCTTCCTGATTTCCAGCCCCGTCAATCTTCCAGCCCGATCTCTTGACGGAGGCGACAGCTTTGAAAGAAGAGTCAATGCTACGGGTGATGGCTAGTGGATCGATTCTGACCATCATTTGCGTCAAAATAACCAAAGTTGAGCTGAGCATGAGTTCCGCAGACATCCAGTTACTTCTTACGGCAATCGGAGGCGTCATCTTCCTTGTTGCCCTTATCGTCTCGAAGTTGCGTTTTCATCCGCTGCTGGCACTTATGATAACATCGATTGCGGTTGGACTGATAACAGGGATGCCAGGCGAAAAGGTGGTCAAATCGATAGAAACCGGCGCGGGTAACACTTTGGGCGCAGTAGGCATAGTCGTTGCCCTCGGTGCGATGCTCGGGAAGATTCTCGCTGAATCAGGGATCACGAACAGCATTGCTGAAATAATTATAAACCGGACCTCGACTAAATATCTTCCTTGGGCGATGGCGGGTGCCGCGTTCGTTATCGGCATACCCATGTTCTTCGAAGTTGGCCTCGTGATCTTGCTTCCTTTGATTTTCAGCGTTGCCCGGAAACTTGACGGCTCGAAGAGCATCGTGGGGTCGCCTTACGTCTATGTAGGCGTGCCGGTCATTGCCGCGCTCGCGGCCATGCACGGTATGGTGCCGCCACACCCGGGCCCACTGACCGCCATAGCTGCGCTGCATACCAATGTCGGTGCGACAATGCTTTATGGCTTTATCGCAGCGATTCCCGCTATCGTGCTTGGCGGCCCGGTCTATGGCGCGTTCATCACGTCGAAGCTCAAAGTTCACCCCGACGAAGCGTTAATAGACCAATTTGCGGCCACAGCGGAAGGCCAGACAACCTTCCATGATGATCCTCCGAGCATCGGGATCAGCCTGTTGACCGCGTTGCTTCCCGCGATTCTGATGCTTCTGCACGCCGTCGCAGAGCTCATTTCCCCCAAAGGATCCACGCTCGAGGTGATCACAGGATTCGTTGGCGATCCAGCCATCGCCATGCTGATCGGGGTCCTGTTCGCCACCGGCGTTTTGATCTTTGCCCGCGGTGGCGACGCCGAAAAACTTCGAAGCTCGATGTCCGCAAGCGTAAAACCCATCGCGAACGTTCTGCTAATCATCGCTGGTGGTGGAGCATTTCAGCGCGTGCTGACCGACGCTAAGGTTGGCGATGCAATCATGCATCTTAGTCAGCAATTTTCGCTGTCACCCTTGGTTCTCGGTTGGATAATTTCAATGCTGTTGTCCGTCTCGACCGGATCGGCAACAGTCGGAATTGTCGGCGCGTCCGGTCTTTTGGCACCGCTTGCAGGCGCCGGAGATCTGAACGTTCCATTACTGGCGTTATCCATTGGATGCGGATCGCTGTTCTTCAATTATGCCAATCATGCAGGGTTCTGGCTCGTTAAGGAGTCCTTTGGCATGTCCATGAGCGAAGCAACGTTGACCATATCAGTCATCCAATCGATCGTTTCGGTCGCGGGACTTTTGATGGTTCTTCTGATGAACTTCGCTCCCGCTCTCTCCTGAGGAAAGAAGGCGGACAATTCATGGCCGTCCAAGATGACCCCCCGGGTGTTATTCCTGCCGACTGGATCGTACCGGGGCTGCGGACGGATGCCGGCTCGGCTTGACATTCTTCGGTCGACGGCTGGCAGTCACGAGTGAAGTAGAGGCCGGGAGCCGTCACCAACCCCCGTCACCTCTCGATCTCGAAGATGGTCACTCGTCAAGCGGCGTTTCGGTGAAACGACCGAATTTACTGCTGGCCGTAAACTTCTCCGGTGGCGTAGCTCGCCGTAATAAGCATATGGTGAAGGCCGCTGGTCACGCGCTGGAGCGTCGATGGTCGGCGGTGTCCAGTTCCAAAAAGGCAGTTGCTCCAACCGAAAGATGGGAGTGTCGGCTAGTGGTAAATTTTCAGACCGTGCGACCCGTGGGCCTTCTGGGAACCAAAACTCTATGAACGACGGGCGCCATGCATCATCGCGCCCGTCAGATGATTACGCAGCAGCCTGCTGCGAGACTTCTTCGTAACGCAGGACGTTCTTGAGCTCCCGCTCGATGTTGACGAGCTGGGCAGCGGTCGTCGCCGGCATCGGCATGCGCGGCAGACCGGCTTCGGCCCCCTGCAGGCGGATCGCGGTTTTGATGTTGGCCGGCAGGTTGTCAGCCGAGATCGTGTTCCAGAAGCGAAGGAGCGCTGCGTGGATTTCCTTGGCAAGTTTGTGGTCACCGCGCTGAACTGCGTTCCAAAGGGCAAGGCAGACGCCGGGAACTGCGGCAGGGTTGGCAGCGATCGTGCCGTGGCAACCGATAGCGAAGGACGGATAGAGCAGCGCGTCGACGGCTGAATAGACCTTGCAGCCTTCCGGAACGTTCAGCATCAGGTCGGCCATCAGCTTCAGGTCGCCCGCGCTCTGCTTGACGCCCTGAATGCCCGGCAGTTCGGACATCAAGCGAACGAGCAGAGCCGGGTTCAGATAGTTCCACGGGACGACGTTGTAGATGATGACCGGAACTTCCGTCGCTTCGGTCAGGGCCTTGAAGTGCGCGAAGGTTGCATCTTCATCCGGTTTGAAGACGTAATGAACCGGAGTGACCTGCAGGCCCTGGACCGACAGATGCGAGATCGCTTTGGCGCGGCGGATGGCTTCACGGGTCGAGTTGGCGATGATACCGGCGACTACCGGGATCTTGCCGTTGACTTCCTCGACGCAGATTTCCATGAGGCGGGTGAATTCCTCGATGGTCAGCGTATGGCCTTCGCCCGAGCTGCCGCCGACGCAAACGCCATGGACGTTCTTGAATAGGTTGAACTTCACGACGGCGCGGAACGCTGCTTCGTCGATTTCGCCTTCCTTGGTGAAGGGGGTGACGATCGGCGGAATGATGCCGTTTATTTTATCAAGGTTCATGATCATTGCTCCTATTTTGATGGCTGGAATTTAAGTCTCTCGCTCATGGCGCCGGGCGGTTCGAGAGATATCCGGATCGGCGCCATGAATGTCTTCGGTTTCGATCAGAGCGCTTCCGCGAGCGCCCTCATCCAAATGGCGACGGCGGCGGCACCGCCATCCGGGGCTCCGACGGCGCGTTCGCCGAGATAGGCGGCACGGCCAAGCTTCGGAGCCATGGTTTCGGTTGCCCTGGCACCCTCTTCGGACGCCTTAGCGGCGGCAAGCCAGGCCGCCTTGGCATCTGTGTTGCCACTTGCCTTGAGCGACTTCAGCGCCGGATCGAGCGCGTCGAGCATGGTCCGGTCGCCAGGCTTCGCGCCGCCGATCTGACTGATGGCGGCAATGGCGATCTCAAGGGCGGCGGTAAAATCGGCGGGCTTGAAGGCAGCTTCCTTGGCAAGATGCCGGCCAGCACGGGCCAACGCGATCGCATAGAACGGCCCGGAGCTGCCGGCAATCGCACGGCGTAGCGCATTGCCGATCGACACGAAGGCATTGGCGGGATTGACCCAGGCCGTTTCCGGCAGGTTGCGAACTGCCTGCGCGCCGCGCAGCATACTGGCACCGAGGTCGCCATCCCCGGCTTTGCTGTCGAGATCGGTGAGATATTCTTCCGCCTTCTCGAGCGCCTCGGCGACCGCAAGCCCCACCGAGCGGAGCTTCGCAGCATCGAAGGGCACTCCTTCGCAGAGGATTGCTTCGTCCTTTACGACGCCTTGGGTGTTCACGATCTGGATCTTTTCAGGTAGCTTGCCGACACCCGGCCAGGCGAAAGCACTGGTCGGTGCATCGAGAAGTTCGGTATCGCCGGGCTGCAGCAGCAGAAGCGAGATCGAGCAGCCTGGCATTTCAATCGCGGTCAAGAAATCGCCGCTCCACGCGCGATCAACCGTGATGCCCTTTCCGCGAAGCACCGCCAGCGCCCGGCGGGCGACGATGGCAAGCTCCATTGGCGGTGTCGCACCAAGTCCGTTGACTATCATGGCGACGCGTGCCCCACGCTCGATCTTCATGTCGGAGACAACGGTCTCGATCAAACGATCAGTCAGTTCGTCGGCGGACCGCATGCCCGTGCGCTCGATCCCTTTTTCGCCATGGATGCCAAGACCGAGCTCGATCTCGTCGTCGCCCAGCGTAAATCCGGGCTTGCCGGCGGCCGGCACCGTGCAGGCGTCGAGTGCCACACCCATGGTGCCGATACGGGCGGCGGCGGCGCGCGCGATCTCGGCCACTTCATGCAGCGACTTGCCGCTTGCGGCGGCGGCCCCAGCAATCTTATGCACGAAGACCGTACCGGCGATGCCGCGACGGCGCTCACGAGCGACGAGACCAGCCAAGGCCACATCATCAGCAACGACGACGAGTTCAGTCGGAATGCCCTCGACGGCGGCAAGCTCGCCCGCGAGACCGAAGTTCAGACGGTCGCCGGTGTAGTTCTTGACGATCAGTAGCGCGCCGGCCGGACCGGCCGTTGCTCGAATGGCGGCCAGAACCGCATCGACGCTCGGCGAGGTGAAGACTTCGCCGGTAACGGCAGCGGTCAGCATACCCGGTCCGACATAACCGGCATGGGCGGGCTCATGCCCCGCGCCACCGCCGGAGATCAGCGCTACGGGACGGCTCGCCCCCACCGGAAGACCGACGCGAATCACGACGTTTTCGGTATCCAGAAGAGCAAGCCCCGCATTGAGGCCGACTGTCCCTTCCAGCATCTCCCGAACGACGTCGGATGTCTTGTTGATGAGCTTCTTCAAATGGAATTCTCCATGCTTTGCTTAATTCAGACCTCGGGAAAGATTTTCCCCGGATTGAGAAGGTTGCGCGGATCGAGCGCCTGCTTGATGAGGCGCATCACGGTGGCAGCGCCTTCGACATCAATCTTCTTGGTTGGATGGCAGAACGCGAAGCGCCAGAGCGCAGATCGCGGAGAGAACGGCGATGCCGGCCATGTAGAACATGACGGGGATGACGGACTTGTATTCGGTGAGCAGCGTCACGGCGACGAGCGGCGAGAGACCACCACCGAGGAGCGGGCCGATCTGCTGCACGAGCGACAGGCCGGTATAGCGGACGCGGGTCGGGAACAGCGCAGAGAAGAGAGCGCCCTGAGCGCCATACATCATGCCATGGCCGAGACCGAGGCCGATCGCGACGGCGAACCATATCGTCGCGGCGTTGGCGGTATCGAGCATGCCGAAGAAGAAGAAGGCGAAGACGGCCTGCAGAAGCGCACCTGCGATGTAGATCGGCTTGCGGCCGATGCGGTCGGACAGGCTGCCGAAGATCGGAAGCGTGATGCACTCGACGGCGCAGCCGAACAGAATGCCGTTCAGCACTAGTTCCTTCGGCAGGTTCAGCGTCGTAACGCAGTAGGTGATAGCGAAGACAGCGTAGATGTTGAAGAGACCACTTTCGGCGATCTTGGCGCCAATGCCGAGGAGAACGTTCGGCCAATGCTTACGCAGCACTTCGGCAACCGGAAGTGCAGCAGGTCTTTCCTTGGCGACAGCCTTTTCGAAAGCCGGCGATTCGGCGATGCGGAAACGGATGAACAGCGCCACGCCGACGAGAAGAATGCTCGCCAGGAACGGCACGCGCCAGCCCCAGGAGAGGAAGGCATCCGAGTCCATGGTGGCGCTGATGACGCTCAAGAGCGCGATCGGGATGAGGAAGCCGGCGGGCGTACCGATATGCACAAGCGACGAATAGAAACCGCGGCGTTCTCTTGGCGCGTTCTCGATGGTCATGACCATGCCGCCCCCATATTCGCCGCCGAGGCCGATCCCTTGAAGGAGGCGAAGTGTGACCAGCAGGATCGGCGCATAGATTCCAATCGCATTGTAGGACGGGATCAGGCCAATCAGGAAAGTGCCGATGCCCATGATCAGCACGGTCAGGAGCAGCATGGTGCGGCGGCCGACGCGGTCGCCGAAGTGGCCGAACAGCAAGCCGCCGAGCGGGCGGGCGCAATAACCGACGAAGAACGTCGCGAACGCGGCGATGGAGCCGACCATTGGATCGCCGCTCACGAAGAAGATGTGGTTGAAAACGAGCGCCGTCGCCGTCGCATAGAGCGTGAAGTCGTAATACTCGACCGTTGTGCCGATCGCGCTTGCCAATGCGACCTGCCCTGGGCCGGCCGGCGGCAATGTTGACTCGTCCGAATTCGCGGCACGAGAAGTGTAGGTTTCATTTAGCATCAAGATAACCTCCCTTGTTTGAATGCCATCTCGGATGACAGCATCTACGAAAGACGAGCTTCGCCTTCCGCTCTCTCCACTAAGGGGACCTCCATCCCCTAGCTATCCGCCAAAAAACGATTGAACGTTCACAAATTTGTTCTGACATGTTAGCATGACGTGATAACTACCAAGCAAGCTCCGAAAATGCAAGCCCTTCAAAAATGCACGCGGATGATGCCTTTATATTTCGAGCAGAGAGGATGGGAGAGTTAGCGGATGGACAATCCAGGCGTAGAAATCAAAGACGCGCAGCCGATGACGGGAAGGATGCAGGCGTATGAAAGCTTCCGTCAGCAAATACTGGAAGCGCGCCTAAAACCTGGGCAGTTCGTATCGCAACGCCATCTCATGGAGATCCTGCATCTCCCGCTCGGAGCCGTTCGCGAAGTGATCCCTCGTCTTGAAGCCGCGAGACTGCTGGTGACGGTGCCAAAGCGAGGTTTGCAGATCGCACATGTCGACTTCAAGCTTATCCGAAACGCGTTCCAGATACGCCAAATGATCGAAAAGGAGGCTGTGATCAACTTTGTCGATATCGTGGCGGACGACGAACTGGAACGAATGGAGACAAGCCACCGCGATATCCTGGCGCGGGCGTTGGCGCCGACGCCGGACACATTGCTCGACCGCGATACCCAAAAAGTGGACTGGGGCATGCACGACCGGATGGTCGATTGTCTCGGGAACGAAATCCTGTCGGAGATCTACCGCGTAAATAGCCTCCATGTTCGGTTGATCAAAATTGACGCGGAACTGGTGCGACCCATGCGCATCGTCCCTGCCATGGAAGAGCACCTGTCATTTATCGCGGCGCTAAAGAAACGCGACAAAAATGCCGCCGTTTCGCTGATAGCGCAACATGTCGAGAATTCTCGCAAGCGCGTTCTGGAGGGTCTTCTCTAGGCCTCCAGGCGTTCTCGAGGCCGGACGATGTCGGCCTGCGGCTCCTCTATTCAGAAATGGGTCACGCCCTGAGCGGAATTGAATTCGCGGCTTAATTTGAGGTCGGGACCTTCTGCCGAAAATTCAGCGAGATGCGAGATGGAGTACATTCAACCGAAGTTATTATGAGTTCCGCCTAACGGTTCAGCGCATTGTTGAGGTCATGCAATCCGACCATCAGCATCATGGGGTCGGACGGAGAAGACAGGAAGCCGACAGCCTCGTAGAAGGCTCGTGCGTCCTCTGAAATCGCATGAACGAGCATGCCTCGAATGCCAAGTACTTCAGCGGCATTGAGCAGGCGCAGGCCCGCGTCGCGCACCAACGCTCTGCCGATACCGCGCCCTTGATAGGATTGATCAATGGCGAGGCGACCAAGCACAGCGACCGGGATTGGATCAAGCATATTACGTCGAGAACGGCTAGGCGCTTCCGGCTGTTTGACGGCGCCGGAAGCGAGCGCGTAATAGGCAATGACGCGGCTCTCCTCGGACACGACGAAGGTCCTCGATGCGCCACTTGTTTGATTAGAGCGGGCGCGACGTCGCAACCAATCGTCTAGTTCAATGACTCCGGAATTGAACTCGGCCAGAGCGTGATGATCGGCCAAGGGTGCCGGTGCGCTGAGGGTCACGCCTCATCCCACGGTGCTTTGGTCAACATGGTGCGTGCTAAACGCTCATTCGGCTGCGTGGGTGCATCGAGCCGAGCAAGGTATTCAGCATAGATTTCGGGACTTACCGTGAAGATAGTGCGGTCGAGCAGCACTTCATCTAAATTCTTGAAGGGATCAGGACCCGCGACCTTGGAATGTCGAGTTTCGCAAGATTTTGACCTTTGAATACAATTTTGCGTTAACCCCCTCTAGACGGACCTAAATACCTTGAAAAGATCGATGCTTCGCAAGCAGGGCGGATCATGACGAAACGCAAACATGACTCCATAGCTGGTATTGCGCTCGACAGCACCCTCGAAGCTGGCCTCAGCCCGCTGTGCCCGCATAGCGAAACCCAAGTTGTTTGCGAAGGCCAAGATACCAGGCAGCAGCAGGAGCAAGCCGATTCCCAGGACGATGCGTGCGCCCCTGCGGACACGAACGTGATGCTGATCATCGACGGGCATCAGGCTCCCTCCTTACAATGCCCGCGAACTTACATCCACGATACAGAGACACCAAACGCTCTATGCTCGTCAATGCGATCCTCTCTGCTAGAGTGCGCAAATGGAGTTTGACAACAATGTCCAGCGAATTAGGCGAACCGTGGTGCTGTCCCGCGCTTGGGTGAGTTCGGTTGCGGGTCAACGACAACGAACTGAAATCGCGTTGCTGGCGTGATGAATTTGTTGACGGAAAGGCGTGCCGAATGGCGAAATGGGAAGCAAATGACTTCGGCCCTGACAGCTTTGCGCTGGACTCCGACAAGGGGTTGCGGCCGGTCACCGCGGACGAGTTGGGACGTCAGATAATTCGGATCAATCGGCTCTGTACGATTTTGTCCCGTGTTCTCTCCGCGGCGGAAATAGCCGTGACGGACCGCGAGCGCATCTGGACGGAGATTGAAGAGTTTCAGGATCAGAACTTTAAGGCGTACAGGTCTCTGCTTGGGCATGACGCTGGTCAGTGCCGCGGCGCTATCTACCTATCGCCAACCGGCTCTGCATCGAACCGGCGGCGTTACTCCGAAAGCTGCAATTCCGGGCTTTCCGCGGCCCATCTCCTGGAAGCGGTGGATGTAGTTCGATTGCCTCTTTCGAGTTTCCTTCGGGCGCGGATCAGCACTCATGATTACCCATAGCGCTAGAAAAATTCTCGGAAGGCATCAGTCGGAGGCGGTACCTTGGGATCCTGATTGCCGCTGGAAGGGAGCCATGCAAGCGCGCGCCTCAATTCGTCCGCCGTCCACTGCCCTCGGCCCGGAGCTGATCGATGGCATCCAGCGCCTCATCCGCCGACCACCCCGCACGCAGAGCCGCGGCGACCAGGCGAACCTCCGCCTCCTGCTCCAATTTAAGAAAGGAAACCTCGAGCGCTTCTTTCGCCGTCACGACATGATCGTCATGGCACGCAACATCAGGAATTTTTGCAGTCTTTGGCACAGTACTCTCCCATCAAGTTGAGGGACTGTTTCAAATGGTTTGATTGCCGTCTGGATCACCGAAGGGATTTGCGCCAGCCCATTGCGCAACTAAGAGGTTCAGTAGATGTCTAATCAACGACCGCGTCACTGCCGGACGCCAAGAATAGATGCGAGTGGGGAAAGCGCGCGTATCGGCGCTGCTAATCGCAGCGCCGGATGGTTTTAGTGATCTGATCACCGTTTTCATCGGTGCGAGTAACGGTCCTTGTCATGCATCCGCCGCGGTCACTATAGCGATCGTAACGATCGCGATCGCGAACCGATCCAATGGCAATGCCCCGATCGCTTAGCGCCACATATGGGTGGGGATGGCGATGATGACGATAGCCTTGATCATACGAAGGCCCATTGACGATTACCTCCTCTGCAACCGCAGCCGCAGGCAAACCAGCACCAATAACGATGGCCGCACAGGCAACAATTACCTTTCGCATTTGCGTATCCTCCTTAATTTCCCTCATAGTCAACTGGCAAAGCGGAATAATGTTCCACCCTGCGCGCCTTATGGCCGAGTATCGTGCGAAGCCTCTTCACATCCTGACCGGTGCTGCCATCATCTTTCGGAAGCGATCAAAGGGGCATTGGCGCGCATTTAAAGAAAGTTTTTGGAGCCGGGACTGCGTAGCGGGCGACACCCTTATTAGTTTGCGCCACTTCAACTCAGCCCAGATGAAACACTTTGCGCGCGGGTCGTTGCCGCAATCGACTTTGCGATTTGCAATGCCTCGATCCCAATCTGACGAAGCAGGCCGGTGGCGGTGGGATTGAAGCCGCAGAAGTATAGATTGTCCTTTCCCGGCTGAAGCTCGTCCCTTGCCGGCGTCCCGGCATTCGAAAACCGCTCCGCCAAATCCGGCAGAAATGCTTCGAGAGATGGTCTATAGCCGGTCGCGAGCACAATCGCATCGAATTCAACGGATCGGTCATTGACGAAGAACACGTTGGCGCCGTCCGACATTTCGATGCCGGGAAACACCTTAATCCGACCGTCCCTGATCTTCGCGATGGTACCAATATCGATCAAGGGAGTCCGATCTTGCTCTATCATCGTGGTCAGAGGACCTTGCCGGGAGCGCTTGAGACCGAATTGCTCGATATCGCGGTAGCGCAAGTGCAGAATGGGCGCGTTTACTGCATCGACCATTCTGCGCGGAAAGTGTTGTTGAGCGATGGCGATCGTCGCACTTGGCAGGCCTAAAATCTCCCTCGGTACGACATTCACCGGACCGCGGACCGACATGGCGACATCAAGACCCGCTTCGGCACATTCCAGCGCGATCTCTCCTGCCGAGTTTCCAAAGCCGACGACCAGAATTCGACCTGCGTCGAGGCCTGAAGCATTCCGGTATTCCGAAGAGTGAATGATAGTTCCTGGAAAATTGTTCTGACCGTTCCAATGCGGCCTAACGGGAACCCTTGAGAGACCGGTCGCGATTACGACGGCTCTCGCCTCGAATGCATCGCCGTCGATGGTCTCTACAATCCAATCCGTCTTTTTCGCTATCCGCGCCACCATCTTGTCGGTGAGAATTCGAAGGTTGTTTTCCCGCGCATAGCTTTCAAGATAGTCAATGACCTGCAGTCGCGACGGATACCTCGGAAAACCGGCGGGCATCGGTCTTCCCGGAAGGGCTGAATGGCTCTTGTCAGTATGGAGGTGAAGACGATCGTAGTGCCGCCGCCACGACGCGCCAAGCTTGCTCGTCGCTTCCAGAATGATCGAACGGCAGCCTTCTGCACGGAGAGCCGCGGCGCATGCCAGCCCCGCCGGGCCCGCACCGATAATGACTGTCTCCTCGTCAGTCATTTCTAATTCCTCGAGCAAGTTCCTATCTTCAACACTGTAGGCTACACTATCATTGGGCCTCAGCCTAACCATACGCAGGTGAGCTTAGGTTTAACTCGCGAGGACTTAGGGAAGGCCCGCGTTTTCTCATCAGGTTACCCGATTAAATACACTTTGTTCCAATTCACGACGCAACACCCCGCTCCTTCACCGTGAACTTTGACGCTTGTGGATTAGGCCATGGAGTGCGTTTGGTTATCGTGCAATACGAAGAAATGCCTGAACCGTGGATTTCTGAGGTCCTATGTCTGAACTCGATTGGCTGAGCCAGCTGCTGCAAATCGTCACGGTCACCGGCCAGCTCGAGGTGCGCTGTGCCTACGGCGCTCCGTGGCGCATTATATGGAACCGGGCCGCGGCGAACGAAATTCCCTACCACGTCGTCGTCAGGGGCCGGGCGATCTTCGAGGATCCGGAGGCAAGAACCCGACGGGAGTTGACGAGCGGCGATATCGTGCTGTTACCGCACGGTGCGGCGCATGTACTGCACGATGGCAGCGGGCAGACGCCCGTTCGCACGCAGCAGCGGCAGAGTACCGCCGGCTGGATGCTGAGCGAGAACGACAGCGACGGCGAACAACTCGACCTGTTGTGTGGGCGATTTTTCATTTCGCCGCCGCATGATCGATTGGTTCGCAACTACTTGCCCCTCGATCTGGTGGCACGGACCATGGATGGCCCCGGAGAAGAGGAGGTCGCGTCCGCAACTGGTCAACTCTCCAGTCTGGTAGGGCTGATGCGCATGGAAGCGGCCGGCGACCGACCGGGGGGACGCGCCGTTCTCAATGCGCTGTCTTCGGCTCTTTTTACGCTGGTATTGCGTGCGGCCAGCCAATCCGCAACGGCTCCTGAAGGTCTGCTGGCTTTGGCCGGCCACCCGCGGCTGGCGCCGGCAATCAGCGCCATGCTCGCTGATCCAGCCAAGCCTTGGAAGTTGCCTGATCTGGCGGACCTGTGTGGCATGTCCCGCGCAACGTTCATGCGACACTTCCAGGACAGGCTCGGTTGCTCCGCCCTCGACCTGTTGACCGATTTGCGCATGAGTCTGGCTGCCAACGAGCTCAAGAAGCCAGCGATCAGTACCGAGGCAATTGCCGAAACGGTCGGCTACCAATCCGTTTCGGCATTCCGGCGCGTGTTTGCCGAGAAGATGGGAATGACGCCAGGGGAATGGCGCAGGCTGGCGCAGACCGGCGCGAAAACTGCGAGTTAGCGTTGGCTAGGCTTGATCCTTTTGAGCATCATATTGAGGCAATTAAGTCTCGATAATATCACCCGCGTTCGTAAAATCGGCTCCGTAATCACTTGATGAGGGAGCCACTCAATGAACTACATCAGCAACACAGCCTCCGAAACGGCACCGACGAATGCGGTCATCGAAACCATCCTCAGCCGCAGCGCCGCCAAATATTACGACACCACCGCCACACTCACCGACGATCAGATCCGGGATCTGGTACGGATCGGCACGTCAGCGCCGACGTCGTTCCACCTGCAGAACTGGCGGTTTATCGCCGTCCGCACACCTGAAGCCAAGGCCCGGCTCCATCCGATCGCCTGGAAACAGCCTGCGATCCTCGACGCCGCGGTTACCTTCGTCATCATCGGCCAATTGGCCGATGCCAGCACCGTTCCCGAGCGTCTGGCGCCGGTCGTGGAAGCCGGCATCATGCCGGCGCGCCTAGTGCCGGAATGGGAAGCACCCGCTCGCAGCCTTTATGACAATCAGCCCCAGCGGCAGCGTGACGAGGCGGTTCGTTCTGCGACCTTTGGTACCGCCGCAATAATCTATGCGGCGCGCTCGCTGGGCCTCGGTTCGACGCCAATGATCGGCTTCGACGCGGAGGCCGTGCATCGCGAGTTCGGCCTCGCCGAAGATGAAATCCCGGTCATGCTCTTGACCGTCGGACCCGAGCGGTCCGGCAATTGGCCACAGAAGCCACGCCTGCCCGTGGCCGACGTCCTGTCCTTCGCATAACCCACCTCAATCAACATTTACGGAGACTACCATGACCAGGACGACCGTTCTGACGCCGGAACAGGTGCCGGCTGCATCCAAAGAGACCCTCGATGCTTTCACAAGAAACATCGGGTTCACCCCAAACATGATGGCGGCCTTTGCGCAAAGCCCGATCGCCTTCAATGCATGGGCCGCCCTGCTCGGCTCACTCAGCAAGACGCTTGATGTGAGGACAAGGGACAGCATCGGCCTTGCTGTCTCAGAAGTGAATGGCTGCAACTATTGTCTCACGGTTCACAGCTTCACCGCCGAACATATGGCCAAGCTGCCAGCCGAAGAGATCATTCTCGCTCGCAAGGGCCATGCGAATGACCCGAAGCGGGATGCGGCAGTGCAGTTTGCCCGCAAGGTTATCGAGACCCGAGGGAAAGTCAGCGATGCTGATCTGAAGGCCGTTCGCGATGCCGGGTTCACCGAAGCAAACATCATCGAGATCGTCGCTCTGGTCGCCATGTACACGCTGACGAACCTGTTCAACAACGTCTTCGATCCGGACAAGGACTTTCCGCCCGTCGCCGCGGCCGGCTCGATCTGAGTTCCGTCTCTCGCAATCTTATGAAGCTGTTGGATCAATCCCATGAACATTTTCCACATCGATAGCAGTCCGCGCCAACAATCACATAGCCGTCAGCTTTCGGCGGTGATCGTCGAAAAGCTTCTCGAGATCGCGCCCGGCGCCGATGTCGTCCGGCGTGACCTCGGCACCGATCCCCTACCTCAGACCGCAGCCCTTTATGCCGCCGCGCTGGCGTCGCCAGCTACTTTGGCGGCCCCACCGGAAGGGTCGCTCGATCTTTCCGAACAGCTTATTCGGGAGGTCGAAGTGGCCGATGCGGTCGTCATCGGAACGCCGATGCACAATCTGACCATTCCCTCGGTCCTCAAGGCCTGGATCGACCAGATCCTGCGCGTCGGCCGCACGATGAAGTCAACGCCTTCCGGGAAAGTCGGACTGCTGTGCGACCGCCCGGTCTTTGTCGGCGTGGCGTCCGGCGGCTTCTTCACCGGCGAGCGCGCCAACCAACCGGATTTTCTGACACCCTATCTGTCGGTTGCGCTCAGCTCCATCGGGCTGACGAGCCAGCAGTTTTTCCCGCTTCAAGGAACGGCCTTCCTTGATTGGGAGCAGGCAGCAGAGGCGAGAGACAAGACGCTTGCCGCTCTCGACCTCACCGCCGTGGAGCGCCTGATCGAAATCCGGCATCAACCCGCAGTGATCGAGAGCGTCGGTCGGATGCATGGCGACCCCTCCTCGCTCCAACGAGCATCGCCACCTGCGCGCTGAGGACCGAAAGGTTTCAACATCCGCACATCAACCATCCGGCGCAGCCGGACCATCAACATGAGGCTTCAGATGATTTTATCCACGTCTACGCTTCCTAAGATCGGTGACAGGATCACCGGCAATGCGACCCCACCCGATGACGGCGCCATCCGCGAATGGCTGAGCTCAGAGGCATACAGTCAATGGATCGAACTTCGGACCTGGATCGACGTGTCCTACCCCGGCGTGTTCACGCCGGACTGGCTTTACGGCGGAAAGAACCGCGGCTGGTCCTTGCGCTTCAAGAAGACCAGGGCGCTTACCACTTTGGTGCCGGAATATCGGCGGTTCTCTGCCATCGTCGTGATGGGCAGAGCCGAACGTGAGAAGTTCGCGGAACGGCGTTACTTTTGGCGACCGCAACTGGTCAGCGCCTTCGATGACGCAAAGACCTACATCGACGGGAAATGGCTGGCGCTTCCAGTCTCATCCAAAGATGACCTGCAGGATGTGACAGAGCTTTTGGCGATGAAGCGTCCGCCACTCCCACGCTGAGTATCCCATCATCTGCAATAGTTCCGCTCAGGTCGACACCGAGCGGACCGCAAAGGGCATCTACCCACGGCACCCAAGGGAGATCGAAGTGGTCTCCCACGCTGTATCACCACAATCATCAAAACATCTAAGGAGACAAATCGATGAAAGCGATCATAGTAACCGACGAAGCCGCCGGCACGGCCGGCATGTCATTGGCGGAGCGGCCGCAGCCACAGGCGGCGATAAACGACGTCATCGTTGAAGTATGCGCGTCGGGCTTTGTACCAACCGAACTGAGCTGGCCGTCGACCTGGACCGATCGCGTCGGCCAAAAGCGGACGTCAACCATCCCGGGTCATGAGTGTGCCGGCGTGGTAACGGCTCTCGGCTATGGTACGACCGGCCTATCTTTGGGACAGCGCGTGTTTGGCCTGACGGACTGGTACCGCGACGGCACCCTGGCGGAATATGTAGTCGTAGAAGCCCGCAACCTTGCGCCGCTACCGGGGGACGTGGAGTTCACGGTGGGTGCCAGCCTGCCGATCTCCGGCCTGACTGCCTGGCAGGGGCTGTTCCAACACGGCCGTCTTCAAGCTGGTCAGAGCGTCGTTGTACATGGCGCCGCCGGTGCGGTCGGTTCGATCGCGACCCAGCTGGCCCGAGAGTTCGGAGCCTATGTCATCGCTACCGGGCGCGCCGCCGACCGGCAGAAGTCGCTGGAATTTGGCGCAAACGAGTTCGTCGATCTGGCAAATGACACGCTTGAGGAGATCGGGAGCGTCGATCTCGTGCTTGACATGATCGGCGGTGAGATCCAGAGGCGCTCCGCCGGCCTGGTACGACCCGGAGGTACGCTCGTTTCTGTCGTTGGCCCGGTTGAAGCGCGCCCTGCCGATGGTCTAGCGATTGATTTTGTGGTTGAGTCTGATCGCGCTCAACTGAGCGAGATCGTTCAGCGGGTACGCGACGGACGCCTTCGAGCGAACATCGGCAACATCTCAACGCTCGATAATGCCGTCGCCACTTTCAACTCGACGGAGCGATGGACAGGAAAGACGATCATCCGTACTCGAGGATGAGAGACTAGCGGCATCGGTGAATTGAGCCGTTGATTTCCTGGAGCGGTCCCAACTTGAGACCTCACGACCGGAGGAACAACTCCGGCCGTTAAGGCTGCGACATCAGGAGTTTGCTCTTGAAGGGACCCGAACCTTTGACTCCCTAGAGCGACTAATATTCGCACATTTTTTCAAAGGCTTACGGCGACTGTATTGGTGGATGTGGGGCAAAATGTGTTGAGGCAACCGCTCTATAGCCGCCATTTCCCCAATCTAGCGCCTTGGAAGCAAAAGCGCTTGGCTTTTCTCAGAGGGAATTGTTCCCACGAAATCCCATTTGAGAGTCCACATCGACGAAGGCAGGTTGCGAAGCCGATCAAGACTTGAAGAAACATGGCATTGCCGCGGCAGGTATGACGCCGCGGCAAAAGTGGCGTGGATTTACTGAAGTATGCTTTTGATCGGATCTTTCGGGGCGGGGTTGAAGCCCACCAGATCCGTCGCGAGCTTGGCGTAGGTGCCATCCGCAATCATGTCAGCGAGAGCCTTATTGACGGCCTTAACAAGTTCAGGCTTGCCCTTCTTGACCGCAAAGCCCTTCTGGATATGGCTGACGAAATCCGGCAAGACCTTGAGCGGCATGTTTGCGGACTTGATCATGTAGCCGGCGCCGATCGCATCGGTGATTTCGGCATCGATGTTGCCGTTGATAAGATCTTGGATACCGTCGGTCTCGGCCTTGTAGCCCTTCACGGTCGCGCCCTTGTCTTCAGCAATCTTGGCGAAGGTTGAGGATGCCAGCGCGCCGACAGTCTTGCCCTTCAGATCGGCCGGTGTCTTGATGGAAGTGTTGCTCGGAACGACGACGACACCGCCGGATTCGAGCCAACCATCGGCAAAGACGACCTGTTTCTGGCGTTCCGGCGTAATGTCCATTGCGCCGCTGGTGATATCGTATTGATCGGCCTGGAGACCGATCAACAGCGATTCCCACGCTGTTGTGACCTGGCGCTGGCGATAGCATCTTGGGAGAGTATCGGCTCGCCCCGCGCTTGGCTGTGACAGCACTTTTTAAAGACGGCGACCCACAGCAACAAAATCGGATCTGTTGATGTGAGGGGATATGAACTGGCGCCCTGCATGCGTCTCACGCGTAAGTAGACCTGATGTCGTGCAACAGCACTACGGACGTTTTCTTCCGCAGGACAAGGCAGCATTGACCGCCAAGATTTTGAAGCAGGTCTGCGAAGCGATACGGAGAGCTGAGTCAGACAAAGCTTAGGCTCAGCGCAACCTGATGCGAATGAGCGCTGTCATAGGGCCCGCCTTTTCGAGGAGGCCCAACCGTTATCGCCTGAGAGTGCCAACCATTCGATTGATCGCGTCCCCATACTCCTTGTGCATGGTTTCGGCCGCTTCCGAGATCGCCAGCTTCCAAGCAGGCCCGCGATCCCATGCCTCCTCCAGAGCGTCAGCCAGTGAAGGCCCATGGCCCGTGACCGGCAGGGCATCGAATAGTATTCCTGCCTGTCTAAGGTCTTTATCCCGTTTGGCCTGGCCGCCGGCGTCGCTTTGGCGGCGACCGGCAATGATAAGCTTGTGCACCGCGTACCTGCAAGGATCAGGGATGACAACTGAGATACCGGCACCATGTAGCAGGATCGAACGAACGGGATCACGGATCAAGAAATCCATGAATCTTAGCGGTTCGGCTGACGCGCCACCGAGAGCGGGCCTGTTGGCGGGTTTGTCGGAATATTCTTCGGCTCCCCTGTTTGTCGTCATGAACTCGACCCTGTAACCGGTTTGATTCCGAAAGGCATGAGATCGAGAGCTGCCGCTGATATGCGGCACTGCGCGGAACGTCGGATCAAGCCCTTTTAGGAGATCGAGGATCGGCGGCAGCGAATCCGCCACCTCGGCGGAAATCGCGAAGTCCTGGGCTAGGTCTGCATCACCTGTTAGGATCGCCGCCGAAGGCAGACGGATGCCAAGATATGCCGAGTAGCATTGAAAAGCGACCGTGCCGATGAGAACACCGCGCAACCGGAAGAGACCGGCCTTGGCAAGCGCCTGTACGATATCCCCGGTAAAGCGATCAGCGGCAATCAAACCGGCCTCGCGCGTTAGCGTGGAAACGAACTTGCGGCGAGCCTTAAAGTCCGACTTCTCACCCTTGAAGGTTTCGACCCGTTCCGAAATCAAGGGATCGTCGGCAGGCCCGACGTACCGGCGCTTCTGCCCACCCTCACCATCGGGTTGGTCGAAATACCAATAACGCCGACCATCGACTGTCACCGGCACGAATCTACCCGATGGGGGGAAGTCTTCCGCCCAATCATCATCAAATGCCCGTTGCTGGAGCTCCGCGACCATGGTGCGGAACATGAAATCAATCTGCTTAATCACGGCGGCCTCTATATTGTTTTCGCAAATCTAGTATAGCTTCAACCTATAAGCAAGCTTGGCTGCTTTACCCAGTAGGCACTGCCGCGCCTCCACTCCTCCAATACCAGTCACTACCCACCGTGATTCTTATTATACTATTTGCGCTAAAATAGTATAGCAACGCGGTCGAATTGCCGCTCTTGATACGAACGCGTGATGCCCTGCCTAGACGGGTTAAGCGCCTGATTAAACGGACTTTTTTTGGATAATCGGGTTTATGGAACAGAAAGCAAAGTGGATTCCGCGCCGACCCGTTTATCTGCAAGTGGCGTGTAGCCGCAAGTCGAAGCGGTTCCTCCGCTTGGCGATCGCTCGCCTGCAGCTCGGTCCAGCCGCAGTCTTGCCGTTGCGGCTAGAAAACCGGTCGAGATGCAATCAGATGATGCAGACGATTTTTATGCCGACATATCCCAAGGATTCACGAGCGCGATACCCATGCCCTCGAAATCCTTGATATTGCGCGTGACTAGCGTCATCCGACGGGTGACGGCTGTCGCCGCAATATAGGCGTCATTGATCGGCTTGGGATTTGGCACGTGCCATTTCGCCGCCTGAACAGCCGCCGCCTCATCCAGGGGCAGGATGCGGCCGGAAAACGCCATGAGAACGGTATGTTCCAGCCAGTTGCGCAGCACCTTTCCGGCGGCGGCATCGTTATGCTCCACCAACCGGACGCCAATCTCCAGTTCGTGCAGGACAACGGAGGAAATGAAGGTCTCGGCCGGATCGACGGTTTCGTTCCAGACGACGACGTTGGGATCAGCCTTGCCGCTCGCGACCTTGCGCAGCTCGGACACGACATTAGTATCGAGCAACAGCATCAGGACAGATCAACCGACTGGGCACGTTCCATGCGCTGCGGGAGCGGAAAGTCAACATCTTCCGCCCCCGGCGCTGCCAACATGTCACCAAGCGTTCGCATTCTGCCTGTAAGCCGTTTGTATTCATCGAACGACAAAAGGACATGCGCAGGCCGACCCCTGTCGGTGATAATGACAGGCCCGTCCTTGGTGGCGCGCTTTGCGCGCCCAAGGTCCTGATTAAGTTCTCGTCCTGAAAGCGTGGTGACGGTCATAGCGAACCTCCGAGAATCGTGGTTACGTAACCACATTTAATCCGCATGGACCGGTGTTGCAAGATGGAGCGGTTCGCTGGGCAGCGTCCGAACGCCGACTTGAATGTTATTGACCGCGCCAGCGCGACGTGAACCGAGTGTTGTCGGCGTTGGTGCATGGATCGTTCATCACGGCTGAAGTACTCGATCCGGATCGTAACAAGCCAGACTTCTGATTATGCCTTTTAAGCACATCGCCTCCCGTCGCCATCATATCAGCGAGATGAAGTTCAAGGCCACAAACTAGGTGGAATACGAGGCAGGTCTTCAGCGGCTCGGTAGCCTGACCCATTGGATGACGCCGAGGGCTCTGTCGTCCCGGCAGGCGACGAAGCGGACAACGCCCGGTGGCCACAGTCGCGCTATTCCGATTTGGCGATCGAGACCGTCTTGACGACATGGCAGCGGATATCAGAAATTACTGCCTCTGCGGCGATGGACGTGACGTGGTGCCTCTGAGCCTCGTTGAAGCTGACATACACTCTGGGAGGCTGCGGAATCTACGGTCCGATCCGAACTTGGCATACACATTCCTGCTTTATTGCGTGTCAATCAGCACCGAAATTGGATCAGTATTACCCCGCCAGAGGGGTCAACATTCCATGCTTAAACACATGCTTACTGTTGGCTTCAACGTGAGCGCCTCGAACAGCATAAACCTTTTGCCATAAAGAACCAGGTAGCCGCGCCCCAGAGAAATGTCCGCTAAAGGTGGACAGTACAACCATTAGGTAGACTCAGACATGGGGCGGCTGAACCGCCTGATCCACACGTACCGGACGGCCAGTGCCAAGCAGGTGTGAATTTTCGACGAGGTAGTCAACGAAACACCTGATACGCACCGGCATGTGGGCTCCGCCGACGAATACCGCATGGATCTCTTCCACTTCGCCGGGATTGAACTCCTCGAGAAGCGGCACGAGTTGTCCAGACCGGATTGCGTCCTCGACGGTCTGTGTTCCCACGCGCGTAATTCCCACACCCTCTGCGGCGAGTTGCCCCAGCGTCTCGCCATTGTTTGCTTCTACACTGCCTTTGATAGTCAAACGATAATCGAGCCCGTCTTTCCGAAACGGCCAGGTTGGGGCGGCTCGCTTGAAGTTGAACCCTAGGCAGTCGTGATCATGAAGGTCCTCTGGAACCTGCGGCGTGCCCCGACGTGCGAGGTATTCCGGGGATGCGACGATCACCTTGCGCGTTTCGCCGAGCTTTCGCGCGGTCAACGCCTCATCGGTCACGGGACCGAAGCGGATGCCAACGTCCGCTTGCCCTGCGGCGATGTTCACGATCGTGTCGGTGAGGTTGACGTCGAGCAAGATGCCGGGATACCGCCTGATAAACTCGCCCAGAAGCGGGACCAGCGATAGTCTCCCGTACTGGATGGACGTGGTCACCCGAAGACGACCGCGCGGGGAACTCCGGTCGGAGATCATCTGCTCGGTTTCGCGGAGATCCGCGAGAATTCTGCGCGCCGCCGATAGATAGGCGGTGCCCTCCGGCGTAATTGTCAGCAATCGAGTACTGCGCAGCAGCAGCCGGACCCCAAGCCTTGCTTCGATGCGATCGACGATCCTGGCAACCGAAGATGGCGCAAGACCGAGCCGGCGGCCGGCCGCGGAGAAGCTTCCCGCTTCGGCGACTAACGTGAACATCTCAAGATCACCTGTCACTTCCATCCCATCCATTTATGCGTCCTGCGCAAAAGATTTTCGCGGAAAGATGGGATACACGGGCCAAAAGAAAAGCCCATCTTTGCGTCTGATCGAATGATGCAACCTTCCGTTCGTGGAGCTAACCCGCGGTCGAATAAATTGGAGGGCAAAACAGGATGATCTCGCCATTTAAGATCCACATATCGGATGAACGCCTCGCTGCGATCCGCGATAAGGTCGAGGCGTATGACTGGTCTCAGCTTGCCGACGTCGGCGGCTGGTCGGCAGGGGTCGGGGTGCGTGACCTCAAGCGCCTGGTAGCCTACTGGCTCGACGGCTACGACTGGCGTGAGGTCGAGCAGCGTCTCAACCGGCTTCCGAATTTCAAGACGGATGTGGAGGGCGAAGGAATTCACTTCCTCCACGCCAAAGGCGATGGCGCCAAGTCACCTATCCTCCTTCTGCATGGTTGGCCGGGATCCTATCTTGAGTTTGAACGCCTCATCGACCCGCTCGTCGCGGACGGGCACGACGTGGTCGTCCCTTCCCTCCCCGGTTTCGCGTTTTCACAGCCGATCACGGGCGTCATCGGACCACGGCGGGCAGCCGAACTGATGCATGTGCTGATGATGAGGCTGTTTCCAGGTCGCCGTTACGTCGTGCAGGGAGGAGACTGGGGCGCAGGGATCGCAAGTTGGATGGCTTATAGCCAGCCAGACGCGTTGCTTGGGTTCCACCTTAACATGGTCGGTGTGCTGGCCAAGGATGTTGTCCCGACTACCCCGGAAGAGGAGGATCTGCTCAGAAGGCGAGCCGTGATCCTGGACTGGGAGACGGGCTATAATCACGAACAGGAGACTCGCCCGCAGACGCTGGGGGTGGCGCTTGCCGACAGCCCGGTCGGAGCGGCTGGATGGATATTGGAAAAATTTGGCAAGTGGGCCGACCTGGGGACGATGGCAGACGGTAGTCCAGATCTCTGGAGCAAGTTCTCCGAAGATGAACTGCTGACCAACATCATGCTCTACCTGGCACCGTCATCGGTTGTTACTTCGACCTGGATCTATCACGGCAAGCGTCTGGAGGGATCGCAGACATTTCCGGAAGGCACCCGCATCGAGGTCCCAATGGGCGTAGCTGCGTTCCCCGACCCGGTATTCCTCCCTCCACCTAGGTCGCTTGCCGAAAAGACCTACAACGTCGTTCATTGGAGCGGGATGGCCAAGGGCGGCCACTTCGCTGCCCTTGAGCAACCGGAATTGATGCTCGCGGACCTGCGGACGTTCATCGCAAGGGTTGAGGGAAGCAAGCGTTGAGCGCGGCGAACGGAACAGCCACGAAGACCGTTGAGACGGGCACCCTTTCCATCGGTTACCTTGAACACGGGGCGCCCGACGGATGGCCGGTCGTTCTCTCACACGGATTTCCATACGACGTGCACGCGTTCGATGAAGTCGGCCGGACTTTGACGCGGGCCGGGGCGCGGGTCATTGTACCATATACTCGTGGTTTCGGACCGACGCGCTTCCTGTCGGACGAAACGCCTCGCAGCGGACAGCAGGCCGCCCGCGGCCTTGATATCGTCGAACTGATCGACGCGCTTGGGATCAAGCGGCCCATTCTTGGCGGCTTCGACTGGGGTGGAAATGCCTCATGCGTGGCGGCAGCCCTATGGCCGGAACAGATCGGCGGCTTGGTATCCTATGCTGGCTACGACATCATTGACGTCAACGAGCAACGGCACCCTGTGGCCCCCGCATTGGAAAAAGTCTTCTGGTATCAGCACCTGTTCCAGACGGAGCGTGGACGCGAGTGCCTGTCGCAACACCGCCGGGATCTCTGCCGGATGCTATGGAGCGAGTGGTCTCCAGCCTGGCGGTTTGATGATGCGACTTTTGCCAGGTCGGCCGAAGCGTTCGAAAATCCTGATTTCGCGGACGTCGTCATTAGCTGCTATCGCCATTCTTTCGGCCTTGAGGCCGGTGAGATGGCAATGCAGGAGTTCGAGGTCAGACTGGCCCAGAAGCCCGCAATCGCCGTGCCGGCTGTCACAATTGACGGGACCAATGACCCCCTGAAACCCGGTGGGACGTCGGACCATGCAAAAATGTTTGTCGGGTTTCATGAACACCGCATCGTCAACGCCGGACACAACGTGCCACAGGAGCGACCCGAGGAGTTCGCGAGCGCTGTCATCAGGGTCCACCAGCAGATCAGTTGAAGCCCCAGGAGGAACGAGATGACGGCCCCACTTTCGGAATTGTATCAAGAATATATCGACTGCCTCAATAACCGGGACTGGGGCAGCCTGGCGAACTACGTCGATACCGATGTCGCCTACAATGGGGAGATCGTCGGTCTTGATGCGTATCGGCAGGCGCGGGAGAAAGAGGCGCATGAGATCCCCGACTTGTACTACAAAGTCGACATCCTGGTCTCGGACGATAATAAGCTGGCGAGCCGTCTCGAATTTGACATCAGCCCAACCGGGGAGTTTCTCGGCCTTCCGGTCAATGGCCAGCGCGTGTCGTTCTGCGAGAGCGTCTTTTACGAATATATGGGCGGCAAGATCGTCCGGGTATGGTCGGTGCTCGACAAAGCCGCGATCGAGGCTCAGCTTTTCAAAAGCTGAGCTGGGCCGACTGCGAACAGGCTTTTTCAGAGACAGTACCCTTGGCACCAGCTACCACCGTTGAAATAATCAGTCTCCTCAAGGTCGACGACAGCGCTTCAAAGTCGTTGCTCAGACATTTGCCTCAGAGATTGCATATGACCCTGAACCATACCTTGAAGCGATGCCGGAAAACGTTGATTGTGAGTCGGCAGACTGGCGGCTCCCATTCCCTTCTCTATTTTGAATGATACCTGCCACTATCGGAGCAGACCCTGGCCGCCGTCGACCCAGATCGGAGAGCCGGTGATATGCCTGGACTTACCGGACGCCAGGAAGGCGATGACGTCGGCGACATCTTCACTGCGTCCCGGACGCCCTCCGGTAATGGGTACCTGCCCATCGGGCCAGACCACAGGTATCGCTGTTTCGTCTTGTTTTCGAAGCTTGGTGTTCGCCTCGATGTTCGTCTCGATTTCACCCGGGCACACAGCGTTGATGCGAATATGGAAACGGGCAAGCTCGAGAGCGAGTTGCTGCACCATGGCGACCTGCCCAGCTTTCGTGGCCGTATAGGCTGTCGCGCCGGGTGTCGTGAAGGTCCTCGTCCCGTTGATGGACGATACAACAACGATGGATCCTCCGCCCGATCGCTTCAACTCGGGCACGGTCGCGCGGATCGTCAGGAAGGTGCCGGTCAGGTTGACCGAAATCGTGTCGTTCCATTCCGAAAGCTTCAGATCGTCGATGGGCGCCCATACACCATTGATGCCGGCATTGGCGACCACAACATCAAGGCGGCCATACTGCTTAACGAGCTGCCCCACAGCGGCATTCATCTGGCCTTCATCCGATACGTCCGCCAGAAGGGAGACGGCTTGCCCCCCGTTCGCCAGGATTTCCTGCACGGTGGTGGAAATCTCTTCTGGCGTGCGCCCGAGCGCACCGATTTTGTATCCCTCCGCGGCCAGACCCAAGGCCGCCGCTTTTCCGATTCCGGATCCCGCTCCGGTGACAAGGGCAACGGCTGGCTTCATAGTGAACTCCGAGTTGTTGAATGGCGGTGAAACCTCTGGATCAGCTTGAAGTTCCGCCAAACGGGGCTTCAGTACGGTGCGGATCGTTGTTTAGCTCGGTCGAGCAGATGCGGACGTGCTTGCCATGCATCTTCTCTCCAGAGCCAAGGCGTAGCGATTCCTTTTAATGCCCTCTATCCATCAATTGCGTGCGCCGCGACAAAGATGCCCCCGTGGCCTTCTCGCCACATCGAGAGGTTGAGACACAGGCGGGCACGAGGCTCGATTGGTATCCCCGAGGCCCAGGTTTGAATATCATCGAGATCCACGGGGCGCCGTAATCGAAACTCGGCGTTCTTCGGCCGCATCGAACTCTCTACGCGAGGCTTCAATGTCTTGCCATGTGTCACGGATCCAGTCGGTAAATCCCGCGAGCGGCTTCAGCATCGATTTTCCGCGGTCGGTCAACTCGTATTCCACGCGCGGTGGCAGTTCGGTGTAGTAATGCCGCGCGACCAGCCCATCCCTCTCAAGATTGCGAAGAGTAAGCGTCAGCATACGCTGGGAGATATCGGGAATACCGCGTCGAAGGGCGCCGAACCGCATCGGTGCATCGGGGGAAAGCGATAGCATCGAGACGACAAGGATCGTCCATTTGTCTCCCAGACGAGCCAGCACGCTTCCCGGGGCGCACGGGGTCAGAACCGGCCCTCGCGGCGTTTCGATTACTGGCCGGCCGTTTATCTCGTGTGGCATTACGCCTCCTGCATTCACTTTCATTGGTTATCTTCGTGTGCCCGAGGACCAAAATTGTGCCGTCTTGCGCGGATTTTCCGATTGTTCCACATGGTAACCACATAAGTTATCAAGGAGAACCAACATGTCAAATACGCCAGAGTTTCTCGTGTTCGGAGCGACAGGCCAGCAAGGAGGAGCGGTGACACGGGCGTTGCTCGAAGCAGGCCGGAGAGTTCGCGCCTTCGTTCGCGACCCACACAGAGAAAAGGCAAAGTCACTTGCCGCGGACGGTGTCGTCCTGGCGGTGGGTGACTTGTTCGACCGCGCATCGATCGACCACGCGATGCAAGGAATCCATGGCGTGTTCAGCGTGCAGACGAGCTCTCCATCCGGATTGCTTACGGATGAACAGGAAGTCGAGCAGGGCAAGTCTATCGCTGACAGCGCGGTGTCCAACGGCGTTGCTCATCTTGTCTATTCGTCAACCGGAGCTGCGGGCAAGGGCCACACCGGGATGGGTCATTTCGACAGCAAGTCTCGCATCGAGGACTATGTTCGCAGCTTGCCAATCGTCACGACAATCACCCGCCCCGCCAGCTTCATGGAGATGATGATGCTCCCGGGAATGGGTTTGAACACCGGTGTTTTTACATATTTCATGCAGCCGGATCAGTCGATGCAGATGATAGCACTCCATGACCTTGGTCGCATCAATGCGCAGATACTTTGCCAACCTGATCTCTATGCCGACCGGGTCATCGAGCTATCTGGACAAGGCATCACAGGAAAGGATCTGCAAGACGCCTTTTCGCATGCCGCAGGACGTCCTATTCGCTACCAGCGGTTTTCCGAGGAGTTGCTGAGCAAGAACGACTTTCTGAAACGGCTGACTGCTCTCGTTGATAACGGCGTGGTCGCCGGGATCGCAGACATCGCGGCCCTCGAAAGTGAGTTCGGACCGATGTTGAGGTTGGAGCAGTGGCTTTCCGGCCCAGGAAAAACGTTGTTTGAAAACGCACTCAGCGCGAAATCATCAAGTATCGGACTGCGATGAAGCATGAAACAGCCGGAGGGATAGTTTCCTCCAGCTGCGAAGGCTGCGAAGGCTGCGCGTGTCATGATTTGAGGCGTTGAAACAACCAGTGCGCTTGCCGGGGCTCCTGCCTTGAACATGGAACGACGATTGAAGAGCATGGCTTTCTTCCTGTGGAACGCCTTCGTACTCGGGCGGGTTGGAAGGGCGACACTCGCAAGGTCGGGACGACCATTTCGCGCGGCCGTTCCTGGCGTCCGGCCAGTTACGCACTGTACTTGATGAATGGTGCCCGCCGACGCCGGGCCTGGCGCTCTATTATCCACGCAGCCGACACATTCAGTCACCACTAAGGGCCTTCATCGACCTCCTCAGGGAGGTGGACAGGTAACGATGACAAGGCGACGGCGAATGGCGTCCGCCCCACCAGGTAGATTGAGGAAGACCTGCGGCACCCAGACCCGTTTCGCATCGCGGAGGCTCGCCCGGTGTTCACGGTGTCGCCGGCTTGCGCCGCAAGATCATGCCGCCATGGTGCAATGTGTTGGCATCGACGAAATCGCCGTCGGCAGTGAAGCCCGTGTCGTCCCAGTACTCGATATGCGTCCCGTCGACTTCGTAACGGCCCTCATAAGCTCGCTCGCGCTGGCCGCGGGCCTCGACATAGCGCCCGTTCGGCAGAAGCTCATGCCGGACACGATTATCATCGGTGACCCACATGCCAGCGTATGGATGGTTCGGTTGCAAATTGGTCTCCTGTGCTTCTGCGGACTGAAATAAAAGGGTAGCGGTGACGAGTGCTGCAAGTGCCTGTCGCATGGTCCTGCTCCATCCATTAAGCGTTGCTGTTCTCGGTTTGAAAGCGATGGCGCACGCATGCGCGGCTATCGGCCGGACGCTCAGGTCTGCCGAACCGCAGGCGTCGGTTATTGCGAACGCGGGGCGTTGTTGTCGACAACCTGCTGATAGGCGACGAGGTCGAGGAAGGCTTCCGCATTGATGACGAGACCGTCCTTCATCTTGAGTATCCAGACGAACTGATTGCGATAGGGTGCGCCCGACGTCGTGGTCGCTGTTCCGTCGAAGCGGATGATGATCGTGTCGCCGTCGGCAAAGATGTCGTGCACCTCCGGCGCGATCGGGGTCGCGAGTCGGCTGGTCAGAGGACGGGAGGCCTTCTCGATGAAGTCCTTCTGGTTGCGATAGGTGCCGGCGACCGGCCCGGAACCATGGATCGTCCAGACGACGTCGGGAGCGAGAAGTTCCCCGAAGACATAGGTGCCTCGACGCCACTTTTCGAAGGCGGCTTCGATGATCGCCCTGTTCCGTAGCTCGATAGCCGCACTGTCCGCGGCCGGCACCTGCGTTGCCGTGGCGTTTGCAATGGCTGTGCCCGGCAGGGCGAGCGACAGCAACGCCAGTGTGATCAGAGCTATACGGCTCGCGCCGGGAATCCACTGGCGTATAGGAAGAATGGTCATGGTACAGTCCTTTCCTGGCTGCTGAGAGCTTGACGAGACTCATCGACTGGCACTGAAGCTGCATGCACCGTCGACAGGCCTCGTGTCCTAGCTCGTATGATCTAAGGTAGGCGTCTCGATGAGATCGGACAATTTGCCCAATGATGACCACTCTGGTAAATCTATCTAACCAATGGCGATCGATCTGAATGGCATTTCCGTTTTCCTGGCGGTCGCCGAAGCGCGGAGCTTTCGCGTTGCCGCGGAGAATCTAGGCGTCACTCGGCCAGCGGTCAGCCAGACCATCCGCCGTCTCGAAGATCGGCTGAGCGTCGCGCTCGTGCGGCGCACGACGCGCAGTGTCAGTTTCACGGAGGCCGACGAACAACTGTATCATCGGGTGGCGCCGGCAATTTCCGAAGTTGGACTGGCGCTCGACACGACGGCGGATCGCGACAGCGCACCAAGCGGCCTGTTGAGGCTGGCGGTGTCATCCATCGCCGAGCAGTTCATCTCCGGGCCGCTTCTGGCGCGTTTCGCCGATACATTTCCCGCCATTCAGATCGACGTGACCGTCACAGACGAGGAATTCGACATTGTCGCGGAAGCCTATGACGCGGGGGTACGTTTGGATGGAATGACCGAGGTCGAGGATGGAATGTCAGCTTGTAAACGCGAGTTGTATGAATGGGATGTTCGAACCGTCGATTTTTCAACAATACCTACGGTTCGACGATATGATCCGCAGATCACCCTTCGGTACCGCTCGGGACTCCGTTAATATGCGATTCAATCACATCTGGACCCGCTTGGCGATGTCGAGGTTATGATCAACCTAACGCTCAAGGTCGGTAGTAATCTCGGCGCAGAAGTCGACAAATGCCCGCACCTTTGCTGGCGGATGCTTGCGCGATGGATGGAAAGCAAAGAGCGGGAAGCGCTCACCATGCCAGTCGGGAAAGAGGTCGATCAGCGACCCTCTCGCCAATGCCTGCCCGATGCCCCAACCGATCACCTGCGCAATACCGGTTCCGGCGAGGCATTCGTCGAGCATTGTCTTCGGATCAGTGAACGTCAACGGTCCGCTCGTCGGAACATCGATGGTCTCGTCTTCCCGGATGAATTCCCATTCGAACGGCTTCCCGGTGTAGGGATCGACAAACTGCAGACAGCGATGAGCGGTGAGGTCGCGAGGATGCGCCGGACGGCCATGGCGCTCCAGATAGCGAGGTGACGCCACGGTCAGAATTGGTGCTTCTATCAGTTTTCGTGCAACCAGGCTGGCAAAGCGCGGCTGGCCGAACCGAATTGCAAGATCGATCCCCTCTGCAACAAGATCGCCGACATGCTCCCTGGTCACGAACTCGATGGACAGATCGGGATAGCGTTCGCAGAATCCACCAAGCCGGCCTGCGAGCACGAGGGGCAGAAAGAATGGGTCGATATCCACTTTCAAGCGGCCACGCACCGCCGACGCCGAGCCGGACACGACCACTGCAGCGTCCTCGATCGCATTCAAGTGCGGCTTCACCTCCTCATAGAAGCGCCGGCCCTCGTCGGTTAGCGTCACCGAGCGCGTCGTTCGATCGAGCAGGCGCACACCGAGACGCGCCTCGAGACGGCCAATGGCCCGGCTTACACCGGAATCGGTGATGCCGATCAGTTCAGCGCCTTTGACGAAGCTCCCGCCTTCGACGACGGCCGCAAGCACGCTCACGCCCGAAAGAATCCGTCCATCGAACGACATGCATCAACTCCTGACTTTTGATCAGGAACCATCTGACATAAGCGCACTTAATTCAAGAGCGTTCCAGAGAGATAACGGTCCTGCGCTTTTAAACCTGAAAGGACCCAGTCATGAGCGATCTCAGCCATCCCCGCACGCTCTTCAAAGGCGGCACCATCCTGGCAATGGACAGAACGGTCGGCAATCTTGCCAGCGGCGACCTGCTCGTGGAAGGCGACAGGATAGCGGCCATCGGACCGAACCTCGCCGTCACTGATGCAACCGTTATAGACGCCTCTGACACCATCGTCATGCCGGGTCTGATCGACGCCCATCATCATATGTGGCTTGGCGCCATGCGCCGCATGATGCCGGATGTGCACGACCTCTTTGCCTATATCGATGTGGTTGCCGAAACGCTGGGCTGCCATTATCGCCCGCTCGACATGTATCTCGCCACCCGGCTCACGGCGCTCGCCTGCCTCGACGCCGGCATTACGACCGTCATCGATGCCTGTCATTCCTCCCGCAGTCCGGAACATACGGACGCCGCGCTCGAAGCCCTCGACGGCAGCGGCATCCGCGCCTTGCATATGGTCGGCGCCGCCATGGACAAAAAGGCGTCTGCCGCCCACCTGCCGGGCGATCTAAAGCGGCTTGCAGAGAACTGGAACCGGGGCGATGGCCTTGTGCGTGTCGGCCTGTTCGGCCAGCTCAATCTCGATTGGTGGAAGGTCGCCCGCAGTCTTGATATGCGTATTCTGACCGAGTTCATCGGCGATCTCGCCAAGCTCGGCCCGGAATTTGCCGAAGAGGGCGTGCTCGGCCCACACAATATCTTCAATCATTGCACCCGCATTCCGCAGGAGACGTGGCGCCTCTTTGCCAATGCCGGGGTGAACATCACCATCAATCCGCGTTCCGACGCGCTTTTCGGCTTCGATGACGAGAGTTTCGCCTATCAGCAAGCTGTCGACCATGGCTTAACGCCGGCTGTCGGCATCGATCTCGACACCGCCTTCGGCAGCGACATGTTCGGCGAGATGCACGCCCTGTTCTTGCAGCAGCGCTCGGCCATGCGTTACCGCAAATTCCGCGGCGAAGATAATGTACCCGCCCCGATCACCGTCGAGCGCGTCCTTGAGGCGGCGACGGTGAACGGTGCAGGCGCTGCCGGACTTGAAAAAGAGGTCGGTTCGCTGGCGCTCGGCAAGCAGGCCGATATCATCATGGTCCGCACCAACGGGGTCGCCATCATGCCGGTCAACAACGCTGCCGGCACGATCGTCCAAGCCGTCGAGCGCTCGGATGTCGATACGGTTATGGTCGCCGGCAAGATCCGCAAGTATGGCGGAAAGCTGGTCGGCACCGATCTCATCAAGCTGTCAGCTGATATCACCGCGTCGCGCGACCACCTACTGGAAAAGAGTGGCTATCGCCTCGGCCGCTTCGGCGCACCCGTCCCCGAAGAAGCAGCCTGAGTCGGTGCCGCCGCTTTTCGGCGGCGCTGCTAGCCCACAAGCTTTTCAGAATGGAGGCTGTCATGTCAGCATCTCTCGTCAATGATGCGGCCGAAGCGAAGGCCGCTCCCGCATATCTTTCCCGCCCTGCCCCAGGGATCATCGCCGCGCTGTTTTGTGGTTATCTCGCGGTCGGACTTCCGCTTCCGGTTATCCCGCTCTTCATCCACGACAAGCTCGGCTTCAACAATCTGGTCGTCGGCCTGGCGATTGGCATCCAATTCCTCGCCACCGTGCTCAGCCGTGGCTATGCGGGACGCTTGACCGATCTCAAAGGCGGGAAGCGTTCCGCCCTGCAAGGTGCCGCGATCAGTATGACCGCGGGCCTGCTCTATCTGGCGGCGGCCATGCCCATTCTCCCGCCAGACGTCAGCCTTGCAATTCTTGTTGTCGGCCGGCTGATTGCCGGTCTTGGGGAGAGCCTCTTCGTCACCGGTTGCGTCTCCTGGTCGATTGCCTCGGTCGGACCGCAGCGCGCAGGCATGTCGATGTCGTGGACCGGCATTGCCATGTTCGCGGCACTGGCCATCGGCGCGCCGGTCGGCATGGCTCTGTATCAGTCTTATGGCCTGGAGACCGCAATGATCGCCTGCATCCTTGCCCCACTTCTCGCAGCCGCTATCGCATTTCGGACGACCTCTTATACGAGCCCGGCAGGCCCGCGTCTGCCCTTTTACAAGGTCATCGGCCAAATCTGGCGCGAAGGGGCTGGGCTGATGCTGCAAGGAGTGGGTCTGTCGGGTCTTACCGCCTTTGCATCCCTCTACTTCGCAGCCCACCATTGGGACAGTGCCGGTTTGGTCATGACTGCCTTCGGCATCGGCTTCATCTTCGTGCGCATCGTCTTCGGTTCGTTGCCCGACAGAATGAGCGGCTATCGCATCGCATTCTGGTCGTCGGTGATGGAGGCAGCCGGCCAGGCGCTGATCTGGGTGGCGCCTAATGCATGGATGGCGCTTGCCGGTGCCCTGGTCACCGGGCTCGGTTGCGCGCTGATTTTTCCCGCTCTCGGCGTCGAAACGCTGAAGCGAGTGCCTGCCGCCAATCGCGGCAGCGCCATGGGCGCCTTCGTCGCTTTTCTCGATATCGCCTACGGCATTTCCGGTCCGATTGCAGGCACCATCGCCGGACAGTTCGGATATGCAGCCGTCTATCTCTTTGGCGCCGCCTGCGCGGTTGCCGGTGCCGCGCTTGTCCAGACAGCCCGCTCTTCACAATCCTGAGCTTTGTTCCACATTGCCTGTGAGACTTACTTACCGGCCCCAAAGGAGATTCTCATGTGCCGCATCTTCATTTCCGGCTCGTCCACAGGTCTCGGCCTTATGGCGGCTGAATATCTAGCCGAACAAGGTCACCAGGTCGTGCTTCATGCGCGCAACCCGGCTCGCGCCAGCGACGCCCGCCACGCCCTTCCGAAAGCGGAGACGGTCGTGATCGGCGATCTCGAGACCATCGCCGGCGCCAAGAACGTCGCCGCCGAAGTCAACAAGCTCGGCCGCTTCGATGCGGTAATCCACAATGCTGCCGTCGGCTATCGCGAAGCTCATCGCCTCACCTCCGATGGACTGCCGCATGTCTTCACCATAAACACGCTATCGGCTTACATCCTGACCGCACTCATCGAACCACCGAAGCGACTGGTCTACCTGTCGTCCGGCATGCACCATCATGCAGATGCCAATCTCGATGATATTCTCTGGAAAAAGCGCCGATGGAACGGATCAGCGGCCTATGCCGAAAGCAAGCTGCACGATGCAATGCTCGCGTTCGCGATTGCGCGGCGTTGGAGAGACGTGTTCTCGAATTCATTGGAGCCTGGATGGGTTCCGACCAAAATGGGCGGCCCTGGCGCGCCTGATGACATGGCGCAGGCTCATCTGACTCAAGCCTGGCTGGCAGCGGGCGACGACCCGAAGGCGGATGTCACGGGAGAATACTTCTATCATCTGAAGCGTCGGACCGCGAACCCGCAGGCTCATGATCCTGCGCTTCAAGACCGCTTCATCGCAATCTGCGAGGATATCTCAGGCGTCACTTTGCCAAAATGATCATCGGCGGTCGGTGCCTTTCAGATCGAGCGCATTCGGCCAATCTCGAGTAACAGTGCAATCAACCCAGACTATGAAGCAAATACGCAGGAGCCGTGATTTGGCGTCAGTTTACTCTTGATTGGATTAGAATTGCGCTCCGCGCAATTAGATCCATAGGACAAGCCTATTCAGAGAATGTCAGATAGTCTGCTGCACGTCACAGCCACGCTTTAATTCTCTCACACAATGATGCTTATTCGTCCGCTCAGCGATGCCTAAACGGAATCGCCCACCCAATTCTCATGTTCATGGCGTATTCGGATCAGGAAAATTGCTCCGTCCTCCTCAATCCGATAGACAATAAGATGGGCTTTGAAGGGATGAATTCTGACCGGCGGCGAAATCTCTTCTCGCTCACGAGCCATTCGCGGGTTAGCGGCCATCAGATCAAGCACAGCGAACAAGTCATCGTGGTAACGCCTAGCCTGGGCGGTTCCGAACATGCGTATACCTTGTTCGGCGATCGCAATGATGTCCTCTTCCGCTTCAACTGAAAGGCTAAAACGCATTACCTGTTGCCGCGCGTTGTTTCTCCGCGCTCGACGGCCGCAGCAAAGAGTTCATTCTTCGACCGGCTACCAACGCCGCTTTTGAGACCGTCATCAACAAAACGTTGCATGGCGGCAATCTTATCGCTGCGAGCTTGGTCCCGGCGAATCAAGTCGCGGACATAATCACTGGCATTCGAATATCGCCCAGTCTTTGCTTGCGCCTCGACCCAATCTTTCATCGGATCGGGAAGAGATACATTCATCGTCGCCATTCGAGCCTCCATAGTAGGAGCAGGTTATGCGATGTTGGCAAAGTTTGTCAAACCGATCATTGCAGATCAGGCACGCAATTCGGCTAGGCGCGATTTCATATACACCCCACCGCGGTAATAATGCGCCCTCGACGGAGTAGACCGCCACTTTCAACAACCCGCTCTTGAGGAGATTAGAACCCGCGGCACCATTCCGCCAAACCTAAGCCTTTGAGATAGGCGTACATTCTCATTCCACATAAAGTCGGTCCCGCGCCACCGCCATTTCGCAAGATCGAAGGACCGTTCAAAAACGGTGTATTCGCAGGCCGAACAGCTTTTCGGAGACAACGACCACGACCACCGTCATCACGATAGACAATGTCGATACTGCCGCCGCCTCCGGAGTAAAGTTCGTCCTGAGATAATCGTATATCTGGATCGGAAGCGTGGCCGTTCCGACATTCTTCAACATGAACGATATGGTGAAGAGGTCGAAGGAGATGATGAACGCGAACAGGCAGCCGCCGATCACGCCGGGCTTGATCAACGGCAGCATGATACGTCTGAACCGCGTGAATGGTCCCGCACCAAGACTGCGGGCGGCAAGGCTCCACGACGGTTCATAGGCTTCCATCGCCGCAGACACGTTGATGAAGACGAAGGGCAGCGTCATGAGCACATGCCCAATCAGCATGCCAGCCATTGTCGTCGTGCCGATTCCGATCGCATAAACAAAGAACAGAAGCGAGATCGCTGTCAGAACTTCCGGCAAGAGCAGCGGCAACAGCATCGCAAGCCGGACACTCTCCTTCCATCGCCCCGCATGCTGCACGTAGAACATTGCAGCCATCGTGCCGATCACACCGGAAATCAGGGTCGAGACGGCTGCGACCCAAAGCGAGGTTCGGATGGCACGCCAGAAGACATCGTTATGGAAGAAGACGACATACCATCGAAATGAGAGCCCTTGGGGCGGAAAGGTCAGAAATGCGCCCGCGTTGAAGGAGGCACCGACGACCACGAGAATGGGCAGCAAGAGAAAGCCGTAAATAATGAGGCAATAGCCATTCAACATATGCTTGGACATCAGCTCATCTTCCATTTCATGCGGGTGAGCCGCGCGAAGATCACGACGATCACCGCTCCGGTGAGGGAAAGCGTCAGCGCCATGGCGGAGCCGAACGGCCATTGGAATGTGTCGATCAGCGCGTCAACGACGCTGACTGCCATCGTCTTCACCCTCAGGCCACCGATCAAGGCGGGGGTCACATAGGCGCTCAATGAAAGCACGAACACCAGAATGCAGCCCGCCTGGATACCCGGCATAGCCAGCGGCAGGATTACGCGCCTGAAGACCGTCAGCTTTCCCGCACCAAGCGAGCGTGCGGCCGACTTCAACGATGGGTCGATCCCCTGCAGCGCGCTCATCAACGGCAGGATCATGAAGGGCAGGAAGACGTGGACGAGCGCAATAACGATGCCGAGGGCGTTGTACATCAGCCCGACCGGGCGATCGATCAGGCCCAAATTCATCAGCGTCTTGTTGATGATGCCGTTATTCCCAAGAAGGATCGTCCACCCGTAACTGCGGATGACAATGCCGACGAGAAGCGGCGACAGCACGAGCCCATAGGCAAGGCCGCGAAACCGCATTTTCTCGCGCGACAGTTGCCAGGCAACCGGAAAGCCGAGAATGAGGCAAGCAAGGGTCGTGACCAGACCGATCAAGAGCGTGTTCGCCACCTGCTGCATGTAGAACGTATCGGTCGTCAACCTGAGGTAATTGCCGACCGTAAATCCGGGCGCATAAGGTGAGCCGTTGGCCGGGTTGCGTAGGCTCATTAGAACGATATTAAGATAGGGCAGAACAAGAAACAGCCCGAGGAGCAATGCCGAGGGCGCGATCAGGAGAAGCGGATAGGCGGATCTGGTGCGGCGCATCATGCGATCGTTCCCGGCACCCAGAAACGCTCGCTGTCGACCTTTACCGCCACGCGATCACCCGGCTGGAAGCGGCTTCGCGGAAAGGTCTGAACGCTCAGCGTTTCGCCGCCTTCGAGCACCAGCCGATAGTCGATCAGACTGCCGGAATAATAGCTCTGCGAAACCGTTGCGATGATGCCTGCCTCCCCATCCGCCGCAGCCGCAAGTTCGATGGCCTCCGGCCGCAGCAATACGGGGATGGAGCCGTCGCTTGACGGCAGGGTACCCTTGAGATTCGCCGTTCCAAGCGCGGTTTCGACGACCGACGTACCGTCATCATTCCTCTTCAGGCGGCCGGGCAATGTATTCACCTGCCCGACGAACTGCGCGACTTCCAGGCTTGCCGGTCGATCATAAACATCTGACGGGGCGCCATACTGCGCAATCTGGCCGCCGAACATCACGACGATCCGGTCCGACATCGTCATTGCTTCGGCCTGATCATGGGTCACATAGACGGTGGTGATGCCCACGCGCTTCTGCAGGTCGCGTATGAAGACCCGCATTTCGTCCCGAAGCTTGGCATCGAGATTGGCAAGCGGCTCATCAAGCAACAGGATACGCGGTTCGATGACCAGCGCGCGGGCAAGCGCCACGCGCTGCTGCTGCCCGCCGGACAATTGGCGCGGATAGCGGTCGGCATATCCGGATAGCTGCACCATATCCAGAACCTTGGCGGCGCGGATCTCGATTTCTGGCCGCGAAATCCTGCGCATTTCCAGCCCGAAGGCGAGGTTTTGCGCCACGGTCATATGCGGGAAGAGCGCATAGTTCTGGAATACCATACCGATATCGCGCTTTTCCGCCGGCACATGCGAGACATCCTGCCCGTCGAAGCGAATGGCGCCGGATGTGACATCCTCGAAACCGGCAATCATCTTCAGCGTCGTCGTCTTACCGCACCCCGATGGCCCGAGCAGGGAGATGAATTCGCCCTGCCTTATCTTGACGGAAATGCCGTTGACGGCGCGCGAGGCTCCGTAATGCTTGGTCAGCCCTTCGATGCTCACCTCGGTCATGATCGATCTTCCGGATTGTCTGTGCGGCGTACCGCAAATCTCACTGCGTCAGGGGAGAATGCTGGATCGCCCGAACAAGGCGATCCTTTGTTGCCTCATGAAGAAGACAGAGATCATTTCATGATCTTGGCCCAGGTCTCGGCAAAGCCTGCCTGCTTCTCGTTCATGAAGTCCCAGTCCCAGGTGAGGATCTTGTCCATCACTTCCCCGGAAATCGGCACGTCCTTCTTCAGATCGTCAGGGACGACAATCTTGGCATTGGTTGGCGAGACGAAGAACTGCTTCATCAGCGGCAACTGGCCGTCAGGTGACAGAAGGAAGTTGGCGTACTGGTAGGCCAGATCCTTCTCGGGGCCGTTTGCGAGAATGTTGAGGGTCTGATCGAACATCAAAAGCCCCTCTTCCGGCACGATGACGTCAATGGGAAGGCCTTGGCCGCGCAGACGCGCCACCTCGCCGAAATCGAAGGGAGCGACGACGAATTCGCCGGATGCGATGCCGGTGGAAAGGTTGAAATCGGCCTGGATGACTGGGCCAAGCTTTTCCAGCGCCTTGAAGCCGGCATCTGCATCATATTGATCCTTGCCGAAGATCTTGGATGCCAGCATCAGTTCCATCTTACCGGCAGTATTGGCAAAATTGTAGAGGCCGATGCGCCCCTTGAACTCGGGGTTGTCCCATAGATCCTTCCAGGCTTTCGGCGGCGTCTGGACCATGTCCGTGCGATAGGCCAGACCGATCGGCGACACCATGGCCACGGCACCCCAGCCGTCGGTCTTCTTGGCAAGCGGATAGAGATCCGCATAGTTTGGCAATTTCGCCAGATCGAGCTTTTCGAAGAAGCCTTCCTTGCGCAGACTCGATGCGAATGCCTCATTGGTCATCAAGATCGAATACGGTGGCTTCTGCGGCCCTGCCGCCCGCAGGTTGGCGCTCCAGACACGCCCGTTACCCGCATCCAACGTCACCTGGGCGCCGCTTTTCTGAGTGAAGGCCGGTGCCAGCGTCTGGCGCCAGAACTGCTCCCATGCGCCGCCGAGCGTCGGCACGACAAGTGTCTTGGATTGCGCCCATGCCGGCAGGCCAACCATGGCCGCCGCTGTCACTCCACCCATTCCGGCAAGAACCTGCCGCCTGTTCATGTTCATCATCGACGTTCCCTCAAACTGGTTCTGACTTGGTCATGCATTGCGGGGCAGGCGGTATTCCGCTTCTTGCCGTCAGATTTTGCCGAAGGCCTGGCTGGTCTTCAGTGAAATGTAGTCGCCGTAGGTGATCGGCTCGTATTTGGCGGTCCCCTTGGCCGCAAAGGGCGCGAGGCATTCAATCACGGTGTCCCTGGACGGATTGAGGAAGAACGGGATGGACTGGCGACGCGTCGTCCCCTTGAAAGCACCGGGAGGATTGGCGACCCTATGCGGTGTGGACAGCCATTCATCGTTGGACCAGCGCATGAAGGCATCACCGATATTGATGACATAGGCGCCTTCGACATTCGGCGCATCCAGCCAGTCACCCGCCCGGTTTTTCACCTGCAGTCCACCCGGAGAGGCTTCCGAACGCAGGATGGTCATGAAGCCGTAGTCGGTGTGAACGCCGGCGCGGAGTTGCCCCGGAAGCGGGCTCTCCCTCTGCTCAGGATAATTGATCACCCGTAGCGCCGAGAGGTGGTTTTCAAACGCCGGCTCGAAATAGTCCGGGGCAAGGCCTATCGCCTCACAGAATGCCCGGCGCAAATGGCCCGCAAGCTTTTCCATCTCTCTGAAATAGTCCGCAAAGGCCTGTTCCAGCCCTTCCGGCCTTGTTGGCCACAGATCGCCAGGCAGGCGCGGGCCAAAGTTCAAGCTTTCCTTGTAATCGCCCGGCGTCTTGATGCCGAGCGTCGCTGCAAGCGCCTCGTCGGCGATCGGCGAAAAGGCAACGCCACCCTCTATCGAGGTACCTCTTCCCTGCCCGATCTTCCACTCCTGCGGCTCATCGAAGAAATCGCGAGCGAGGTTATAGAGACGGGTTGTTACATCAGCCCTGACGCCGTGCCCCGTAACGAGGAAGAAGCCGGTTCGGCGGCAGGCATCCTCGATGGCAGTGACGACCTTCCGGCCGGCTTCCGCGCCTGCGATGAACGGTGCAATATCGATGACGGGTATGCTGCCCTGCACCTCATCCTGCGCTGTGATCGTCTGCATCCTGGATGCCTCCTTCCTTGATCGGCGGTGGCGGCAGCACTGAATGGGTGCCGCCGAGCGATATCGTAAAACGGGGTCAGTCGAGCCCCTTGAACGGGGCATCGCGGAACTCGAGATATTCCTTCAGTGACATCTTCTGCAGGTTGCGCATCCACTCCTGCCCATCGCGACTGACATGCAGAGCGGCGATGGCGTGGACGTTGAAATCGAAGGATGTCATCAGGCCAGCGGCGATCTGCTGGTTGTTGATGGAGGACTTGGCGAACTTGATGGCCGGCACGGGCATGCGGGCCAGCTTGCGCGCCAGGTTCTCGGTCTTTTCCCTCAATTGATCGGCGGGCACGATCTTGTTAATGAGGTGCATGCGCAAGGCCTCCTCGGCATCGACCAAATCGCCTGTGTACATCAGCCAGCGCACGTCACGGGTGGCCAGCAGCCAGGGCATGAACAGTGCCGGCGGGCCGGAATTGTGCCGCACCTCTGGCTCGCCGAACTTCGCATTGTCGCTGGCAATGGCCAGATCGCAGGCCATCATCAGCTCAAGCGCACCCGCAAGCGCATAACCGTTCACGGAAGCGATGACCGGGATTGGTGCCTTCCAGATGTTGAGGAGCGCCTGGGCGTTCTCCGACATGTCCGCATGCCAGTCCTCGATATCGACATCGTAATCGGCGCCTTGAAGATCATAGCCGGACGAGAATGCGCGGCCCGCCCCCGTGATGATGAGCGCGTTGACATCCTTGTCGGCGACAGCCATGGCGACAGCGCGATCGATTTCGCGCACCGTCGTCTTGTTCATGGCATTGAGCTTTTCAGGACGATTGATGGTGATCGTCGCGAATTTATCGTGTCCGTCCTTCTCGTAAAGGATCGTCTCGAAGGTTTCGGAAGTGCTCATAAGCTTTTCCTCTTGGCCGCGTCCTGATCCGGCATCGTTGTTCGTTTCTCGTCATTGGCTGGTGCTGCAAGCAAGACCGCCATCTTCTTTTCATAGCGCTCGATCGACGCCATCTTGACGGGGCCGAATCCCTTGATCTCTTCCGGCAGCCGGGCAAGCGCGACGGCATGGCCGTGTGTTTCGACGGAAAGCTGTCTCGTGAGATCCTCGATCATCGCCTGATAGTCAGCGATCAGGCGCCGCTCCATCCGGCGCTCTTCGGTATAGCCGAAGGGATCCAGCGCCGTGCCGCGCAGGAAGCGCAGCTTTTCCAGAAGCGCGAAGGCCGGGCCGATCACTTTCTGCGGGATGGCGATCTTCGCCGGATTTCCCGTGCGTTTGTCGATCCGCCGCGACAGGATTGGTGGCGCCAGATGATGCTTGATGCTGAAGTCGCCTTCGAACTGCGCTTCGATCGCAGCCTTGAAGCTTCGGTCGCGGTGCAGACGCGCCACCTCGTATTCGTCCTTGTAGGCCATCAGCCTGAAGGCGTTTTTGGCGACGGCCATTGCAAACTCCTCGCTGGCCGTGAGCCTGTTTTCGGCCTGCCGCGCAGCATCGACCAGTGCCCGGTATCGGCGCGCATAGGCGGCGCTCTGATACGCGACGAGAAAAGCCTCACGGCGCTTGATGATCGTGTCGAGTGTCTCTGCGGGCTTTACCTCGGCTAGATCGGCCCCCGCAGCGCTGGCGACGATATCGGGGGAGATCGCCGAGCGACGGCCCCAGCCGAAGGCGGCACGGTTCATCGCAACGCCGGTCCCATTGAGTGCAATCGCCTGATCGATGGAGGCGAGGCTGACCGGCACCAGGCCGCGCTGCCATGCATGACCAAGCAGGAACATGTTGGCTGCAATCGCATCGCCCATCAGCGCCGCACCAAGCTTGGTCGCCGAGACGAGGTGAACGGCATCTTCGCCGGCTGCGCGGCGCAACGTTTTGAGCGTCGCTTCCTGCTGGAAATCGATCGCCGTATTCTGGACGAAAGACGCCGTCGGCGCGAAGTGATTGTCGAGAACGGCGTGCGTACGGCCAGCGCCAAAGGTCGATAGCGCACTGCGACCGGCCGACACCACGATGTCGAAGCCAAGTACCAGATCGCTTTCCCCTACGCCGATGCGGACCGACGACAAAGCGCCAGCCGTCCGCGCCACGCGAAGATGCGAAATGACGGCCCCGTTCTTCTGCGCAAGCCCCGTTTGATCCAGCGTCTGCACAAAAAGCCCATCGAGATGCGCCGCCATGGAGAGGACGGCGCTGACGGTAATCACCCCCGTCCCGCCGATACCGGCCAACAGCATATTATAGGGCTGTGCTCCGATATCCGTCAGAACGGGTAGCGGCATGTCATCGAATGTCGCTTGCTGAGCTTTCGCAGCCGGCTTTCTGATCTTTCCGCCCTCTACCGTGACGAAGCTCGGACAGAAGCCCTTGATGCAGGAAAGGTCGGTATTGCAACTCGACTGGTTGATCTTGCGCTTACGGCCAAACTCCGTTTCCTGCGGTTCGATCGAGATGCAGTTGGAAACGGCCGAGCAATCGCCGCATCCTTCGCAGACCAGTTCGTTGATGAAGGCTCGCTTGTCCGAGACCGCCAGCGCCCCGCGCTTGCGACGCCGGCGCTTCTCTGCCGCACAGACCTGATCGTAAACCAGCACCGTCACCCCGTCGATCTCGCGCAACTCACGCTGCACCTGATCGAGTTCGTCGCGATGGTTGACCGTGACATTGCGAGGCAAGCGGCCCTGCCAGACCTCCGGCCGCTCGGCGACGACAGCCACTCTCGCAGCCCCTTCGGCCAGCATCTGGCCGACGATACCGGGAACAGAGACCTCACCATCGTGCTTTTGACCGCCGGTCATGGCGACGGCATCGTTGTAGAGGATCTTGTAAGTGGCGTTGACTTTGGCGGCGATCGCGGCCCGGATCGCAAGCAGGCCCGAATGAAAATAGGTGCCGTCGCCCATATTGACGAAGATATGCTTTTCATCGGTGAACTGAGAAAGCCCGATCCATGCACCGCCCTCACCCCCCATCTGGGTAAAGGTCGAGGTGTTCCTGTCCTCAAGCCCGATGACCATCATGTGGCATCCGATACCGGTCGAGGCACGGCTTCCTTCCGGCAGTCGGGTCGAGACACTGTGCGGACAGCCGGAGCAAAAATAAGGATCACGCCTGAGTGCCGGACTTTCCGTCACGCTGGCTGCAACAATTGCCTCCATTTCCCGCGACCGGCTATCGAGATCGTCGGCCTGTGGCCCGAGCACAGCAAGGATGGCCCTCGCGACGGCCACCGCATCGATCTCGCCGACGGCGGACAGGAGCGGCGTGCCCGCCGGCCCGAGTTTGCCGAATACTCTCGGCCTCACATCGGACGGCATGTTGAAGAGCAGAGCTTTGATCTGGTCTTCCATGATCGGACGCTTTTCTTCGATGACCAGCAGCGTCTCGACCTCGGCGGCAAACCGTGCGATCCCCTCCGGCTCGATTGGCCAGACAAGTCCCACCTTGTAGAGCCGGATGCCGAGCTCTCCTGCGCGCCGCTCGTCTATACCGAGGCGCGAAAGCGCGCCCATCAGATCGAGCCAGGATTTGCCAGTCGAGACGATGCCAAGACGCGCCTCGGTGCGTTGCCCCTGCCAGGTGGTGCGGTCGAGCCCGTTTTGACGGGCAAATCTATGGACGGCAGAAAGCTTGTCTTCCAACCGGCGCTCCATCGCATGCGGCCCGTCAGGCCAGCGAAGCGACAGATTGCCTTGCGCATCCGGATAGACGATCGCGGGATGAGCCGGATCGAGATCGACAGTTGCCGTGCATTCGACAATCTCGGTCTGGCACTTGAAGCCGATCCATGCACCCGAATAGCGGCTAAGCGCAAATCCCAGCAAACCGTAGTCGATATATTCCGCGACGCCGGCGGGCGACAGCAGAGGCACCATGGCCGATATCAGGTTGTGCTCGCTCTGATGCGGCAAGGTCGAAGAGACGGCGCCATGATCGTCGCCAACGAGCAGCAGCACGCCACCATTCGGGTTGGTGCCGACGGCATTGGCATGCCGGATCACATCCATGGTGCGATCGACGCCCGGGCCCTTGCCGTACCACATCGAGAAGACACCGTCGTAACGGACGCCGGAGAACATCGCCGTTTGCTGCGTTCCCCATACAGCCGTCGCCGCCATGTCCTCATTGAGGCCGGGCTGAAAGCGGATATGGTTCTGGTCGAGATAGGTCTTGGCGCGCGCCATCTCGCGGTCGAAGCTTGCGAGCGGCGAACCGCGATAACCGGAGACGTAACCGGCAGTATTGAGGCCCCTTGCCAGATCGCGCTGCCGCTGGATCATCGGGAGACGCACCAGCGCCTGTGTGCCCGACACGAGGATTTTTCCATGATCGACCGTATACCGGTCGTCAAGGCTCGGGCTTTTTTCACTGGGCAATGCGCGGGTCGTCTCGGACAGGTTCAGCATCTACGCACGCTCCGGCACGCCCGGCGACGGCATGTCGAAAACTCGGCCGGGATTGAGAATATTGTTGGGATCGAAGGCGGCCTTCAGGCGGCGCATGGCATTCATCTCGGCGGCACTTCGCCCGAGAGGCAGCCACTTCTTCTTCTCAAGGCCAATTCCGTGCTCGGCGGAAATCGCGCCATTGACACGGATCACGGCAGAAAGAGTTATGTCGGCGATCCGCTCATGATGATGAGTGCGGACAAGAAAATGCAAATTGCCGTCGCCGAGATGGCCGAAAATATAGATCGCGGCGTTCGGATCGGCGGCCGCGATCTCATCGCTGGCAGCATCAAGGAAGGCCTGCATGTTGGACAAGGGCAGGCTGACATCGAAGCCGGAGACGTGGTCCATCGAGAAGATGAATTCACTAGCAGCCTCGCGAAGTTTCCAGATTGCGTGATACTCGCGCAGCGACCCCGAAACAGCCGCGTCCGTTACAATTCCGCTTTCGTAGCACGCCATAAGCACCTCGGAAAAACGCTCCCGATCGCCGACCTCGTCCTGTCCCTGCATCTCCACAAGGGCGTACATCCCCGCACCTGCCGCGACAGGTGGCTGAGCACCGGTCAACGACAAAACCCCGTCATAAACATTCGGAAAAATCACTTCGAAGGCCGACAGCGACGAGCCGAGCGCAGAACGCAAATGCTTTAGAAGGGCAATAGCAGCACTTAGCGACGGCAATCCGCAAAAGGCATTCGCTTGCGACCGCGGCTCGGGATGCAGCCGCAAACATGCCCGCGTGACCACGCCAAGCACACCTTCACTTCCGATGAAGAGCTGATTGAGATCGAAGCCTGAATTGTCTTTGTGCAACCCCTTCAAGCTGGTCAGGACCGAGCCATCCGCCAGCACAACCTCAAGGCCCAGAACCTGGGACCGATACATGCCATAGCGCAGGACACGAATACCGCCCGCATTGGTGGCAACATTACCTCCAACCGTGGACGTGCCGCGCGCGCCGATATCGACACCGAAAAACAACCCGCAGCCTGCCGCAGCCTCCTGCACCGATTGAAGCGTAACGCCGGCCTCTGCGATGATGGTGGCGGCATTCTCATCCACAGGCGACAGGTTCACCATTCGCTCAAGCGAAAGCGACACTTCGCCGACATGGGGCCTCGCCCCGCCCGCAAGGCCCGTCCTGCCGCCTTGGACGACGACCGGCTGACCCAGACGATTGCATTCTTCAAGAATAGCGGACACTTCCGCCGTATCCGTGGGCCGGAAAACGATTATCGGGCGCTCACCGCGCTCGTCGGTTGCGTCACCACGGTAGCCATCGCCGACGTCGTCGCCAGCGAGAACCGCCTTACTACCGATCCTTCCATTCAGACGGCGCAGCAATTCTGCATGCCGGCCGATAGGCGCGCAGGCACCTTGGGCGATCTCCGCCCGACCAGTCGATCCGCCCAATTTCGTTCCCCTTGGTTATCTGGATCGAGGGCAGGTTATCGTCTATCTGATATTTGTCAAACCTATATTCAATTTTTCAGTGGCGTTTTCGAGGAGGCCATGGCATCTATGAAGTCGAGGTAAGGGCGACAATCGATGACGTTGAAATTTGATGAGGTCGTGAGGGCTGGCATCGCCAAGCAGGTTGCGGAGAACATAAAGTCCGCGATCATGGATGGCCGCCTGAAGATCGACGAACGGCTCCCCACGGAAGAGGATCTCGCGAGAAGCTTCGGCATATCGCGGCCGACCGTGCGCGAGGCGCTGAAACGCCTGGCAGCGCAAAACCTCATCCATTCGAGGCGTGGCCCACTTGGCGGAAACTTCGTCAAGAGGCCGGATCCGGAAGGTCTTTCCAACGCGATCACCGCAGCAGCAACCCTGCTTGTCGGCATCGGCGCCTTCGATATCGATGAGATCATTACGGCCCGGCTTGAGACGGAGACGATCTGTTGCAGGCTCGCCTGCGAAAATCACGGCGCTGCCGATCTGGAGCGAATGGCGGCGGAGATCGAGATCCAGCGCGACGAGACGATCAGTGACGAGGACTTCTGTGCATCCGACGTGCGCTTTCATCGCGCTCTGGTGGATTCCACCTGCAATGGCCCGCTGAAGCTGATGATGTACACGGTGATCGAGTCCTTCATCCCCATCACCAACATGATCGTGTTCCGGGTTCGCGAGCGCCGCAAGGTCGCTGGCTTTCACCGGCAGATCATGGAGGCCGTCGCCAAGCGCGATACCGGGACAGCGACAAGGGCATTGGCGGACCTGCTAGCCTACATTCGCAACAGCTACGCAACCGCGATGGACGCACGCGACAGGTTGAAGGCGCAGCCTTAGACCTGACAAGGCGAACGGCCGATTTCAAGTGTAAGAAAGGGGACGCATGTCCGATACATTCCAGGCAATGGTCATCGACATGGCCGATGGCAAGCCGCAGGCCGGCTTCCGCCAGCTTTCACTCTCCGATCTGCCGGATCATGATGTTCTCGTCGAGGTTCATTATTCGACCGTCAATTACAAGGATGGTCTGGCCCTCACCGGCAAAGGACGGATCGCCCGGCGTACCCCCATGGTCGGAGGTATCGACCTTGCCGGAATCGTGGTTGAATCCCGATCCGACAAATGGGCGCCCGGCGACAAGGTCATCGTCAACGGCTGGGGTCTGTCTGAAACAGAATGGGGGGGATATTCGCGATTTCAGCGCCTGAAAGCGGAATGGCTGATCGCGCTGCCCGAAACCTTCAGCCTTTCGCAGGCAATGGCAATTGGAACGGCCGGCTACACGGCCGCGCTTTGCGTCAATGCACTTGAGGATTGGGGCACGATCGCCAACGATGATCGCGAAATTCTCGTGACCGGTGCGGCGGGCGGTGTCGGCTCGGTGGCGATCAGCCTGCTTGCGGACAAGGGATATAAAGTAATCGCATCGACCGGCCGCCCCGAAACGCGGGACTATCTCGGATCGCTCGGCGCTAACGCTTTCGTTGACCGGGCATCGCTTTCAGAAAAGGGCAGCCCTCTACAAAAGGAGCGCTGGGCCGGCGTGGTTGATTCCGTCGGCTCGACGACGCTCGCAAACGCACTTTCACAGACCGTCTACGGCGGGGCGGTTGCTGCCTGCGGCCTTGCGGGGGGCGCAGACCTGCCGACAACGGTACTCCCGCATATCCTGCGCGGCGTGGCACTGCTTGGCATTGATTCCGTTATGGCGCCGATGCTCAAACGCATCCGCGCATGGCAGACCCTAGCCGAACATCTGAAAGCGGAAAGGATCGGGACATTGGCGAGGATCGAGCCCTTCTCCAAGCTTCCGAGCCTCGCTCAGGATATCGTCGAGGGCAAAATCAGGGGGCGTGTCGTGGTGGAAATCGCACCGTAAGGCCCAGCGCGATCTAACGATACGCGCCATTCCCAGATGTCACGCCAAGAATGAGCAGCCGTTGCAATCGGCTCTCATCTCGAAGCAATCGCCTTACATCAACTAGATTGCCGGCGCCTCGAAGCATGCACTGTGGATAGTTTGTATTAGGACGTTACGCGCGACCAACCTCATCCCAAGGCACAAAAGCTAGCCATGGGCTACGAAGTCATCTCTGAGGACGAGAGCATCTTTTCGACCGCGTAGATCAAGGAATCCCCGCTCGCGGCGTCCGACCTCGTATTGTTCACTTTCGGTCATGCGGCGAATGTTTATCGCGGCGGTATGTTCAGCGGGAACCAGAGACGGTCAGCTTAAACCCTCAGGGATCTCGATCGCCGCCCGTAAGACCCCGGACATGAACTTACGGACGGATAGTACAGCGGTTCCATGGGCGGACTTCCTTCCTCATCGAAAAACAAGTTACATCATCGAAGAATGATTATTTTCGAGGCATGAAATCGAAAATCGCTTCCATCGGAAATCAATTATCCTTATCGAAAAACGCTTAGATTCGATCAATCATATCGAAAATTGATTATGCTGAACATGCGCCTCATCGAAACCGCAAGTTTCGCATCGAAAATCGATTAGAAACAGGGATCGATATGGAAATCCAATTAGAATCCCTTCGCGACTGAGGAACTCGGCTTTTCGCCCAACAACGCACGAAAAGCGTCATACCAAGTTGGTGATGCTGCGACCCAACCGGATCACCACCACGAAATTCAAATATTTGTACCCCAATGCTCTCTATTTTCGTTGCATAATCCGCGGGCAACTACGAGGCCGTGTGACCAAACATGGCATGCGGCCTTGGAGAGCGCTCACGTACCCCGAATTTCGCATGCACATCGGCCTTTTTCCGGTCCAGTTTTCCGATGAACGAGGCCGTTCGCCGAAGCCGAGGAAGACAAGGCACCGGATAAATCTGGTTAGGCCTGTTTTCCGTTTACAAGGAACCTCGGCTGAAGCGAACAAACCAAAATTCAGGAACCAATCATTTCTCCGCTCGATCACGGCTTGAAATAAATCTCGCTCACCCGAAATCGCCCATCGATCCGCTTGCACTGGACAATGATATCGATCGCGACCTTGAGCAAACTACGAACATCGCCGCGCTCAAGGTCACGACCTCCTTCCGACTCTTTGACAAGCAACGTCAGTTGTTCGAACGCCAGGGCCGCGGAATCGGCATGCACCGTTGTGATCGATCCAGGGTGTCCTGAATTGACATTGCGGATGTAGTAGAAGGCTGAGCCGTCGCGCAGCTCCTGTAGAAGAATGCGATCGGGTCGCATCCTGAGACCCGATTCGAGCAAATCTTTCGCGCTGATTTTCGCCAGCCCCTGCCCTCCTTTCGAGTAGAAGAGCCTGACATGATTGGGCTGCGAGATGACCAGCTCTGGCGTATCCTCGATCGAGATTATCCGCTCATGCTCCGGGATATGCCGGATCAATGCCTTCGACAGGGTGGTCTTGCCCGATCCGGTCGCGCCCGAGATGATGATATTCTTGCGCGCAAGAACCGCCGCACGCAGAAACGTCGCGTAATTGCCCGCCTTGAGGATGTTGCCCAACCCCGTATTGGAGGATTCGCTATGACGGTTCGGCGAGGAGACATTGGAAAATAATCCACCCGCTTCGAGATCATCCAACGTCAGCGTCACCGACGACGGCTTTCTGATCGTGATGCTGACCGTGCCTTTAGTCGTTGCCGGCGGAACAACGATCTGGATCCGCTCTTCATCTGGCAAGGTGGCCGACAGGATCGGCCGAGCCTCGTCGATTGCCTGGTTCGCATAGCTTGCAATGGCCCGGGCCAGACGCATGAGTTTCTCGAAGCTGAGATCCGGCAGTGCATGATGCCGCCATCCTTCCGTTCCCTCGGTCAGGACTTCACCCGGGCGGTTGACGACGATCTCATAGAGCGAGGTATCCTTCAGGAAGCGAGACAGTGGCAAAAGCAATTCACGCACGACCCCGGCGTCTGAAGCTTCCGTCATCTTCCGCTCTACTTCGTCACGAGCGTCGATCGAGACCTGAAATCCCCCGATACCGCCCGATCGAGAATCCTGTTGCGGGGTTCGGTGACACGCAGACTATAGACGTCGGAAAAATCGAGATCGCGGGCGACAAAAATTGAGACGAGCTCACCCTGATGCTTTGTCAATGTCGGCACAATATTGATGGATTGCTCGACGGCGATCGCTGCTGCCTGCTGGCCAGCCGTCGTCGTATTCTGCGCTTGAACGTCACTATCCTGCAGCCGGCTGCCGGCATAGGTCGTCGCATCGCCAACGATGGAGAGCAGGATGGCGCTGCCGAAGCGCTCCCACCAATGCGTGTCGACATAGCCATCCATGCCGGCCCGCCCGAGTGCGTCGGTCGCGGGCGAGGCGAGTGTAATAATCACACCTTTTGGCGTCTTTGCGCGATTCCAAAGCATGAACAGACGCTTCTGGCCGCGGTTCAAGCCGCCTCGATATTCTCCGACGATCTGTGTTCCTTTCTCCATCAGAACCACGCGGCCGTTGTCGGAAAGCACATCGCGATTGATGACGCAGCTGGCGAAGCCCGGCTGGTCGGAGGCGAGCGCCGTCTCCAGCACGCACGGAATGGAAGTTCCCATCGCGACAATGAAGTCGCGGTTGCCGAGCGTGCCGGCGCGTGATCCTTCCAGATGAGTCGGCGTCAACATCCTATTGAAACGCTGGTCCTCGGCTTCAGATTGAGCGCCCCCGAGGCTGCCAGGAACAGGAAGGTAATTGGAACCGGGGTCTTGCGACATGGCGGCTGCCGTGTCGCGGCGTTGCGATGAGGATTGCTGTCCATTATAGGCCATGACAGGAGCACGGCGGGCGGAGTCCAACAAAGTGTCCTCAGCAGGCGTGACCTGCTCCTTTGGCACGGGTGTGGGTAGCAGCGCCTCGGGAAGTGGTGAAGCCGGCCTTACTTCTTCCTTCGCTGGCTCGAAGTCAGCCGTCTGACGAATAACGACATGGTCGGGCTCTTTCGTCTCAGCCTTTTGCCGCTCACGCATCGACCACAGCGAAAACGCAACAAAGGCGACCATCGCTAGAGCCACGCCACCGCGCTTCAGGAATGGACGGCCCTCAGTTCGCTGGTTGACATCCGTCTCGGCGCGCTCACCTGGGATACGGTCTTCCGCCTCATCCACCATGGGCTCCTCCTGTTGCGGCACCAGCCGTCTGCGCTTTCACGACGCGCTCGACCGAAGGCGATGTCGTATTGGTGTTGGGATCGATGCCCGTCGGATCGTAGGCTTCGTTGAAGATGCAGAGCACGTCTCCTCCCCGCCGCAGAATGAATTTGCGGCCGATCGCATGAACGAGCACGAGATCACCGGCCACCGACTTAGGTACCAGGCTCTCAGTGCCGTCGGAGTTTTCCATATAGATTGCCGGGATTTCCTGATTGCCGGTGAAGGCGATGGTCGTGATTTTGCCGTTGTCATAAACAGCGTTCGGTTCCAGGGCGCCTGATCCCTGCGCCGAATAACGCCAATTGCGCGGTCCAGATTGCTCGTGCAAAGCCAGCACTGTGTCGGCTTGTCCGGCTTGTGCTGCCTGGCTTCGCGCGAGCGCCTCCTGACGACGACGTTCGGCATCATCGGCTGGATAGCGATATTTGACATAGAAGTAAGTGTCCTGGCCGGCGGCAACTGAACCGTCTCGGACCGTCAACTCCATCTGGTAAC